>SCPP01000204.1_pt1 | contig 82013 bp, 113 predicted proteins | sample 6106811 | NCBI WGS metagenome assembly SCPP01 (sample SAMN10720449, study PRJNA508395) | human gut metagenome | isolation source: Participant 2 stool, 15 month | host: Homo sapiens | collected 2018 | reverse complement strand
GCGGGTATCGCCCAGCCAGTTGATGTTCTGGTCAAGGAGGCCCATCGACTTTGCCCAGATAGTTGAAGATGCCGTAGTAGTTGTTGAACATCCACTTCCACACGACGGTAACAGCGACAGAGCCGGTGACGACGGGCAGATAGAAGATGACGCGGAACAGCGAGGTCGCCCACGGCGGCATGTTGACGATGGCGGACGCCACCCACAGCGAGAAGATGCAGGTGATGGGCACCGACACGACAACAATGATCAGCGTGTTGCGCAGTGCGCCCAGAAAGACGCTGTCGTGGAACAGTCCACATAGTTCTGCAGGCCGATGAACACATCGGCGCGGTTCATGCTGGAGTCAAAGAAGCTGGTGAAGATGCACATCACCATGGGATAGATGACAAAGCCGATAAAGAAGATGAGGCTGGGCAGCAGGAACAGGTAACCGGCGATGGTCTCCTGCCGGACAAGCGCGCGGCTCATCTTCGGCTCGCTCTGCTTTTGGCAACTGCGGTATGTGCCAAGAGGATCGCCCTTCTGTTTTAAAAATCACGGGTTCATTCGAAAGTGGCGTCCCACCGCTGCGTTTCAGGTCAGAGGTCGGACGCCGTGGGTTTAGTTACAAACCGGAGGTTTTTTCAGGAGGTTCAGGATGCGCTGGCCGCTGCGTTGGCGGTGTTGCAGAACTCGGTAACGGCGGTGGTCACGTCAGTGCCCTGGCCAACCTGCTGCAGCATGTTCCACCAAGCGGTACGAGCCTCGGCCCAGCCGGGAGTGACCTGATAGTAGTCGCCCAGGTAAGGCATGAGCTTGGTACTCGTTCATGACCTCGTCGTCCTTGTACAGGTCGGACAGAGAGTTCTTGACGGAGAAGTAAGTAGAGGTCTTGACGGCCTTTGCGGTCTCGTCAGAGTTGGCCATGAAGTTGATGAAGGTCTTGAGGCAGCGATCTTGTTCTCGTCGCCGTTGTCAAACACGCCGAAGCCCCAGATGCCGCCGCACAGTGCGGGTCGCCGGACTCAGTCGGGAACGCCATGAACAGGATGTCGTCGCCGCTGTTGGTCGTGCCGGCTGCACTGTTGTCAGCGTTGGTCTGTTGGGCGATGTTCCAGCAGAAGGCCATCTGCAGGGTGCCGTTGCGGAAGAGGGTGATCTCCTCGCCGCCGTTGATGGAGGCGTCAAAGTTGATGCCGTCCTGGTTGTACAGGGCCTCGATCGCCTTTGACGTTCTCGGCAGAATCAGCGGTAATTTGGTGTGGGCTGCATCGGTGAAGGTGCCGCCGTACATGTTGTTGATGATGGCGCGGGTGCCCTGGTCGCCGCCCTGGCCGCTGCAGTAGATCGCGCCGACGTCGGTCTTGCCGGAGTCGTAGACGGCCTGCACAGCCTTCAGGAAGTTGTCGGTGGTCCAGGTGTGGTTCTCGGCATCGACATACTGCATAGCACCGGCAGCCTCAAACACGGTCTTGTTGATGGCCATGCAGTGCGCGGTCATGCAGAGCGGGAACTCGTAGTAAGCGCCGGAGGAATCCTTGCAGGCGGCCTCAACGCTGGCGCTGATGTCGGCCTTCTGGTCGTCGGTCCACAGGTCGCTCAGATCGGCCATCAGGCCCTTGGCGCCCCAGTTGGCAACCAGACGCTCGGGTCCTTCCATGACGATGTCAGGTGCGCTGCCGCCCTCGATAGCGGTGTTGACCTGGTCGTCGCCGTTGGTGTAGTCGAGGTACTGACGGTGACGTGGATGTCAGGATACTGAGCGTTGAAGTCTGCCAGCAGCGCATCAACGGACTCCGGAATCGCCCCACTTGCCGATGGGTAGGTCCACAGCGTAATGTCAGCAGCCTGACCGGCATCGGCGGTGGACTCCGCGGGAGCGGCCTCGCTGGAGGCGGTAGAGGTGCTCTCAGCAGGTGCGGTAGAGGTCGCTGCGCTGGAAGTGAGCCGCCGCAGGCGACGAGCATGCTGGCTGCCATGCTGGCGGCCAGGATCGCGGAAACTTGCTTCTTCATAGGTTTTTCCTTTTGCCTTTCGGCCTTTGTGGGGCATCTTCGTTCTGTGTCCCTCGTGATGTCTCTATTTTTAAAAACTTTTTCATTTTGTCCAGAGGTGAAATAGCCAAGAAAAGCTGTCGTTTTGTACATGCTGCACAAATCCCATCCACATTGTCGCAAAAATACATGCGTTTTATCGGTTTTTCTTGCTTTCATGGGAAAATCGCCTCTTTTGATTTATTACAAAACGAAAACAACTTTTACCTTTGAAAAATTTCTATCGCACGCGCGCTTTGGCGCAAAAGGCGCTCACCCGTTACATTTACGGGTAAGCGCCTTTGCTTTGGTAGTAGGATACCCTTTGTCAAAAATGCAAGATGTCAAAATGAAACATCCTTTTCACGCAATCTGTCTCAATTTTGCACATTTGCACAAAAAATGGGTGCTTTTTCCGGGAAAAAGCCTCTTGCAAGCGCGGGTATTTCCCCATATAATGGAAGAGGCGAAATAACTTTTCATTTTAAGAAAGGGAGCCTTTTATGAAATATGAAAATATGACCCGCCGCCGGGTGCTCTGCTTCGGCGATTCCAACACCTACGGCTATGACCCTGCCCGCGACGGGCGCTACGGCGACGATGAGCGCACCCGATGGTGCTGCAGGACCTGCTGGGCGACGGCTGGAGCGTGGTCGAGAGGGCTGCCCGGGCGCACCGCCGTGTTTGACGACCCTATTACAGAAGGTATGAACGGGCTGCGGGTCATCACGCCGATCCTGATGAGCCACGCGCCGCTGGACACCGTGACGATCATGCTGGGCACGAACGACAGCAAGGGAGCGGTTCGGCTGCAATTCCCATCTGATCTCTGGGCATCGTTCGGCTCGTCAAGAAGGCCCCTGCACCGAATGCTGGCGCGACAACGCCAGGCCGGACGTGCTCGTCATCGTTCCGCCGTCCATCACGCCGGAGTACGACCACCTGATTTTAAAGATGCCATGGGCACCGGTTGCCATGAACGCTGCGCCGGCATTTCCGCCCAGCTGGAGCCGATGCTGAAGGACATCGCCAATGTGCGGTTTCTGACGCCAACACGCTGCCCGGCGCGGGCTGCTCGCCCCTTGACGGCATGCACATGACCGTCCAGTCCCACAAAGTTCTGGCCAGCCTTGCAAAAGGCGCTGACCGGGGATACACTATAAGTAATAGCAGCGGCCAGTTCCTTGCCTCCCTCTGCGAGGGAGGTGGCCCCGCAGGGCTGGAGGGAGAGAACCTTGCGGTTATCTGAAGTCTTTCAGGCAATGGCACAGTTCTCTCCCCACCGTCGGCGGAGCCCCTCGCAGAGGGGCCAAGTTCCGCAACACATCACAGCAGAAAGGACCCTCCATCATGGCAGAGCAAAGTTTTGGGATATGCTGCGCACCAAGCGCGACAGCCTGACGAAATCCGGCATCATCGTTGCGGATTACCTTATGCAGCACGCAGAGGACGCACAATACCTGTCGATCCATCGCTGGCAAAAGCCTGCGGTGTGGCAGAGGCTACGATTTTCCGTTTCTGCCGCGCCTTGGGCTTTGACGGCTATAACGAGATGAAGATCGCGCTGGCAAAGGCCACGGCCACGGCGATGCCGGTCTCGCTCGCTGGAGCCGGGCGTCGACACCCAGACGCTCTGCACCCACGCCTACAACACCGCCATCGAGGCACTGAACGGCACCCGCAGCGCACTGGACCCCGAGTCGGTGGACCGCGCGGCCACGCTTTGCAGCGGGCACGGCAGGTGTTCTTTTCGGGCAGGGCGGCAGCTATATACTGGCCTGCGACATCTGGGCGCGGTTCTCGATGCTCTCCACCGTTCCGCACGGCAGGCGACAGCCACATGCAGGCCATCGCCGCCAGCCTGATGGGCCCCGAGGACGTCGTGGTCTTTGTCTCCTACTCCGGCGCAACGCGGGATATGATGGACACACTGCATCTGGCCAGGAGAACGGTGCCAAGGTCATCCTGCTCACCCACTACAGCGACGCCCCGGCGCAGCGCTGGCCGATGTCGTGCTCCTGTGCGGTGCCAAAGAAAGCCCGCTCGACTCCGGCAGCATGCCGGTCAAGCTGGCCGTCCTCTTTGTGGCGAACGTCCTCGTCCTGCGCTACACGCTGGACAATCAGGAGCTTGCCAACCCTCTCCCGCACAAGCCGCGCGCTGGGGAGTAAGCTGCTGTAATATAGGGCAATACCGCATAATTCTAAGTGCCGATACGGCGAAGCGAGGTGGTAGCTGCTAAGCCAAAGCGCAGATAATACTTTGTGTATTATCGAGCATTTTGGCAACGCAGATGCCGCAGCCGCCGGAGCGCTTGCCGTAAGGCGGGAATTATGCGGTATTGTTTAGACAGCAGCCCGTGAGCACTGTCGCTCACGGGCTGCTTTTATTGCTGCACCTGTAATGTCCGATGCAGCAGCATTTTAAATTCTCCGGCAGGCCGCTCTGTATCCCGCACCGCGGTAAAGCACAGCCTGATCAGGCCGCCGACAACGGCGGAAAAGATCGCGGTGCAGCAGTATTCCAGACTTACCGCGGGTCGATCTCCCCGCAGCCTGCAGGCGTATGAGCAGCGTGCGCATGATGTCCCGCAGCTCGTCCGCACAGGCGGGCACGGACTCGCACTTTCCCGGCGTGTCCAGCGCCTGGGCAATCATCTTATAATCGCCCATCCGGCTGGCGGCAATGTCCTGTAAATAGGCTACCGCGCTCCTCCAGCCCGGCCAGCGTGCAGCAGTCGGCAAACAGGACGCGGATGCGTTCGTTTTCCCGGCAAAGCAGTATTCGGCCAGGCCCTGCAGGATCTCCTCCTTTGAGGAAAATATCCGTACACCGTACCTTTTCCAATGCCTGCCGTGTCGGCCAGCTGCTGGATGGTCATAGCGGCGGGCTGACGCCCTGGCCGATAAGCTGCAGCGCAGCCTCGTAGACGGCAGCCTTGCGGGCTGCATGGTTATCCATTGTCATGGTCGGCCTCCTTTTCTCCCCGTCGTTTTCCTCCGGCGCACGGGCCGCGCGGCTCAGATCCGGGCGGCGTGGCGCGGATGCAGCCTCGGCGGCACGGCGGGCGGCGAATTCGGCCGCAAACTCAGCGGCATCGTCGGGCAGGTCGTCCATGCCGTCATCACCGACGTCGATATTCACCGGCGGCTTGCGGTAGAACAGATCATACAGCACAGGCACGATGAACAGCGTCATCAGCGTGGCATAGCTCAGACCGCCAATAATGACGATAGCCATGCCGGTGCTCATCTCGCTGGCCATATCGGTGCCGAACAGCATCGTGACCATGGCAAGCACGGTGGTCAGCGTCGTCATCAGGATCTGGGCGCATAGTCCGGCCGGTAGCGACAAGGGCATCGCTGCGCTCCAACCCGCCGATGCGCAGCTGGTTGGCGTAGTCAACGAACACAATTCCGTTGTTGACGACGACACCCATCAATACCAGGAAGCCCATCAGCGAAATGAGCGACAGCTGCTCGCCGGTGGCCATCAGGCCCAGCATACCGCCGGTGAAGGCCAGCGGGATCGTGAACAGAACGATGAACGGCGACAGCAGGCTTTGGAACTGCGCGACCATGACAAAGTAGACAAAGCCAATGCCAGTGCAAGCATTTTGCCATCTGGCCCAGCATCTCGGTGACCTGGGTCGTCTCGCCCGCCAGCTCGGCGGTCACACCGTCGGGCAGGTCCAGTGCGGCCAGCTGCGGCTCCAGCTCGCGGGAGAGCAGCGTCGTGTTGTAGCCGTTGGCGGTCTCACTCGTCACGGCCAGCTTGCGGGAGCCGTTCCGCGGGCAATCGTCGTATAGCCCGCCGTGGTGGTACGGGTGGCGAACTCGCCCAGGGTGTGGGTCTCCTTTACGGTGTTGCCATCCTCGTCGGTGGTGGTCGTCTCAAACTCCATGTTGAAGATATCGTCCAGCGTCGGCGTGTCGGTCTTGTCCACAATGGTCACGGTGTAGCTGGTGCCGCCCGCTTTCAGGGTCGTGACGGTGGTGTCGGTGGTCAGCTTGGCGGCGATCTGCTGGTAGACCTGCGCCACAGTCAGGCCCATGCGCATGGCCTTGTCCTTGTCGATGGTGATGTTCACCTCGGCGTCGCCGGCGTCCTGGCCGTCGGTGACGTTTTGATACCGTCGATGCCCTCCATCAGCGCCATGACCTGCTGCCTGCGGCGGCCAGGTCATTGAGGTCGTTGCCGTAGAGATCGACCTCGATGCCGGAGCCGGACAGGGCGCTCATATCCATCATGCCGTTGGAATTCACGTCGATCTCACAGTTCAGATCGGCCGTCTTGTCGTAGATTTCCTGCTCCACGGCCTTGGCCTGGGGCTTTGTCGCCCAGCAGGACATAGTAAGTAAACGTCGTGTTGTCGGCGGCGGCATTGCTGCCGGCCATGGCGACCATGTCGTTGGAACCGCCCGACATCGCGCCGACGGTGTCGACGCCGTCCACGGCCATGACCGCGTCCATGACGCTGTCCGCCGTTGTGAAGGCATCCTCCTTGGCGGTGTCGTCGGGCACGTTGACCGTGACGGTCAGCTGGTTGCTGCTCATGTCGGGATCATGACGATGCCCATGGTAGCGACGCGCCAGACCGACACCCCAGCAGCGCAACGGCCAGCGCCAGCGGCACAGCCTGCGGCGCAGGCAGAAGCGCAGCAGTTTCATAGCCGTTCAGCGCCTTGTCGAACCAGGGGTGCTTGATATCCTTCTGCTTTTCAGCACCGTGGAACCGCGCAGGGCACGACGGTCAGCGCCACGATAAGGGACGCCAGCAAACTGAAGGTAATCGTCACGCCATATCGCTGAAGTTCGCGCACCATGCCGGTGGTGAACACCAGCGGCAGAAAACGCGTCGTCAGGGTGGAGGACACGATGGACCCGGCCACCTGCCGTGCGCCCTGCACCGACGCGCGCGGCGGCGGGCACGCCCGGCCCCGCAGGCGGTAGATGTTCTCGATGACAACGACCGAGTTATCGACAAGCATACCGACGCCCAGCGCCAGGCCGGACAGGGACAGAATATTAAACGTGATGCCGGTGAAATACATCAGCACAATGGCAAACAGCACGCTCAGCGGCATACTGATGGCGACAACGATGGTCGGGCGCAGGTCCTTCAAAACAGTGCCAGCACAATGATGGCCAGCGCTGCGCCCTCGATAAGGTTCGAGAGCACGCTGTTGATGATAAGCTTGATGTAGTCGCCCTGGTCCATGATGGGCGTCAGGTGCAGACCCTCGTTTTCGGCCATCATCGTTTCCATCGCCGCGCCGCTGGCGTTGGAGACGGTGGAGGTGGAGGCCGTCGAGCTCTTGTAGATAGACAGCAATACCGCACGGTTTTTGTCCACCTTGGCGTAGGCGTCGTCGGCGTTGTCGGTCATTTCGACCTCGGCCACGTCGGCCAGGCGCACATCCCCGATGCCGTCAATATTGCACAGCACCATGTTTTTCAGCTCGTCGGCGTCGGCAAAGGCATCACCGACCTTGACGATGTAGCGGTTGTCGTCGCCGTCGCCGCCCTCGATATAGCCCGCGGGCATCGAAGTTCTGCGCATAAATGAGCTGCTGCAGCGTCGTCATGTTCAGCAGCTGGTCCAGGTTCGCGTTTTTCAGCGCTTCCTCGCGGGCGGAGTCGTACTCCTCCTGCGCGGCTTCCAGCTGGGTCTTACCGGCTTCCAGCTGGGTCGGCCGCTGGATATCGGAACTCGCCCAGCTGCAGCTGGGCCTCGCTGCCGCTCAAAAGCAGCTGAACGGCCACATCGGCCATGGCGGGGTCTACCGCCTCGTCGCCAAAGGCTTGCCAGCATTTTGCAGCTTGTCGCGCTGGTCGTTGAGCTGGGTCAGTATTTCCTGGGCTTTGGTCAGCTGGTCGCGCAGGGCGGCGGCGGTGTCGTTCAGCGTCTGCTGCAGCGGCTGCATACCGTCATTCAGCGCAGTCTCGGCCTCCTGCCGCGCAGTCAGCAGCGTCGTGGCGTTCTGCAGGCGACCTTCGTCGTGGAGAGCGTTGACAGATTGCCGCTCAGCTCGCTGACGCGGGCGCGGCGGGCGGCGTTGCCGTCGATGACGGCCTGGTCCTGCGCCTGCTCGGCGCTTGGCGTCGATTTGCGCCTGTAAATCGGCCCGTTCGGTCTCGTCCTCGGTGTTGTTGAGGGAGTCCTGCAGCGACGCGATCTCCACCTCCAGCGCCTGAATGCGGGCGCTCATGGCCGCATACTGGGCATCTAAGTAGGCCGCAGTCTGCTCCACCGTCATATTCTGCTCAACAGCCCCTCGTCTGCGGCGCGCTGGCGGATGGCCGCATCCGCGCGGTCGATCGAGTTGACCATCGCGCCCATCTTGTTCAGGTCGCTCTTGGCTTCGGCCAGATTGGCCGGGAGCGCATCGGCGTTATACTGCGGGTCGTAGGCGGCCAGCACCGTCTTGCAGCTGGCAAACAGCGCGTCGTCGATGGGCAGCGTGACCTCCGGCAGGGTCGTGCTTGTATTTTTGGCGTTCTCCAGCTTGCGGTTTGCCTCGTCCAGGTCGGTCTGCAGGCTGGCGATCTTCTTTCCAGCTCGGGGATCTGCTTGTCCAGCTCGGTGATGGCGTCCCGCAGTTGGGTCGTCACGTCGGCCTTCTGGGTGTTCAGCTCGGATTTGCCCGCGTCCAGCTGGGCCTGGGCGTCGTCGAGTTCTTTCAGGCCGTCGTTGATTTTTCTTGTTGGCATCCAGCTCTTTTTGGCATCGGCCAGGCGGTCACTGACCTTAACCAGCAGCTTGTCGTTGACAGCGTCGATCTTTCCTGGTCGAGCGTGATCTGCACCGACTTTTCCACCAGGCCCGTCGTGGACACGCTGGCCACGCCGTCCACGCGTTCCAGCTGGGGCAGCACGTTCTCGCTGACATAATCGGACAACTCGTAGATATCCATGCCGTCGTAGTCCACGGCAATGTACTGGGTCGCCATCATGTCAGGGCTGATTTCCATAAGCGTCGGAGTGGACGCCATACCCGGAAGGGCGTCGCCCAGCTGGTTCACGGCCGTGCTGGCCTTGACCATGGCGCTGTCCATGTCGGTATCATCCTGGTATTCCAGAAGATCAGGCTGTAATTCTCGTTGCTCTGGCTCGTCACGTTCTTGACGCCGTTCAGCGTCGAAAGTGCGTTTTCCAGCGGCTGGGTCACGTCGGCCTCGACCTGCTCAGGGCTGGCACCGGGGTAGGTGGTCATGACCAGCAGGTAGGGCAGGTTCATCGCGGGGAGCAGGTCGGTCTGGATGCCGGTCAGGCTGACAAAGCCCAGCACCAGCACCAGTATGACCGCCACCAGTATCGTAAATGGTTTTTTACACTGTATTTCGGCATAGCTGCGTTTCCTTTCATTCTGACCGACCGGTCGGTCGGATTTATTATAGCACCCTGACCGCCGGTTGTAAAGGGCTGCGCGTCCAGCGCGTCATGGAGCTGCTAAGGGCATCGGCATCCGCCCAATGGCCTACAGCCAGGCGCTGACCCTGATTACCCTGTGCGAGACCATGCACTGAAATTTGCATCTAAAAAGCCGACAAAGCTCGTTGAAACTTATCGTTTCAACGAGCTTTGTCGGTTTTGTGGTGTTGTTGCCAAGGCTCAGAACGGATTTTGTCCCATGCGTACAAAGGAATGCCGCATGGTACCGACCTGTTCCAAACCCTTTGGGGGCGGTTTAGTTTTTCTGCTGCTCCCTTCCGGGAAGATGATTTTATAAATCGGGAAACAAATCACCATCTGCACCGCCGTTGATGACGGTGATGCGCACGAACGCCGCCAGAAACAGCGTGATGGCAAGCGCCGCAAAATAGCCCATACCTCCATAGCTCACCTCATGCTTGCGCAGGCACGGTCAGCTCCGCGCTGTATTCGCCGTCGGAAGAGCAATCGTCATGGCGTCGCCGTCCCCATGCGGACTATGGCAAGAGCCTCGCCGTAGTAGGTATCGGTTTCGCTGTCCAGATAGCTGTGCTTGTTGAAAGGGCAGGCGCTGCCCAGCCCCACCAACGTGCCGCCGCGCACCTGTACCTGAATATTGCCACGCATCAGCGGCTTGGTGATGCCGTTTTCATCGGTGTAGCGCAGACGGATGTAGCACAGATGCCCCGGTTTTGCAGTAGGTTCTTCGGCGTCCAGCGTCAGGCGGGTCGTGCTGCCGGCACTTTGCAGCTTGCAGCGACCAATTTCGTGATCGGCAGCGTCATAGCTGACGGCTTCCAGCGTGCCGCTCTCGTAAAGAATGCTGAACCTCGCCAAGCAATCATTTTCAGCGTTTTACTGCCCACCGTGTGACCATTCAGCATCAACTCCCGCGGCGGCGCGGCGTAGACCTCCACGTTGGCCTTGCGCTCCCTCGCAGCCGGTCCAGCTCCAGCTGGGCATGGCATTCGTCATCTTCCACGCACTGGGGCTGTGGCGGTCTCCGGTATGGTTGACCGGGCAGACGGCGATATAGGGGCCGTTGTCGGCCTCCAGCGCCACATGCGGGTATAAAGGGCTTCGCCCAGCGGCTTGCCGGTCAGGTCGATGCGCCCCGAACCCGCCGACACCGCGCCCAGCCCGGACCGCCATCGAAGGTCTCTCGGCGTAGTCGGCGTACTCCCATGAGCCGACCATGACTTCGCCGAGGTATCCATGCCCGCCCAGACAAAGTCGCCCACCAAGCGGGGTTCCTGTTTGGCCAGCTCGCGGAATTTATAAGCATCGCTGCAGAAGGTCTCGCTGCCCAAAATCAACCGCTGCGGGTACTTTTTAAGTCGTGCTTATAGCGGTAGATTCCGTAGTTGTAACCCGCAATGTCCATGTTGGCAAAGGCGTCACGGGTCTTGACGTCGCAGCCGTGCAGGTCGCGCGCTTCATGAACTCATCGCCCAGCAGCCCCGCCAGATTGTTGAAGAACTGACTGCCGACTGCCTTTTTCTTGGCGGCCTTCTCGCGCGCTGTTTGGCTTTCTCGGCGCTCGGCTTTTTTGCCTTTTCGTCGCTGTACACGCCGAAGCCGATGGAGCTTAAAAGTTGAAAAGATGTTCACGCCGCAGGTCACCGGGCGGGAATCGTCCAGCCCATGCAGGAAGTCTGTCATCTCTTTGGTCAGGGCGATGCCGCTTTTGGGCAGTCTCGCTGACCTCGTTGCCGGTAGAGTAGAGCACGACGCAGGGTGGTTGTAATCCTTTTCCACCATGTCGGTCAAGTCCTGCTGCCACCATTCTGCAAAATAATCCACGTAGTCATGCTCGGTTTTGTGGATGTACCAATGGTCGATGTACTCGTCCATGACAAGCATACCCTGGCGGTCACACTCGGTCAGCAGCGCCTTGGAGCAGGGGTTGTGCGCTGAGCGAATGGCGTTGTAGCCGTTCTCTTTCAGCAGGCGTACCTTGCGTGCCACGGCGTCGGGGTCACAAACTGCGCCCAACAAACCATTATCGTGGTGGATGCACGCGCCCTGGATGATGTACCGCTTGCCGTTGAGCAGGAAACCGTCCGTCCCCACTCGACCTTGCGAACACCGAACGTCTCGGTTACCACATCATCGGCAAAATTGACGCGGCAGGTGTACAGGTTGGGCGTTTCAGGTGTCCAAAGGCGGGCGTTATCAGGGTCAGGGTAAATACGGCCTCGCCGTCGCTCTCCTGCTGCACGGCGGGCAGGTCGTCCACCATCAGGCGTACCGTGCCGGGGCGGTGGTCTTTACGCGCACCTCCACGACGGCGGGGTCAAGCGACAGGGTGCGGATTTTAACGCCGTTCAGCGCGATATGCGCGCCCTTTGCCGTCAAAGCTGCACCGGGCGGTAGATGCCCGCGCCGGAATACCATCGACTGTTGGGCTGGTCGGCGTTGCGGGCAATGACACGCAGCTCGTTCTCACCTGCGTGCAGATACGGCGCACAATCAACATAAAAGTTGGTGTAGCCGTAGGGGCGGAACGCTGCCTTTTGACCGTTGAGCCAGACCTCGGCATTATGGTAGACGCCCTCAAACTCCAGAATGTGGGTGTCCGCCAGCTCGTTTTCCGGCACGGTCAGGGTGCGCCGGTATTCGTAGTCATATCCCTCGTACCAGCCGGTATTGGTGCCGCCCGCGCTCAGGGCGGTGCGGGGCTCGGCCAGCATTGCATCATGGGGCAGGGTCACCGGTTTGCCGGGTGCGGTATCGCCCAAATGGCGGCAGGTCCAGCCGGTGAGAAGGGATGTTGCTTTCATACAAGGTTCTCACTTTCAAGGTTATCCATAGCAAAAACGCAGACGACTTTCCTTTTCTGTTGTCTGCACTATATCACAATGTACAGCAAAGGGGATTCACTACGTGAACGGTCGTTTTCCGCGCAAGCCGCCTGCGGCATTGGCGAAATAGACAATCGTATCATGCGCTTTATGTGCAGGTTGCTTAAACCAAAACAGCCCACCAAAATGGGCTGTCCGGGCTATTCTGCTTGATGGGAAACAGCACCTTTAATGTGAACTGGTTCTCCTGGTGCTGATCTCGGCGGTGCCGCCGTATTTTCGGCGGTGTCGTAGATGCTCTTTAGACCGTAACCGTGGTAGCGGGCGTCAGACTTGGTCGTTTTGGCAGGTTGCCGTCTGCTTGGAAGGCACCGTCGTAGGTGTTTTCGACCCGGACCCACACAAAGCTCTTTTCCGTGCCACCACCAGATGGATCAGCCGCTGCTCGCTGTCGGGCAGCTTTTCTACACTCTCGATGGCGTTGTCCAGCGCATTGCCGAACAGCGAACACAGGTCCATCGTATCCATAAAATCCAGCGCCGCACCGTCTGCCACGCAGGTCAGCGTGATGCCGTGCTGCTGGCAGTACAGGCTTTGCTGGTCAGGATCGTGTCCAGCACCTCGTTGCCGGTCTTGTTCTGCGCCTCATAGCTGCGGATCTCCTGCTCCATCGCGTCGAGATAGTGGGCTTTTTCCTCTGAGGTCTCGCTGCGCAGCTGGCGATCTGGTGCTTGAGGTCGTGATATTTTTATTGATAAGGTCAATGCTGTCCTGCGCCGAACGGTACTGTGCGTACTGCGCCTGCAAGACGTTCTGCAAAGCGTCGCGCTCCTTTTGCGGCGGTACTCCACCAGCTGCATGTGATGCGCAAACAGAATGGCCATGCCGCCCAGGTCTACCAGCGTGCGGATGTTGTAAATTTCCGCCGTCATCTTGCCGGAAAACGGCGTGTCGGGCTGACATAGCTCAGGTTGCTGGCGGCATAGACCGCCACACCGATGAACAGCGTGCTGAGGAATTCCTTTTGTGGACGTGCAGAGGCGAGGCAATATCGTTATAATTGCGTTCCAGCGCGAACACCACGCCATACACTGCGGCATAGACGACTGCCAAAATGCACACCCGCACACCGCGCCCAGCGTGCCCTGCTGCCCGACCATATAGTAGTAGAGCTGCCATTCCAGCGAGGCGGCCAGTTCCCCAAAATAAACGCGCGGACGCAGTAATACCCCGCGCTCGGGCGGGCACGTCAGCCTGCATTCGGATGTACAGATACATGATTAAGATGGATACCGCAATGCAGGGCAGAAACCAGAATTGCGGCACCTGCCCCGTTGCCTGCATAAAGACGCCGAGCAGCAGCAAAACACCGCGTGGATCGCATACCGCCGCCAGCCTGCTGTACGTTTGGGCAGGAAGAACAAATATAAAAGGCAGGCAAGCCAGTCTGCCAGCGCGGTATACAGGCGGGGAATGTTGCCCAGAACTTCCGTTTCCATCAGATGGTTTCCCCATGTAGTGGTTGAGCGCCGCCAAAACGCCTTGCGCTTGGCGCGGCTGATCTGCACCCGCTCACCGTTGACGATGGCGTCCTCGTCCTGGATGCCGTCCACGTGCTCCAGATTGACAAGGTACGCCTTGCTGCTGCGGAAGAAATTCTCCGGCGGCAGCTTCTGCTCCACATCGCGCATGGAGCCAGTGGAATGCACCTCGCCCTGCTTGGTGTGGAACAGCAGGTCGTGGTCGCAAATTTCTACATAATAAATGTCGGAGGCGTCGAGCTTCTGCACACCGCCCGCGCAGGGTACCGTGAGGAAATGCTTCTGGCGGCGTCCCAGCAGCTCCCGCACATGGTTCATCCGCTGGCAGAAAGCGTAATAACTCAGCGGCTTTAAGATATAGTCCAGCGCCTGCACCGCGTACCCCTTGATGGCATACTGCGGCGAGTTGGTGATGAAGATGATAAGCACCTCCGGGTCGGCGCGGCGGATCTCCTCGGCTGCTGACATACCATCCAGGAAGGTCATCTCGATGTCCATCAAAATCAGGTCATAGCCGCCCTTATAGCCCAGCGCGATCTCGTCGCCATCCGAAAAATGCGTGATTTGAAAATGGCAGTTTTTCTCCTGCTGGTATTTTCCAGATACGAGTCCAGCACTGCCCGATCCTGCGCACTGTCCTCGACTACTGCGATGTAGTTCACGAAAATTCTCCTTTGAGAGCAAATGAATGCGTTTATGTGCCGACTGCTATGCCGCTTGCCTTTCATGGCTATAGGCTCTATCTGATACGTATTATACAGATTCTTTTCCGAATTTTCAATAAATCATGGTTCTGCTTATCCGCCTTGATTGCCCACGCTTTGGGCGGGAAGATGTTTTACATGGCATAGCGTTTGATTGCCCACAAACGAATTTTCGGGGTGTCCCATCGAGGAATGCGGACACCCGTCTCACAGGGTTTTCACGCAGGGAAGGCCCGCACAAATAACTAAGGCAACACCGCACAATTCCCGCCTAACGGCTTAAGCACCGCTCCGGCACTTAGAATTATGCGGTATTGCCCTAACTCCTGGAACCAGAAAGCCCCGGCCTTTTCTGGCCGAGGCTGATGGTTGCGGAGCAGAATGTGATCTGTTTGCTTCCGCTGACAGGGAGGGCAATCAGCTTAGGGCTCCACCCGCACCGTCAGGCGGGAGGCGTGCACCCACCGTGGTATACCCGGTTATGGGCCACCACGGTCCGGGCGGAAGCAAAACCTTCCGGGTGTTGCTGTTGGGGAAGATGAAATTCTTGGCGCTAGAGGTGACAGTCACCCGAATGCGGTGGCCTTTCCGGAAGCAATTGGACAACTTGGTGGTGCGGATCTTCAGGCAGACGATCTCGCCTTCCTGCAAAACTCCGACCGGGCAAAGCCATTACGGTATCGGGCGCTGAGCAGGCCATCCGCCAGTTTGATGGACCGGCCGTTCTCATCCACGTCGGTAACACGCACCACAAAGTCGGTATCCGGCGCGTCAGAAGAAATATACAACTCCGCCGTCATATCACCGGTCAGAACCAGGTTTTCCTTCAGCACAGGGAGGTGTAGCACAGCAGGTCCTGACGCAGTTCCTCCCGGTGTAGTCCTCTGGCACTTCGATCTCGTTCTCCGACATATCGATGATGTGCTGGGACGGATTTTCGGGGTCATAGGCGTAACCGTCGCAGTTCTCCCGCTCCGGCTTGGCAAAGTCAGCCGCCCGTCCCCGGCAGAGGTGTTGGCATGGCCGTCACTATCCAGATACAGGTGGGTGACCCCGGTCTCGGGCACTGGCCAGTTTTCGGCGGTCTTCCATACCTCCTGGCCCAGGGTGTAGTATTCTACCGGGGCAGTCTGGTCGATGCCGTTGTCCACTTCCTTGAGGTGATGCTCAAACCATCGGAAATACAGCCAGTCCAGATCAAAGCGCAGCGCCTGGCTGCCGAAGGATACCCCGTGCATGTCGTACTTACTATTGCCGCTGTGCTGCCAGGGTCCCAGAATGACCTTGCGCATGCCCGAGGGAAGTCATGGACCAGTTCCAGGGCTTCGGTGGTACCCATGCCGTTGTCGTCAAACCAGCCGGACTGAATCAGCGCCGGGATCTGCGCCCCGACGGAGCGTTCCTGCCAGTTGGACATACGCCAGAAATCGTTGTAGTCACTGGGTTCCAGCCACCGTGTGATGAAGGGCACATCGTACCCCAGAGCCTTTTCGGCAGGTCGGTCAGGGGCGGATGTTCAGCACTTTCTCCCAGTCATCGCGTTCCATCAGCTCAGGGTGGAAGGTTTGCTGAGACACCGCAAAGGCCCAGGCCAGCATGCCCGAGGTGAAAGACCCACCCGGCGGGCAGATCCACAAAGGAGCTGCCCGCGCAGACTACGCTGATCAGAGCTTTCAGGTGGGGGTTGCCGCTGGCAGCGGCCGCCCACTGTACATAACCCAGGTAGGACCCGCCCACCATACCGATGCGTCCGCTGCACCATGGCTGGGCGGCGATCCAGTTCAGAGTATCGTCGCCGTCCTCCACCTCGTGGTAGTTGGGCAGCCATTCGCCTTCACTGGCGTTTCGGCCGCGCACATCCTGTACTACCACCGCGTAGCCGCGCTGGACGTAACGGTAGTATACCTCACAGCCGTCCTCTTTGCCGTAGGGGTGCGTACCAGCACTGCGGGCACCGGGGTACTGCAGTTTTAGGCAGGTATACGTCGGTGGAAAGATGTACCCCGTCCCGCATGGGCACTGGGAAGGTCTGCGCATGTTCTACCGGGAACAACTGTTCCCCCGGCCAGGTCGAGCGCCACAGGCTCAGGATGGTCTCCTCCTCGGCACCGGGTTCCACCAGCACCGTGACCATCTCCCGGGCAGGGCAGGTGACGGCGATCAGCCGCCCTTCTTTCATCTGTTTGTTGTTGGGGAATTTTACGTCCCGCTGCAGGTAGCTGCAGCCGTCTTCGCTGGTGTAGCGCTCGCCGCACAGGAAACTTCCCGGTGCCATGCAGCCCCGTCTCGTAATGGGACAGGTTCTGCCCCAGGGCGGCAAAGTCTATCTTCACAAAGAAACGGTAAAAATCCCGGTCCTGTTCAGTCAGGTCCTGCCAGTCCAGCAGCACGCCGGTATGCACGTTCAGTTTCCGGATCTGGGGTGTGCCGTCGCCCAGCCGCAGTCTGCCGTACAGGATGCCTGAAACATATAAGTCAAAATTACGCATTTCCGTTTCTCCCGTTTTCCGTTCAGGCGCCGATGAAAGCACGGATGGCATAGGCTACACCGATGCCCACACAGTTGCCCAGGGCACCGGCCAGTACGCCCATGAGCAAGCCGATGTTGATAAGGATCTTCCACTGGGCGCTGGAGGCGATGAGGGCGGCGGTGGGGCCATCCGAGATACATCCCACGAGGGACAGCAGCACATACGCAAAACGGACTTTCAGCAGCCGGGTGATGAGCAGGTGCAGCAGAATGGAACAGGCGATGACACAGAAGCAGAACAGGGTGATGTAGAAGGTAGATCCGAAGAACTGCTTCAGGTCCACCGCAAAGCCGATGGTCACCAGGAACAGCACCGCTATGAAAAGGCCCAGGTCAAAATTGCCGCGCAGCTTGCGGACGGCCGGCACCTGTGCCAGGATGATGGAGAAGGTGGTGATGAGCAGGATGCGGCCTGCACTGCGGAACCCTTCTCCGAATACCATCGAGGAGATGCTGGTGGCAGCCCACACGGTGCCAAAGCCGATGGCCAGCAACCAGGCGATTTCCTGGATGGACCATTCCTTGGAGGTCATCAGTTCCTCGTGGTTGCCATCCCCAGCAGCTCCGACTCGCTCATATCATAGGGCCACAGCTTTTTCAGCCATTTGGAACTCTTGTACAGGGCGGGGGTAGCAAACATCAGGATCAGCGTGGGGATGCCCACCACATAGTCGGCGGCATTGGCCGAGGCGATGGTGTTCTTGCTGGCATCCAGGCCTACAGCGATGGCGGTCAGGTTGGAACTGCCGCCGGTGTAGGTGCCCACGAACATACCGGCCACCTTCCAGCCCTCGTCGATTTTGTTGGCGAACAGTATGCCGAACACCAAAGCTGCCACGCAGACGCTGAATATGGCCGAGGCCAACGCAATGATCGGTTCCTTGGATAATTTGCGCATCTGTTTCAGGTCCAGGCTCAGCAGGCAGATGGAAACGGACAACGGCACACAGTAGCCGCTGATGGCATCATAGGTAGGGCTGGAGGTAGGCACGATCCGCAGGTTGGACATCACGATGCCCATGACGATAACCGTCAGGGCCGGGCCAGCGTTTTGAACACCTTGAACCGCTGCAGCCAGAATCCCAGTGCAACCGTGGCGACCATAATGAACAGGACGCGCCTTCGGAGGAAAAAATCGTATTCGCCATAATATACCTTTCTATACCTCTCTGCGGGGTCCCGCTTAAAAATCAATATCGATGCCAAGGCCCGGTTTGTCGGACAGGGTGTAGACGCCGCCATTCACGGCAAAACCGCCGGGCATACCCATCTCGGGGTCCACGGCGTACATAAAGCTGTCGCAGTCCGCCTCGGTGATGTTCTGCTTGGCGGCAACCAGACTCACACCGGCAGCAATGGCCACCTTGGTCTCCAGCATGCAGCCCACCATGCACTGTACATGGTTTGCCTCGGCAATGGCGTTGATCTTTTCCGCCGGGTACAGGCCGCCGCACTTCATCAGTTTGATGTTGATAATGTCTGCAGCATCGATCTTGCAGGCCTTTGCCGTCGATGGGGGTGTGGACCGACTCATCCAGCATGACCTTCAAGTCCACCTTGGAACGCACAAAGCGCATACCGTCCAGATCCCAGCTGGGCAGGCACTGTTCCACCGCTTCCACGCCCAACTCTTCAAAGGCTTTCAGGGTGCGCACCGCATCGCTGACAGTGTAACCCTGGTTGGCGTCCACACGCAGGCGGATGTTGGGGCCCACCGCCTGACGGATCAGGGTCAATGCCCGGATATCCTCGATCGGGTTGATGCCGGCCTTGATTTTCAGAATGGTGAAGCCATCCTTTTCCACCCGTTCCCGGGCTTCGGCGGCCATGGCTTCCGGTGTGTCAATGCCCACCGTCATGTCCGTGACGATCTGGTTCACGCTGCCGCCCAGCACCTTGTACAGAGGCTGCCCCATCAGTTTGCCCTTGATATCGTACAGGGCAATATCCACCGCGGCCTTTGCCGAGGTGTTGCCTGACAGCAGGCGGTCCATCATCCTGTGGATGCCCTCAACATCCAGCGGATCCATGCCGATCAATCCGGTGCGGAACAGTTTCAGCGCTTCCAGAACGGTGGCTGCGCTCTCGCCAGTCACCGGTTCAAAGGGCGCGGCCTCACCGATGCCCACAGACCTTCGTCGGTGGAGATCTTCACCAGCACATTCAGCGAATGATCCTGTACCGCAAAAGCAATACGGAAGGGCTTTTTCATGGGGATACGGATGGTTTCTACCTTTACATCTGTGATTTTCATAGGGTTCCTCCTGCACAATATTTTTTATAATTTTTATAATTTTTTATAAATTTTACTATTTCTAAAATTTTTGTCAAGAGCTTTTCTGCTTTTTTCACTTTTCAGAGCACTTTATGGGATAAGCAAGAAATCATCTGATTTTCTTTGTAAAAAATTTTATAAATATCGAATTTTTTTCTTGCTTATTTACGTACAGAGCATTTTGTGATATACTGTAAATAAATTTTTACGAAAAAGCGGGAGGTCTTATGCTGGGCGAACAGGTTCGAAATATTCGGAAAAAGCGGGGAATCACCCTCAAGGAACTGGCCGAAAAGACTGGTTTGTCCATCGGGTATATCTCCCAAATCGAGCGCAATCTCACCGACCCGTCCCTGTCCACCCTGCGCAAACTCAGCGCCGCTCTGGACATCCCCACCTATCTGTTTATGGAGGTGAGAGCAGCACTGGCCTGACAACCCGTCAGGCGGATATGATGATCCTCTCCCAATTCCAATATACGGTATCATCTGCTTACGCCCATGCCCAACGGAGATTTTGTACCTCAGTCGTTGGTCATACGCTTTGAGCTGGAACCCCACTGCAAGGACGGCGACCTGCCGGTGATCCATCCCAGTGAGGAAATCCTGCTGCTGGAACAGGGGCAGCTGGATGTACTGGTGGAGTCCGAGACTACCCGCCTGAACGCCGGAGACACCACGGTGGTGCAGTCCAACCTGCCCCACATCGTTTCCAACCCCGGGGATACCACAGCGGTGGGGCTGGCTGTGTTCACCCCTGCCATTTGGTTTCCCAACAATCGGCGCAGTTTTAACCGCGGTGGCGAAACCTGAATCTTCGCACCGGCTGCGCAGCAGCGCGTTTTCCGGGAAGGTTTTCACAGACAAATGGGCACGGACGAGCAATGCTCGCCCCCACAAGAGTTTTTTTGCAGCCTGAAAAAAAAAATTGCAAGCCGGCGATCTGCTGGCTTGCAATTTTTTTCCCCGCAGGGTCTTTTCACCGTTCCTGCCTTTTACTGCCCGGCCAGCGCGATCTGCTCGCGGGTGATGGGCAGCTCATAGAACCGCTTGTGGGTGGCGTGGTAGATCGCATCAGCCACGGCGGGCAGCGGGGTGTTGATGACCACCTCGCCGATGCTCTTGGCACCGAAGGGGCCGGTACCCTCGTAGCTGCTCTCAAATACGACATGGATATGCCCGATGTCGTTGCGCGCCGGGATCTTGTACTGCATCAGCGAGTTTTCCTGCGGCATGCCGCGGTCATCGTAGGTGACATTCTCGGTCAGCGCCATACCGATGCCCTGCAGGATGCCGCCCTCGGCCTGCACCCGCGCAAGGTTCGGGTTGACCGGTGTGCCGCAGTCAACGGCCGCCTCATAGCGGATGACCTGCGCCTCGCCGGTTTCCAGATCGACCTCGACCTCGGCCGCGCCCACCATGAACGGCGGGGGCGAGATCTCCGAGCTGTGGGTCACAACTGCCTCCAGCGCCGTATTGCTGCCGCACTGGGAGGCTGCGGCGATCTGCGCCAGCGTGGCGCGCTGCGTGCCGTCCTCGCTCGTCACGGCATCGCCCGCAAAGACGACCGCACGCTCATCAAGGCCCAGCAGCCCCGCGCCGACCTGACAGATCTTCTGCTTGAGCTGCTCGGCGCACTGCTCAACCGCCTTGCCGGTGACATAGGTCGTGCTGGATGCGTAGGAGCCGGAATCGTAGGGCGAGGAATCGGTGTCCGCGCCGAGGACCGTCACATTGTCGAGCGGGCAGTCCAGCACCTCGGCGGCAATCTGCGCCAGAATCGTGTCGCAGCCGGTGCCCATGTCGGCCGCACCGATCGAGAGGGTATAGAACCCGTCATCGTTGATCTTCAGGCTGGCGCTGCCCACATCCACACTCGTAATGCCGGAGCCTGCATCGCCATACCCATGCCCACGGCGCGCACCTTGCCGTTACCCATGTCGCGCACGGGGTATTTTTCGTCCCAGCCGATGTTGTCATGCACGGCCTGCAGGCAGCGGTCCAGCGCGCAGCTGGTGTTGACCTGCCCGTAGTAGGCGGGCATCACATCGCCCTCATGGACGATGTTGCGCTGGCGGATCACAAACGGGTCGATGCCCAGCTTGTCGGCCAGCTCATTGACGGCGGACTCCACCGCGAACAGGCCCTGTGTTGCGCCGTAGCCACGGTACGCGCCCGCCGACATGTGGTTCGTGTAGACGACATCGCTGACAAAGCGGAATGCCTCGGCCTTGCCGTAGAGCGGGATGGATTTGTGGCCGGACAGGCCCACCGTTGTAGGTCCCATGCTCGCCGTATGCACCCGTGTTGGACAGGGTGTAGAGGTCGATGCCCCTGACGATGCCGTCCTTTGTCGCACCAAGGCGGACATGCAGCTCCATCTCATGGCGCGGGGTGGAGGCGATCTGGCTCTCGTATCGGCTGAAGATGATCTTGCTGGGCTTTTGGTTTTCCATGTCACAAAGCGGGGTAGACCTCGCAGACCGCGGTCTGCTTGGCGCCGAAGCCGCCGCCGATGCGCGGCTTGGCCACCCGGATCATCGACTTGGGAATGTGCAGTGCATTGGCCAGAATCCGGCGGCAGTGGAAAACGATCTGGGTCGAGCTGAGGACATTCAGCCGCCCGTAGGCATCTATGCTGCAGTAGGTGCGGAAGGTCTTCCATCATGGCCTGCTGGCAGGCGCGGGTGTGGTATGTATGGTCGATGACCACATCGCACCCCGCCAGCACCGCCTCAATATCGCCCGCCCCGCTCTCATCGTGGGCGCAGAGGTTGCGCTTGTTGTCGGCCCCGACCGGTGCCAGCGACTCCCAGTTTTCCTCCGGGTGGACAAGGACGGGTTGTCCAGCGCCGTGTGATAGTCCAGCACGGCGGGCAGGACCTCATACCGGACCTTGATGAGCTTCATCGCCTTATCGACGCATTTTTCATCCTTGCCGGCCAAAATTGCGACAACATCCCCGCAAAGCGGACATGGCGGTCGATGACCAACCGGTCGTGGGGGCTTGGTTCCGGATAGGTCTGGCCAGCCTGGGTATAGCGGCGGCCCTGCTGGTCCACATCCTTCCATGTGTAGATCGCCTCGATGCCCGGCACCAGCAGGGCACGGCTCGTGTCGATCTCCTGCACGATAGCGTTGGCATGGGGAGCGCAGCAGCTTTACGATCAGGCAGTCCTGCGGGATGACATCATCCATGTAGACGGGCTGGCCGGTCACAAGCTGCATAGCGTCCTTTTTGCGCATGGACTGGTTCACGGTTTTCATTGGGCAGCCTCCTTCCCCTTTTCCACGCTAAAAGTTCAAAATGCCCCGCAGCTGTCCCTCATACCCCGAGCAGCGGCACAGATTGCCCGCCAGATACCCTTGATCTCGTCCTCGCCGGGGTCGGGGTTTTCCCGGAAAAGCGCCAGCGCGTTCATAATAAAGCCCGGGTTGCAGAAGCCGCACTGCTCCGCACCCTGATCCGCGATAAAGGCCGAACTCGGCAGCCTCCTCCTGCAGCCCCTCCAGCGTGGTGACGCTGCGGCCGTTGACCCGCGCTGCCAGCACCGAGCAGGACAGCACCGGCTTTTCGTCCATAAATACGGTGCACAGACCGCAGTTTGCGGTCTCGCAGCCGCGCTTGACGCTCTTGCAGCCGAGGCTGCGCACAAGGTCCAGCAGCACGGTGTCAGCCGCGATTTCGGCGGTGACTTTTTTATGATTTAAGGTAAATGTGATCTGCATGGTATACCTCCGTCAATTTTCCAGCGCGGCCACGGCACGCCGGACCAGCACACCGGTCAGGTGGGTGCGGTACTCGGCACTGCCGCGCAGACTGCTGCCGGTCTTGACGGCTGCCTGCACGGTAGCGGGCAGCAGCGCCGGGTCGCAGTCCGGCGTGACAAGCACGGCCTTCATCGGGCGCGCGCCGATGGAAAGCGGTACTGCCCTGCGCCGTGCGGGCGGCCGCACAGGTCAGGATCGGGAAATCGGTCTGGGTCGCGCGCACCGACTGGTACTGCACCTTCAGCCCCGGCGTCTTGCGCAGGCAGATGTGGGTCAGAATATCGCGGTCATAGGGCATCGCGGCAAACTGCGCCAGCGGCATCCGGCCCGCCCTGTACAGCTCGACCTCGCAGTCCAGCGCTAAAAACAGCGTCAGCACATCGGAAAAGCCGAACCGGCCATAGATGCTGCCGCCCACCGTGGCGCAGTTGCGGAACTGCACGCCGACAATGTGGCGCACAGCCGCACAGCCCCGCGGTATAGGCATTCAGAGCGGCGTTCGTTTCCAGATCGCGCAGCGTTGCCATAGCGCCGATGATGATCTCGGTGTCAGTCTCCTCGATCGTATCCAGCCCCAAGGCCGACAGGTCGATGGCCGTGCCGACATTGATCTTTTCCATCTTGAGCCAGAGCATGCCGCCCAGCACGCGGTTGGGCTTTTTCTGGTTCAGCTGCCATGCCTCCTCCAGCGTGGCGGGGCGGGCATATTCGCGTATCGTCATCATGAGTCAATCTCCGTTTTTTCTGTTTTGGGCGAAAAATCACACTTTTCGTGGATAGGTACTTTTATTTTACCACAAAATCTGCTATAATGCCGTTGTTGTTTTAAAAATACAACGATATTTTTTATTGTATGAGGGAAGAAGATCCATGAAAATGACCAAAATGACTGCCCTGCTGCTGGCCGCCGCCATGGCTCTGACCGCCTGCGGCAGCACCGCCGCCGTAAGCAGCGAGGCCGCCGCCTCCGCCACGCTGCAGCCCGAGGTCACCGCCAGCCCCGAGGAGGCTGCCGCTGCACCCGCCGCCGCCGAGACCGCCGTCACCTACCCGCTGACCGTCACCGACCAGCTGGGCCGCGAGGTCACCATCGAGACCGAGCCCAAGACGCTGGCCAGCGGCTACTACATCTCCACCAGCCTGCTCATCGCCCTCGGCGTGCAGGACGAGCTGGTCGGCGTCGAGGCCAAGGCCGACAAGCGCACGATCTACAGCCTCTCGCACCCGAACTGCAGAGCCTGCCCAGCATCGGCACCGCCAAGGAGTTTGACCTTGAGGCTGCGCCGCGCTGACCCCGACCTTGTCATCGTGCCCGCCAAGCTGAAGGATTCCATCCCCCAGATGGAGGAACTGGGCCTGACCGTGCTGGCCGTCAAGCCGGAGGATCAGGACAAGCTGTACGGCGGCATCGACCTGCTGGCTCAGGCCACCAACACCGTTGCCCGCGGTGAGGAGCTGAAGTCCGCAATCGAGGACAACCTGCTCAGCCTGCATGAGGCCATCGGCGATGCCGAGGCCCCCACCGTCTACATGGCCGGCAACAGCTCTGTGCTGCAGACCGCCGGCCCCGCCATGTACCAGAACTATATGATCGAGAACGCAGGCGGTCTCAACGCTGCCGCCAGTGTTGAGGACACCTACTGGGCCGAGGTCTCCTATGAGCAGGTGCTGGACTGGGATCCCGACTACATCATTCTGGCGTCCGATGCCGACTATGATGTCGATTCCGTCCTGAACGATGCCGCGCTGGCCGACTGCACCGCCGTCAGGGAGGGCCATGTCTACCAGCTGCCCCACGCCATCGAGGCTGTGGACTCCCCGTGCCCGGCAGCTTCCTGGGCAGCGTCTATCTGGGCAGCGTGCTGCACCCCGAGCAGGTGAGCGAGCAGTTCTACCATGACTGCGCCGATGCATACACGACCTACTACGGCTTCACCCTGCCTCCTATGAATAACCGCAAGCGCACGGCGCTGTGCCTTCTGGGCGCAGCGCTCTGCGTTTATGACTTTGGTGCGGCCCTTGCGCTGGGCTACCATAACACCGGCGGCGCTGCTGGCCGGCGATGCCATGGCGGTGCGCACCTTCACCGTGCTGCGGCTGCCCCGCGCCGTTATGGCGCTGATCGGCGGCTTTGGGCTGGGGGCGGCCGGCTTTGTCTACCAGACCGTATTCCGCAACCCGCTGGCAAGCCCCGACATCATCGGCGTCTCCTCGGGGCCAGTGTCGGCGCGGCGTTCGCCATCCTGTTCGTTTCGTCAGGGGCGCTGTCCACCACGGTCTGCGCCTTTGCGGGCGGGCTGGCGGCGGTGTTCCTCGCTGGGGCTGGCCGCTGCCGCGCCGGGGCGCAGCAAAATGTCACTGGTGCTGGCGGGCATCGCCGTCCACGCGCTGGCCCAGACGCTGCTGATGCTGCTCAAGCTGACCGCCGACCCCGAGAAGGAGCTGGCCAGCATCGAGTATTGGATCATGGGCAGTCTGGCCGCCGTGACCCGCAGCCGGGTGTGGTTCCCGGTGCCGGTCGTGCTGGTCTGCTGCGCAGCGATCTTTGCGCTGCACCGGCAGGCGCTGCTGCTCTCGATCGAGGAGGGCGAGGCCCGGCTGCTCGGCGTGCGGGTGGGCGCGATGCGCCTGCTGCTGCTGACGCTTGCCACCATGACGGTTGCCGCCGTTGTCAGCGTGACAGGGCTTATCAGCTTTGTCGGGCTGCTGGCCCCCACAGCGCCCGGTTGCTGGCGGGGCACAACCGGCGCTCGGCCTGCCTGCTGAGCGGGCTGCTGGGCAGCGCCCTGCTGCTGGCCGCCGACACGCTGGCCAAGACGGCAGCCTCCACCGAGCTGCCGGTCAGCATCTTTTCCTCGCTGCTGGGCGTGCCGTTTCTGCTTTATCTGATCCTGCGGCCGGGGAGGGATGCGTCATGATGCCACAAACCACGCCCCGCCCGTGGGGTTTTGCGTGCAGGACCTCACCGTACGGTACGGCACAGCGGCCGTGCTGCAAGGGGTCAGCTTTTCTGTCCCGGTGTCCGGGCAGCTGATCGGGCTGCTGGGGGTGAACGGCAGCGGCAAGACCACGCTGCTCAAGGCGGCCGCCGGGCTGCTGCCCCACCGGGCAGTGCCTTCTGGACGGCGTCCCGCTGGAGAGTCTGTCCACCCGCAGGCTTGCGCAGACCGTCAGCTATATCCCGCAGCAGAGCGGCATCTCGGTCTCGCTCTCGGCGCGGGAGGTCGTGCTTATGGGCTTCAACCCGCGGCTGGGGGTCCTGCAAAGCCCCACCGCCGCCATGCGCCGCTGCGGACGAGGCCCTGCGCACCGTAGGTCTGGCCGACAAGGCCGGGCAGGACTACCTGACGCTGAGCGGCGGCGAGAAGCAGCTGTGTATTCTGGCGCGCACGATTGCCGAGGACGCGCCGCTGCTTTTGCTGGACGAGCCGGACAGTGCGCTTGACCTTGCGAACCGCAGCCGGATGACCGCGCTGCTGGCGCAGCTGGTCCACACCGGCGGCAAGACCGCGCTGGTCTGCCTGCACGACCCGCGCTGGCGCTGGACAGCTGTGATATACTGGTGGTATTGCAGGGCGGCGGGTCGCGGCGGTGCTGCACCCAGAACCGACCCGCCTGCCGTGCTGCAGGCAGCCCTTGCCGCCGTGTACGGCCCGCTGGAGCTGCTGCCCGTTACCGACTGCCGGGGCCGACGCCGTCTGGCCCTGCTGCCGCTGTGAGGTGATACCATGAAACCTGCTTTGCGCGTGATGCTCTGCGATGACGCAGGCGAGCGCTTTTTTGGCGAGGGGCCCTGCCGCCTGCTCCATCTGATCGAGGAGACCGGCTCGCTGCGCAGCGCAGCGGCACAGATGGGGCTTTCCTACTCAAGGCGCTGCGGCTTGTGCAGCACGCCGAAAAGAACTGGGCTTTGCCCTGACCTGCAAGACCATCGGCGGGCGGGGCGGCGGCGGCAGCACCCTGACCGCCGAGGCCCGCCAATTTTAGAAAGGTATGAGGCCTACCGTGATGCCTGTGTACAGACCAGCCGCGAGTTCTATTCTGCGTTCTTTCCGGGCCAGCGGTAAGCGCCACTTGCTGCTGACCGGCGGGCGTGGCAGCGGCAAACAACGCTGCTGCGCGCACTTATGCCATCCCTCTGCCCCGATGCCCCGATGCTTCTCACCGCTGCCGTCCCGGGCAGATGGGTCGAGATGCGCGATACAGCCGCCGGGGCAGCGGCGGTCATCGGCCGGTTTGATGCCGCCCTGCCCCCGGTGAAAACCGGATGCGCCCCGTGCCGGCCGGCTTTGCCGCCGTGGGGCTGCCCGCCCTGCAGCGGATGGCGGCGGCCGGCGGATGGGCCGTGCTGGACGAGCTTGGCTATCTGGAGAGCAGCTGCGCGGATTTTCAACAAAGCGTGCTGGATCTGTTGAAGGTCTGCCGCGTTCTCGCGGTCGTCCGCAAGCAGGACACCCCGTTCCTGCGCGCGCTCTGCGCCGACCCGGACGCCTTTGTGTACGATCTGGACTGCCCTGTGCCGCCGCTGGCTGCATCGTCATGGCCTCGGGGCTGGGGCGGCGGTTCGGCGGCAACAAGCTGATGGCCGAGCTGAACGGCCGGCCGCTGGCCGTCCATGCGCTGGCGCTGGCCGCCGCGCCGGTGTTTGCCGGGCGCATTGCCGTGACCCGCTCGGCCGAGGTCGAGGCCCTCTGCACGGCAGAGGGCTTCCCCGTGCTGCACCATGCCGAGCCACGCCGCAGCGATACGGTGCGCCTTGGCCTGACCGCGCTGCTGGCGCAGCAGCCCGACCTGCAGGGATGTGTGTTTCTGCCGGGGACCAGCCCTGCCTGACCCGCCAGACGCTGGAGGCGCTGGCGATCGGTGCCGCGCCGGACACGATCCGGCCGGCCGCACCCGACGGCACACCGGGCAGCCCTGTGCTGTTCGGCCGGGATTATTTTGCTGCCCTCCTTCACCTGCCGCAGGGCAGCGGCGGCAGCGCCGTGCTGCGCGCCCACCCGCAGGCGATCCGCTTGCTGCCCACCCGCCGCCGAACTGCGGGACATCGACACCCGCAGCGACCTTGAGGCGCTGCGCGGGGCAAGGGGTAATGCCGTATTTTGATTTAGGGCAATACCGCATAATTCTAAGTGCCGATACGGCGAGCGAGGTGCGGGCTGCTAAGCCAAAAGCGCAGATAATACTGGATGTCTTATCGAGCATTTTGGCAACGCCGTGCCAGCCGCCGGAGCGGTGCTGCCGTAAGGCGGAATTGTGCGGTGTTGCCTTATAGCCATTGAACACGCTCGCAATGATAAAGGTCTTACAATGGAGGACCTTGCAGAGCGCATACGAAAAGCGAACGCTATGTTGTTGCTATCGAACCAGGCGAACGAACCCCAGCTTAAAACCTGCTACCAAATTGTTCGATGCCTTGGTATTTCTACGGATAAACTTTTATCCGGAAGAACGCTCGATGAAAACTCTGCGACTCGTGAAATTACCCGCATGGCTGCCACCTGTACATCGAAGCAGCTTTGGTTCTATTGAGAAATGCAGATACCTACATCGCAGGGTTCTCGCAAGTGAAAAGCCCTACGAACCAGTATATAAGTTTTGTTCTCCAGCAAGAAGTTGTACGCAAGCCAACTCTACACCATCCCCGCACACCGCCCCTGTCGCCGCGAGAAACGCCCCGGTTTGACTCATCCGCAGTGCATCGGCGTGGTACTCGTCCAGCCAAATATTGCCCTAAAATCCCGCTTTCCGGGAATCTTTATTCGCTTAGACTTGTGTACCGGATTACGCATGGGGAGTTGCTGGCACTGAAGTGGGAAGATATTGATTTTTCCACCGCCCAGCTTCATGTCCGCCGCACTATCAATCGCCTTGCCAAGTACGAAGCCCACGACGGCGAAAACAAAACCGAAATCGTATTCGGTACACCCAAAACGAAAACTCCCGCCGCACGATTCCGCTGACCCGCACAATAGCAGACGAGCTTACCCGCTGGAAACAACAGCAGGCGCAGGATAAGATTCGGGCAGGGATAAGTACGCCGATGATGGCTTTATCGTCACCAACGAGTTCGGTCACTACTTTGAGCAGAAAACCTTCAAGGATTACTACAACCGATTGTTGAAAGATGCTGACATCGGGCACTTTACCTTCCACGCCCTGCGCCACACCTTCGCCACCCGTGCGCTGGAGCGCGGCATGGACTAAGACCCTGTCAGCCATCCTCGGTCACTACTCGGTAGCCTTCACAATGGACACCTACGTCCACAGTATGGACGAACACAAACGCCATGAGATGGACAAGATGGACGATATGTTCGGGATGCAGTACAGCATCTCCGTTGAGAACCAGCCTTATCCTGTGCTTTGTACACTCTCGGCAGATGGCTGCGCCGCCCATGTTCCTGACTTCCCAAAATCGTCATCACCGCATCAACATTAGATGCTGCCCTGCTCGAAGTCAAGCAGCAAATCCAAAAGCCCTGCGCCAGTACAAGAACCCGCCCATTCCCACAAAACAAGAACAAATTGTCGTACCGCAGAACAGCGTATTGGTACTCGTCAAAGCGAGCTGACTACGCTGACCGCTCCTATTTTACCTGCCAACTCCGCAAAATTTATCCACAAAGCGCCCAGACGGTTGAAAATCTCAACCGTCCGGGCGTTGTTATTTATTCACTGAGATTTTAACAGAGTTTTTCAGCCTTTTCAGCTCCGTAAACTTCATAATCGCCACCAACAATTAATCGAATTTATTTCTATTTCTTCAATTTTACCCTCGCAGAGAATTGCACGTCGATAAGAGTACGTACATATCATTTCAACTGTAACGCTTTGGTTTCCAAGAACTTTTTCCTCTTAGCGTATACTTCGGTACGTCCAGTTGTCTTTACTCATTTGCACAGACCGTCTTGACATCTGCATTCTATAATGCAGCGCCTCCGCACGCCCTGCTGTTTGTAGTTTCCATCAGTTAGCTTTTCTTCCTACTCTATTTCGACCCTGTAAGTCAACTTTTGCAGATTAGCCTGCAGACGGGCGACGTGACCGCTGCAGCTCCACTCAATCGTCAATTCCGGGCCGCAGCTTTCAATTTGAATCTTTGCTCCTTGCGCAAAGGCCGGACAGTTGCGGCGCAGGCGTAGCAATTCCAGCTGCTTTTCACGACTGGCTTTTCCAGTGCCTCGGCAATCTGCACCTTCGTCAGATTTGTACGGTTGATTTCTTTGTGGCCGCCCTCGCCTGCGCGAGCCACTGCCTCACAGTCATTTTGCCCGCGAATAAATCAAGGTACCACACCTGCGGTTTTCCGGGCATAAACAGTTGAATTGCCCGTGCCAGCAGCAGCTTTGCATCACTCTCGCCCAGAGCGCTGTAGTAGGTGGCATTGACCTGATAATAGACATTTTTCTGGCCGTGCAGGTTCTTCACCATACCGCCTCGCGTCACAATCAGATCAATGAGGTTTTGGATGCGTTCTTCCGGCAGCAACCCTTTCAGATCCAGCATCGGGATACCGTCATGGCACCCCAGCATATTCACGGTCAGGATGTGCTTGTCGAGGATTTCCTGTGCCCATGCGGCCAGCGTGTCTGCACTGCCCCGCTCCAAGGCATCAATCATCAGCCCGGCAGAAAGAAATCATAGACGGCATAGCCTTTGGCGGCCAGCTTTTCGTAGACTTTTCCCCATAGGATGCGTGAATTTCCGGGAGCAAGGTCACACCATCAGCATCCGCTATTGTCTGCAGCCGTGCCAAAGACTCCATGTCCCTGGTTCATTCAAAAGTTACGTTCCCCACGGCCTTATGCGCATAAGCGAAAGCGTCCAGCCGCACGATAGAGGCTCCATACCCTGCCAACGTGTGCAGCGTGTCGGCATAAAATTTCCACACCAATGGCGAAGCCACATTCAAATCCATCTGCCCCAAATAGCGGCGTCGGGATTCCAACAGGTCGGTCAGGGGAACGCGCAACGTTTCCCAGCGCCCCAGATCAAGTTCTGCCGGGCGCTTACCCGCCGCCAACTGGATCCGCAGACTTTCTGTCAGGACACAGGCGGATCGGTACTGCATCCCCAGTTCGGACACCAACTCCCGCGCATCAGGGCAAGGGTAGTCTACCTGCTGGTAGAATGTGTTCCAGTAGGGTTTTCGGTGCCATCGGGCATACGCACCATCAGAATGGGTAGCCCTGGTTTGCGGAAAAACATCTTATGCAAGTACTCCGGTGTCGGCTGTATATATCCCCGGCATCATCGCCGCAGCCCGCAGAACGCGTTCCAGTCGATGAAGAAGTCCTTATATTTCGACATTTCCCCATTTTTCAAAGATCTTGAAACTGCGGTGACAGGACCGAGGCGTGGTTCAGGATAAAATCGAGTTTCAGCCGTATTCCCAAAGCACGGATGCGCTCCAAATCCTGCGGCGTCGCCAGCAACTCGTTCAAACTGTAGTCTACAACCGAAAGCCGCGGTCGGATCTGTGTTGAAACACTGGGAGAATATAAAACGCACCGAAAGCATCTTTACAGCTGCTTTCCAGCAAATCTGCAATGTCATAACGTCCCGCCAAACTGTCCGGGTAAGCGTTCAGCATCGGCGTCAGAGACAGCTCATCTTTTTCGCATTTGCCACCATGTTCACCTTCCTTGTGCAGCAGTAGGCTGCCGTGTCGATCATCGTGCCGTCCCGGTTCTGGATCAGATCCGCATCGCAGGCGCGGCGGTTCAGCATTGCCTGCTCAATTTCCAGCACCATTGTTTACAAAGGGCTGTCGGCCCCGTCTCGGCTGCGGGCACACGGCAGGCACAGGTTTCCTCTGGTGTACTGTTAAAACACTTTCAGATTGGTATTTTTCAGGTCGGCACTGCCTGCGTGGGTCCATTCCAGCAGCAGCATCCACATCGGCGAAGTTCTTCGGCTCATACCAGCGCTCCACTCTTTACGGCCCATACGCTTAAGCCACAGCACCGGCGCCGGCACGGAACTGCGCCAGCACTGCGTTCAGTGCGTCGTAGTCCTGCTCGGCAGTCCGGCCCAAATATCCCGCCAGCGCGGCCCGCCCTCCTGTTGGTAGATTTGCATCCATGGGTATGCCGCACATTGGCGCGGATCACTATCGATTCCGGTTTTCTGCAGCGGCTGCAAGTCGGCGAAGCGTTCAGTGTATTCCCCGGCTGCAAGCAGTGCCTTAAGTCCGGCGCTGCGAAGATTGTCAACCGCTCCTCATCGTTGTGCTGGGGATACGGCGGGGTAGTTATCTCCGGAGCACGTATCCCTTCAACCCGACCATCGCCAACGCCTCCCCTCAGGGCGGCAGCACCGCTGGTCTTGCCGACCTGAACCTCCGCTGACAGCGATGACAAGTTTGGCCGGAATATCCGTACCATATTTTTCTTCCAGTTTCGTGACCAGATGCGGCAGCCTTCTCCACGACGGCAGACAGGGGTTGAGATATGCGCCGTGTCGCCGAGCATATCACCGCCCTGCACATTTTCCAGCGGCATTAGAGTAATGCCTTTGCTGCAATGCCTGCCAGCACACATATTTTTCCGGGCTGAACATAAAAGCCTCCTTACCAAAATGCCCTGCGGCAAAACCGCAGGGCAATCATCAAGTTGTCAACGGTTGCAGGGCATTTCGGGATTATCCTCAGCGCCCTTAACCTTAGCGCCGCGAATCCATGCTTCATCGACGCATACATACTTAATGCGCACGGCGGCTACGCATAAGCCGCGTGAATCTTGCCATCCTTGCTTTGCATCATGACAGGGTACTCGTAGCGGCGGTTGTTCACATCGTTCCATGGACCGATGAAACCCTCACCATGTTCTACAATGCGGCGCCACGGCCATGTTTTGCCACCATCCTCCGAGATTGCCATTGCCACAGGGCATCGCTGGTCGGGCCAGACGGTACGGCTACCATCCTCATTGAAAGAGACATCATTATAAATGATGGCAAGTGCGCGCTCTGCAGCTTGATGGCCGAGATACTGGCGTTGTTGTTGCGCAGCGGGTGGTACCGGCACGCTCCATGTTTCGCCGTTGTCATTGATTCCGAGCGGTAGATATGGTCGGCTGCACGGCTGCGCAGCAGCAGACCAGTTTGCCGGGTTCCAGTTCAATAACATTGCCGTGAACACGGCCACGGCTTTCGGGGATCTCCACCCCGCGCCATGTCTTGCCCTGATCATCGGAAATCTGGATAACCGTCACGTCGCTGCCCAAACGGGTACCGTCCAGCGCACAGATAAAGTTGTTGAAGATCCAACGCCCGTTGGAAAGCACCTGAATCTTCTGGCGGCAGAAAGAGCCTGGACGGGTAAATACAGCCTCTGTGGGGCCCCATGTGCGGCCCCATCGCGGAAATTTTGCGGCGGATCTCTGCCGTGCCCTGCAGGCTGTCGTCACTGTTGTCATCAGGCTTTTTAGCCGCCTGTGCCGTGTACATCAGCCAAATGTCACCGTTGGGGTTTTGGAACAGTGAGGGTTCTGCTCACTGCGGGTCGGGTCATCGAGACAATGACCGGCTGCTCCACTGTTCGGCGTCGGCGGGCAAGCGGGCCACCGCAATGCTGATGTCGGCGTTTCCCTCACGGGAACCGGCAAACCAGCAGCAGAGCGGATCGCCGTTTTCCAATTCCAGCAAATCAGGTGCGTGGCAGCTTTTCCATGGGTTGGGGATAAGGATTCCACCAAATCGAGAGCGGTATCACGGTAAAGTCTACCGTCATCGCCCAACGTTGGCAGATCAATAATGTTACGAGCCATTTTCAATCCTTTCTCAGCCTTTCACGGAGCCGATGAGAATGCCTTTTGAAGTATTTCTGAACGAACGGATACACGCAGATGATGGGCAGCATGGCAATGAAGATTGCTGCAGCTTTCAGGTTCTGCTGGTTCAGCGTAACACCATCCAGCACTACATTTTGAATGTTGTACCGGAACCACCGTCAGTGATGACGACATTTTCAGCACCTGCTGGATGGTCTTAAGGCCATCGTCTTTCAAATATATCTGCGGAACAAGGTACTGGTTCCAGATAGAGACCGCGTAGAATAAGCCTGTCGTTGCCAGCACAGTGGGGAAAGCGGTAGAAAAATGCGTGTCAGAATTTTGATATCAGTCGCACCATCTACAACAGCAGCCTCTTCCAGTTCGTTGGGGATGCCTTCCAAAAAGTCTTGGTGATAATAAGGAACTGTGTGCTGATTGCGCCGGGCACAATCATAACAAGGATTATTGACAAAGCCGAACTGGTTATAAATGATGTACTGTGGAATAATACCGGCATCAAACACCCATGTAATGATAAAAGAGACATCAACCAGAAACGGTGCTTGAAGCGCGGGCGGCTGAGCACATACGCTGTAACATAGGTGCAGGCAACCGCCAACAGCGTACCCAGCAGGGTATACATGAAGGAGTTTCGCATACCTCCGAACACATTGAAGCGTGGATTTGTCAAAATGTAGCCGAAGGCTTTCAGGTTAAAGCCCATCGGCAGGAATGTCATCTCACCGCGTGCCAAGTAGGTGCCATCCGTGGTAGCCACAAAGAACACATACAGGAATGGATACACAACACACTGCCACCAGCAGCAGGATTGCACTGTTGATATAATCAAACGTCGTCAGCCGTTTGAGATGGGACTTGGGCTGCTTACTCATAATAGCCTATACGCTCCTTTCTCAGAACAGACGTGCGTCACTGACTTTATCAGCAATCTTGTTGACGATGGAAACCAGCACAAAGGCAATAATGGATTTCAATACATTGACCGCAGTGCCGTAGCTGTAATCCGGGAAACCTGTAGACTGGAATGCAATGCGATAAACATACGTCTGGATCACATCAGCCGTGACATAAGTGCCTGTGTTATACATCAGCAGGATACGATCCAAGTTGACGGAGAAGATATTGCCGACACTGATGATAAGCATCGTGATAACAGAAGTAGAAATACAGGGCAGTGTGATGCGCCACATTTTGGTCCAGCGGGATGCGCCGTCAATCTCTGCCGCCTCATACAAAGTAGGGTCAATGTTCATCATGGCAGCAATATAGATAATGGCCGAGTAACCGAACGTCTGCCAAATCTCCAGTATCACGTACAATGGCCGGAACCATTCCGGTTTTGCCATAAAGTTTGTGGAAGTACCGCCCAGCTTGGTGATCAGGATATTGATCAGACCCGATGTAGGAGAGCAGCGTATACATGATACTGACCATAACGGCTGCCGAGATGAAATACGGCAGGAAACTCAAAGACTGTACCGTATTGCGCACCCACTTGGTACGAACTTCGTTTAGGAAAAGCGAAAATATAATCGGGATGGGGAATACAACCACCACGGACAGGAACGCCAGAACGATTGTATTTTTGGTGATTTTCCAGATATATGGATCCTGCAAAATGCGCTTGAAGTTTTCAAGCCCCACGTGCTGCCGAAAACGCCTTTGGCTGCGGAGAAATCCTCAAACGCAATCACCATTGCACCGACCGGTCCGATCTTGAACAGAATCAGCAGGAAACCCGGTATCATCAGAAGATACAGCTGATAATTTTTGATAATATCTTTTATCCGCGTACCGAGAGATGCTTTCGGCACGGCAGGTACCGCCGTTTGTGCTTTGCGCTTCGGCATGGTGATTCTCCTTTCACTTTACCCCGGCAACCCGCCCGCATGGCAGTTTGCCGTGTCGGGCAGGGCTGATTGTTCAGGGTATTACCTTTGTCAAGGCATCAGGCGCCGTACATTGCTTGGTAAGCTGCCAGCTGGATTTCCTCGATGCGAGACAGACCCATATCATTCATTTCCTGCTGGAAGGCTGCCCAGTTGTCAGGAGTCAGCTCACGGGTGCCGTCGATGAACTGCGTAATGCCAGACATCTGTGCATCGTACACAGAGGCAAGCAGGTTGGTGATTTCCTTGCTCTGGTCATCGGTGAATCTCAGAACATAAGAGGTGCCCAGGTTTTCATCGGTAAACAGGCGGCCGGTCGCCTCAGCGATCAGAGGCGCATTCCACTTGAAGAAGGCTTCGTTGTCAACGGGCTTGCAGACGGTAAAGCGGTCACTCAGGAAACTCCAGCGCTTCTCACCGGCAGGAGTAGCCTCTTCAGTCTGATAATCTACGATAAATTCCTTATCGCCGTTGGTATCCTTAAAGCTTTCGCCCTCAACACCGTAGTTGGCGAGGATCTCGCCTTCCTCAGAGTAGAAATAATCGATAAAGGTCAGAATCGTCTTGATTTTATCTTCACTGCAGTTTGCATTGACGGCAGTAACGCACTCGTCATTGTACTTCATGCTGACGGTCATCTTCTGGGGTTTCCGTTATCGTCCTTGATGAAGTTCAGAACACCCATCTGGTAGTTGGGGTCGTTGTCGGGGCCACCGTTCTCCATAAACCATTCGGCTCGGTTGTAGTAATCGTAGAAAACACTGCCGTTGCCGTTGAGCATGGCAGCCTCCCAGTCGGCTTCACCGAAAGTACCTGCGACCCATTCGGGCTGGATCAGGCCCTCGTCGTACCACTTCTTCATGGTCTCGACCATCTTGTAGGCACCATCGTTCATAATGTCGATAGAGCCATCCTTGTAGTGGCCGTTGATATAGATGCCGTTGGACTCGGTAGAAGAGATATTGCTGGCTGCGCCGAACCACGAAGCAAAGCGGATGGCGGTGTCACGACCGGTCAACGGGTAGTAGTTGGGTTGTCTTTCCGTAGTAGGCTTTCAAAGTTTCCAGTGCCTTGGTAAAGTCATCGATGGTGACGATGGAGTCAGGGTCAATGCCTGCCGCCTTGAACTGGTCAACGCGATAGCCGATCAAATCTGCAAAGATGGGGTCTCTTTGCACAGACCGTAGATATGGCCGTCCTTATCGGTGACAAGCGCCTTGTAATCGGGATTGTCATCAATGTACTTCTGCAGGTTGGGGCATACTTCTCAATGTAGGGTGCCAAATCTGCGAACACGCCCTGCGGGCCGTAGACGTTGGTTTGGGCCAGTTTTGTCATAACAGCATCGGGCAAATCGCCGCTGATAACACGCTGGTCGATTTCAGAATAGACATCATTGAATTCTTCGGGACCAGAGATGTAGTCGACATGGATACCGGTACGTTCCTCAGCGACATCATACCACTTCAGTTCCTTGATCCAGTCCACGTAGGTAGAACGCATAAACATGGTGTAGGTGTTGTCCCCATCGCCGGAAGATTCCGTCGAGGAGGCAGCGGCAGTACCGTCACCTGTGGAGGCAGTCGTAGAGGCGGAGCCTCCACCGCAGCCAGTGAGAAGCGTGCCGACCATAGCAGTGGGCCAGTACGGCAGCGCCGATCGATTTGCGAGTTTCATTTGTGTTTTCCTCCTTATAAATGGTTTCTCTTTATAATATCCATTCGCTTTCAGCGGTTAGCTGCAAAACGAACAGCATATTCGATTGCGTTCTTCAAGCTCAATTCATTGGCCTTGCCTGTACCGGCTTGGTCGAAAGCAGTGCCATGATCCACGCTGGTACGTATAATAGGCAATCCCAGCGTAATGTTTACACCTTCCACAGCACTCCACGCCTGCTTTTCCCTGTCATAGACAAAGCCGACGACCTTGAGCGGGATGTGGCCTTGGTCATGGTACATTGCCACGACAATATCATACCAGCCGCCCAATGCTTTCGAGAAGATTGTGTCCGGCGGAATGGGGCCCTGCGCGTTGATACCTGCGGTACGGCCGCTTCGATGGCCGGGGTGATCTCGTCGATCTCTTCCCGTCCGAAGAGTCCGCCCTCGCCGCAGTGGGGATTGAGGCCCGCCACACCGATGCGGGGTTTTGCGATGCCCATGTCCCGGCAGGCTTTGTCTGCTATGCTGATGACTTCCAGCACCCGATCCTTCTTGACCCGGTCGCAGGCACCCGCAGAAACATGGGTGGAAACATGCACGACCCGCAGGTCATTGTGGGCAAGCATCATCGTAGTGTTCGGTGCCCGTGTAGTGGGCGTAGATTTCGTGTGGCCCGAGAAGTGATGCCCGGCCAAGTTCATGGCCTCTTTGTTCAGCGGGTTCGTGACGGTGGCATCCACCTTGCCGTCCATGGCAAGTTCAATGACCTTGCGCACATACCGGAAAGCCGCGTCCCCGGCGGCCGCGCTGACCTGGCCGATAGCGAAATCTTCCGGTTTGAGCAGCCCCAAATCGAGGATATCAATGATGCCATGCTCGTACAGTCCCTCGCTGGGGTCGGCCACGGGATGAATGGTGCATTTTGCACCCACAAACCTGCAGGCTCTTTCTAAGATAGCCGCGTCTCCCACGACCAGGGGCTTGCAGCTTTCATACACTTTAGGGTCCTGCAGCGCCTTTACCGTGATCTCCGGCCCGACGCCCGCAGGGTCACCCATTGTAATACCTAAAATCTTGCGCATATCCGTCCCTTTAATACAAACCGTTGTCGCGGCAGGCTTTTAAGGTGGCACGCAGTGCCTCAAACCCTGCGGGAGATAAGCTGTTGAAGGTGCCCGGCATGTACCCACAGGATATCCTAACTTCTTGACCGCCAACTTGACGATAGTATTGGGGTTTCCGAATTTGAAGGTATCACGGAAAGGCCGGATGCTGTCCTGCGCTTTGCGCGCACCCTCGATATCCCCGGCAGCGAATTTTTCGTAGATGCTTACCATCGTATGCGGGAACACATTGGCGCAGGCAGCGATAGCTCCTTGCCTCCGCCAACAATGTCCACAAAATCAGAGAATCGTTGCCGGACAGCACAGTGAATGGCTTCTCCCGCCACGCGTTTTCTCTATGTATTGCAAAATATTGTCGAAGTTGCCGCTGGAGTCCTTTACACCGATGATGTTGGGTACCTGTGACAGCTTCTGTACCGTAGCAGGGTCAGCGCATTGCCCGTGCGTGCGGGAATATTGTACAGTAGTATCGGCATATCCACCGTATTCGCAACCGTCTCATAATGCCGGATGAGTTCTTCTTGGGAGGCTGCAGCAAAGCTTGGCGTAATGATGGAGAGCACATCCGCCCCAGTTCCTTGGCCTTCCGGGACATGCGGACCGTATCGCGGGTACTGACACAGCCGGTTCCGGCGTAAACCGGTACACGGCCATTCACAGTATTAACTGCTACGCGGATGACCTCGGTCTTCTCGTCCTCATCGAGGATGTAACCCTCGCCGTTGGTGCCCAGAACAAAAATACCGTGAATTCCGGCATCAATCAGCCTTTCGATCTGATTAACAAGTTCTTCACTGTTAATTGTTCCGTCCTCACGCATTGGTGTTAAAATTGGAACGATAACGCCTTTTATTTCTTTCATAGTACTCTCCCTTTACAGAATCGCGCGGTAGAGTGCCTCAGCGTCTGCCGCTGTGACAGTGCGTGGGTTGTTCACCAGCAACCGCTGTACATCCATGCCGGCCTTTACCAGCGCGGGCAGGTCAGCTTCGGTCACGCCGTAGGGTTTCAGCGATGTGGGAATGTCCAGATGCTGCACCATGGCATCCATCTTTGCAATGACCCAATCCGCTTTCTGCGCTGTTCTTGCACCTGTTCCGCCAACGGCTTCATAAACTTCCGCAAAGCGCTCAATGCAGCAGGATTTATTGAACTGCATGACCGGCATCAGCATAATGGCATTTGCCACACCGTGCGGGATTGGTATCGCCCGCCCAGAGGGTAGGACAGCGCATGCACAGCCGTGGTCCCAGAACAGGTGATGGCGACGCCTGCATAGAAAGCGGCCTGCATCATTTTCTTTTTGCATCCAGTGCATCCGGGTCGTCGCAGGCTTTTTCAAGATTCCGGAAGATGAGCCGCAGTGCCTGCATTGCGAACAAGTCACTGAACGGATTTGCCTTCGCGGAGGTGTAGCATTCAATGGCGTGGCACAGCGCGTCGATGCCGGTAGAGGCTGCAATTTTCGGGGCAGGCGGCGAATCATATTTCCGTCCAGAATGACTGCATCCGCAATCATTTCGGGGTTGACGATGCCGACTTTCAACTGTTCTTCCGGTACCGCCACGATGCTGTTGGGCGTCGCCTCGGAGCCGGTACCCGCCGTGGTGGGGATCATAACGGTGGTGACCGTCTTTTTACCGATACGCGGGTTTTCAGTTGGTCACGCACCGTGCAACTTCCATCTGCCGTGATGGATGCCAGCTTGGCAATATCCATTACGCTGCCGCCTCCTACAGCGACAATCAGGTCTGCGTTGCTCTCGCGGAAAGTATCAATGACCTGCTGTGCCTGATCGCAAGTAGGTTCCGCGGGCAAAGTATCGTTAATTATATAGGGTACAGCCGCTTTGTCCAGTTCGGCCAGCGGGCGCTCCAGAATGCCGGAAGCCCGAATGCCCGCATCTGTAAAGACAACCGCTTTCGTGCCCGGATGCCAGCGTTTCCAGCGCTTGTATCGCAGTCTCGCCGCTATATACCTGCTGCGGCATGGCAAGTTGATATTGCTTCATCTTCCGTTCCTTTCTGTAAATTCTGACGTATCCTGCTGAGCAGGTCCTCGGTTCAAATCCGCCGGACTTGAGACGATAATGCGAAACATGACCGGCCATCGGCGCCATGAAGAGCACCGCGCCCGGTGCAGCCTCCCAGGGTGGATCTCTGCCTCCGGCAACTGCTGCATAAAGCCCATCAGCGTATCACCGCCGATGATCATCGGCAGATAGTTGTCTGCGGCGGGGCGTTCCAGCAGCAGCGCCATCAGCAGCCCCAGCTGTTCTGCGATCTGCCCGCGCAGTTGTTCGGCTGTATCAGCATCCTCGGCGGTCTCGGTGCCATCGGTGTCGATCAGCATATCGCAGCCGCCCTGCATCCGCTGCTCGATTTGTGTCAAGAAATCCTGCCCTGCGCGGCTTTCAAAGTAGCCGGCGGCAAGCGCTCGCTCTGCAGGAGATACGCACACCGCCGTGGGCAGCACCGTATTCCAGCTGCCTCTTTGTAATCGGGTTCAAGCTACCGCAAAGTACCAAGAGCGGTGCGTTGATGCAGGAACAGGCTGATTGGCCCACCCTCCAGCCCAGAAAAGGCGGCAGCACTGCCGCAAACCCTGCGCAACCGCCCAAAATTTTCAGGCCATTTGTGCGCTGCAGTTCCATGGCAATACACCGGAAGTCCGTATCCTTCTCGGCATCACAGATGACGATTTGCTGACCGTGCTGCGGCGGAGGCGGCAGAGCGCGGGGCCTGCAGCTGATGATCGCTGCCCGACAGTTCCGAAAAGGTCTTTCACGTAAGGGGAGTGAACCGGCTCAAACGGATCCTGCCCGAACACGCTCTTGTCGATGGGTACGCCGTCAATGTACTGGATGCCGCCGCGTGTGAGGCGATTCATCTGCGGCAGTGCCGGTGCATAGTATGCAACCGCCGCACCGCCGGCATCCAGCGCCGCCTGAAACATGGCGCCGATGTTGCCCCCAGACCAGAGTCCGTTTTGATGTAAACGGTGTCTGTTCCGCAGCGCAACGCCTGCTGCACAAGTCCCAAGCAGATATTGTAGGCCTGCTGCGATGTCTTGTGGCGAACCTCCGCATCAATGACTGCAACATCTGCATGGAAGATTTCCTCAGGCACGGCAGCAGCGTTCACAGCCGCCACCCGAACGGAAACACAGCGGTTGGCAAACTGTACACCTGTATCCAGTGCGCCGGTCAAATCGTCCGCGATAACTGTCAGCCGTGCCATTGTTTCCTCCTACATGTTCCATTTTGTTACATCTCGTTTTGCATCATTTGTACATTCAGCCGCATCGTTTCTGCTTGTGTCTCTCGGATTTGTCTAAATCTTACCATTACCGTCCCGTTTCGTCAACTGTTTTGTTTCGTTTTCTGCTATTTTGTGTTTCTTTTTGAAACCATTTTATTTTATGATTGACTTTGCAACACGAATCACTTATGATAAAGTTACAATTTCAAACAGTTAATAAAGAGGGGACCTCTACCATGCGCCCCATCAAAATTCTGGGCATCGCCCCTTACGAGGTATTGCCAGCCTGATGCAGCAGGCTGCAGAATCTCGCGACGATTTGCAAATCGACGTACATGTCGGCAATCTGACTGCCGGCGCAGAGATTGCCGCCGCCCAAACTGCGCAGGAGGAGTATGACGTCATCCTCTCCGCGGCGGCACAGCGGAAGCTATCCGCCGCTGTACAGATTTAAAGGTCGTGGACATCCCATTGTCTGTCTACGACATCCTGCGTTCTATCAAGCTGGCAGAGAATCACAACTGTAAATACGCCGTCATCGGCTTCCGGCCATCACCCGCAACGCCACGTTTCTGTGCGAGGTACTGCGCTATAATGTGGATATTTATACCATCCACGACCAGAAAGAAGCCCGCACTATTTTGCAGGGGTTGGAAAATTCTGGTTGCCAGATGGTGCTGTGCGACGTTGTCACTAACTCATTGGCACAGGAATACGGCATTCCTGCCCTGCTCATCACCTCCGGTATCGAGAGTGTGGAGGATGCGCTGAACACCGCAGTACAGGAGGGACTGGCCCGCCGTAAAGCGCTGGAGCTGGCGCAGTTTTTCAGGACGTCATCCGTGCCATGCCCTATGACACCCTTGTCAGCGACGAGGCCGGACAAGATCTGTTCGTCTCGCTCTCCCGAGCTCCCCGACAGCGTGCTGGCAAAGGCACACTCAGCTATTATGCAGCGCACCGCCGAGCCCCACCGCAGCTGCCTTGAAGAGAATGGCATCCATTATGCTTTGCAGAGCACCCTATCAAATGGAAGGGCTCTGCGCCATGTCGTCACAATCGAAAAGAGTCGGCTGTCCATCCCGCTGGAAAAATACGGCATCGCCTACTCGGATCGCCAACAGGCAGTAGATACTTTCTTTGACAGTTTCTATGGCATTACCCAGTCTTTCTCCACCGCCAACCTGACACTGGGCAATATTTGCAAAGCAATCGCCCACTTGTCGTTTACGGTGAACCGGGCACAACCAAGCCCCAGATGGTGCAGATGCTCTACGCCAAAGGGCCGCTTTCTAACGCGCCGCTCATCAAGATTGACTGTGCCATGCTCATGCACCCCGGCTGGAAATATCTGATGGCGAGCGACCGTTCCCCTAATGGGTGACGGTTGCACCCTTATGATGAGCCACGTGGAGGCGCTGACTGACGAGCAGTTCAGCGAGTTGTTCTCCACCATAATGGCGCTGCATACGCAGGAGCGCAACCGGCTCTTCTTTGTCGCCAGTAGCTCCAGTTCCGGAACAATGCACCTCACTATGCCCGACTGGTAGATATGCTGAACTGCCTGATGCTGCAAATGCCGCCGCTGCGCAGTCATCTGCAAGATATTCCGCGCTTGTCGGGGTTGTATATCAGTACCCTGAATATGCGCAACGCCCGTGCAGTCATCGGTTTTGAGCCGGAGGCGAACTTATGTATGACGGAGTACAGCTGGCCTGGCAACTACGACCAGTTCTGCCGCGTGCTGGACGAGTTGGTGCTGCACACGACGACGCCTTATATCTCCGTGGAGACAGTGCGCGACCAGTTGAAACGGGAATGTACCTTCTACCCCGGTGCCGTTTCTCAAACCCACGCTCTGCCCGTTGACCTAACGCTGGAAGAGATCGAGCAAATCGCCGTGCAACAGGCCTTGCAAGCCGAAAACGGCAACCAGAAACGTGCTGCCGAGCGCTTGGGCATCAGCCGCACAACGCTGTGGCGAATGCTGCAAAAGGAAACACCCCATCCATATAGAAGGTAATAGACACAACAAGCACCCTTCTGGAGGTCAAGCAGCAAATCAAAAGCCCTGCGCCAATATAAGAACCCACCCATTCCCACCAAACAGGAACAGATCGTCATACCAAACAACAGCGTGTTGGTACTCGTCAAAGCAGGTTGACCGCTCCTATATTTACCTGCCAACTCCGCAAAATTTATCCACAAAAGCGCCCGGATGGTTGAAAAATCAACCGTCCGGGCGCAGTTTCCCGTTTTGGGGTCATTTTGGGGCAAAGTTACCAGATTGTTACCACTTTTGCCATAAGGTAAAGGCTCGTTGAAACTTGTCGTTTCAACGAGCTTTGTTGGTTGTGGAGACAGGACTTGAACCTGCGACCTCCGGGTTATGAGAAATCCAAAATTTGTGCGTTACAGTGATGTTTTGTTGGGTTTAGTGGTATTGTGTACCAAAGGGTAAAACAGCTTTGTCCCATGTGTACAAAGGGTGCTATACGGTGCTGAACCGTTCCAACCCCTTTGGGGGCAGTTTTGAGGGCAAATTGTGAGACGGATTCTCGCACACTCCAATCAAATCAATGCGCAGTTTTGGTTTCATTGAGAAATGCGGGTACTTACATCACAGGGTTTTCGCACAGGAAAAGCCCAATGAACCAGTATATAGGTTTTACTCCGGCAAGAAGTTGTATGCAAACCCAACCCGCAACATTCCCGCACACCGCCCCCGTCACCGCGAGAAACGCCCTTGCTTTGGCGCATTCAAACCGCATCGGCGCGGTGTCCGTCCAGCCAAATACCACCCCAAATTCCCGCTTTCCGGGGATTTTTATTTTACCGCGAAGGTATTTACCTGAACAGGATTTCCTGTACAGGTAAATCCAACACAAATAAATAACTAAATAAATAAAATACTAAGATACTATCGTATCCTATCCGTAAAACCACAAAGGAGGAATTTTTCCCTCTGTGATCTTACGGCAATGTGTACAACTTAACACCAGAGAGTACAACTTACGATTGCCTTGACGCTTTGGGCGTAGTATAATTTAATTACTGGCAAACCTCAACTCCGCAACAAAACACATCGGCAGGTGATACCGTGAATCTGAATGACTTACTCTTGAGAGTTCCTCCGTTGACTACAAAGAGGCACTGGAAATCAAAAGCCTCGCAGCTGGCTGAAATCCGTTTCTGCATTTGCCAACAGCTTTGGCGGGCATATCGTGTTTGGTGTCCGCGATAATCCGCGTGAAGTATGCGGTTTAGATAACCCGCAGGAAGTCATCAGCAAAATCACGGAGCTTATCAAAGCGCGTATTGACCCGACGCCACGGTATCAACTTCATGCCTTTTCCGAGGACGATAAAATCTGCATTGATTTAGAGATTCAGAACGGTCCTGCCTATCCATACTACTACCGCTTCGAGGGTGTCTGCGTCGCCTACATCCGCAATGGCGATCAGTCGGAGGAAACCTCTCGTCAGCAGTTAAGCGCCTTGATTTTGAAGGGCATGAATAAGACCTTCGATGCCCTGCCGTCGCCTTATCACATGGGAGATGTCAGCTTTACGCTGTTGGCTGCTACCTTCAAGAATGCTCTTAAAGAAGATTTCCAACCCGACAAAGATTTGCTTTCTACCACCCTTGTCACCGAGGACGGTCAAGTCACAAACGGCGGTCTGCTTTTATGTGATCAGGGCGTGCTGTCGCAGTCGCGTATATTTTGTACCCGCTGGAAAGGCACACACAAAGGCAACATCGATGCTGATGCGCTGGACGATAAGGAATATCAGGAGCCAGCCTAATCTCTCTGCTGCAAAACGCGGAGGACTTCATCCGCAACAACAGCAAAATCCGTGGAGCATCCGCGGCATGACCCGCGAAGAGCGCAGCGACTACCCTACAAGGCTGTCCGAGAGGTACTGGTAAATGCGTTAATCCATCGCGATTATCAGGTGCTTGGCTCGGAAATCCACATCGAAATGTTCGATGACCGCATGGAGATTTTCACCGGGCGGCATGGCTAATGGACGCCGCATCCAAGACATGGATCTGCAGCACATTCCCTCCATGCGGCGCAATCAGGTCATTTCAGATGTATTTTCCCGCCTGCACTACATGGAGCGGCGCGGCAGCGGCATTGACCGCATTATGACCTCCTACGCCGAGTGTGCGCAAAAGCCGATATTTTACTCCGACAGCACGTTTTTCCTTGTAACGCTGCCCAATCGAAGCGTCGCAGCGCCAACGCAGCTTTCTATGGATTCTGAAAACGTGGAAACCTCCGCGCAAAACATGGAAACTACCGCTCAAAACGTGGAAACTTCTCCGCAAAATGTGGAAACTTCTGCATTCTTCACCCCTATTGAAAAGCTGGAGCATGACTTATCCAAGCTGCGGATGCAGGCATCCACAAAGGAAAGATACTGGAATTGTTCCGCCGCTATGGATATGAATACGAATTCCGCACCAGTCATGTTGCGGATGTATTCCACGTCAAAACAGCCGCGCCAATCTGGTGATTCGGGAACTGACTGCTGCCGGGATTCTGGAATCGCCTAGCTACGGCACGTATCATTTTATCGCAAAGAACTAATTTCATAGCAGCGATTCAGTCTTGTACACTACAAACAAAAATCATAAACTTTCTGTTCAAAATATGCTACACTTATTACAATTCAGCATGCAGTATTCTTCACAGCGTATGCACCGACAGCCGCGCATTCACCCGGCAGCAACATTGCTTTGTGAGGTTGGCTTTTCCCACCGTGATCCCAGTTTCAAATATGTACTATTTCCACAGAAGGAGGTCTTTTCTTATGGATCGCATGACTGAAACCGAAGCCCGGAGTTGTTGGAATATATATACAATAAGCCCTCGTACCTGTTCTTGGGACAGGCCTATCAGCGGAGTCTCTCAACAAAAATTCCTATCTTGATAAACTTTACGCGGAAGCCGGCTGCTCCGATTCGATACACAGCTGGCGGAATTTGCTTGAAGATCATTCCGATAGCATTGACCAAATCTATGATACAGCCGCTGACCTTTCCGTTTCCGTTTCCGTTCCTTTTCTCTCCGAGCTTGTAAATCTCCTTGAAATTTATTTATCACCTCCAGTCCGGAGAAGATGATAAATTGTCAAGGAGTTGAGCTTATCCCGGCCAAAATCGATCATTTATCGCAGGACATCTTTACAAAGGCACCCAAGCATCGCCTGCACCTGTTCGGGTGCTATGACCGTGACAGCCACGATTCCGACAGCCAGCCGCCAAAAGCGTTGACGATCTCGATTCATTCGGTGTCAAGGCGAAGGTGGCATGGTCTGCCATAAAAGCAAAGATCAATGGCGGAAGCGCTGTTCTTGTGGTTGACGGGTGGGACCCTGATGGAGACTGGTTTCAGGAAGAAGATTTTCTTCCCGATCTTGCAAGCTGGCATGACAATCCCATTTATTTTTGACGTGGACAACGACCAACTCCAAGACACCCGATCCGTAAGACTAATCAACAAACGTCTTAAAGAGGACGGCAGCAAAAGTCTGCACAAATAAATACTAAATAAATAAAATACTAAAAAGCAAATACGAATCCTATCTTATCTGCAAAACATACAAATCCGGACTTTGCCGCCGGAATCTTGCCGTGATGCGTACAACTTAACACCGGAGAGTACAACTTACGATTGCAAACCGCCCCTGCAAAGTTGTATAATAAAAGCACCGGTATTTCGCGCAAAAGGTGGTCGGAACAGATGGATATGGAGAACCTGATCGGTGAAACGACCGAATACGACAAGAAAGCGGCACTTGAGGTGAAAAAGCCCAAAAGCTGGTGCAAGAGCGTCAGCGCTTTTGCGAACACGCTGGGCGGTGCGCTGATTTTCGGCATGGCGGATGACGGGCAGATCGTTGGGCTGACCGAACCGGATAGCGACGCCGAGAAAATCAACGAGATCGTCAAGACGCGCATGGAGCCTATCTCGGAATTTCGGCTGCGGTTTCACAAGACCGAAGACGGCAAAGTACTGCTGATCCTTGCTGTGTTCAAAGGCGAGGAAACGTCCTACTATTACTCCGACGACAGTACCTTTGAAAGCCCGATCCGCTGGTCACGGTTGTTCTGCACACGCGGGAACGGGCTGGACAAAAGCGGCGGCACAATGGACGCACGGATGATGCCGGGTATTCCGGCAGTGTGCTCTCTTTGATTGAGAATGGCGAGGCGTTCATCAAGCGCAACGCCCGCATGATGTGGCGCAAGACACTAAACTTGCGGGAGAAACTGCCCGAATACGTCGAGCGCAGCTGCCATGAGGCACAAATCCACTACCGTCAAAGGAACCGCCTCAGCGGTTCCTTTGTCATGGATGCTAACAGGGAACGATAGGATCAACACCCCAACGGGCTTTAGCTGCCCGTTGGGGGGTTTACTCAGGTGGTTTTGGGTGTTGTTTTCAGGCAGAGCACTACTGCCAGCAAGCCGCTTAAAAGGCGGCCTGCCATCATCGGCAGTGCGTGTGGGGCTGAATTGCAGGGTAAATGCCAGAAAATCGCCGACGCTGTAGGCGGCTACCACGGCATAGGCCGTGTTCAGTGTGATGCCGCGTTCCTCCAGCGTATCAAGACTCAGCAATGTGGGATGCAGTTGGCGGAGGTCACAACCAGACCGGTGATGGAGGCAGGCTCCAGCTGCAGCCGTGCGGCCAGCCTGGCCAGCGGTGCGGTCAGCAGGCGCTGCACAAAGGCGAAAACGGCAGGATCCCGGCAAGAAACGCACCGATACTGCATATGACCGGGTAGATTTCCGCCAAGGGGTCAGCCCCTCCAGCAGCACAATACCGGTCGTTTCCTGCAAAACGGAGATGCAAAAGCCGAACAGGGTCAGACCGCGCACGGCCAGAGAGATGCCGTTGAAGATCGGACCGATCGCACTGCTGCCGGATTTGAAAGCAGCAGCAACAGAACCGCGACAGCCAGCACAGGCCAGGTGTTGTGCAGCAGAACTGACAGGGGATGCCGCACAGTGCCCCGGTAAGCAGGCAGCCCACCGGCAGGACCAGAAAACCGAGAAACAATCCGCGAACGGCGGCGGCTCGTTTGAGCCTGTCAGCCGACCCAGCGCCAGTGGGATCGTACCGTTGATCGTGGCACCGAGAAAGGCCGCCACGATCAAACCGTTGTACAGCCCGGCAGCCGGTTCCTGTGCGATCTGCGCGGCCAGCACGGCACCGCCTGCATCGCAGCTCAAAACAGCGAGGCGAACAGGGAAGGGTCACAACCCACGGCGGAAAACACCGGCGTGATAACCGGGGCCAGATGGGTCCCCAGCCACGGTGCCAGCGCCATAAAGCCGGTCATGAGCAGCAGCAGATCCACCACGGCGGCGAAGCCCTGCCGGAAGGCGCTGCCTAACCCCAGCCGATCACCCAACAAGGTATCCGCAGCACCCAGACAGAAAAATACAGCAGATATCCACGCCATCGCTCTTACGCGCGGCCCGGCGTGTCTTCACTGAAGGCTGTTGACATAGTTTGCGCTCTTGGAGGAAACGAACTTCTCCATCGCGCGCTGCAGCGGGTGCTTGTTCCAGCGGTCCAGGTCATTCGTCAGCTGGCAGGCGGTCATCTGGAAGAAGGGCAGCCAGCACAGCGGGGTGATTTCCTCTGGCACATCCATAGGCACATACATAACATTGTGCTCGTCCTTGTAGTCGGCGCAGCGCGTCAGCAGGAAAACATTATCCGTCACGATCTGGGTACCCTCAAAATGCGGTGGATGCGCCCGTGCCCTCGCCGCCGTCGATCAGAAATACGCTGTAACGGGGGTCATCTGGATGTTGGGGCCGTGGATGTACTCCTCGACCTCGTAGACGGCGGTGGGGATGCTGACGGTCTCACCGAATTTCAGCGCACCCTCGCTTGCGGTGCCAAGGTTGGCACCCACGCCGCAGACATAGGCGTTGGTCATGCCGGACAGCTGACGGTAATGCTCTTTAATAAAGGAAGGGGTCTGTGCCTGTACGGCGGCATTGATGTCTGCGGCCTTCAGCAGCTGCTGCTTGACAGCCTCGCCTTCGGCAGCGGTCTTGATGCCCAGGCGGACAGCAGCCTCCACGGCAAACAGCATAAAGAAGAGTGCCAGCGTGGTGACGCCGCGGGTGACATAGGCGACCGTTTCGCGCCCGACACCGTAGTTGGCGACAACATCGCACACCTTGCCCAGATCGCTGTTGACGTCGCCGGTCAGGCCGATGCAGCGGCGGCCCTTTGCCTCGATGACCTTGATGGCGTCCAGCGCGTTCAGGCTGTAGCCGCTTTGGCTGACAACAACGACCATATCCGTCTCGCCGAAATCATTCTCGCTGGATACAAAATGAAACGGGTGACGATCTTGACCTCGCACTTCAGGTGGCGGCGGATAAACTGCCGTGCGCAGAGTGAGCCGTTGGAGGAAGAACCGCACGCAACGATCCAGATGTTCTTGTAGCCGCCGTTTACATACTCATCCACAAGGGGCTTTGTCAGTGCGGCGCTGTCGGCGACATTGTTGCGGATAAACTCCGGGCAGTCGGCAATGTAGTCCAGCATAGTCTTTTGTGTTCCATAAAGCAGTCTCCTTCACATTTTGTCTAAATTTTTAACGCTCACTTTGTGTAAAACGTTAAAATCTTCGGAAGTCCCGAACTCTATTGACATTATACCACAATTTTGGTATATTGTCATTACAATATTACAAAGATTTTAGAAAAATTTCTAAAAATTAAAGAAAAATCTAAAATCTTTGCAGCATATTACAAGGAGGAAAACTTATGCCTGACATTTTGATGACAAGAATCGATAATCGCTTAGTACACGGGCAGGTCGGCGTGGCGTGGACCACCGCTTTACCGGGCGTCAACCTTATTGTTGTGGCAGATGATCTGGCTGCTGCCGACCCGCTGCAGCAAAGCCTGATGACCGCCACCGCGAAAGTTCCGGCTGCGGCATCCGGTTCTTTACGCTGGACAAGACCATTGCAGTCATTCACAAGGCATCCGCCAGCCAGCACATCTTCCTGGTCGTGCGCAACCCGCAGAGCGCCCGTAAGCTGGTGGAGGGCGGCGTTCCCATTGATAAGCTGTGCATCGGCAATATGCATGTCGGCCCCGGCAAGGAAGTGACCGGCGATGTGCACGTTTATATGGATGAGAAGGATAAGGAAGACCTTCGCGCCATCCGTGCCAAGGGTGTGGATGTCTACATCCAGATCGCACCCGGCGACCACAAGCTGGACTTCGATAAGTAACCCATGGTTCCGGCTCTGCAGGCGGTCTGCAGAGCAAAAAATATATTTTATAAAGATGAGAGAACATCTATGCAAATCACACTCGTGCAAGGTTTGCTGATTGCGCTGCTCGTTTTATCTGCGCATTCGACAAACACATGGAAACCTTTATGTGGTTCCGCCCGCTGGTCGTAGCGTTCTTCACCGGCATCATCCTCGGTGATGTACAGCTCGGTATGCAGGCAGGTGCCGTTGCGGAGCTTTCCTACCTGGGTCTGCTGACCGTTGGCGGCACCGTGCCGCCGGATCCCCTGTTTGCCGGTCTGATGACCACCGTGCTGGCGTACACCACCGGCTGCGATGTCAACACTGCACTGGGTCTTGCGGTTCCGTTCGCGCTGATCGGCCAGTGGATCAACACCGGCACCAACACCTTCTACGCCGGCTTCCTGCCGAAGGTTGACAAATGCGCTGCCGCCGGTGACGAAAAGGCATTGCCAAGGTAATGTATACCGGCTGGATCCTGTATGCCGCCATGTTTGCCCTTGCCGCGTTCCTGTCCACCTACGCATTGCAGAGCGGTATTTCCGCTTTTGTGGCAGCCTTCCCCAATGGCTTGTCCACGGCTTTGAAGTTGCCGGTGGTCTGATGCCGGCTGTCGGCCTTGCCCTGCTGCTGGTCGTTATGCTCAAGAAGGAAAACGCAGCCTATCTGCTTGCTGGTTTTGTCATCATGGTCATTACCAACTGCCAGCACATCCTGCCCATTGCTGTTATTGCGGGCTGCATCGCTTATGTCAATTTCACCCGCGATCTGGAGACTGCCAAGCTGACGGCTGCATCCGCTGCAACTGCCGCCCAGGAAGGAGATTTTGAAGATGGCATCTAATAAGATTACCAAAAGACCTCAACGAAATGGCCGTCCGTTCTATGGCGGAACAGTGCTGCTTCAGCTTTGAGCGTATGCAGGCCGTAGGCTTCTGCTACGGCATGACCAGCGCTTCCGCAAGATCCACGGCGACAACAATGAGGAAATGGCCGCCGCGATGGAAAACAACCTCGACTTCATCAACACCGAGCCGCACATGGCCGCAATCCTGCAGGGCCTGATCGTCTCCATGGAGGAGGCAGGTCAGAATCGTGAGATGATCCACAGCCTTAAAACCGGTCTGTTCGGACCTTTGGCAGGTTTGGGCGACGCCATCTGGTGGTACACCGCCATGCCCATCATTGCCTCTATCTGCTGCTCTCTGGCAACGCAGAACAATGTTCTGGGCCCCATCTTCTACATCCTGTTCTGGGCACTGACCGCTATCTTCAGCCGCATCTGGTTCGTGCGTCTGGGCTACAATGCCGGTGTAAGCTCCATCAAGTTCATCGGCGATAACGCCGCTTATATCAGCAAGGCTGCCGGTATTCTGGGCGTTATGGTCGTCGGCGGACTGATCCCCAGCTATGTATCCTTTGCTTTCCCCGAAACGCTTGTCATCTCCAGCGTTTCCGTGCAGGGCATCTTTGATTCCATCATGCCCAACATTCTGCCGCTGGGCTTTGTGTTCCTGCTCTACTGGCTGTTCAAGAAGAAGAATGTCAACACCATGAAGCTGATCCTGTTGGTCATTGCTTTGTCGGTTGCACTGTCCTTCCTGGGCATCATGTAAGTTTTACCGCGGCGGCTCGCGACGGTTCAGCATTCCCCGCGAGCCGCCTTTTTTCAGACTATATTGTCATGACATAATTACAAATGGAGGCTATTGTACCTATGAGCATGGTAAATTTGACGAAAACCTGATCATTGCCAACGGCGCCAAGATCTACGATCAGCGCGCCAAGATCGAGGCGATCGCGGATTCGATTGTGGATAACGGGTTTGACCTGCTGCTGTTCACCAGCAGCGGCGGTTCTCAGGCGATGCTGGATCCGTTCGCCTTCTACATCCGCCATATGTCCCGTCTGCCGGTCGAAAATGTACTGTCCGCCAACCTGATGACCGGTGACTGCAACCGCATCACCGATAAGACCGTGGCGTTCCTGACCTCGAAGTCCGGCGACACCGCCGAGACCGTAAAGGCAGCCAACTGGCTGAAAGAGCAGGGCGTGCGCCTGTTTGCCGCCGTCGGCAAGGAGAACTCCACGCTGGAATCCATCTGCGATGACACCATCGTCTACGGCGAGGGCCGCCCGCAGGAGTTGGTGTTCTACCTTCTGATCGGCCGTATCCTGTACCGCAGCGGTAGCTTTGATGCCTACCCCGCTTTGCGGATGAGCTGAAGAACCTTGCCTTTGCGCTGGCACAGGTGCGCAAGCAGGCAGATGCCAAGTGCCTGAAATATGCGCAGGATTACTGCAAGGAGCCGTATAACATCTGGATCGGCAGCGGCGATTGTGGCCCACCGCCTACAGCTACAGTATGTGCGTGCTGGAGGAAAGCCAGTGGATCCGCACCAAGAGCGTTTCCAGCCCGGAATTTTTCCACGGCACGCTGGAGCTGCTGGAGGACGATGTCTGCACCACGCTGCTGCTGATCGAGGGCCCCACCCGTGCACAGGACGAGCGCGTAAAGGCGTTTGCCGCCCGCCATACCAAAAAGCTGACCTGCTTTGACACGAAGGAGTATGCACTGCCCGGCATCAGCGATGAGTTCCGCCCGCTGCTCAGCCCCGTTGTCATGGCGGCCGTTCTGCAGCGCATCAGCAAGAACATTGAGGTCATCACGGATCATTCTCTGATATCCGCCGCTATTACAGAAAAGAGAGCTATTGAGTATGAAACTGATTGCATTAGGGGATAACGTAATAGACTATTACCACAACACACAGGAGTGCTTCCCCGGCGGCAATGCGGTAAACGTCGCAGTTCATGCTGCGCGGCTGGGGGCACAGGCCGAGTATCTCGGCTCCCTCTCAAGATGGCACGGTGGAAAACGGCGTGGACATCAGCCATTGCCCTGTTTTACCGGGGCGCACCACCAAGGTGTGCAGCTATGATGTAGTCAATGGGGAGCGCAGCTTTATCGAGGTCATCACCGGGGAAAGCTGGACCGGCCCGCTGCAGATCGGTGCGCGGGAGCTGGACGAGCTGAAAACCGCCGATCTGATCGTCAGCAGCTGCAACGCCAAAATGCCCGAACAGATGGCGGCTGTGCAGGCGCTGCCCGCTGTGTTCGCCTATGACTTCGGCGAAAAGGAGAAGTACCGCACCGATGCCTACTATGACGAGGTTTGCCACGGCATAGATCTGGCGATGCTTTCCTGCAAGCCGATGGACAAGGCCGCTTTTGCGGAATTGTGCGCGCCGCTGCACCGTCGCGGCGTGGTGCATGTTCTGGCCACAATGGGCGCAGCCGGGCAAATGTTGTCTGTACAAGGGAAAATCGTGGAAAAGACTACCCAAATGGTAGAGGCAAGTGATACAATGGGGCAGGAGATTCTTTCCTTGCTGCTTCCTCTGCTCGCTGTATACTGCGGGTGGCAAAAGCAAAGCCCATGCCGGAGCAGGCGCTTCTGGCTGCACTGGCTGCCGGGCAGCAGGTCTCGGCACGCAACTGTATGGCACAGGGCGGCTTTGGCTGTAAAGCGGAAATCTCCCAGACAGCATTGAATAACAAAAGGAGATTTCCTATCATGATCGAACTGAACGGAATACAGCTTGACAAAACCAGCGCAGTCCTCTGTACGAACAGCTGCGTAAGGCATTGCTGGAGGCTATCACCAGCGGGAAGCTGTCGGCAGGGACAAAATTGCCGACGGAGGAGGAGTTGTGCGCCCAGTTCGGCATTTCACGCCCTGTTGCACGGCAGGCTTACAATATGCTGATCGAAGACGGCTTCGTGGAACGTATGCGGGCCGCGGCACTTTGTGCGCAGCCCTGATACCCGCGGACGCTTTCTGAACAAGCAGCTGAGCTTTGCCGCCGAGATGGGGTTTTGAATCTGGAGCACCGTACCGAGGTGCTGCGTGCAGAGTGGGTAAGCTATACCCCGGAGCTTTTTGCACGGCTCAAGCTCGAACGCGGGGATCGCTGCTACCATCTTGTGCGTATGCGCTGCCAGCGGAAAGCCCTTTGTTCTCGTGGAAAACTATGTGCCGGAATCTGTGTTTCCCGGTATTGATGCCTACGACGCCCAGCGCTCGCTGTACGATGTCTTTGAAACCGTCTATCACGAGAAGATCAAATCGCGCCGTGTGCTGATGGCGCAGACCGCCAACGTCGAATTTGCCAACCTGTTCGGCGTACACCGCGGTTCCCCCGTGCTGTATGTCGAAAACGTGGTCATGGACCAAAACGACCGTCCGATCGACCTCAGCAAAGAGTATCTGGACGGCGTTACCCAGAAATTTGAATTTGAAGTTGTCAACCAATAAGCCGGGACTGTGCGCCCGATTTTGCTAAAGGAGTGTAGTTTGCTATGGTAGGTGTAGTTGTGACCGGCATGGCGGCTTTGCCGCCGGTATGGCTGCCAATGTAAAAATGCTGGCAGGCAGTGATGCGGAACTAAAGGCCGTGGATTTTGCCGACGGCATGGATGTGGAAGTGTTTGAAAAGCAGCTGGCAGAAGCAATCGACAGCTATGCAGACTGCGAGGCCGTTCTGGTGCTGGCAGACATTGCCGGCGGTACGCCGTACAACCGCGCAGCGGGGCTTTCCATGACCCGCCCCAAGGTGCGTGTGATTTCCGGGCTGAACAGCAGTATGCTGATGGACCTGTGCATGCGCAACATCACCGGTGACGAATGCCCCGATGTGGATGCACTGGCCGCCGACATTATGCAGACCGGGCACGAGAACATCGGCAAGTTTGTGTGGAGGTTCCCGCCCAGCCGCAGGAGGACGAGGACGGTATCTGAAGGGAGAAACGCCATGAAGCCGATCAAGGCAGTCATCTTTGATATGGACGGCGTGCTGATCGACAGTGAACCGGTCTACCTGCACCATCAGTATGCACATCTGAAGCCGTCCTACCCGTGGATCACCCTGGAAAGTATGTACCCGTTGGTGGGCATTTCCGGGCAGGAATATATGCCCTTTATGGCCAAGCTTTGCCGCCGTACCGACGATGCCGCATTCCGGCAGGAAATGGACGCCATGAACGCCGGTTGCCAGGTGTATTACCCGGATATTCTGCGCAAAGAGGTTCGCCCGCTGCTGCATGAATTAAAGCAAATGGGGCTGCAGGTAGCCCTTGCAAGCAGCAGCAGCCGGGAATGTATTGAGCAGGTCCTGACACAGTGCAAAATCCGGGAGTTGTTTGACTGTATCGTCAGCGGTCACGAATTTACCCACAGCAAGCCGGATCCTGAAATTTACCGTTTCACCATGGACAAGCTGAAACGCAGGCCGGAGGAGTGCCTGATCGTGGAGGACTCCACCTACGGTGTGCAGGCAGGTACGGCGTCAGGCGGCGTTGTGGCTGCCCTGCGGGACGAAAGATTCCCGTTTGACCAGCGGCGCAGCTGCATATCGACACCTTGCCGAGCTGCCTGCGCTGGCGGCGTGCGGCGGAAAAAGGATACGCGCCGCCTTCTTTGATGTGGACGGTACCCTGATTACCGTGGGCGGGCATCGGATGCCGCCCAGTGTAGCCCCGGCACTGCAGGCTTTACAGCGCAGCGGCGTGCAGGTATTTCTGTGTACCGGCCGCCATGCGCTGGAAATCGAGGAAGAAAACATGCTGCCCGGGATCACGGTTGACGGTGCTGTTTATATGAACGGCCAGCTCTGTGAGCTGCAGGGTCAGATCGTGCGGGAAACACCCATTCCCGCCGGGGATTTGTCGGCATTGAAGCAGTTTTTGCAGACAAAAGAACTGCAGCTGCATCTTTCTTGAAAAGACAGGATGTACGCTAACTGCGTGGACTCCCGCATGGAGATTGAGCAGGCAAAAATCGGCACCGCCGTGCCGGCTGTGCGTGACATCTCCGATTTGGAAAACCGCCGCATATATCAGGTCATCCCCTTCGTGAACGAGGAGGAAGAAGAAGAACTGCTGCGGCAGATGCCCCATTGCCGGACAAAGCGCTGGGGGGATGCTGTGGTGGATCTGATGAGCCGAACCGGCGGCAAGGAAAACGGCATCCGTGCCCTGTGTGCGGCAATCGGTATCACCCCGGAGGAAACCATTGCCTTTGGAGATGCCGAAAACGATTTGGAAATGCTGCAGCTGGCCGGTATCGGCGTGGCAATGGGTAATGCTCTGCCGCAGGTGCGCGCCTGTGCCGATATGGTCACAGACACCGTGGAAAATGACGGCATCGCCCATGCACTCCGAAGATTAAAACTGATTGAGTAACCACACAACGAGGAGCGCTTCGCAAGAGAAGCTCCTCGTTTTCCAAAAGGGCAGTGTTCTATGATGAAAGAAAAAGCGCAGACCCTTGTAACGGATCAGCTGTATAATCTGGTCGCAGGGTTTCTGTATGCCCTGAGCATCTGCTATTTTGCCAAGGGCGCCGACTTTGCACCCGGCGGGCTGTCGGGTCTGGCCTTGTTGGGCAACTATCTGTGGGGGTTCCCCATCGGCATCACAACGCTGGTGCTGAATGTGCCCCTGGTTCTGCTTGGTTTCCGCTTTGTGGGACGCGCCTTTCTGGGAAAAACGTCATCAGTATGCTGTGGTGTACCTTTTTTCAGGATGTTGTCTTTGCAGACCAGCCCGGCTACGGCGGCGATCCGCTGCTGGCGGCACTGTTTGCGGGTATCACATGGGGCGGCGCGTTGGCGCTTTTGTATATGCGGGGATCGTCCAGCGGCGGCACCGATTTTTTGACGATGTCGATCAAGGTGCTGCGCCCGCATCTGTCGGTCGGTGTTGTGACCGGTGCGATAGACCTTGTGGTCATCCTGTTGGGGTGGCCTGTGTTTGGTTCTGTCGATGCCGTTTTGTACGGTCTTGTCACAACGGCGGTCACATCGCTGGTTATCGATAAAATCATGTACGGCAGCAATGCCGGCAAAATGCTGACGATCATCACTACCAAGGGGCAGGAAATTGCGGACGAAATTTCCCGCCAATGTGAGCGCGGCTCAACGATGGTCAAAGCGGTGGGCACATACACCGGCACGGAGCGGCAGATGCTGCTCTGCGTCTGTGCCAGACCGCAGGTGTACCGCATCCGGGTGGCGGCTTACCGCATTGACCCCGGCTGTATGGTCATGGTGACAGAAACCGGCGAGGTCTACGGCGAAGGCTTCATCGACCCCGGCAAGACAGCATCGTTTTTGTAAAGGCTGCTGCCGCACACGAAAAGAAAGGAAAGATTTGTTATGAATCCTATTACGCCTGCCGAACTGGCAGCTTATTTTGACCACACCCAGCTGCGCGCTTATGCGCAGCGCAAGGATTTTGAAAAGCTCTGTGCAGAGGCTCGTGAGTACGGCTTTGCCATGGTGGCCATCAACCCGGCTCCGGTTTCCTGTGCAAGGAACTGTTGGCGGGAACATCGGTCCATGTAGGGGCAGCGATTGGTTTCCCCTTGGGGCAGAGTACGCCCCAGGTCAAGAAATATGAAGCCGTAGATGCGATCGCCAATGGCGCGGATGAAATAGATTATGTCATCAACATTACGCAGCTGAAAGAGAAAAACTACGATTTCATTGAGCATGAGATGGCCGGCATTGTAGAAGAATGCCGCCGTGCAGGGGGATCTCGAAGGTGATTTTGAGAACTGCTACCTGACCGAGGAGGAAAAGCGCACTGTGTTCCATCGCGCGGGAGGTTCGCCCGGATTTCATAAAGACGTCTACGGGCTTTGGCACCGGCGGCGCAACCTTTGAGGATGTGGCGCTGATGAAAAAATGCGTCGGCGATGAGGTAAAGATCAAGGCGGCCGGCGGCATCCGCACTTGGATACCGCTTTGCGTATGATCGAGCTTGGCGTATCCCGCATCGGCTCCACAGCCAGCGTCAGCATTGTAGAAGAACTGAAACACCGGTTATAAAAGCGACGGGGATGATCGGAACGGTCTGAACTGCAGAAAGCAAATAAGCACCACTAAGTATAACTCGGTGGTGCTTATTGTTTTATTGGCTTTTTTTGGTTTTATAACATTCTGTAATGTGATCCGGCAGCGTCATATTTTTAGGCGATAGGTGGCCTCCTTTATAGAGTCTGCGGTATCTTCCAGATACAACCAGCTTTCACCTTCAGGTATAGAACTTTCGTCCATACGTCCGTCCAAAATTTCTTTCCATAGCTCACGTTTTTCTTTAATTTCTGCGCCCATTTCTCTAGGAACCGCATAACGGCTGCATAGAAAAAGCTCTGCTGTCAAATCAATACCATCATCCCAAGTGATTTTGTCCAGCAGTTGCTTAACTGTATGGAGCGTATCTGTTGCGGTTTTCGAAAATTCATTTTGGGGAATTTCAGGCTGACGCTTCCGTCAACCTCGACGATTTCCATACTGCCAAATTGCAGCTGCATATTCAGCAGCAACGTGGCAATTCCACCAGAGTGCAGGTGTCGATAGGAAACAGCATTTGCATCGGAACATCTAACGCTTGTGCGATTTTTCCAAATTCTCCTGTCGGGGCATTTTCAGACCATATTCATAATGCCGCCACAGGGTCGCATTGATGGTCAGCACAATGAATAATCTTTGTCAATGATTTCAACTCCTGTCTGCAAGAACATTGGGCGGGAACTTATCGCTATGATCTTGTTTTGATTATACTGTATTTTAACTGTAAAATCTACTATATAATGCAAAAGGCACTCGCTTTGCAGCAGTGGCTCGATTTATAGAGCATTTTGTTGGCAAAACGAATTTAAACGGACTTCTCCGGAAAACAGCCATGCTGTTTGTGCCTGCTCCTTAATGAGTCCTGCAGGAAAAGCCCGTAAACGAGCGATTTTTCTTCGTTCTGCAACACGAGTTCTAATTGCAGCGTGAATCAGAACTGATTCATTTTTCGAGTCAAGATTTTTGAATGAATCTAAACTGATTCACTCTGGGACTATTGGCTGGATTTTTGCGACATTTCGCTTCTGTGGGCAAAGTGAATCTATCATTGATTCACTCCGACGAGTTAAATATTTTCAGTGAATCAACGGTCGATCCACTCTGGGAATATACGGATTTGTATGGGCATCGGGTTTGTTTGTCATCGTTTTGGGGTAGACGTGTTTTTAGCATAGCATGTGGTCATCCACATGCACATTTCTGGGGTGTTCCCCAGACCCCTCGCTGCTCTTGTGTGACGATAGTGACGGTGTTCGTGGGATAGGGTAAAGGGGTATATCAAAACATCGTCAGCATCGTCATTCTACAGGCAAGCCGTTTTAATCTGCGGCTTGCCTGTTTTATTTTGAGTAATGTGGCAGGTTTTGCCCCATTGCTTGTTAAAATGGATTTAGATATTTTGTAAAAGTGCAAGGGTTTTAGCACAATGGGTGATATGCTGGTTTTGAAGTGCATTCGGGCATTTAGTCAGATGCGAAATCTTTAAAATATTTTTCTTTGCGACATATTTGACCGTTTCTCAGCGGCTATATAGTAAAGACCTTTTATAAATTATTTACATAGGAGGAACCCATGAACACGGAATTTCAAGATTTACCCAATGTTGTCAGTCCCAAGGAAGTGCAAACTTACTTCGGTATCTCACGCACGACCACCTATCGGATATTTCACGACGCGACTTTTCCTGCGTTCCACATTGGAAACCGACTGCTGGTGCGGCGAGATGAACTGCTGGACTGGCTGGAGCAGCAAAAGGTCAATAAAGCCCAAAACGAGAACCCGAAGATTGTCGGGTCTGATGAATAGCTTTGTGGTCGTACCTGTGGTAGTCTTTGTGTCACGAAAGGAGACGATGCAGCGTGAAAGATACATCCAAAAGCCCTGCGCCGCGGGCATAACGAGGGCAACATCCGTCAGCGTTCAGACGGGCGGTGGGAGGTGCGGCTATCTGCCGGAATCGACTACAAGACTGGCAAACCCAGGCGCACATCCACCTGTTGCAACACTCGGCAAGAGGCGATTGCCATTTTACAGCAGCAATCCCACGAAGTCCGCACACAGGGCTGGCGTGATCTATGTCGGTGACATTGGGCGAATGGTATGAATACTGGCTGAACACTTATATGAAGGATACCGTCAAGCAATCTACGCCGGCTACCGCAGTTATCTCAACAAGCACTTTTGTGTACTGGGAAAGATTTTATTAAAGAAATTAGAACCGCACACCTTGCAAGAGTTTTACAACTACAAATTCCGCGAGGAAGCTTATCCCCAAGACTTTGCGCAACTACCACATGGCATTGCATAAGTGCTTACAACAGGCCGTAAAGGAGCGCTTATTAGTGTACAATCCTGCGATGCCGTGACCCTGCCCAGCGGAGAAAACCCGAAATCAGCGTATTTACCAACGACCAGCAGCGGGCGTTGGTGCAAGCCAGCTACCGCCACCGCTATGGCGTGTTTATTCGCTTAGACCTGTGTACAGGGTTACGCATGGGGAATTGCTGGCGCTGAAGTGGGAAGATATTGATTTTAGCACCGCCCAACTCCATGTACGCCGTACTATCAACCGCCTTGCCAAGTACGAAGCCCACGACGGCGAAAACAAAACCGAGATCGTATTCGGCACACCCAAAACCAAAACTCCCGCCGCACGATTCCGCTGACCCGCACAATGGCAGACGAGCTTGCCCGTTGGAAACAGCAGCAGGCGCAGGACAAGCAGCGGGTAGGGGATAAGTACACCGACGATGGCTTCATCGTCACCAACGAGTTTGGTCACTACTTCGAGCAGAAAACCTTCAAGGATTACTACGACCGCCTGTTGAAAGATGCTAACATCGGGCACTTTACCTTCCACGCCCTGCGGCATACCTTCGCCACCCGTGCGCTGGAGCGCGGCATGGACTACAAGACCCTGTCAGCCATCCTCGGTCACTACTCGGTGGCGTTCACAATGGACACATACGTCCACAGCATAGACGAACATAAGCGGCACGAAATGGACAAGATGGACGATATGTTCGGGATGCAGTACAGCATCTCCGTAGAGAACCAGCCTTATCCTGTACTCTGCACACTCTCCCGGACGGCTGCACAATCCATGTTCCTGACTTTCCAAAATTGAAGTGCAGACCCTACATTGGATGCCGCCCTGCTGGAAGTCAAACAGCAAATCAAAAAGCCCTGCGCCAATATAAGAACCCGCCTATTCCCACCAAACAAGACCAAATCGTAGTGCCAACCAACAGTGTGCTGGTACTCGTCAAAGCGAGCTGACTACGCTGACCGCTCCTATTTTTACCTGCCAACTCCGCAAAATTTATCCACAAAAGCGCCCGGACGGTTGAAAAGTTCAGCCGTTCGGGCGCAGTCATGCCGTTTTGGGGTCATTTTGGGGTCAAAGTTACCAGAATGTTACCACTTTTGCCATAATGTAGAAAAAGCTCGTTGAAACTTATCGTTTCAACGAGCTTTTGTTGGTTGCGGAGACAGGACTTGAACCTGCGACCTCCGGGTTATGAGAAATCTAAAATCGTGCGTTACAGTGCTGTTTTGTTGGGTTTGGTGGTATTGCGTACCAAGGCTCAGAACGGATTTTGTCCCATGTGTACAAAAGGTGCTGCATCGTGCTGACCCGTTCCAAACCCTTTTGGGGGCAGTTTTGGGGCAAATCTGTGAGACGGATTCTGACTCGCAACGCTCAAATAAATGCGCTGCTTTGGTCTCATTGAGAAACATGAATACGAGCAGCACTGGGTTCTTGCCAGTGAAAAGCCCTACGAATCCGTATATAAGTTTTACCCTCTAGCAAGAAGTTGTACACAAGCACCACTCCACAGCATCACTACACACTGCCCCTGTCGCCGCGAGAAACGCCTATGTTTGGGCGCGTTCAAACCGCATCGGCACGGTGTCCGTCCAGCCAAATACGGCCCTAAATTCCCCGCCTTCCGGGGATTTTTTACCACAACGGCATTTACCTAGACGGGATTTCCTGCCGGCAAATCCAACACAAATAAATACTAAATAAATAAAATACTAATATACTATTGTATCCTATCCGTAAAACCACAAAAATTGGATTCTTCCCGCTATGGTCTTACGGCCATGCGTGCAACTTAACACCGGAGAGTACAACTTACGATTGCAAACCGCCCTGCAAAGTTGTATAATAAAAGCACCGATATTTCGCGCAAAAGGTGGTCGGAGCAGATGGATATGGAGAACCTGATCGGTGAAACAACCGAATACGACAAGAAAGCGGCGCTTGGGTAAAAAGCCCAAAGCTGGTGCAAAAGTGTCAGCGCTTTTGCGAACACACGCTGGGCGGTGCGTTGATTTTCGGCATGGCTAATGACGGGCAGATCGTTGGGCTGACCGAACCTGACAGCGATGCTGAGAAAATCAGCGAGATCCTCAAGACACGCATGGAGCCTATCCCGGAGTTTCGGCTGCGCTTTCACAAGACCGATGACGGCAAGGTGCTGCTGATCCTGATGTGTTCAAGGCGAGGAAACGCCCTACTATTACTCCGGCGACGGCACCTTAGAGGCGTTTGTACGCATTGGAAACGAGAGCGTCAGGGCATCTGCCACCGAATTGAAACGCCTTGTTCTGCGCGGCAGAAACACCTCCTACGACTCTCAGATGACGCTTTACAGGGTGGAGGACTACGCCTTTTCAAGCTGCGGGGCGCTATAAGTGGACGGGAAACAGCTTTGACAACAAAGACCTGGTTTCCTTCCGGATTGGCAGACTGAGAACGGCTTTTTGACAAATGCCGGCGCCCTGATTGCCGACGAAAAGCCCGATCCGCTGGTCACGATTGTTCTGCACGCACTGGAATGGACTACGAGGACGAAAATTATTCTCAGTGAAAACAGTGTTCATCGGCGTATGATGAATATTCAAGACGTCGATGTATCGTCGTGCTGATGTTTCAACCGTCTGGGCTGCATGGGCGCAAGGGCAGCGGCTTTGGGAAAATTCTGAACGGCTACAAGACGCAAATCCAACTACACTGTGAGGATAAGCGCCCTACATTCCGTTTCTGACCGATACCAGTTTACGGTCATCATGCCGAACTTGAATTACGGTGTCCCTCAAGATGTTCCCCAACGTGTCCCCAAGATGTCCCCAAGATGATTTGGATGCCAAAATTCTGGCTTTAATCAAAAGACAACAAAATCAGCACCGAAAAACTCGGCATGGCGCTGGGCGTCAGCTACAAACCATCCGCCGCCATATCAAGGCGATGGGAAATGTTCACTACATTGGCCGTGGTTTCAGCGGGCATTGGGAAATTCACGACAAATCATAACCCCACGTTGAACGTGGGGTTTGCAAACAACCCATAGGGCTTCAATACCAGCCGCGCCTAAAAGGCGCACAATGAGCGACGCCAACCGCACGTGGCGTCGCTTTTCTGCTTATTCTACCGTCCGTGGGAATCTCCGGCGAATCATCTTCGTCAAAGTCCGCTACATTTTTGAATGGGTCCTCATATTCTTTGAAGCTCAACTGGTCGCACATCTGGTCGTTCACTTCCCGGTCCTTGATGTACCTCTTTATTGCGTCCGCGGTTTCGTTTTGTAAGAAGCTTCAGCTTTCGGCTAACGTACTGCCGAGCGCGTAGTGGTCTTGCAGCACCTAGTTGTTGCCCATGCCGGGCACACTAAAATGCTCCTATATAGCTTTCAGTGTTTTTCACTGTTCGCTATATAGGGAGCATATCATTGCCGGACGGGCTTTGCTTATACGGGCTTACAACCGTAGACGCAACTTAGCGGTTCTTCTTGCGAAGGAACAGGAAACCAGGGCAACCAGGCTGGCGATGGCCACACCGGCAACGGGGATCAGCGGGAAGTTGTCCGACGTCTGCGGGATGGGTGCCGTCGTCTTGGCGGGCACGGGCGTTGTACTGTTGGTCGTGGTGTTGTTCGTCGTGTTATTTGTGGTATTGTTGGTCGTATTGTTCGTGGTGTTATTTGTGGTATTGTTCGTCGTATTGTCAGACGGAGCCGGGGTCGCAGTGGGTTCTGCAGTCGGGACCGGGGACGGCTGGGCCTTGGCGGTCCAGCTGACGGCGAACGGAACAGTTCCGTAACATGGACCACGAGCTTGCCATTCTGCAGGGTCGGGGTCAGCAGCTCAACCTCACCGCTGTCCTTCATGGCTGACGAGGATGGAGAACTGGTCGTAGTTGGCCGCCGTGATGCCCTTGGGCAGGTCGAACGTAACGTCGATGCCGCCTGCGGGAAGTACGCGTCGGTTGCTTCGCTCCAGTGCGCGCCGTTGTCGGTGCTGATCATCAGCTTGACGTCGTAGACCTCGATGTTGTCAGCAGACTGGTTCTTGCTGATGGCCTTCTTGAACGCCTCGGTGATCTTCTCCGGCGTGTCGTAGCCCTTGTCCTTGATCCTGCGGGATGTTATCCTGGTCAGGGTATCCTTGACGACCTCGGTTTTGGTTTCTGGCGCGGGCTCCGGGTCTTGACCTCACCGGATACCATGATGAAGCTGACCTGCACAGCGGAGGTCGTGTTTGCGTTGGCGGCAACCTCAACCGTCAGCACACCGTCGGCGTCAGACTTCAGACCCGTGAAAGCCAGCGTGTCGCCCTTGCCGGTGCAGCTGGTGTAGTAGTTGTAACCAGTCTGCAGTGTCTCACCGTTGATCTTTATGTCGGCCAGACGGGTCTTGCCGCTCTCGACCCAGCCGGTGGGGTTGAACATGCCGACGTAAACGGTGTAGTCCTCGCCGGTCAGGTTGTCAAAGCGGTAGGTGATGCTGTTGGTGCCGGACGCATAGCGCATGCTCTCATAGATGCTGGCGTTGCTGTTGCGCAGCGTTCCTGCAGTGCCCGTGTAGCCGAAGCCGGCCTCTGCACCTGAGCGCCGTCGTTCACAGCGGGTCCTGCTTGAGTGTATCGGCGCTGGCGTTCATGATGGCGATGTAGTCGCTGCTCAGAACCAGGCTTTCCTTCTGCGGGTTGGCGAAGTAGAGCAGGTTCTTCGGGACCACGGTAGCCGTGGTGCTGATCTCCAGGTCGTTGCAGTTAGTCAGCTTGCCGGTGACGGCAGCCGTGCCGGGTTCTTCAGACTGTCAGCGTTCCATTCGACCTTGCTGGTGATAGTTTTGCCCTGAGTGGTCACGCTGACCTCCGTGGGCAGGTTGCTACCGTCGGACCAGACGACGTCGGGCAGCTCGGTGTTGACGGTGGTGGGCAGCAGCTGATCCAGACGGTCCAGCGTCAATCCTGCTCACCCAGGACGGAAACGGTGTTGTCGGTGTTCATCTGGATCGGCAGCCATACGGTGCGGCTGTCGGTCAGGTTATCACCGTTCCAGCGGTCGCCCATATAGACGAACTTGCCGGCCTCAGCATCGACGGGCAGCACGTAGGTGACCTGCGTGTTGAACATCTTGCCGGTGTCGTTCTTGGCGGGGTTGCCCACCTTCTCCCAGCCGGAGAGCATATCCTTGCTGCGGTAGTAGGTGTGGGCGGTACTGTTCCAACCGTCGGTGCCGCTGGTCAGCAGGTAGTAGTAGCCGTTGTACCAAAGACTGCGGGGCCTCACGGCTGTTGTCGCTGACGATGCGGGCCGCGAACTCGGTAGCATCGGCCTGGTCAGCCTCAGCGGCCAGACCCGTGTAATCCTTGTTCAGCAGCGAGACATAGAGCTTTGCGTTCATCTCGCTGGAGTAAATGACGTAGGCATCATCCGCACCGTCGCCGTTCTTGTCCACGCCGACATCGACGAAGACGGTCATGTCGCGAGCCTCGCCCAGACGGTTGGCGTTCAGCGTCGTGTCGTAGTTCATGCGGGTGACGTTCTGCACTGTGAAGGGGCCGAACGGGCTGTCACTGGTGGCAATGCCGACCATAGCGCGGCTGTAGCGGCTGGCAGAGCAGTTGCCAACGCAGCCACCGGCCACCAGCTGTTCAACTTATCGTTATTGTACAGCGGGCCGTCAGCATGCCAGATCAGGACGAACTGCTTGGTGCTCTCGTTGTAGATCATCTTGGGGCGCTCGGTGACGCAGTAGCTGCCGTACAGGGTCTCAAAGGCCAGCTGCAGGCGGGTGGTGGTCACGTTGCGCACGCTGTCATCCTGGCTGTCCGGGTAGAGCAGGCTCGTCGCCGTGATCGGCTCCTCGTCATAGCTCTTGGCGGTCCAGCTGATGTCGTTCAGGTCCGTGGGGCCTTCTCGTACTCGGTGACATAGGCGCAGGAAGTTCTTGACATTGCGGAACTGGCTCTCGGTCACACCCTCGGGTGCGGCGGACAGCTTGCCCCAGGCCTTCAGCGTCTCGAGGTTCGTGGCGCTGAGCTGCATGACGTTGTAGTCCTGCTTCGTGCCGGTGCCGTTTGCACCGGACGGGCTTGTGGTGATGGCCTTCTCGGTGCCCTCCTCAATGGGCAGGATGGTGCTCTGGGTGTAGAGGATGGTGCCGTGGTCGGTCCAGTTGTACAGATCGGTGGAGCTGTAGCAGCGCACGCCGTCCACAGGGCGGGTATTGTTGGTCTTGTCCTCACCGAACCAGAGGTAAACGGCCTTGCCCTCGGTGATGTCACCATCGCCGTCCAGGTCATAGTTGACGCAGCCGTCGCCGGTGCCCTCCTTCAGGGCCATGGCAGAGCCGCCGTGGGCCTGCATGGGCAGGCCGGTGTCAGCCTTGATGACCGTGCCGGTGGTGCCGGGGATCGAGGTGTAGGTCTCGGCAGGGTGCGCAGACCGGCGTACTGGAAGCCAGTACGCTGGCGGCGCTGCGCAGGTCCTCGGTGGTTGCGGCGTCGTCGGCAACCAGCGTGTCGGCGGCAGCCAGGGCGTCGTTCAGCTCGGGCAGCGTGTCAGCCACGCCGGACTTGTTACCGGTGTACTGCCAGCTTTCGAGCTTGTCGGTAGCGTACGCAATGCCATTGTCGGCGTCGGTCTGCAGGGCAGCGCGGATCTCAGCGATCTTTGCCAGCAGCTCCTCACGGGCGACAGTGGAGGGTTCCTCGCGGCGGGCTGCGGTCTCATTGGCAGCGCTGCGGGCGCTCACGGCGGTGGGCTTGACAACAATGTTGTCGTACTGGCCGGTCAGCAGGTAGTTGGTGCCGACGTTGCGGGCGACGGTAGCGGCGATGTCAGTGGCCTCGCTCAGCTTGAAGCCGATGTCCGCGATCCGCCGGCCTTCGTGCCATTGACGTAGATGGTCAATGCGCCGTTGCCGCCGTCGGTCTCCTTGTAGACGAAGGCGAAGGCGTTCCACTCGCCGATGGCAATATCGCCCAGCGAGATTTCGTTCTTGCTGACGCCCTTCGTGGAGCCGTCAACACCGTAGCCCACCTTGCCGTCATAGGTCAGCAGGTGCAGGCGGTTGCTGCCGGTGCTGATCGTGAAGGCGGAGCGCATGGCGGTCTTGGTTTTGTCGCTGCTCGGTTCCTCGATCATCACATCGGCCAGCAGGGTGAACTGGGTGCGGCCAAACAGGTTCTGTGCGTCGGTGATGGTCGCATGGTAGTCATTCTTGTTGTTCCACTGGGTGGAAACCTTCAGGATGGTATTCCAAGTGTCATCGGTCAGGGTCGAGGTGTTAGCAGCCAGCGTCAGGCCGCCGTTGTCCTCCAACACCTTGTTGAAGAAGCCGGACTCGGAGCCTACCGCCTTGCCGTTGACAGCCAGCCAGCTGATAACAGGAGCCTGGGTGCCGGTGGCGGTGACGGTGTAGCTGACGACCTGGTCCTCCTCAATGGTGAAGGTCAGGCTGTTGATGATGTCGCCGCTGCTGCCGGACAGGTTCAGCGTGGCGGTTTCGGTCAGAGCGTTGCCCTCGGCATCGGTCACGACAGCGGTCATCGGGCGGTTCATGCTCCACCACTCGCGGTGGGCACTGGTCAGGGTGTAGGTACCGGCGGGCAGGGTCAGCGCATAGGTCAGGGTCTCGCCCTTCGCGTTGTTCTTGCCGTAGATGCCGGTAGCCGTCTTGTCGGCGGTGCCGGAGTAGCCCTTGGTGCCTGCGTCGGTATCGACAAGGCCCCAGGTGTTGGCGTCGGTCTTGATCTGGTCGAACTTGTCGTTCAGCAGCTTGTCGCCCAGCGCCTTCTTGTACAGTTCGTAGGTCTCGGTGGTGCCGCCAGTCACGCTGGTGGGATCACCGGCCACGGTGTCGATGAAGTAAACAGTGTCGCCGGGGATGACCTCGGTGATCTGAACGCTGACGGTCAGGGTTCACCCAACGCATTGACGGCGTCCTTCACGGTGCCGCTGATAGAGGCGGACTTGTAGGCGTTCGCATCCAGTGCGTTGGTGTCAACATTCCATTCAACGGACTTCTTCTCGGTGGTGCCGTCGGCCAGCTTGACCTCAACCTCGGCGGGCAGGTCGCTCACACCGCTGCCGGTCACGTAGTAATCCAGCGTCGGCAGTTTAGTCAGGACCTCGATTACAGCGCCGTCAGCCGCCTCAAGGCGAGTGCCGATGGTGTTCAGAGCGTCGACATTCAGCGTACCGGACTTCAGCACAACGTCGATGGTGTGCTTACCGGCAGTCAGGTCAGACATAATGTAGGCTTCGCCGCGGGTCGGGGCTGCCTTGGTGGAGGCGTTCTCTGCCTTCAGCTCGCCGTCAACATAGACGTCGATGACAGCGGAGCCGTCGTTGCCGCCCATAATTGCAAAGCCGCTGCCGTCCACCGTGAAGGTGAAGGAGGAGCCCGCAGTGCTGGAGACGGACATAGTGCGGTACCAGTTGTCAGCACTGCCACCGCCCGGGTTGTTGATGGCCCAGGTGCCATTGTAGGCAACGCCGTCGTCCTGGCCGTCGATCATGGCGGTAGCATACGGGATGCCGCCCTTGACGGTCTTGATCCGAGGTTATCTGCATAGACCTGCGTCCAGTTGGAGCTGATCTTCACGGCCCGAGAGCATCGGGTTGGCATCGGTATAGCTGGTGACCTTGTTGCCATCGATGTAGGCATACACGGTGTCGCCCAGGCCGACGAGCTTCAGGTTGTACTTGCCCTCAGCATTCTTGGTGACGGTGCCGCTGGCAATCTGCGTACCGATACGGTACAGCTCCAGCTGCCTGCGCCGTTAATTTCCAGCGTGTAGCCGCTGTTGTTCCAGTTCATGCCGGTCTGGGCACGGATAGTCAGGCGCTCGTAGCGGCTAGCCTCTGCGCCCGGCAGGGTCACGTCAATGGAGGCGCTGTAATCCATCCAGCGCCAGTCGCCGACGATGGTCGCAGGGTCGCCGCCGTTCCACTGGTTCACGCTGGAGGCATTCTCCTGCTTGAGCTGGCCGTTCTCAACGATCCACGCGCCGTGGGTGTCCAGCATATAGCGGGGCTCATTGCCGCGGGAAACCAGATAGTTCTCGGTGGTCTCCTTGCCGGTGGTGGCATTGTACACCGTAACGTCTTCCTCGTTGGTATACTCAAAGTTATCCGCGTAGAGGTAGTCGTCGGTGGTGTTCTGGTTTTACCGGTGTAGTCGGTATCCAGCACGGTACGCTTCTCGGTCTGGATGTAGTCGCCGCTGCCGTCCTCAGTGGGAAGCCGCTCGGGCGTGGTGTCCAGCGTGGTCGCGGTCACGACGCTGTAGGCTGGCACGGTGACATAGGCGATGCCGTCCTCAATCTTGACATCCTCACCCTGCTTCAGGTAGTCGTCCGTGACGGTGGTCCAGATATGCAGCGCGTCGACGGAGAGGTTCAGGTCCGACGTCTTGATGGCGAAGGTTTTCTCGTTCTGGGTGTTGTTGATGAACACGGTGGAGAAGTTCGTCTTATCGGGGCAGCCAGCGTCATGTAGCTGGCGTCGCCGTTGATACCGGCGGTCTGGTGCTCGTTGTCGCTGGAGCCGAAGGAGCCGTAGGTCGCGTTCGGCAGCACACGCCAGATGCCGTTTGTGTTGGTGTCGTTCTCCCAGCCGGTCTTGGCGAACTTGGTGATATGGCTCAGCATATAGAGCACGGGGTCATAATGGATGTAGCCGCTCCACGGATCGCGGGCGGACAGCAGTTCCTTATGGCCGTACTGGATGCCCTCATAGAAGGAACCAATCGCAGGCTGGAACATGTACATCGTGCGGCGGAACCGACAAAGGCGTTGGGCAGGCTGTCCAGCAGGGCCAGCGGGCTCTGGTAGCCACCGATGGTACCGGCGCCGTACTCGGCGGTCTTGTTCTCCTGCAGTTCGAATAACCGAAGGTCGCGCAGCCCTCGCTGTACCAGACTTCCTTGTCGTCCACGTCTGCCATCGTGATATAATCGCTCGTGGCGTTGGTGCGGTAGTGGAAGCCGATAGCATCGACAGCGTCGTACACGCCGGAATCGCTGCGCATCAGGGAACGATCTTCAGGCCCTTATTTTCGTCGGAGGCCACGATCTTGATGTTGTGGTAGGCTTGGGCTTCGGTGAAGTAGCTGGGAAGTCCGTCTCATTCTCCAGCGCGTTGGCAAAGTATTTGATGATCCGCCATCAGGGCTGCCGGTCTCGTTCTTATCCGGGTCGATGTAATCGATTACATAACCGTATTTTTCGTAGGCATCAAAAATCGTTTCTTTGTACCACTTGTAGATAGCGGCATATCTTTCGCTGCCCGCTGCCTTGGCTTTGACCCAGTTCGGGTACTCCCAACGCAGGATAGACACCATCACATTGGGTTGACCTTCTTTGCGTCAGCAGCCATGACGAAGCCCGGAGAGCGAGAGGCATCAGCTCCTCGTCCTCATAGCGCTTCGTGCAGGCTTCAGCACCGGTGGAGTTGTTGCCATCGTTGCCCATCTCCATCTTAATGTTGGAGAACAGCGGGTACTCGCCGCCGAACAGGTACTGCATCATCTCCCAGTACGCTTCGGAGTTCTCGGCCTTGTAGTCCAGCAGCAGGTTGCTGGTGGAGTTGCCGTTCAGCATACCAAAGCCCTTGTAGGTCCAGCCGTTCTTGTGCGCCGCACTGCCCGCTTCCAGTACGTCCGTGCCGGTGACGGTGACAACACCGTCCACATCGGCAATGCTGTTGAAGGCGTCGTAGCGGGCCGCGGTCTCGGTCTTGGCAGCCTCGGCGTCAGCCGTGCCGGTGACAACGATGTTGTCATACAGGCCAGTGCGCATGAAGCCGGTGCCGTAGGTCGCGCCGAACGCGCCGACGATGCCGGTCTTTTCGCTGAGCTTGAAGCCGATGCCGCTGGCGGCCAGGACCTCCTCGCCGTTCAGGTAAACAGCGACGGTGCCCTCGGTGTCATTCTCGTTGTAGACAAGGGCAATCGCGTTCCACTCCCCTGCCGTCAGGTTCTTGGAAGGGCGTACTCGGTGCCGTTGTTGACCTTGAGCACAGCAGTGCCGTCGGTCTTGCGGGGATGATGCGGAAGTTGGCATCCGCAGAGGCCGACCAGCACCACGGAGGTGTTGTCGTGCTCGTCGTTGAACTTGAAATCAGTGTACAGCGTGAAGCTGGTGCGTTTGAAGAAGCTGTCACCGTCGTTGATGGCAGCGCCGCCATCGGTAGCGGAGTTGCCGCCGCTGATCCAGCCGGAGGTAACGCTGACCTGCTTGCCGCTGTTCAGACTCTCGACCAGGGACGCGCCGGTGCGGACGCTGACCATGTCATTGTCCTCCAGCGCCTTGCCGAAGTTGGCGTTGTCGCCATCCACGGGCGTGTCGGGGTCTCGGCGTCGCCGGTGCGCTCAACAGCCAGCCAGCTAACGGCGGGGCGTGCTGACCGGTGGTCGTGGCCGTCCAGGTCACGACCTTCTCGGAGGTGATCTCAAACTCACCGGTCTTGGTGGTAACGGCGTTGTTGTCCTGCTTCGGAACCGACGCATAAACAGACGTACCTGCGTCGGTGGTCAGGCTCAGGTCCATGGCACGGTTCTGGCCGCCCCACCACTCACGGTGGGCAGTCGTGATCTTGTACTTACCGGCGGGCAGCGTGAACTTGTAGGAGATTGTCTCCCCTGCTTCATTGTTTTGCCGTAAACACCGGTGTAATCCTTGTCATCAGCATTGCTGCTGGTGTAGCCCTTCGTCTGGGCGTCGGTGTCCACCAAGCCCCAGGTCGCGTCGCCCTGGTAGAACTGGTCGGACTTGCCGTTCAGCAGCTGGTCGCCCAGCAGCGCCTTGGCGGCTGCGTAGGCGGCAGTGGACTGAACATTGTCCATCTTGTCGTTGCCGGTAGCGGCCACGCTGTCGATAAAGTAAACGGTGTCTGCGGGATGACCTCCACGGTGTACTCGTTGCCTGCCTTATCCTTTGCAGTGACGGTTGCATAGGGCTCTGCGAAGGTATTCGCGGTCACATTATCCGCCCAATCGATTCCGGCAGGGACCACACCGACGTTTGTTGCGATGCGAGCCGCGGCGGTCTGAGGTGCAGCAGCCTCCTGCGCAGCGGGGCTGCGGTCTCCTCGGCGGCAAGAGCCTCAACAGGGGCATCCATCGGGGCGAGAGCTGCCTCCGCAGGTGCTTCCTCGACAGGCGTCTCCTCAGTCGGGGCGTCCTCAGCAGGGGCCGGGTCTCCTCGGCAGCAGACTCCTCCGCTGGGGTCTCTGTGGAGACTGCGTCCTCCGCCGGAGCCTCCTCGGCGGCAGGCGCAGCCTCCTGGACGACGGCAGCCACTGGCTGTTCGTCGGCCGCAAAGGCCTGCGTCGGGACCATGCTGGCCAGCATACCGACACAAAGAGCCGACGCGAGTACGCGCTTGCCCTTGTGCTGTGCTTTTCTCATAGTCTTCATCCTTTCTCTTTAAGCAGTGTGTGCATCATGCACAAATCTACTTTACAGTGGTTTACTACTATAATACAAGCCGCCAGTGTTTCCCTCCATGTGATAATTCCCGTTCTTCCTGCACTTTTTCCCGCACTTTTCCCGCATTGCGCTTCAAGTGGAATCATACAAATACTACATTTTTACTTTGAAATTTACATGGAATTTATATGCCTGCTTTCTGTATACTTATATGTTAAAAGATATTTTCGTGGTAAACCGCAGACTTCTTTCGGTATTTTAATTTCTATAGGAGACACTTCCTGAAAAGCGCCGCTATGCAATCTGCTCAGCAGCGTTTTTCATTATAGATATTTTGTGCAAATTTTTGTACCGCAGAATCTCCGCTATATTTCAGTTTTGGTTCATCATTTTAAAGAAGAGAACTACATATCGGCCAATTAAAAATTTTGTATCCTCTCTACCGAAGCCCCTGATTGCGGGAGTAACCATAAATTGCAGGGGTTTCTTCCAGACGATGCTGCACTTCACAAAGCCTTTCACAAATGAGCGAATTGCTTATTGAGAATCGAACTGCCTTAGCAACGGATGCACCGGTTGCCGTCCACAGCGAGATAAAATGGAAGCCTTAAAATCAAGTCGTCGAAATTACAATTCTTCGACGAAACAAATCGAGTAAGAGTCTCTTTTAACTAGAAAGCCGACCTCTCACACCACCGTGCGTACCGACCGGTACACGGCGGTTCAACCGCATATGCAAGGACTCGTAGTAGTGGAGGATACTAAAATATCCTGCTGCTGCGAGTCTTGCGTTTGTAATGGAACCCTTTAATACAGGGTACCGGCGATACGCCAATAACCCAGTCTGGAATTTCCCCACTGGTATACCCTGTCAGCCAGGACACCCATCTGTCTCAAGTTGCCTACCTTCGTTTTGGACTTCTTCCACTGCTTCCACGGCCTACTATGTGTTTCTGTTCATCGGTTCAGGCGTTTGCCCGCCTGCATTTTTTCGCTGACCTCCGACTTCCTCCAGATTCCACCTCGCGATGGACACCCTTGCCTTCGGCTAACACTTTCTACTGCCGAGGGCGTAGTGGTCTTTCACCACCTAGTTGTTGCCCATGCCGGGCGCACTAGAGTTACAACAAACGCCCTGAGATGGACAGTTTGTTCGGGATACAATGTACCTGCACCTGCCATCTGCTGCGTGCCCGTCTTGCCACTGCGGAGGAGGTTACCGCGCGGCGGAATCTCGCGCTCACCCCTACGACTGCCATGGCAGCCACGGATTTTAAGATTGCAATACCAAAATAGGTGGCACCGAAACGCAGAGAATCATTACCATCAAGCGTACACTGAAGGATTTGCAGTTTTATATTTGTTTCTTCCCGGCAAACTCATGGCAAGTACCGCTCGCTTATCATTCTTTTACCGTCATCATAATGCGTACCGTATTCAAGAGATGCCGAACCATAATAGCAGCACTTGGGAAAATGAATCAGAACTGATTCACTTTTTCGTGTCAAGAATTTTGGATGAATCTAAACTGATTCACTCTGGAGCATATACGAATTTATATGGGTGTCCGGTTTGATTGTCCCCCTTCTTGGGGTAGGTGCGTTTTGCAAGCATAGCGTTTGGATATCCACAAACGCATTTCTGGGGTGTACCCCAGACCCCGGCACAGTTCTTGCGTGACGATATGACGCAGATGACGCTTGTGACGCTGTTTTGGGATATCCTATACCATATCCCAGATTCAGCGTCATTAGCGTCATCTGCGTCATTCTGATTTTGTGTTTCTCGTAGTATCATTGTTTTTGTTTCGAGCAGTAGTAAACTGCAAGCGTCATTTCACTATAAGCGTGACGGTGGTGACGATAGTGACGGTCTTTCTTGCATACCCCTACCCATATCCCATAAACATCGTCACTACCGTCACCATCGTCACTTAAAACAGGCAAGCCGTTTTAATCAGCGGCTTGCCTGTTTTAATTTTGATGAAAATTTTTGTTGGATACAGGTCAAATCTTGCGCCTTCCACTGGCTACATAATGTCGACATTTTATTACAAATTATTACATCTCAAAAGCCTGCGATACTTTTGCCCTTTCCCAGTGGCTATATAGTGAAAGCGTTTTTCACTACTTACATAGGAGGAACCCATGAACACGGAATTTCAAAATTTACCCAATGTTGTAAGTCCCAAGGAGGTGCAAACTTACTTCGGTATCTCACGCTCGACCACCTACCGCATATTTCACGACGCGACTTTTCCTGCGTTCCACATTGGAAACCGACTGTTAGTGCGGCGGGATGAACTGCTGGACTGGCTGGAGCAGCAAAAGGTCAATAAAGCCCAAAACGAGAACCCGAAGATTGTCGGGTCTGATGAATAGCTTTGTGGTCGTACCTGTGGTAGTCTTTGTGTCACGAAAGGAGACGATGCAACGTGAACGACACATCTAAAAAGCCCTGCACCGCGGGCATAACGAAGGCAACATCCGCCAGCGTACCGACGGGCGGTGGGAGGTGCGGCTATCTGCCGGAATCGACTACAAAACCGGTAAGCCCAGACGCACATCCACCTGCTGTAACACGCGGCAGGAAGCCATTGCCATTTTGCAGCAGCAAGCCCACGAAGTCCGCACACAGGGCTGGCGCGATCCTATGTCGGTGACATTGGGCGAATGGTATGAATACTGGCTGAACACCTATATGAAGGACACCGTCAAGCAATCTACTTACGCCAGCTACCGCAGTTATCTCAACAAGCACTTTTGTGTGCTGGGAAAGATTTTATTAAAGAAATCAGAACCGCACACCTTGCAGGAGTTTTACAACTACAAATTCCGCGAAGAAGGCTTATCCCCAAGACCTTGCGCAACTACCATATGGTACGCATAAGTGCTTACAACAGGCCGTAAAGGGCGCTTATTAGTGTACAATCCCTGCGATGCCGTGACCTTGCCCAGCGGAGAAAAGCCCGAAATCAGCGTATTTACCAACGACCAGCAGCGAGCGCTGGTGCAAGCCAGCTACCGCCACCGCTATGGCGTGTTTATCCGCTTAGACTTGTGTACCGGATTACGCATGGGGAGTTGCTGGCACTGAAATGTGAACATTGATTTCAGCACCGCCCAGCTTCATGTCCGCCACTATCAACCGCCTTGCCAAGTACGAAGCCCACGACGGCGAGAACAAGACCGAAATCGTATTCGGTACACCAAAACGAAAACTCCCGCCGCACGATTCCGCTGACCCGCACAATGGCAGACGAGCTTACCCGCTGGAAACAACAGCAAGCGCAGGATAAGATTCGGGCAGGGATAAGTACACCGACAAGGATTCATCGTCACCAACGAGTTTGGACACTACTTTGAGCAGAAAACCTTCAAGGATTACTACAACCGATTGTTGAAAGATGCTGACATCGGGCACTTTACCTTCCACGCCCTGCGCCACACCTTCGCCACCCGTGCGCTGGAGCGCGGCATGGACTACAAGACCCTGTCAGCCATCCTCGGTCACTACTCGGTAGCCTTCACAATGGACACCTACGTCCACAGTATGGACGAACACAAACGCCATGAGATGGACAAGATGGACGATATGTTCGGGATGCAGTACAGCATCTCCGTTGAGAACCAGCCTTATCCTGTGCTTTGTACACTCTCGGCAGATGGCTGCGCCGCCCATGTTCCTGACTTCCCCAAAATCGTCATCACCGCATCAACATTAGATGCCGCCCTGCTGGAAGTCAAGCAGCAAATCGAAAAAGCTCTGCGCCAGTACAAGAACCCGCCCATTCCTACCAAACAGGAACAGATCGTCGTACCAAACAACAGCGTGTTGGTACTCGTTAAAGCTGGCTGACCGCGCAGATCGATCCTATTTTACCTGCCAACTCCGCAAAATTTATCCACAAAAGCGCCCGGGCGGTTGAAAAGTTCAGCCGCCCGGGCGCAGTCACTTGCCGTTTTGGGGTCATTTGGGGGTCAAAGTTACCAGCTTGTTACCACTTTTTCCATGATGTAGAAAAAGCTCGTTGAAACTTGTCGTTTCAACGAGCTTTTATTAATTGCGAGACAGGACTTGAACCGCGACCTCCGGGTTATGAGAAATCTAAAATTTATGCGTTACAGTGCGGTTTTGTTGGGTTTGGTGGTATTGCGTACCAAGGCTCGAAATAGATTTTTGTCCCATGTGTACAAAGGAGTGCTGCATCGTGCTGACCTGTTCCAAACCCTTTTGGGGCAGTTTTGGGGCAAATCTGTGAGACGGATTCTGACTCGCAACTCTCAAATAAATGCGCAGCTTTAGTCTCATTGAGAAACATGAATACGAGCATCACTGGGTTCTTGCCAGTGAAAAGCCCTACGAATCCGTATATAAGTTTTACCCTCTAGCAAGAAGTTGTACACAAGCACTACTCCACGCCATCTCCTCACACCGCCTCTGTCGCCGCGAGAAACGCCTCTGTTTGGGTACGTTCGCAACGCATCGACACGGTGCCTGTCCAGCCAAATAGCGCCCTAAATTTCCCGCTTTCGGGGATTTTTATTTTACCACAAAGGCTTTTACCTAGACTGGATTTCCCTGTACAGGTAAATCCTGCACAAATAAATAATTAAATAAATAAAATACTAATATACTATCGTATCCTATCCGTAAAACTACAAAAAATGATTCATCCCGCTATGGTCTTACGGCCATGCGTACAACTTACCACCGGAGAGTACAACTTACGATTACAAACCGACCCTGCCAAGTTGTATAATTAAAGCACCGATAGTTCGCGCAAAGCTGGTGCAAGAGCATGAGCGCTTTTGCGAACACACTGGGCGGCGCTTATTTTCGGCATGGCGGATGACGGGCAGATCGTTGGGCTGACCGAACCCGACAGCGACGCCGAGAAAATCAGCGGATCATCAAGACGCGCATGGAGTCTATCAATAGTACGATATACCGTGAAACCGCGCGCCGTCCGGCGCGATTTATACGCTGCGCGCAGCCAGCGGTGCGGCGCGGTCACTGCGCCCGCAGGCGCGTTTCGGGCGCAACCGCCGCACAGCGGCGGCTCTTAGCGGAGATAGACACGCGCCCTACATTTCTACCCGAAAAGGGCTTTTTCGACAAACTGAAGCGGGCGAACATTTCTGTTCGCCCGCTTTTCGATCTATAAACTTTTTAGCCTTTCACACTGCCCAATGCAACGCCCCGCACAATATATTTTGAGAGGAGCAGATAGACGATCATAACAGGCAGGATTGCAATGGTGATCATCATATACACCTTGCCCATATCGAACTTCAAAAGTCCGCGCTGCGCAGCTGTGCTACGAGAATGGGCACCGTTTTCCACTTGGCATCGTTGATGATCAGCGCCGGGATAAAGTAGTTGTTCCATGCGCCCACAAAGCTGAATATTGCCTGTACCGCCATGGCGAGCTTCAGGATCGGCAGAATGACCGTGTTGAAGGTGTGGAACTCCCCGAGCCGTCAATGCGCGCCGCATCAATAATGTCGCGCGGCAGGCTCGAATACATATACTGCTTCATGAAGAAGAACACCGTCGGCGCGGCAATGCTCGGCAAAATCAGTGGCCAGAGAGTATTGGTCAGCTTCATCGAATCCATCAGGTTCAAAAAGCCGAGCGCCGAAACCTGTGTGGGCATCGTCATGATGAGCAGAATGACGGTAAAGGCCAGTTTGCGCAGCTTGAAGTCATACGCATAGATGGCGTAGGCCGTCAGTGCGCTGAAATAGACCGACAGCGCCGCACAGGCAGCCGACACGATCAGGCTGTTGCGCAGACCGGTCAGAATCGGTACATTGGCATCATGGGTGGTGTTGAAGAAGTTTACGCCAAAGCTGCCGCGGGGCAGCGGGTCAAACCCTGCTGGATGGTAAAGTTGTTGTGCGTGGCGTTGACGATCAGCACATAGAAGAAGAACAGGCAGATAATGCATAGGACAAACAGCACGATATAGGCCATTGCACGCTGCAGTGTCAGCATAGGGTCGTGAATTTTGCTTGCCTTTGCGGTAGTGGTGGCTGAAGTTTTGGTTTCGTTCGGCATACCGTTCACGCTCCTTCCTTAGTGATGCTTAGCGGCCGCTTTGGCTGCCTGGATGCGGGCTTTCTCAGCCTTGCGCTTCTCACGGGTCAAACCGTCATCCTCCTGCGTGAGGGTAAAGTAGATGATGATGCAAAGCACCGCGCAGAGCAGGAACATCAGCACCGAGATAGCGCCGGCTGTGCCGTAGTTTTGCTGTACAGGTGCTGGTTCAGGTACATGATAATGGTGTTGGTCGAGCCGTTCGGGTCGCCCTTGCCGGTCAAAACCTGCGGCACATCAAACATCTGCAGGCCGCCGATGAGACTGGTGATCAGCGTGTAGACAAGCAGCGGGCGGATCAGCGGGATCGTGATGCGCCAGAACATTGTGGTCGAGGATGCACCGTCCAGCTCGGCGGCCTCGTACAGGCCGGGGTCAACGCCCATGATGGCCGCCATCAAAATGATGGTGGTGTTGCCGAACCACATCAGGAAGTTCATCAGCCCAACCAGACCGCGCGCTGTCCAGACATTGGAAAGCCAGCGCACCGGCTCGGCCACGATGCCGAGCTTGAGCAGGATTGAGTTGATCGGCCCTGTTTCCGAGTTTGAAAACAGGGTAAAGAACAGCATGGCGAACGCCGATGCCATGATAAGGTTGGGCATATAAATGACCGTCTTGAAGAAGCCCTGAAACCGCAGCTTCAACCGCAGATCGGTAAACCACGCTGCCAGCACCAGTGATACAATAATCTGCGGGATAAAGCCCATCAGCCACATGATCATGGTATTGCTGAAATACTTCGGCACCTCTTTGATCATGGCAGCGTAGTTTTTCAAGCCAACAAAGTTAGGGCCGATGATCTTTAGGCCGCTGCGGAAATACTCAAAGAAGGAATAGTAGATGGTCGTTGCCAGCGGCCAGAACTGGAAGATGAAAAGGTAATAAAGAACGGCGCCAGAAATATATAGCCCCATTTGGCGTAGCTCATGCCCTTTCTCTTTGTTTTCATAGGTCTCGCCCTCCTTAGCTGTGTGGGCATTGCCTGCTGGGGCAGAGCCTTTCAAAATCTGATAAAACAAAACCAGGGGCGGGCGTCTCTCCCGCCCTGGCATGGCGTTGCGGTTCAGTTCGTTTTGTTCAAGGTAATACCGCATAATTCTAAGTGCCGATACGGCGAGCGAGGTGCCGCAGCCGCCGGGCGGTGCTTAACAAATCAGGCGGAGGTGTGCGGTGTTGCCTAAAGTCACAGGTATTTATGCGGGCCATTCGACGCTGCTCAGCTCAGGATACTTGACCTCGATCTGATCCTCGAAGTTCTTCTTCGCGGTCTCAAGGTCAACCGTACCGTCAAAGTAATCCTTGAAGCAGCTCTGGAAGGTCTCGTTGCAGCCCTGATCATACGGACCGGCGTTGGACATATCAATGGTAGGTGCAACCTCTGCAAAGAAGGGCAATGTGGTTCTGGCCGCCAAGAATGCGGAGCCGAAGTTCGGGTCAGCTGCGATGGAATCCATAGCGCTCTTGCAGTTGGTGTAGTCCTGCGTATCCTCGGTGATCTTGGTCATGATGTCGGCATCACAGGTCAGGAGTACATGACATCCTTGATCGTGGGGATGTTGTCAGTGCCGGCTGCTGCGCAGATCAGGTGCCGCCCAGTAATAAGGCTGAGGACCCTGACAGACTGCGTAATCGCCGAAGATACCGTTGCCGACTTCCTGCTTGCCTCCCTCAGACTCAGGCGTGGCAAGAGAGTTGCCCAGCAGGGTTGAAGTTGATGCCCAAAGTAATAGAAGAAGAAGCCTTGCCGGCAGGGCCCTGATCGGCGGCCCACTGGTCGCTCCACAGGCTGGTCTTGTTGTTAGCCGTTATCGGTGTAGGTCTTGGTCTGATCGACCCAGTTCATAATGTTGGGGTCGACCTTAACGGTCGTGCCGTCCACCCAACCGGCGGAAACATTGTTGGAGAAGGTGCGGTAGGAATCATCGTAGCCGGAGAGCATCTTGTAGCCCTTGGCAGCGGCCTTCTCAGCCATCGTTGAACTTATCCCAATCGCTCAGCGCGGCCTGAACCTCGGTCGGGTCATCGGTGCCCAGCACATCCTTGGCGATGGAGCGGCGGTAGGCAAACAGGCCTGGGGTCGCCTGCCATGTGGTGCCCTTCTGTACGCCATCCACGGTAACGATGTCCTTGGTGTACTGGTACTGATCG
>SCPP01000118.1_pt1 | contig 82108 bp, 79 predicted proteins | sample 6106811 | NCBI WGS metagenome assembly SCPP01 (sample SAMN10720449, study PRJNA508395) | human gut metagenome | isolation source: Participant 2 stool, 15 month | host: Homo sapiens | collected 2018 | reverse complement strand
GGTAACAGTCGCTATGAGTTTAAGAATATTTTTAATCAATTAGGGAAAGACCGCTATACTTACCGTAAGGGAACAGATGCACAAAGTGATTATGAAGAGAGTGCGGAATATTATTATCAGAGTCGTACCACTTATAATGGTCAATTTACGGGGAAGCATACATTGGGTAATACCGATAAGTTGGATTGGAGTGCTGGATATTCTTATGCCAATCGGAATATGCCGGACCGCCGTCGATATACTACCGTACTCAATGAGGAGACCAATCAGTTGGAAGTAGAGAACTTGAATGAGATTAATCGGGAGTTTTCCCGATTGGATGAACATATTTTGTCGGCTAACATCAATTATCAGCACGATTTCTCTTTCGGGATTTTTACTCCTAGCCTGAAGGTTGGAGCTTACACGGAGCATCGTGCTCGTGAATATAATACCCGTTTTTTTATCTATAGTTGGAAAAATGGTTTGCCGGGTGCTTATAAAGTAATGAATGTCCCTAATGAATTATTACAAGAGAAGAATTATGGAGGAGAATGGACTTTATTTATTGGAACAAGTGGATTGGCGCAATAATTACGAAGGCAATAACCTCTTGAGTGCTGGTTATGTAGGGGGTAATCTTCCGTTGGGCAAATTGAATGTATACGCAGGAGTTCGTTTTGAATATAATAGAATGGAGTTGGTTAGCCATACACAGAAAAACGAGGAAAGCCCCACTAGTGTGTTTTACACGTATGATGACTTTTTCCCGTCTGTAAATGCGGCTTATCGTTTGAATGATAAGCATCAGTTCCGTTTATCTTATGGACGTACTGTGAATCGTCCGGAATTTCGGGAGGTTTCTTCTTCTGTATATTATGATTTTGATCTTGCCAGCAATGTACAAGGTAATTATAATTTAAAGCCTGCTTATATTGATAATTTAGATTTTGGTTATGAGTTTTATCCCAGCAGTGGAGAGCTGATTTCTGTTTCTCTTTTCTATAAAAGGTTTAAGAATCCTATTGAATGGACTTATACTGTATCCGGAGGTACAGACCTTATCTATTCGTATGTCAATGCCAAAGGAGCGGATAATTATGGAGTAGAAGTGGATATACGCAAAAATCTGGATTTTATAGGTATGCGTAATTTTAGTCTTAGTCTGAACGGGGCTTTAATTAAAAGTAAAGTGAAATTTGAGCCGGGAGCCAAAGAGAAGGACCGTCCGATGCAAGGTCAATCTCCATATTTGATTAATGCCGGTTTCTTCTATCAACATGCCGATAGCGGATGGAATGCTGCATTGCTTTATAACCGTATCGGTAAACGTATTATTGGTGTAGGCCGTAGTTTGGGAACCGCAGACAATGAAGTCAGAGTACCCGATTCTTATGAAATGCCCCGTAATGCAGTAGATTTAAGTGTTTCGAAAAAAATTGGTAATCTGGAAATAAAGGTTGCTGTACGCGATTTGTTGGCGGAGAAAGTTTCTTTCAAGCAATTTGAAGAAACTAGACATGGAAAAGTGGCGCAAATTACCCGTCAATACAAATCAGGGCGTAATTTCAATTTGAACATTAACTATACGTTTTAAAATAGAATGAATCTTTCATTATTAACCAATAAACAAATGGAAATGAGAACTGACAAGTTTATGATTTACGTATTCTCAGCAATAATGCTGGGGGGAATGGTTGCTTGTAGCAGTGATGATCCGGAAACTGATACAGGAAACGGTAATGGCAACGGTGGAAATGCCGAAGCTCCTTATGTATGGGGGGCTGAGGGGGCTATTAAAACATGTGACCACTTGTTATTTAATGATGATAAAACAGAGAATGCCAAAGGTACCGTGATAGGAAATGGAGATCAGGAGTTTATTTTTAAGGGTACACAGACTTTGTCCAAAGGAACTTACCTGATGAAAGGATGGATTTATGTGGGGACTGGGTCGGTATTGACCATCGAACCGGGGACTGTTATCAAAGGGGATAAAGATACACAGGCTGCCTTGATTGTAGAACCGGGCGGCAAACTAATAGCCGAGGGTACTAAAGACGCTCCGATTGTTTTTACCTCTGAACAGCCTAAAGGCCAGCGTAAACCGGGAGATTGGGGGGGATTGATTATTTGTGGTAATGCCAAGAATAATCAGGGAGTGTTGAACCAGCAGATTGAAGGAGGTCCACGTACTAAACATGGAGGAAATGATGATGCTGACAATTCAGGTATATTGAGATATGTACGTGTGGAATTTGCTGGTTATCCTTTTCAAAAAGATAAGGAAATTAATGGTATAACTTTTGGATCTGTAGGTAGTGGAACTACCATTGATCATTTACAGGTTTCATATTCCAATGACGACTCTTACGAATGGTTTGGAGGTAATGTAAATTGTAAATATCTAGTGGCTTATAATGGATGGGACGATGAGTTTGATACAGATAATGGCTTCTCCGGTAAGGTCCAATATTGTCTTTCAATCCGTGATCCGAGAATCGCAGATACTTCTCAGTCTAATGGTTTTGAGTCGGATAATTGTGGAGACGCCTCATTGATAGAACCCTATACGACAGCCGTATTTAGTAATGTCACTTTTATCGGACCGTTGGGGCGTGATGCCAACTTTGTTAATAATGAGAGCTATATTACGGGCGGTAGCTTCAATCCTAATAATGGTTCAGCTTTAGGTAAGTTTCAGTCTGCTATGCAGATCCGGCGTTCCAGTCGTTTGAATTGCTTTAATTCAGTAGCTGTAGGGTATCCTGTCGGTTTAATTATTGATGGTGAGAAAGGTAATACAGTTGAGATGGCGAAGGCAGGAAACATAAAGTTGGAGAATATTTGGTTTGCAGGTATGACGGTGGTCGGTTCTGATGCTAACAAAGTATATGATGATGTGCTTTATGATGCCGTGAACAAGCAAATCATTGATGCTGGACAAGAGTCTTATTCTTCTACTTTTTTCAAGACTCAGAAAGGAAATAAAGTATTGACTGATGTCAATGAGTTGAAATTCAAGGACGGGCGTAATATCGGTGTTAATTATATGCCGGATGCAGATAGCCCTGTGTTGACAGCCGCTTCATTTAATGACGCACTGTTGAGCAGCGGTTTTGAGACAGTAGAATATATCGGAGCGTTTGGAACAGATGATAATTGGTTGGATGGCTGGACTAATTTCGATCCTAATAATACAGACTACTAATACACCTTTGAATATACACACATAGCTGTTAATTTTAGGGGATTCTATGCGGTAAAGTCATAGAATTCCCTTATTTTTGTATCCAAACCTAGAAACTATTAATTAATACACCTATGTATCCATTTAAATTTAACCCCATTCTGAAATCCACCATTTGGGGTGGAGAAAAGATTATTCCGTTCAAACATCTGAATATTGAACAGCCTCAGGTTGGCGAAAGTTGGGAAATTTCTAATGTCCCAGGCGATGAGTCTGTTGTTGCTAATGGAACTGAAGCCGGCAAAAATTTGAGCCAGTTGGTAAAAGAATATAAAGGTTCTTTGGTAGGAGAAAGTAATTATCAGCGTTTTGGCGATAATTTTCCCCTGTTGATCAAATTCATTGATGCTTGTGACGACCTCTCTATACAAGTGCATCCGGATGATGAACTGGCAAAGAAGCGTCATAATTCGATGGGCAAGACCGAAATGTGGTATGTTATTGACAATGCCGGGGAAAGCACATCTGCGTTCGGGGTTAAGTAAAAATTACTCCCGATGAATATGCTGCAATGATTGCTGATAATACTATTTGTGATGCATTGGCTGATTATGCCGTACAACCGGGTGATGTGTTTTCTTGCCTGCAGGACGTATCCATAGTATTGGAGCCGGATGCTTTATTGCTGAGATTCAGCAGACCTCGAATGTGACTTATCGAATTTATGATTTCAATCGTAAGGATAAAAATGGCAATACTCGTGAGTTGCATACAGAATTGTCAAAAGATGCCATAGATTATTCTGTAGAAGAGGATTATCGTACTCATTATACTCCGAAACAGAATGAATCTGTCGAGTTGGTTACCTGTCCGTATTTCACTACTTCTGTTTATGATTTGACTGAAAATATGACGATAGATTATAGTGAACTTGATTCGTTTGTAATTTATATTTGCATGGAAGGTACATGTACGGTAACTGATGGGGATGGTAACTCATTGGAATTGCAAGCCGGTGAATCTATCCTTTTCCCTGCCACAACAAAAGAGGTGAAAGTGACTGTGGAAGGTCATGTTAAGTTCTTGGAAACTTATGTATAAAGATTCGTTTTGTTTTTGATAAAATAAACTGCTGTTTCAATACATACAACGAAAGCAGCAGTTTATTTTATTAAAACAATGTTCCCTGTTTAAAAGGTAAACTTCAGGCATACAGGTTTATTGGTTTTATTGTTTTGCCTGTGTCTTTCAGTAGTCCTGTTTGGGAATCTCTTTCAAATACTTGTATGGAGTTGCTGTCTCTGCAGGCCACCAACAGGTATCGTCCGTTCCGGCTGATAATAAAATTACGTGGATGGATACCAGTAAGCTGATAACCTGTCTTTGTTAATGTTCCTTCTTCCTGATTTATGGAGAAAATAGCGATACCGTCTGCTTTTAAGCGATTGGATGCATACAGAAATTTTCCATCAGGTGAAATGTGAATATCTCCGCTACCTTTGGCACCCACTGTGTCAGCTTCTATATATTGTATGGCGTTTAATTTTCCTTTGTCGTAAGAGAAAGCTATAACTTTTCCTGAGATTTCATTAATCAGATAAGCGAATTTTTGGTTCGGATGGAAACAAATGTGGCGTGGTCCTGATCCTGATTCTACTTTTATATTAAATTCTTCGGATTCATTCAGCAAGGAATGGGATACACCATCAGTTACATTCTCACTAACAGGAAATACATGAATCTGGTCTGTTCCTAAATCACTGGCAAGTAGATATTTATGGTCTGGAGTGAATTCTATACAATGTAAATGTGGCTGTGTTTGTCTCTCTTTGTCAAGACTATTTCCTGTAAAGGAAATAAGGCGTGTTTCGGATTTTAATTTGCCGTCTTTATCTAGTGGGAAAACGGTAATACTACCTCCTATATAATTTGCTGTCAGGACAAATTTTTCCGACGGGCTGAGAGTTATATAACAAGGTGCACCGCCGTCAGTGGGTTGAGAATTAAGCAAAGTTAGTTTCTTTTGTTCTTTATCGAATTTGATGGCATTGGCGGTAGAACTTTTCCGGAATCCTCCCCTACAGCATATATTCTTTCTCCATCAGCCGAAGGAATGAGGAAAGATGGGTTGGATATTCCTTTTATTCCGCTGATATATTGTGAGTTGCCATTTTGTTCATCAAAGTTATAAACCTTGATACCTTCTTCCTCCGGAGTTGCATAACTGCCTACCAACATATACATCATATTCGGATTTTCTTCAACTGTAATTGCTTCCGTTTGTTTCTTGGGAGAGGGTATACAGCCTCCCAGTATCATACTGCTCATACACAATACCATTAATTTTTTGTTCATATTGTCTGATCTGTTAGGATTAGAAAAATTATTTTCAAAGATACATTGTTCTCATTAAAATGCTATAAATAAATGAATAAATAATTGGATATTAACAGAAGTGTGTGTATATTTGTAATCTCTTTATGAGTTACCAGTACGGGGTTGACTGGATTTGACAGCGTGGCTAAGTGGTATGTAAGCATGCAGTGCGTGGTTGATTGGCACTATAATCCCAGTTTTCAAAATTTTATCTGGCAACGAAAATTATGCTCTTGCTGCTTAATCGAATCATAGTAGATTAGCTTTATTTCTGCCAAAGTGGTGGAAACGAGACATCACTCAAAAGCTCTTGTTCCGAAGCGTTTGATCAAGTGGTGCAGTAAAATCGGGAATAGTTAGAGATCCGCCTCGTGTCTCTTACGAAAATTTAGAGGATAAGGTATAAGTTGGTGGCTTCGGTCCTGCTTATACTCGAAAATTTAGGCGAAGATAAGCATGTAGAAAGCGTATGGCTTCCTCGTTTGGACGAGGGTTCGACTCCCTCCAGCTCCACGAATGGATTTGAAAACCGCTGATTTTCAGCGGTTTTTCTTTTGTGAAAATCAGATACTCCCCCTTTTACTCCCCCTGTCTTTTATATTCATTTAACCTGTTCCTGTTAAATACCATAAAAAATGAACTTATTTCTTGATTAGATTGGGACTTGATACTTTTATTACTGTGTGTAGATTACTTGTTTCATAAACGAAAAGAGGAACCATACGTAATCCATTGTATAGTTCCTCCTAAATACTATGTAAAAAGTTTATATTATAGTTTTTCAATCTCTTCTTTAGACAATCCTGTAGCTCCAATAATTAATTCCATTGCAGTTCCTGATGACTTTAGATAACGGGCGACTTCGATAGCTTTCTTTCTTTCTCCTTCTTCAAGACCTTCCGCCCTTCCTTCTTCACGTTCAGTATTGATATTATCACGAAGGATTACAATATTATCCAAGTGACGGTAGTAAGCGGCAAGTTCATCTTTAGTCATACTATCCAACTTTAATCTCTCACGAGCCTCCTCAAGACCAGGAGCTGTGGCAGTGGAAGGTATTTCTCCAGTGTTAAGATAGTAGATCCATTCTTCCAGGGGACTTTTTGCTACCTGATTAAAACCGTTCACTTTCAGGATATAATATTCAGGATATAGCTGACTTACCGTATCCACCTTGAATGTCTGTTTCTGGAACGGGGTGAGTTCAAGAAGATCATTAGTGTGGATACCCCTGAATTCCGTCTTTCCATGATAAACGAAGTCCCTGCCATGTCCTAGGGAGAAGTAGACTATATTGACGCTGTATACTTTACGGACCTTGTCATAGCTCTCCCCTCTGTTGATATATTCAGTGACCAGCTTGGAAGTACCGAACAACATACGCTGGAAGTAGGCATATTCATTATTGTTCTGCACCTCTATCAATACCAGCTCCCCCTTGGAGTTCTCGGCAAGCATATCCACACGGTTATACTTGTCATATTCGTCCTCCTGATTGCTCTCGCTCTCAAGAAGCCTCTGGATAATGATCTTCTCACCCAGTAACGTGGTGAGCAGGCCTTCAAGGACACTGAAGTTTGCCTTGTTTCTGAGCAGACGTTTCATCGCCCAGTCAAAACGGATTATCTGGTTTTTATTATTACTGTTCATAATGGTCTGATATATGGGTTACTACAAAGATAGGTAAAAAACTCAAGACCTCCAAAATAATATGGGTTATAGTGAAAAGCGGCTATTCTCAACGAACCGCCACTTTGTAATGAATCAATTTGTTTTATCATTCATGAGGGAAATCTATTTTAGAATAATCTTTTTGATATATCCTGTTCAAAGACTTTGTGTCCAGTTCGTCTATCCTTATTATATATAATGCATCCGTCACATACATTTCTTTTTCTCCAAGAAAAATGTATGCGGCATCGAAAAACCAGCCCTCACCTCTTACCCTCATGTCTATTCTGATATCGTTTTGTATCTCACAGACTTTTCTTATAGCCTCAATCAGTTCGGTTCTCTCCATACGATACTCCTTTATCCGGATACAACAGGGCACCCGGATTTTTGTTTGCGGACCTTTCATTTATATATCAAAAGTATGGCCGTTCATTCCTCCCTCCTGAAACCTTCCAAACCCTTATATATGAGAAAATAGCTTGGAGCATTATTCAGCACCATTAGAATTAAGGTGCGTAGCTTCAAGCGTTATAAAAAGTAATTTTCCGGGTTAAATCTAATTTCAGATGATGGTTAGAACTTTAATTCGAGGGATAGCAACGGTACGAGTAGTTTTCACAGCTTTAGTCTTGATTACCCAAAGTATGCAGTCTATCGGAAAGTCAAGTCAGATCGAGGAGGTTTGATGACGGCTTTTCTTTTTTTTCTTCCCCTTTCTTGAATCCTTCAAAGCCTTATATGTGAGAATAATATATAAGAGAATAGAAACGTAATAACAAACAATTGAAAATTAGAGAAATGGGAAATTTGGTAAAAGCATTGAAGATCGCCGCAAATGTAGCGGAGATCATCGTGGCAGGCTCCGTATTGATCGAGCTTGCCGAGAAGTATGGTGGCAGATTGGGAAAGAAAAAATCCGCCACGAGTAAAGTCGCTACGGATACTGTGGCGGCTGAAAACTAACATAACGTCTTGAACAGTGGATTATGATAAAGGTCAGGACGTAATAATAACAATCCTTGAAGTTACTACATCAATACTCAAGGGAATTAAGAAGCTAAAAAGTTTTAAGAAGAAATAACCTCTTGGCTTTTTCGTTTATCGGATTTTATTAACAACTAAAAAATAAGAATAGTATGGAAACAATGACTAATGAACTTACTGTCATTCCAAGAACAATCGGAATGATGACAAGAATGATGGATGTGATTAATACTGAGGAAATCGAAGATGCTGTAATCGTATCTGAAGAAGAGCAGGAAGAACATCCCAATTTTATTGAAAGTAACACTTCGGGTATTACACTTGAAGAACTTGAGAGAAACTGCATTGTACCCAGTTTTGGAGACAATCAGCTTACAATCAGCCACCAGACATTCATACACCGGATCGAGGAGGCTGCAAGGAGCTATTTTACGGGTGAAAGCTTTGGTAACACAGAGATCAGAGTTTCACATAGAATCCTGGGCAGGGTTCCGGAGCATTAACCAAAAGAAAGAGGAACTTAAACCTGAGGACGAGATTATCTATTATCAACGTATGGCTTTCTGTTTTCATATCAGGTCTATGAGCAGAATGATGAACGGAGAAGAAGTACATTTATGTATCGGAGGTGTAAGAAGTCTGAACGAGGAAAACCTATACGCCCGAAAATCACCGGAGAAATTTAAAATCTTTATCGGATGGAGAGTGAAAGTTTGCTCGAACCTTATGTTACTGAACGATGGTCTGACCGGACGACTGGAAGTGATGAGTGATGCAGATATATACAGTTCAGCACTACAGTTATTTCAAGACTTTAATCCCGAACAGAATTTGAGACTTCTTGAAAATCTGGGAAGGACGAATATTTCACAGGAACAGTTTTGTCAGATAATTGGTAGGCTCAGATTATATCAAGCTTTACCCGCTTCACAACTTAAAGAACTGCCCAAGGTGATTTTAGGTGATTCCAATGTCAATGCAGCTACGAAAGGCTATATAGAAAACCCTAATTTCGGGTTACGTGGCAGAGAGAATATCACTTGTTGGGATTTGATGCAGCTCCTTAATGACGCCGCCAAACAATCCTATATTGATAAATTCTTGGAGCGAAATCAGAACTGCACTGATTTTGCGATTGGTGTCCAAAAAGCTTTAAACGGTGAAGATACACAGAATTACGGATGGTTTTTGAGTTAGACCTGAAAAAAATTGGCTCACAAGGGAGAAAGATCTAAATATGACAAACATGATCTTTCTCCCTTTTTTGTTGAACCCTTTAACGGATACTTGATATGGAAATGAATGATATTATGACATGCATAGACAGATTGCCGCAAGGCTGTTCTGATAAAAGATATGCTGAGATTCTGAAGGAATTACCGGATGAATGTCAGTCACGTATAAGAAAGACGTTTACCCTAAATCATTACAACAGGAATAATGTATAATCAATAATGAATATTAGAGATGAAATATGATTTTATAAAAGTTGGTGCCACTGTTTGCTGGCATGATCCCGAAGGTATATAAGAGGGTGAATACAAAGTGGCTTCGGTCCCGGATAATTTGGAGGATGACAGTGTGGTCCTTATAACTTCCGATTTTTCCGAGGCTGAGGTTTTCCTACAGAATTATCTCCGGTTTAATATTATAGGTTATGGAAAGACATGAATTGAAAACAGCAGGGAATTCAAGGCTGCAAAAGAACTTGAACATGCCCTGAACGATTATGGGTGGAATGAGAAAAGGTTCGCTTCGGCGGTGACTACATTCCACAGGACCCTACAACAGACTTTATTCAGAAGTATGGTTGAAGTGATTAAGATTATGGGAAGTGAAGGTTACGGATATGACCTGAGGAACAAGGCTTCCCATGAGCTATGTAAGAAGATAGTGGAATCGGGAGTTCTGGAAGACAAGACGATACCATTCATCTGAAAAGGTTGAAACATACCAAGACTAATATTCCGGGAGGGATATTTCTGATTAAAAGGAAGTATCTCTTTTTATTTACCGACAATTTAAAATTCAGAAGATTATGTTATACTATGATTTTATGGTTACGAAAGATTCAAGGCCTGTTTCGGACTTGAAAAGAAGAGATAACGGTACAGTGGTAAGAAAGAACAGGATACTGCTGGGCCATCTGAAAAATCCTGCATTGCTCAGGTATTGCAGGAGCATGATGATTATGCCTTGTTACATATATATGATATGGCTGACCTACAGAAAAAAGTAATGGATGCTGTCATTGAATCAGGAAAAGGTGATAAAAAGCTACCTTATAGGGTGGAACTGATAGGAAAGACATATTACTCCTCCCAATATCAGACTGACGAAAGCCAAGGTGTATGTGAGGACTTGGATAAAGGTTCAGTCCGCTATATCAATGTTGAACGTAACCGGGTCTTCAAGATGAGGGCCGGAAAATTCATGAGAGAGCTTATCCTTGAGACAGAGATAGGAAAGTTGCTCTCTCCAAGTGTAGTAAATTGGATTGCAGGAGATGTTTTCACTCAGCAATGGTGTACTTATACTCATGGGATATACTCCTGATATAGAACTACATATAAACAATGAGTTCTGGAAGATATATGATAGTGATTATTGCAAGGGTGATTTCGGTTCATGTATGGTGGATAAAGACCGTACTTCATTCTATCGTGATTCGGTAAAAGCCAAAGCAGCTTACATAACAGACAAAACAGGATTGGTTGTAGCAAGATCCATTCTATTTACTGACGTTACGGATCAGGATGGCAATAAATGGAGGTTACTTGAAAGGCAATACTCTTCAGGAGGTGATGATGTATTGAAACGGTTACTGATTGACAAACTCATTCAAGGGGATTACATAGACGGTTATAAAATCGTGGGTGCATCCTGTCATGAAGCTAACGCATTTGTAGATATTCATGGGAACTCATTATCCGACAAGAAGTTTGAGATTGGCTGTGATCTGGAACTGGAAGACACGCTTTCTTATCAGGATTCTTTCAAATGGTACAATTATAACCTGAATAAAGCCTATAACTACGAGAATTCCGGGACCTCATACAACCTTGATACAACAGACCTTAATCTTTACGGGGACGATGATGAAGATGACGGGGAATGGGACGATTACCACCAATACTATTGTGATGATACAAGACTCTGCTATCGGAACGGAAGGGAGATCCGGGTGGACGTTGAAAACCTGGATGATTTTATATGGATAGAATCGAAAGGAGAATATCACCACGAGGACGACTGTGTCTGCTGTGATGAATGTGGAACAAACATTCTTTTGGATGATGCCATGTGTTCGGAAGTGACGGAGGAATATTATTGCTGCAAGGAATGTATGGAGAAAGCGGAGAATGAGTTCAAGCGGAAGAACTGGCATTACTCCGAATATGATGATGAATGGTATGAGGATTACACCGATATAACCTGCATCCATATCTGGAATGAACCGGAAGGTATCTATGAGAATAAAAGCATCGGTACGGATACATTATGCCGGTTATTGAGAAATGAGGAAGCATGGGAGTTTGACAATGAGGTGTTCGACAGGATAAATCCAAGTACCAACCTTCCATACGGCTATAAACTTAAAAAAGAGATAAATCATGAATATACAATTATTGAAGCGGCTGTATAGTATCTACAGCCCCAGCGGAAAGGAACAGAAGATGGTAAAGTTCCTCTGTTCCTATATAAGACAGCTTTCCGGAGACATATCCGTGTCAAAGGATAAGTTCGGGAACCTGTATGTGGTAAAGGGAAAAGCGGAAGTTTACCCTTGCTTAGTGAGCCATATCGACCAGGTTTCACACTGCAAGCATTCAAAGGATTTCAAGGCGGTGGAGACAAGGGAAGTCATATTCGGTTATTCCTCAAAGAACAGGAGGTTTGAGAATTTGGGAGCCGATGATAAAAATGGAGTGTTCATCTGTCTTGAATGCCTGAAGAAATATAATTCTATGAAAGTAGTCTTTTTTAGAGAGGAAGAAACAGGCTGCAAGGGAAGTTCTGAGGCGGTGATGTCTTTCTTCGATGATGTGAGATTCGTTATCCAGCCTGACCGTAAAGGCAATTCAGACCTTATTACAAACATAGGTTATTCCGAGTTGTGTTCCGAAGGGTTCATTGAAGCGATAGAACCTGAAAAATGGGGTTACATGGAGGAGAACGGCTTGATGACTGATATTCTGACCTTGAAAGAAAAAGGGCTTGAAGTTTCCTGTATCAACGTCTCATGTGGTTACTACAATGCTCACATTGATGAAGAAATCACAGTGAAGAAAGACCTGATGAAGAGCTTGATGTTTATAGAGCACATCATAGAGGATTGCACTGACATCTATCCCCATACACAAAGTGATTCATATTTCAGTCCCTATGAGTTTGAGGATGAGGTTTATGATATGCTGAACAATGACCCGACTTTAACTCCCGAAGACCTTTATGACATGTATTCCACCAATTTTCCACACTTCGGATTGGAGGATTACAGAAAGATATATGAAGATTATCGGATGTTCTGGGTTGAGGATGAAGAGGATATGAATGAAAAAACTTTGGATTATGGAAAGAGATAAGAACTACGATTTGGAACTGGCTAAGTATATCTGGTCCATCCTGAAATCCAATCTCCCCGTCCTTATGTCCTGGGAGTTGAGATTGAGACAGTGAAAGTAATAACATGTGGTCTTGAATTCAGGGTCAACGGATTCAAGCATACCGGAAAAGTTCAGATTGTATTGAATGAGGGTGCTGACCTGTTTGAAGTCTGTCTGATTGGTGAGGATGGAGAAATCAGGGATAAAGAGGGAAGACATCTACTTTGACATGCTTGTTTCTGTGGTGGATGAACTTGTGGAGAAAACCGATGATTATGAAAAGAGAATTTCTGATACATATAATATTATAAAGTATTAGCGGTTCTCTGAAAAATCGGGAAATGTGATAACAGGCTTTCTGTGGGAGAGTAGAATTTATAAGAACTCGAAATCTCATGGAAAGCCTTTTTTATGAACCTGCTTAAAGGTTATTGAACGGACATTCAGTAACCGAAAAGAGCGTTAAACAAGTGTTAATTATGAAACAGAAAAATTATGTAGCCTACCTACGGCAGTCCACGGTGAAACAGGAAATCTCAGGACTTGGCGTGGAGGCACAGAGAGAAATAATACGTAATTACCTGAAGGATAGAAAAACGATTGCTGAATATATTGAAACGGAAAGTGGCCGTAAATCTGACAGACCTAAACTTACAGAAGCTTTGGAACTATGTAGAAAAACAAATTCTGTCCTGATTGTAGCAAAATTGGATAGATTAAGTAGAAATGTCGCTTTCACCAGTAAATTGTTGGAGAGTGATGTTGAGATAGTATTCTGTGATTTTCCGGAGGCTAACAAACTCGTACTTCATATCATCAGCAGTATAGCGGAATATGAGGCCGGATTAATCAGCCAGAGAACGAAACAATCCCTGAAAGCCAAGAAAGTAAGGGGATATAGACTGGGTAAATCTGAAAACCTGTTGAATAAACTGGATCAAGCGGTAAAGAATAGTAACAGGACCAATCATCAGAAAGCTCTTGACAATCCCAATAACAAGAGAGCCATAGCATTGTTGAAAAACCTGGTAAAAGAAGACAGAAGTTTGTCTGAAATGGCCAGAATCCTGAACAGTGAAGGATTCGTAACTTCTAAGGGATGTCAATTCAGAGCTTCACAGGTGAGTATATTATTGAAAAGGTATAACTTAAAAGAGGATTGAAATTATGGAACCAAGGTATGTATTGATTTTAGTTTTTTGTGTCGGCGGTTTGAATATCATAAAGCTGACGGACGAAGAACTGAGAGAATCAGAGAATTACGAGGACTTTGAATCTTTCCTTTCAACCATCAAGGAGAGATACGGATTCAGACTTAATAGTTGCCAGTGGATGACTACTGAAAATTTAGACATCTATTGCTATCAGAACGGAGAAAAAGCAGAACTCAATCTGTTATAGTCAAATCAGGAAGAGAAACTGAGGTAATACTTGGTTTCTCTTTTTTCTTTCTTTGGGGTTGGTCGGAGACGGGAGTATGGAACGAAGTGGAATGTATGACATAACTGGAAGACAAAAGTGTTACAGTCGAGTAAGTGAAGGGAATTTCACCCTCCACTTCTGCCAAGCTAATTGATAGGTGTATTGGTGAGCAGATGGGCAAGTTAATGAACACATTTACAGAAGAAGGTAATAGTTAAGGTTTGTTAAATTCTAAATAATTCCACTTGCAGTTATATAGGTTGGATTATTTTTATACCTTTACATTGTAATTAATATTAAAAACATATTATGGATAAATTAATAGAAAAACTCTTTGACCTACAGAAAATACCTGCCCAAACATTTTTCATCTTCTTTTTAGCTTGTTCATGTTTGCTTTTCATTCCAACTAATTTACTGGATCAAGTGAAGCTTTCAACGTTTAAAGAGTCGTATGGTGAGTTCATTGGACTAATTTGGCTAATTAGCTTGATATTTACAGCAATAACGCTACTAAGAACTTTATTAAAGTTCATTAAGACAAGACATAATATACGCAAGATAAAGGGATATATAATAGAACATATCAATAATCTAACATTACATGAGAAAGCTATTTTACGAGAGTTTTATATTCAAAATAAAGATGCCATTGGAATGCCCTTTGACGATGATACAGTAATGTCATTAGAGGCAAAGCGTATTATTTATAAAGTTTCTAGTACAGGAATGGTATATGACTATGGTGTAATATGGGGATATGCAATATCACAATTCGCAAAACGACAACTAACATATAACAATATTGAACTTCCCCAAAATCCCAACCAAGACCAAATTAATTGGATTATAGAGCATAGACCTCAATGGGCACAAGAACAAACTCAAAGAGAAAACCTAAGAAAAGGATTATTTTATTGAACTCCCAATTTAACTAATTTGCATTGATTTAGTTGTATGCTAATCAGAAATCACAATAATTATGAATATCTGTTTTAGCATGAAGCAAAGTAAGGTAATCAAGACCTTACTATATCACCAAGATTTATATAATGAGAATATCCTACGACTAAAGGTAGATATTAGCGAAATGATCTTAGATGAAGCACATAAGATAGTTAATAAGATGTAACCGGCAAAGAAAGATACATTGAACGAAATATTATTAGGTAAGATTCAATCATTAAGAACAAGCAATGAAAGAACTCTTGTTCCTCTTCCATATATCCAAGAATATTGTTAATTACAAACTAAAATAACTACATTTGCATAAACTCATTATAAATATTATATTGCTATGTTCAAATTTAGTTTCAATAACTTTAGTAATACGATAAGTGCATTCAACCTTTTTAATTTTTCTATTAATCTCAATAAGAAAAATGCCAAGGTTCAATTACACCCTGAAGAATCTGTACAGAAAGAAATTACAAATAATGAAATAAATAAATGGCGAGATTACAAAACAGCTTTACATGGTGGTGAGATTTCCTATATTGGTGATTTAAAAGAAAATATTACCATCTATCTCTTTATTCAAAAAACACCGACTTCAGGTGCATGGAATTTAGTTGTTCCTGTAGTTAAAGGTGATGAAAGTAAACGTTTCTTAGAATTTGCTCTAGGAAGTTTCGCATTACAAGGTTGTGGGGGTGGTCTAAATAACACTGACACCCTATTCTATTATTTAGAAAAACATATCAATAAAGGATACAATGTAACAATTCTACCTAAAGTAATTGAAAGTACATATTTAGATGACTTTCAATATTTAGATAGTAATGTGAAAATCGAAACGTTATTAGAAAACTCTATAGACCTTATTAATTATAGAAAGGGAAAGTTAGATTGGATATTCAAAGAATATATTAGGCTTTCGAACAAATATTCTCTCGTCTAAAGGATAACATCAATGAGGATTTACCCATGATGCCGCCTTTTTGATAATTCGTTCTTTTACTTATTAACAAGGTATTTATCTTTTGTTATTACAGCATTGATTAATAGCAGAATGTTTAAAAGAATAAGTGTTTTGTTCCTTTTTTATAACATCCTTACGGTTATGTCATACTCCGTATATACTTCCGTCTTTGACCTACCCCTGATCAAATGAAGTTGTCGTTTACTTGTCAATCACCATATCCTTAACCGGATGAATAGTTCCGGCATAGCTTTATACATTTTCTGCCGACAATTATTTCATCCGGAACAGCAATGGTGGGATAACATAAAAACGATTAGAGATTTTTTTATTCCGGTCTTTATAGTGCTGTCTGAATTTGGGTTGTGAGATTAAGGAAATTTTGTTGATTGATAATAGTTGTCAGGGGTAGTTCGTATCTTTCTTATCCTTAAAAGTCAAAGAGATTATAATTTGGATGATTGGTTCTGTGATTAGATTACTTTTCTTTCCCTGCCTCAAAGGGGAAAAGGAGGGGAAATGGGGGAAAAGGGGGTGGAAAAGCCTATTTTTCATAACTTTTTTCAATTTCATCCATTCCAAAATCAGTAAAAAATTAGGTTTTAGGGGTTCCGCTTTCCCCTTTCCCCCCTTTTCTCTCTTGAGGACGGGAAGAAGATGACAATGAACTAAAATCCATTAATTGTTCATATTAGCTGTTAGGTTCAATAGTAGGCAAGGTTTGATGTAAAAATTCATATTTTTGGTTTATTTGATAAAATGAATGATATAAATGAAATAATGTTCGGTCAGTTTTTTTCTTTATTCCTGATTATATTGAATGATAAACAGAGTAATATATGCTTCTTCCTTACTGCCAACTCAATTTCTGATAATGATGAAGCAATTTGAATAAGTGGAATGAATTATTATCGGTTGTAGGTAGAAAAATAAATGTGATATAGGTCGCTAAAAGTATGGTTGATATTTAAGAACGAAAATCAATCCTTTAATGTTTCCTGATTTTAATCCACCCTGTAATAATTATGTATCCAAGCTGGTATGAAATAAAATGATCACCGGCCGAGGTATGCCATATGAAGTGAAGATTGATCCTTTATGTTTGTATGATGTTTGGGTTGGATATGATTTTGATATTCAATTATCTATTCTGACTTCCAAAGAATTCTAGTATTCTAATAGGTATAACAGAAAAGAAGAAAAAAAGGTAACTGTAATTGTCTTTTGGAAAATCTTGGAATTACAGGTTAAGGGGTTTGCTGGAGGCGGAAGTATGGAACGTAAGTGGAATGTATGACATAACTGAAAGACAAAGTGTTATAAAAAAGTGTGCAAATGAGGTACAAATGCTTAAAGAATAAGTGTTTTTGTAGTCTTTTTATAACATTCCTTCGGGTTATGTACCATACTCCGTATCACTTCTGTCTCTGACCAACCCCGGTTAAATGAAGTGAAAGGTTACTGTAGACGAACCGGATGAAAAGTTCAAAATAAGATCAGAGAGAAAACAGCTGGCTTTATCCGATTATACAGATAAGATACTATCAGATACATGTTTTTTATTTAATAATATTAGCAAGTATCATATATAATGTATAGTTTTGTATATGACAAAATAAGTAATAATGTTTTATGCTGTACCTTGATATATACCTGATTGTTTGTTTTTATATCATGTAGATTATTTGATATGTTGGTACATTATAGTCTGAGAAGATAGTGATATACATTTTAGATGAATGTTCAATGTTATGACCTCATATATTATTGGAAGGTTTATATTAATCTTAATTTGTAAGTACATTATGGTTTGTGAAAATAGTAATGCAAGTTTTGTGTTTTAAATCAATAAAACAGGTTTTATTTATACACTTGTATTTGTTGTATATTGTGGTTTGTGAAAATAGCAGTATGTTCTTTGTTTTTTCAATGGAAGCTGGTACTTGCTGCCATACTTCCTGTTGTTTCATTAGAATCAGATTTAAAGTTATATGCACTATTGTTTGTGATAAATGGTAGTGCATTTTTATGACTGATGAAATAAGATGATTGTCGGTCGGAGTAGTTGTTTGGATGATAATGCCCTGTTTATTATTGACTATGGACGAAAATGAATAGATATAATTCTGATATTCAATTAAAACCTCTTACTGTCCAAAAAATCCGAGGTCTTATGTATAGGTATAGTAAAAAAAGGTAACTCTACTTGTTCTCTTTGGGATCAGGGTATTATCGGTTTTAGGGGTAAGTCGGAGACAAGAGTATGGAACGAAGTGGAATGTAGTACATAACTGAAAGACAGAGTGGAATAAAAAAGTGTGCAAATCATGTACAAAAGCTTAAAGAATAAGCATTTATGTGATTAAATTATTCCATCCTTACGGTTATGTACCATACTCATACTTCGTCTGTACTTCCGTCTTCGACTTAACCCGAATCAAATTTGTTATGAAGAGTAAGAGAATGTGGAAGAGTTGCGATACTGTTCATTTACCAGTCATCACATTAATATTCCAGCCGTTGATTTATATTTGTTGATGTTCAAGTCTTTTTTGTTGGTTGTAGCAGCCAGAATTGGTTTGTAACTTTCTTCTTCCCAGTTATAGTCCGGATAGATTTGATATTTTATTGTTCTGTTATCTTCTCCTTCCCCCACCTCAAGAAAAAGAAGAGCGGTAATGTAAGGGAAATGGGTCGGAAATAATGTTTTTATATAACTATTTCAATTTTATCTATTCAAAAATTAATCAAAACATAGGTCTTGTAATTTCCCCGTCCCGCTTCCGCTCCTTTTCCTCTTGAGGGTGGAAAGAGAGAAGGAAACAATGATAACCAATGAATCAAAGTCTGATTAGGATTGCTGGATACTTTGATTATTTTGTTTGAATTTGATGCTGTTATTGTCACCTAGGGAGTATTGGAAGGTAATTAACTTGTTTCTGGCTGATAAGTTGTTTTGTTTGGGATTCTATTATTTGGAATTTATATAGGAGAAAGATATACTGGATAAATTATCTTCCGTTTTTTGGTAATATGTATTGAGTAATGAAATGATATATGATGAATTTGAGAAAGAATGGAACAGCATCAGTATTCATCATATCAATAACCGGAAATTAAAAAGGTTACTCTGCTTGTCTTTTGGGGGAATCAGGGTATTATTGGTTTACGGTGAGAGTTTGAAGTGGTTTAGGAGTTGTTTTTACCCCAATGAGCCACTTCTTTTATGCCAGTTTAAATTCCTTACCATCAGATTCCAGTTTTCCCTCACGTGCCAGCCATCCTAATCCGAGATATAATGATTGTCCGGAAAGCTTAGTCAGACTCAACAACTCTTTTTCAGTCAATGCTTCCTCTGATCCGTTAAGTGTGTTCCAGATCTTACCCGCACTGGTTCCTACAATATCAGGAGTAATGATTTCTACAGGTGATTTTGTGGCTGTCTTCTTTGTTGTAGTCTTTTTAGTTGTTGCTGTTTTCTTAGCTGTTGTTTTCTTAGTTGTTGCCATTGTAATATGTTTTGGTTTTGTTTTTTCATGACAAAGATATAACAGTTCCCATGAAAAAGCAATTATATGTTTGGCTTTATTGATCGGGAAATGGTGGTGATCAAGTCTGCCTCTGGTTTTGGCACCTTATATATATAAATAGGTATGGTGAAAGAGAAAGGGTTGGGAAAGTTATTGATGATTAAAGGGTATGGAAAATAATGGGATCTGACTTCTTAGTTGTTTAAGTATTACGTCAGCATCATATAATCCTTTCTGTAAAAAGCACTGAAAGCCTTATTAATGAAGAAACAATACTCTTCTCGAGTGTCTGATATTCATGGTTATAAATCTGATTTGAGGACACTTTTCTTTTATTCTTTCTCCTTCCCAAATCGCTAAAACGCTATTCTCGCCAGCTCAAATCCTTACTTCTGAAATATAAATCGCATTTAATGTTTATCGATTTTATAAGTAGGATATTAGGAGCTGAAAAAGTTTCTGTTTCTAATCGCTTGGAAAATAATGCTGAGCCAAGTGTTATCGTGACAAAAGACAGCAACAGACCTATCCCTGAGAAATACAAAAAAGACGTAGCATCACTCCGAAGCAAGTATGGGGATGATTTAAAAACCGGATTCTGCATTATCCTCACGCTTCAGGAGGCTTTATCAATCATGCCGAGAGAAAGAAGAAGAATTGATTCATACAGAGGATTGCAATCTTATCTTAAAAAGGATTGGAATATCACGTTAACCATTAAATCTCAAAAAACTAAATCTAAAGAATTATGAAGAATTATTTTATAGCAAACGGTGAGATGCTGAACACCGATATGAGCATTGAAGAAATTGAATCACGGGTACAGGAATCATTGGACGAATATACTTCCGGAATGGCACAATTCAGAGTCAAGGAAATAAGCGAGAAAGAGATCAGAATGTTTTTTATCAGGGATTTTCGTTGCGACCCTAATAAACTAATAGTGTATGATGCAGATATGGCTTTGATTACAGGAGTGGGAATCGGAGCATTTCAAAGGATGGAAGTCGGTGGTTATCCTCTTCTGTTTCCACTTAATTTTGCCGGGAAAAACTTCTACACGGATATAACAGCTTTCATCAGGTTCTATAAAATGCTGCTGTTTATGGAGATGGGGCAGCAGGTAGAGCATATCGGCCTGAGAACTTATTCGGATAGGATTTTAATGCAAATCATATTCTAGAAAGTATGAATGTCTTGGTAGCATGTGAAGAAAGTCAGGCCGTTTGTCTGGCTTTCAGAAAATTGGGTCATAACGCTTTCAGTTGTGACCTTCAGGAGTGCAGCGGTAGTCATCCTGAATTTCATTTCAAAGGAGATATGTTTGATGTAATAGCCAATCGTGGTGGAACTTTGGAGAATGGTACTAAACATTTCCTTGATAGTTGTTGGGATTTGGTTATAGCCCATCCACCCTGTACTTATCTTGCTGTTTCAGGTGCAAGGTGGTATTATCACCCCGATGATAAAAAACTTCCGATAGAACAGAGAAGACCACATCCGAAGTTCCCTGACAGAGCCAAAGACCGTGAAGATGCAGTTCAGTTCTTCATGGATGTTTCAAAGATAGGAGTGAATAAACTGGCTATAGAAAATCCGGTTGGTATCATGAGCAGCCGATGGAGAAAACCTGACCAGATCATAGAGCCTTGGCAGTTTGGTCATGAAGCGAGCAAGAAGACCTGTCTATGGTTGAAAAACTTACCTTTCTTGGTTCCGACAAATGTAGTTGGGAAAGGTGAGATCTATGTTTCAAAGAGCGGAAACAAATCCCCTAAGTGGTTCACTGATATATTCTTCTCGGGTGTATCGCCTGAAGAAAGAAGAAAGCTCAGAAGCAAGACCTTTCTCGGAATAGCGGATGCGATGGCTCTACAATGGGGAGGCAGGATTATAGCAGCGTAGAGAATATTTTGATGATATAATTGTGGGATATCTAGGGAAAACGCCACTTATTTCTATTGTTCTCCCCAAAAAATCAAGGATCGGCAAGGAAATCTGGTGCTGTCCGGATCAGGGGAATGTCGGTGGATGCTGATTATGAGAGGGTGGTGAAGTTGGTATATTAGTAAGAATCATATTTTCACAGAGAAGTATTGTACGTAATGTATGGTGCTTCTCTTTTTTGTGGATGAGAGATTTCGGAGATTCACCGGATTGTGTTATATTGGTAATATAGTACAGATCCTTTCTATATTTATCAATCCGTCAGGCTATGAAGTTTGATGGAGTTTTTGTGTATTGTTATTAATTTATCCATCAGTCTTTAAACGGCTGGTGGATCTTTTTGTTGTTACAGGAATGTAACTCATTAAATTTATCTGCTTGTCGTCCGCTAATGAAATGCGATTCATATTAAATAAGGTGTATTCGATTTAACTCCACTTCACATAACAGCTTGAAAATAACCTGAAAAACGATTATTTTACGAGATTCTATATTTTTTTATAGGAAAAATGCACAAAGTTTCGATAAAGTATGTATATTTGCACCAAAATAACGTTTCATCCTATAAAAACAGGAAAAACAAATCTGTATACAACATTTGACAATGGTGTGTGGCGGAGGAAATTTAAAGAAACAAAGACAGTATGGAATATCTATTTCTAAAACGTAAGGAGGTCAGTTCCACTTCTCAAAGACAGAAGAATTTGCTCTTCAAAGCTGTTGAAAAACACTGGGAGGAGGAATTTGTCATGAAAGGTAGAAGCAACAGGGAAATAGATAGTCTGATCTACAAGAATCTGCTTTACCAGTTGGAGATAAAGAAGGTGTTTTTGGATTCAGAATTGTCTCTGAAAAAGTTGAGTGCTATGATTGATACGAACCAGACCTATCTTTCCAATGTGGTGAATCGGTATTTTGAATGTAACCTGAAAGGATTGTTGAACAGGTATCGGGTGGAATATGCCAAGGAGTTGTTGAGAGCCGGCTGTAGCATTTTGGAAAATCTTCCGAAGAAATGTGGTTTCGCTTCGAAAAGCCCTTTCTATACAGCTTTTAAAAAAATAACGGGAATGACCCCCATACAATATATGACAAGATTCAGACAAAGCAATTAAGTCCTTTATAATAAATATGAAAACCAATTTTTAGTTTTTTAAATTTATAAATTTAAATTCATTATGAACAAAAAGTTTTTAAGTGCAGTCCTGTTCGGGGCCTTGATGGTTTCTTCGACAGGAACATTTGTGTCTTGTAAGGATTACGATGATGACATTGAAGAACTTTGGGGTGCTGTAAATGGTGGAAAGGAAGATCTTTCCAAGAAAGTGTCAGCTCTTGAAACTTCAGTATCTGACTTGCAAAGTGCACAGACAAAGTTAGAAGCAGAAATTGCTGCTGCAAAGAAAGAGGCTGCTGACGCTAAAGCTGCTGCTGATCAGGCTGCTGCCGATGCTGCTGACGCTAAAGCTGCTGCTTTGCAGGCTGAAAAGAATGCTATTGAAGCTGCTAAGGCCGAAATTGCCAAAGTGAAGGAAGAACTGGTTAAGATGATTCAGAACAATCAAGGAGCATCTGAAGAAGACATCAAAGCCATCGAATCTGAAATCGCTACTATCAAAGGTGATATCACAGCTCTTACTGCCGCTTACAAAGGTGCAGACGCAGAAATTTTGGACAAATTGTCTAAAGTGGAAGGCGTTTTAGGCGAAAGAATAACCAATCTGGAAGCTGATGTCAAGACCAACAAGGAAGAAATCGGAAAGTTGCAGAGTGCGTTAAAGTTGCAACAGGACGCTTTGGACGCATATAAAGAGGCTACAGGGAAGGAACTTGGTGATGTCAAGACCAAACTGGAAGCCTGCGAAAAAGCAGTAGAAGCCCTTCAGGGATTTGATGTTGCAGAAACAAAAGCAGCGATTGAACAGCTGAAAAACGACTATAAAAAAATTGCTGAAGAAATAACCAAGATAAACACTAACTTGGATGTATTATCTTCTGCCATCTATACAGGCGTTACTCATGTTTCATTGGTAAACAGCGAGAGCAATAATCAAGGAGAAGATAAATGGAATCTTAATTTTGAAAGTGTCTTAATTCAGAAGAACATCTTCGGTGACGAATGGACTTTGGACAAAACCATTGCAAACAAGCTTGAGTTCAAAGGTGGAACACAGGACCAGAAGAGCGCAAAATTCTTGATTCGTGTATCTCCTACCAATGCTAATCTGGACGCAAGCATGATCAGCTTGCAGGACAGCAAAGGTGAAAAACTGGATATTGTTGAAGTGAAGAACATCACTCCGTACGATGAATTGCTGACAGGTACAAGAGGTATTTCTAAAGGCGGTTTGTGGGTGGTTGAAGTCGCTTTGAAAAACTATGATGAGGACTCTTTCAATGCAGCCGCTACTAATAAAGATGGAAAGAAAGTTCTGTATGCTGTAGCAGTAGACAATACGAAAGAGGATGAAACTGCCATGGGTAAGAGAAATATCATTTCTACTTACGATTTGACTTTGGAACACGGTAATTTTGATTCTTCAGAAAAATTAAATTTCTTTGTTGATGACACTAATGTTAATGACATCAACAACCGTTATACTTTTGAAAGCAAGTCTATCACAGGTGAAGTTGAGAGTGGGTCTACACCGGCTAAAGAATATAAGTGGACTGGTAATGCTTTGACTGAAGCTTTTGATAAAAATGGAAATGTATTGAAAGATAAGGACGGAAACTTCGTTGCTACTGAAGAAGCAGATCAAGCTCCGGAAATTGGGGATAACCGTTCAAATATGCAGGCTTATCCGGCTGTTCAAAATAAGGCTATCACCATATCTTTGAAAGAAAAAAAAGGAGATAAGTGGGTAGACAGAAAAGTTAAGGCTATGTATGTAACTTTCGATAAGAAAGCTAACGCCGTTGAGTCTGCACCTTCAGAATGGAATGCTTGGAATTCATATAAATATGAAGGTCTGAACACAGTTGTTGAAGGTACAACCGCAACAATTAAAATTTCTCCTAACGAAGATCAGGAAATCATCAATGACTTCATTGGTTTCCGTGTATATGCTGTTAACTTGGACGGAACCTTGGTTGATCCGGACGGTCGTGCGTTCTATGTGAAATTAGGTGAGGCCGGTGTTGAAATTCCTTCTATCGAAACAAAAGTTATCGCAACTACAGTTGATGCAAAATCCGGTGCTGTAGAATTGAGCAAAGAAGATGTAGCTAAACTGAAAGGTCTGAAGATTGCTTCATACGAATGGGCTGCTGATGGTTTGGGAGATAAAGTTAATGGGGTAACTCATACAAAAGCTAATGGTTTCCAAGTAACATTGACTGCTGGTGAAGCTGTAATTACTACAAATAACAAAGTAGTAGATGGTATTTTAGAAGAAAATCAGGACGTAACAATTCCTACTGACATCAACAAGGTTACAATTGCAACCAAGTTCAATGAAAAATTAGGTATGGTATTGGATGATACTAAATTGAACGGTACATTGACTTTGAAGAATGCTGATGGATTTGTATTGGCTACAATAAAAGTTTCCGCAGAAAAAGTATTGCCTACAGCAGAACCTGCCGAAGATAAATTCACAGCTAAGGACAACCAGATTGTAAACGGTGTTTATAACTGTTTCTTGATACCAAGTCAGTATGAAATGGATGGTACTATTACTTGGGATGCTCAGAGTGGATGGGGTGTAACAGGTACAGCTTCTGAAGGTACAATGAATATGGAAAATGTATTCAACGGATGGAAAAATGACTTTAATGAAAGTGAGGCTATATCCGGATACCGTATTGTTCTTGCTAATACTAAGTATAATGATGATACTAAAGATTATACAGATGAGGCAGAATTCACTAAGAATGTTGCTATTCCTAATGTATTAATCAACAGTACAACCAAACATGCTACTGATGTAGAATACGTTTATGCAGGTGTAAGTGCTTATGTAGACAATAACAAAGTATTGATAAATCAAAATCATGCAGTTAAAGCATACGATTCATTCAATACTGTATACAACTGCTATATGCACAAACCGGTTCATACTTGGAGATGGATTGAAGCTAAAGACGGTAATTATACACTGATTGATGATGAATGGGTTATTGATACTAATAAGAATGGTAAGAAAGACACAGGCGAAGTTTCTAGAGCCTTGCCTAAGACCAGTGCGGTTTATGCAGAAGAAAACTTTGAAGTAAATTGTGCCGATATCTTTGGTGTAAATACTTACAACAGTACTAAGTACGGTGTTGACATGACTAAACTGAATTTGAAAGAAATTCGTGTAGTTGACGCCAAGATTACAAGCAACGGTTCTAAGGATGAAGATTACTTTGTTCGTAATCATAGTCAAAATAGCCAAGATTGGGGTAATCAGACTATCAAGTTCCATAAGAACTCTGCTTCTACCAATCCGACAGCTGATGTGGCTTCTACATTGACAGTAGTTTATGTAGACATGTACGGTCACGTTCAGACAGCTGAAGTTGGATTCACTGTTAAGAAACAGTAATCATTAATCAAGAATAAGTCGTTTCTCAAGCGAGAGAAATACTTAGATATAATAAAAACTTTAAATTTATAAATGATAATCCCTGGCTTGTGAAAGTCGGGGATTATACTTTATAATCATTGTTGACAATATAACATGCGAAAAATAAAATATTATCTATACCCTGTACTATTAGTAATTTGTTTATATTCCTGTTCCTCTACAGATGATGACGAACAGGAACCGCAACCACCAATAGAAATACCTGATGCGGACGAGCTTGCTTCCATTGGAGTAGGATTGGTGGCATATTATACATTTGATGATGAAACAGGTGATGACAGCTCTTCCAATCATTATGATGCAGTACTGATCAATCATCCGGATATGATTTCTGACACTCCTTCGAACAAAGGAAAAGCTGTTTATCTGAGACAGGTGGAGAAACAGTATATCAACATACCTTATCAGCTTTTCAAGAACACCACTTATTCTGCAAGCATGTGGATCAAGGATTTTGGAGCGGGTATTCTTCTATCAGCTGTAAATATGGACAAGGCTCTGGACTATCCCTGCTTTGCCACCCGTACATCCAGTGGAAAATTTGAACTTTATTCCAATAACCGTGGAAAACCAAGCCTCTCCTATTCCTTCTCCTATCCGTTCAGCTCACTACAGGACGGAAAATGGCACATGGTTGCTTTCACTCATATTCCCAATGGTGACGGATCAAGTTGCGAGAAGAAATTATATGTGGACGGTAAGCTTGTAGCCAACTGTGAAGGAGTCTATGATATTCCAACTTCAATCAAAGTGCAGATCGGTGGTGACTGTGACGGACATTATACCAGTTCTTCCGCTGATATGAAACTTGACAATATCCGTATCTATGACCGTGTGCTGGAAGCGGAAGAGATAAACACTATTTATAACATAGAAAGAATACAGTAAAACATAAGAAAAGATGGATGAAGAACAAAGAAGGTTAAAACGCTATAAGTTGATGTTTGCTCGTTTTAACTGGATGGAGCAAAGATATCATACATGGATGAACTATTACTCCCTGTTTAATGGTGCTTTACTTGTTGCATATTGTACAATATTGGTGAGTACGGGGAAAATAGTGGAGGTGGAAGGGAATATTTCTAATAATGAATTTACAAATTTGGGTGCAAAGTTATTCTATCTAAATTGTACTTATTGGGATATTCTGACTGTTATAGCCATTTTAGGAGTTATAGCTAGCTACTGTTGGTATTTGTCTATGATTGGACACCGGAGTTGGTTGGAGAACTGGAGGAAAATATTGGAAAAAGAAGGGAATATGCCTTTTGAACACATATTATATGCGAAGACAAATAATGCTCAGAAACATCTTATCCACTTCCACTCCACTTATAAAATAACAATTGGCTTTATTGTATTTGTATTATTGGCTTGGATACTTATCGTAGGTTATTCATTACTGAATCATGATTTAAGTCCTTGCTTGTTTTTGGGAAGTTTGTGTATATGGGTAGCCTTTTTATTTTTAGAATATACACTTTGTCACTTTATAGGATCTGATGTAAGCAGTTTTAAAGCTAACGTTGACAATAGTAAGAATTCTGATAATAAAATTAATGGTAACCAGTATTGTACTTTAAGAATAGGCCTTGCTATTTTACTTTTCTATATAGGCGGAGAAATATGGTGGTGTATATTTAAACAAAATCATTCAGAGGTTCAATATCAAACAGAATTTAGTATACAGGAAGTTAATGAAAATGTGGAAATAAAAAATGATTCTATAGCATAATATATAAAAGGTGCCCCTAAAAATAAGAGAGAGGCTTATCACACCTCTCTCTAAATAAACCTCTCTCTATAAGCAAAACTCCTTCTTCAACCTCTGTACAGTGCTGACGCTTACTCCTTCAAGTTTGGATATCATCTTTACAGGATAGTTTTTGATAAAAAGTTTGAGTACACCCGAATATTGCTCAGCTTTCTCCTCCTTTGGTTTACAATATCCGGTTTTTCTCCCTACCTTCCCACCTTTTGCTATATACTGTGCTTTCCCTGACTGTAGACGATAGCTGATATTCTCTCTTTCCATAGCAGCCACAGTACTCAAAGATAGTCAGAAATGGATTTTTTGTTAATACGGATAAATAGTATGTTTTGATAGCGGATAAGATGCTTGTGTGAGCCTGGAAAAAGGAAATAAGTAAGATTATATCTGTAAAGCCGGTTGATTATCATAGTCTGAAAGTATATTGGAACTGAAAAGATATGGCTTCTTTTTTATATGGAGATATGTTACAAGGATAGAATGTAACAGATGATATTCTATGTTGGTTTATTCATGAATTGCTTCTTAAAAAATGCTCTCAAATGGAAAAATTAAAAAAAATGTTTTGGTACAGTTGTTTTTTATGTAAAATAAATGTATGTTTGGAACGTTCATTAAAATGAACAAAGAGTTATAAACAAAAAGCGTTTAGCTGGTTCTGTATAAGTGAAAAGTCGAAATTTCCCGGAAAGTACCAAGAACAGCCATACGTTCAGCCTGCAATATTTGGCGGGGGGCATTTCTTGTTTGTACCAAGGGCTTCGGCTCCCGCACTTATAGACGAGGTTAATGCCCTTCCGCTTTTAATTCAGATGGGTTTGCACATAGGGCACAAGCCTGTATATAAAGACATATGATAAAAATGAACAAGTGCAAGTCCCCGTTCTTATCTGAAGAGCATTATCAAACATTGGAACTCCACCGAAAAGAAATTTCCAATACATGACTGATATGTAGGCTTCTACCATTGTCTATGTATCATCGGATAACGATTTCCTTTTTGGGGATCGGTTGTCTTTTATATCCTTTTATCAAGGTACTTCTGTCGGGTTATTATTAATTGAATATAAATATTTAAATGTAAGACGTATGGACAAAAGAATCGTAGGTGTCAATGCCGGTAATGTATGGCACGTCCTTAATGAAGTGAAAAGAATATCAATCCCCGAACTTGCCAGAAAATTGAATCTTAGTGTTGAGAGCACTGCATTGGCTGTCGGATGGCTGGCCCGTGAGAACAAGGTTTGCATACACCGGGTAAACGGATTGATAGAGGTATATGATGAAAGCCATTTTGGTTTTACTTTGGATAAGTGTATGTATTGTTATGGAGGGAAATTGGGGCTGGTAAAATGTTCCGGTTTCCTTCTGTTTTTATTTGGTAATGAATGGATAATATCGTTTTCAAGGGTAAGTCAGCGACGGGAGTTCATACGAAGTATGAGTATGGTACATAACCCGAAGGGATGTTATAAAAAAACTGACAAAACACTTATTCTTTAAGCATTTGTACCTGATTTGCACACTTTTTTATAACACTTTGTCTTACAGTTATGTCATACATTCCACTTACGTTTCATACTTCCGGCCCTGCCAAACTCCTGATAATAACTTGGTCTGTCAGGAAAAGAAATGTTTTGGAACAGGATATCGGGAAATAAGAATCAAATACCCTTCAAATTTCGGATAATATCTTTATCTTTAGAGAAAGTTTTCATGAATCAACAGGTATCACAAGTATTATAGGTGTATGGAAACAGGGATGCTATATGTTTTAGTATGTTGTCTTTTTCTGATTGGTTGCAATGGAAAAAGTAATAAAGAGAGTCACGCTGGTGTTACTGACACGGTCTTTGATGCAATATCTCCTGTAGATAATGAAACGGACAGTCTGACAAAACTTGAGGGAGAGAATTTATGGAAAGAGGCGAACAGGTATAAGGCTTCCATAACCGATACCACTTTCCTTAGGACAAGAGGGATAATGTCCTATGCCGCAATAGATATGTATACAGGAGAAGGGCTCAACAAGAACTACGCCTTTAACCAGATTGTTTATCTGAAAGCGTTGGATAGAGCCAGGAAGTTTCTTACTGTAGCGGATGACAGACTGAAATTCAATGTCAAATCCGGTAAAGAAATTCATATTTCAGAAGATTTATATCTGTTCATATCCGATTTGTTCAACGAATGGAATAAATGGCTGGAATCTGGCAGTCATGAAATATTGAAAGATGAGCAGGGACTCTATACTGTATTGCCTAAAGAAACAATCGGACTCAACCCATAATAGTTGAAGAGGGTCCCAAACAAGATCCGAAAGACACAGGAGCCATCGAAATTGAATATATTCCTCCCGCAGATGCTACTTCTCCTGTAAAGAAAGAGGTGTCTGTAAAATGGGGACATTTGATAGATGATACGGAAGGAGTGGTCAAGGCTTCTTTTGACAGGCATAACAACCGGATAAACCGTGAAAAAAGTGAGGATATCATGGTAAATGATATCAGTATTTCCGAAAGCAAGGTTTATATTTCCATTGTCAGTTCAATTATAATCTGATATATAAAGGTGAGGCTGATTTCTATCTGGAGGACAAACAGAAGAAATTACATAAGATTCCCGGTAAAGACGTGGATAAGGAGTCTGTCGCGCTGCATCTTGAAAAGGAAAACTGCCGAGATAAGTGTTGATTTCCTGATAGCTGCCAACCGGGTGATTATCTTTGAAAATCAGGGTATATAATAAGAACGAGGAATGTTATTATACAATCCATCAATGGTTTGAAGCCTATACCTCTCATCAGGTTTCATCCAGGGACAAACCTATTCCTATAGGACCTGCACGGTCTTCGGACTATAAGGTACTTTCAGACGAGGATGATATATTTGATGTTGTTCGGAATATGCCTGAATTTCCCGGTGGTATGCCTGGACTGATGGAGTTTATAAGACAGAATATCCGATATCCACAAGCTGCAAGACAAAGCAGACTGGAAGGCAGGGTTATTGTACAGGTTGTCATAGACAAGGATGGAAGTGTGATACAGCCCAGAATTCTCCGTAGCATCAATCCTGTACTGAGTGCTGATGCCGCTTTTTGTGAGGAAGCATTACGTATCGTTTCAATAATGCCTAAGTGGAAACCCGGTAGCCAGCATGGAGTGAATGTGAAAGTAAGGTTCACGTTCCCGATAGGATTTGCATCTCCCACTGATTGAAGATTGAAGGGAATTATCCGCAGAGCATAACCGTTAACTTTTGCCAGGCAACCGCAGCCATTTCAGACAGGATCAGGCAAATGTTTATGATAGTGTAAAAGCTGTCTGTTTCCATTTCATTACTTGTGGAATACATAATGGAAAAATTGAAGCTGATATTTTGTGAAATCGGGGAAAAATATTAATAATCAAAATAGCCAATCCCCCCATGATGGAATTGTATAATTTTCAACTTGACATCACATTGTAAAACAATAGATAATTCGTTGAAAAACAATATTCTTATCTAGCTATTAACCTTTTAACTGCATATTATCAACTAAAAGAAAATATATATTTAGAAAGAGTTATATAGTAAAATTATGCCTGTTTATAAAAACTTCCCAAGCAATAGTCTGACAAATATTACCGGAATAAAATCGTCATCCTTCCTCAACATATCGGATAGAATATGCATATTGTCGAATTTACGGAAATAATATCCGATCTTCCCAATGTAATTCATATATATTTTTACTTCAGTGTTGTTTCAATTTTGTTGTTTTAGGAGCAAAAGCAAGAAAAACATTCCGGACATAAAAGCTGTGATGTGCCATAGCCTGCTTTTCTTTTGTTAACAGTAGCTCTTTTGTATAATTTTACTTTGAATTGAAGATGACAAAATAGGAGACCGGTTAACAGGACTCTTATTGAGATGAATTGAATTAAAAAGTATGTTTATCTCTATTTTAATTTCTTAACATTTCACTAGTCTGTTTCATTTTGCAGGTTGGTGGATTTTTGTTTTTCCTGCTGATATTCTTATTTTCATTTTTAATAACTTTGCCATGTTCAAAATTTTGTGATAGCATGAAAATAAGGCAGATAGAAGATAATGATCCGGAACTTTACAGTCTGATAGCTCCTTTGGTTATGAATCCGAAAGTATTGAAGAGTAACAACAATTATCCTTTCAAGAATTTCTCGGGAACAGTATGGTATATTGCTATGGAAGATAGTGATATTTCCGGTTTTATGCCCTTGAAGAAGAACAATACCGGTTTTCATATAGATAATTATTATATAAGAGATAATGATCCGGATACGATAGACGGACTGCTGGATTCAATAACTGAGGATATTTCTGCTGATGTGATTCTGACGGCTCTTGTACATAAACGTCATATAAATGATTTCCGGCGTAACCATTTCAGTACGATCAAGGAACTGACCAACTATGATATGATGCAGTATGTCCTTATGAAATCTTGAGTAGTGTATTATATGATGTGAATGCTTTACTTCATAAATGGGGGATCGGTTTCTAGAATGAATTCGTGAACTTTCAGCATCATATCCTCTATTTTCCAGTAACTGTTTATTCTTGCTGACGGATGAAAACTGTCTATCAGCAGAATATTCAGTTTCCTGCTATAATGGCAGAAATAATTTATTTCCCTGAATGATTCATCCTCATATATTATGTTTTTGGCTATATTCAGAACCGTACCTTTTCCTCCTCCACATACTATGATATTGGGGTGAAGGATGCCACGTATCTGCTCCTGTAAGAAAGCCTTGTCCCTGTTTGCATATTCGTACAATGTTTTGTTTGAGACGAATGAAGTTCCTGAAATTTTTTTGATATTGACTATGGCAAGTGGATATTTCGTAACAACAGCATTGGGTACGGCTGCATAATCTCCATTTTCCATTGTGGGAATAAAATCTTTGCTTATTCTCGACAATCCTTCCAGCCATTTAAATATGCAGTTGAAAAAATTGTGATTTATATTTCTCCAGTGCCATTCCCTGTAATCACTGTCTGAATTGTTGTTTGTATCCTTCATCAGAAAGAGTATGCGTCTGTCGGTGTTGTTCCAAAGTTTCTCCTCATTACCTTGGTGTGCATTCTTACCATCATTGTAAATTTCTCCATTATAGCATAGTCCGTCAAAACAGAATGCTTTCCGTTCGTCATCGGGATAGGATTTCAGCCAGCGTTCCCGTAGATCGTCTTCAAGTTCATGAGTGTTTTTCATTTTGTTCTTTTATCAAATTAATAATAGTTTTGAAATATGTCTCATTTCAAGTCTTTGTAAAGATAGAAAAAATATTTCATATTTGCGTTTTTTTGAATGGAATTCCTTGGCTGTTTGATTATGCAATCCGGGGTGGACATGGCTTGTTCTTTCTCTTTTTTACCCTCTGTTAATGTAAGTGTCTTATTCTTTAAAAAACAAGTTTTCCTATTTTTTATACGCTTTTATTGCAGGATAATTAAAATACTCTTATCTTTGTTGCCTGAAAAGATCGAAACATCATGTAAACGGAAGAGTTCAGTTCTTCCGGTAATTTTAGACAGAGTTTCGTAAGTGATTGAAATACAGAAATATAGGTGTGTTTCAATGCTCCATAATTATGTACTCAAGTGAAAAAATGCAATGGTTTGCGATGCGTGCTACTTATCGCAGAGGCATGCAAATCAAAGGACTTCTTGACCAGAAAGGAATCAACAGCTTTATTCCGATGCGTTATGAAATCCATTTAAAAAATGGACACAGGAGACGTGAACTTGTTCCTGTAATCCGTGATATTGTCTTTGTCCATACAACCCAGTCCGAACTTCAGAGAATAAAATATGGTATCCCCTATTTTCAGTATATGATGGATATCCGTAACGGTGAGAAGATCATAGTTCCCGATGAGCAGATGAGGCGTTTCATTGCTGTGGCAGGTACTTATGACGAACAGATTATTTTTTTCAGTCCCGATGAGGTTAACTTAAGAAAGGGAACAAAAGTCAGAATCACAGGAGGACAGTTCGAGGGATATGAGGGAGTTTTTGTGAAAGTGAAGGGAAGCAGGGACCGGAGAGTGGTTATCAGCTTGCAGGGTATACTGGCTCTTGCAATGGCCACACTCTCACCTGATCTTATAGAAGTAATTGAGGAACCGAAGAAAAGAAATCATGACTAAGGCTTTACCGGCAGGAATCAGGCTTCAGATGCTGATAAAGGATCATCATAAGGATATCTTGGAGAGAGAGAGGAACAACGGGAAGTTCATCCACCTTTATAATATAGGTACATACTGGGTGGCTTTTGAAAGATCAGCCTTTCGGGTGGATAATATTTTTCAGGGATGTGAGATTAATCTGTTCATGGTTTCCGGTTATCCTGAATATGTCGTGATGGCTTCTGTTCCACATGATGAGGCTGATGATTATTTTCGGAAACATATTATTCATCACGACAAACCTGATTATAAGGTTCTGTCTATTTCTCCGGCTGCTTTGAATGGAAATTATCATAGGTGGCATATTCAGGCGGTGAAGAAAGTGTTGTGAAGTAGTAGTTAGTATAGAAAGACTATATGGTTAATATAAGATCTAAAATTTACTCTTATTTTACAAAAGGTAATGAACGTAGCGTTATCATAAAGAAAAATATCGCAGCTTCATTAGTCTTGAAATGTGTCAGTATTTTGATTTCATTGCAGGTTGTTCCTTTGACCATTGATTATATTAATCCGACAAAATATGGAATCTGGCTGACTTTAAGTTCAATCATAGCCTGGTTGTCCTATTTTGACTTGGGGTTTGCTCATGGTTTTCGTAACCGTTTTGCAGAAGCGAAAGCGAAGGGGGATATCAGACTGGCTAAAGAATATGTCAGTACTACTTATGCTGTACTGTTTCTGTTGTTCTCTGTTATTCTATTGATAACCTTGATGGTGAACAAATACCTGAACTGGAGTAGTATATTGAATATTGACGCGGTTTATAACGAGGAACTTCATATCGTGTTTGGTTTGCTGGCCTGTTTTTTCTGCATCAATATTGTAGCCAGTGTTTTTACCACAATGCTGACTGCTGACCAGAAACCTGCTCTGGCTTCACTGATACAGACCGGAGGACAAGTTTTGGCCTTTGTTTGTATTTATATTCTGACGAAAAACACAACAGGAAGCTTGAGTGCTTTGGCTCTGGCTTTTTCAGGAATTCCATGTTTGTTATTATTGGTGGTTTCTATTCTGATGTTTTATGGAAAGAGATATAAGATTGTAGCACCATCATTGCACTATATTCGTTTTTCGTTGACTAAAAAGATTTTGGGATTGGGAGGACAGTTTTTTGTTATCATGATTTCCATGTTATTTATCTTTCAATTCATTAATATTATTTTATCTAGAGTAGAAGGTCCGGAAGCTGTGACTCAGTATAATATTGCTTATAAATATTTTAATGTGCTCAATATGGTGTTTGTGATTGTTCTTACCCCGTTTTGGTCGGCTTTTACGGATGCATATGTGAAAAAAGACTATAATTGGATGAGTGGAATAGTGAAAAAATTGGAATTTTTGTGGTTGCTATGTATTCCTATTTTGATTCTGATGGTGCTATGTTCTAATTTTTTTTATCAATGGTGGGTCGGTAATTCTGTGTCTATTTCTTTTTCTTTATCTATATGTATGGCTGTTTTTATGTTTTTTTATACTAGTGCGAATCTTTACATGATTCTCATCAATGGAACAAGTATGGTTTGTTTGCAGTTGATTATAAATGTATGTTTTGCAATTATATCACTTCCTTGCATTTGTTTGTTTTGTCGTTTGTGGGGAGTCCAAGGAGCTTTGTTGATACCAACCGTAACTCTTGCCGTATTGACTTTGATTGGCAAGATTCAGATAATGAAAATTGTAAATAATAGAGCTACTGGAATTTGGCAGCGATAAATAATTTGTTGCTTGTATAAAATATCTCTTAAATATATATTAATTGGATTTGTTTTATTGTAGGAGTAGGTGTTTGTTGAAAATAGTTGATAATTAAAAAGTACTTATATTTGAATATTTTCAGTAGTGGGTAAATGTTATTATTGATATATGAGTATCGCAAAATATGATTCTATAAAAAATGTATTTGAAGAGATTAGTGAAATATATGTATCATAAGATAAAGAATGGTCGGAAGATAAAGTTTGCCTTTTCATCTAATATCAGCACGCTTTCTACTTTTGAAGGTATGTCGCGAATATTGCCACATACTTATTTTCATGGACATCTTGGATATGGTTCATATATAGGTTCATATTGTAGTTTGTCTGCCTACGTAGGACGTTTTACTTCTATAGCTCCAAATGTAAATTGTAATTATGGTATACATGCTTATACTTATCCTTTTGCTACTACTAGTCCTGCTTTTTTTTCTTTAAATAAAAACTGTGGAGGGACATTTGCTACACGCCAAATGTATGATGAGTATAAATTAGTAGATAGAAAAAATGGATATGCTATTTGGATTGGTAATGATTGTTGGATTGGTGAACATGTTTTTTTTGTGGGAGGGATTTCTATTGGTAATGGAGCCGTAGTGCTTGCAGGGGCTGTTGTAACTAAAGATGTTCCGCCTTATGCCATTGTAGGCGGTGTGCCGGCTAAAATCATTAAGTATAGGTATAGTGAAAAGACAATTGAATTTTTACAATCTATAAATTGGTGGAATAATTCCCCGAAATGGTTTAAAGAACATTGGGAATTGTTGACTGATATAGATAAATTAATGGATTATTACAACAAGCATAAATAAACCATATATTAAAACAATACATGAAATAGGGGGTTAGGTACTGAAAATCAGATATTCTATTTCATGCTCTATATAAACTCTATCTATGTTTTTTTATTTTCAGATTTTATTTTGCTTAATATGGTGATATTGTATATATGGTTAAAATCTAATATGAAATTATGATGAGAATTCCTAAAGTTATTCATTTATGTTGGTTTAGTGGTGATGAATACCCTGATATTATTAAAAAATGTATTGATAGCTGGCGGAGGGTATTGCCTGATTTTGAGATTAAAATTTGGACAAAGGAAATGGCACTTGAAACAAATATTTTATATGTTAAAGAAGCCATATCAGTGCGTAAATGGGCGTTTGCGGCAGATGTGATACGTCTTTGGGCTGTATACCATGAAGGAGGAGTATATATGGATAGTGATATTTATATATTGCAACGGTTTGATGCCTTTATGAAAAACAAATTGGTATTTTTCCAAGAATATCATGAAAATATGTTATATAAATATTCTATGTCTAATAAACTTGATGACAGAGGAAAGAATCTTTCTTCTTCAAATATAAAAGGTTGTGGCGTTCAGGCTGCTTTTTTTATGGGAGAGCCAGGAAGTCCTGTTCTTAAAGAGATGTTGGCTTATTATATGGGGCGTCGTTTTATTCAAGATGATAATATATTTGATGTTCAGCTGATATCTCCAGATGTTTATGCTAAGATATTGGAAAAATATGGTTATTGTTATGTTGATAAGAAACAGGAGTTAGATTTTGATACTATGATTTATCCGTCACACTTTGTTGCCGGTGGTTATGATGAATATCAGGAAAGTAATTTTGCGGTTCATTGTGTGGCTCATAGTTGGTGTGAACAGTCTATAAGGGGGAAAATAATAAAGTATGTTAGATCTTTAGTAGATAAGGCTTTATGCAGACCTAATATACCTGTTTGGTTAAAATAATATAAGGGGAGTTTCAAATGTAATGAAAAGAAAAGTCGTAAAAAATGAAATAGTGACCCCTCCTTTAATTTCTGTTATAACAGTTTCCTATAATGCTGTTGCAACTATTGAACAAACAATTCTTTCCGTCATCAATCAGACTTATCCCAATATAGAATATATCATTATTGATGGGGGAAGTAAGGATGGAACAATAGATATTATTAGAAAATACGCAGATCAAATAGCTTATTGGGTGAGTGAACCAGATGAGGGAATTTATGATGCGATGAATAAGGGAATAAAAATAGCAACGGGTGAATGGATTAATTTTATGAATTGTGGTGACTCTTTCTTAGATATGAAAGTTTTAAATAAAATATTTATATCTAGCATTCTAAATGAATATGAAGGAGTAGATATATTATATGGTAATAGAGTAAGTGTATATTCATTTGGTAAATATTTTCACCTAGTGGATTCTTTGGAAAATTTTAGTAAAAGTTTTCCAATCTTTCATCAATCTACTTTTGTTAGAAGAGTGTTATTGGAGAATAATCTTTTTGACTTAAAATATAACATTTGTGCTGATTATAATCAGTTGTTTAGCTTATACAAGCAAGGGTATGTTTTTAAATATATACCTCAATATATATCTATTTGTGAGTGTGAAAATGGTGTTTCTACACAATTAAGAAACGAATTAAAGCGAGTGAAAGAAAATGAATTGATTATTAATAATAAGTTATCGTTCAAATCATATTTTTATCTTTTTAGAATAATGTTAAAAACTAAAGTTAGAGTTGGATTGGAAAAAATATATCCACAATATTTTACTCCTTTGAAAAAAGAAGTGAGATTATTAAAGAATAAGCGATTTGCCAAATTATAATAATATAATCTGTGAGGTATGCAATTCCATAACTTTATATTTTCATTGCCTTATTTATTTATCTTATTTTGTTTTTTGACTGTTAACTTTTTAAGATGTACTATACATAGAAAATATTTAATTAGTGGAGGAATTTTCATTTTATTTTTTGGGTGTCGGGGATTTGTAGGTTGGGATTGGTATAGTTATTATGAAATATATAATCAAACTTCTGATTTGATTATACAAAAATATTCAACAGAACCATGCTTTGGATTTTTTATGGTTGGATGTAAAATTATTGGACTTGATTATCATGGTTTTGTATTGGTTTCCACCTGTTTTGATTTCATATTATTACATTTAATTTTTAAATTATATTTATCCAAATATTATGCGTGGGGATTCTTTTTCTTTATCGTTTTTAGTATGGGATACGAGATTGATTTAATGAGGAATATAAAGGCTTTATTGCTTTTTATTTATTCCTTGCAGTATGTGTATAGAAAAAAAATCACATATTTTTTATTTTATAATACGATAGCAATAGGATTTCATTCTAGTGCGATATTATTCTTCCCGCTATATTTCCTTCTGAATAGAGATATTAATAAAAGATTAATTGGATCACTATTTGTAATTGGAAATTTGCTTTTCATTTGTCATATTGGTATTGTTAAATTAATTTTATTACCAGTGCTGACGTTTATGGGAGGGGTGTATTCAATGATGCTTATAAATTATTTAGATTCAGATTTGTTTAGTCAGCCTTATGGATTATCTTTTGGCTTTGTGGAACGTATAGTTACATTTTTTCTGCTTTATAAATATGCCTCGAGATTGGAGCAGAAAAGTTGTATAAATCGTTTGTTTATAAACACAGCTTATATGTATCTGCTATTAATGGTTTATTGTTCTGATTTTTCTATTTTTATTGATCGGGTGGCAGCAATGTTTCGTTACTTTTATTGGATATTGATACCTTTATTATTGTTTGGAAAAGAAAGGATTAGTTATCATAAGGTATTAATCTCTTTTTATTTATTATTTTCTATAAGTCGAACGATAGCTCTTACAGATACTATATTATATGATTATGACAATATACTTACTGGTATGCGAACTTTTTATGATAGAAAAAATACTTGGGAGCATTTTTACATAAACAATTATTGATATGGATAAGATTTCTGTGATAATTCCTGTATATAAAGTTGCAAATTATATATATAAATGTGCTCTTTCTCTTTTTATGCAAACTTATCAGAATGTGGAATATATTTTTGTGAATGATTGTTCTCCAGATGAGAGTATTCAGATTTTACTTTCTGCATTAAAAAAGTTTCCTCTTAGACAATCTCAAACAGTGATAATTAATCATACTATAAATAGAGGTTCTGCCGCTGCTAGAAATACAGGTTTAAATAGTGCAACAGGAAAATATGTAATATTTATTGACAGCGATGATTTTTGTGAAACAAACATGTTAGAAGAGATGTATTATGCAAAACAACGTTCGCAGGCAGATATTATTGTTTCAGATTATTTTGTAAATTATATTGATAGAGAATATGTGAAAACTCAAAAATGTCCGGATATAGGTGAGAAATGTATCTCTCTGTTATTACAAGGTAAACTGCATGGATCAACATGTAATAAACTAATAAATAGGAATATTATAGAGGATAATAATATACGTTTTGTGGAAAAATTTAATGTATGGGAGGATTTGTTATTTTCTATCAAGTGCTTTTATTATGCAAATCGGATTTATTATTTAAACAAGCCTTTTTTACATTATGTGCAATATGAAAATTCTCAGACAGCTAAAATGTCTTTGATAGCATTAGAAGGTTTAAATAAGATTGTTTCTCTTATAGAGTTTTTTTTGATTAAGCATAATATATATGAATGCCATCAAAACGATTTAATGCAGATAAAAAACAATGTTCGTTTTGTGTGGCTTCAGTATTGTAATAATAAAGATGAAATCAAGAAGATTACAAATATGTATCCAGATGCAAATATGTACATTATGCGAAATTCAGTGTATCCTTTTTATTATAAACTAGCATTGATATCTGCTATTAAAAAAATATATTGGTTGTCTTTGTCAATTGTTTATTTGATTAGAAAAATGCGGGGGTGGTTACGATGAAATTAGCATATATTGTTCCCTCTTTGGCTCAGAGGGGACCAGTCTTGGTCGTTTTTCATCTTGTTCAAGAAATGCTTGCTCATGGGCATGAATGTACGGTTTATTATTTTGATAATATTATAGAACTGAAATTTCCTTGTAAAACAGAAAGAATATTTTTTTTAAAGTCTATTAATTTTTCGTCTTATGATATTGTGCATTCTCATGGCTTACGTCCAGATGCTTATATCTTTTTGCATAAACCATGGCGTTTAAAAGGTACAGTTTGTATTTCTACTTTACATAACATGGTTATACAGGATTTAGCCGCCCAATATAATGTATTGACTGCATATCTAATAGGTAATATGTGGATGTTTCTATTATGTCGTCATACGAAAGTTGTAGTATTGACAAAAGTCGCTTTGAATTATTACTCCCGATGGATTTCTCAAAAGAAGTTGTTTATAGTACATAATACTTGTATTATTGATAAATGTAACAAATTATATACAGCAGAAGTAAAAAGAATATTATCGTTTAAAGAAAATAAAATATTGTTGGGGTGTAATGCTCTGTTGACTCCTAGAAAAGGTGTAGACCAAATAATCAGAGTGTTACCGTTTATGCCTAATGTTAAATTATGGATTGTAGGAGATGGAAAATCTAAAATTTCATTATTAGATTTAGCAGATAGATTGGGGGTAAGGGATCGTGTGTGTATTGCAGGTTATAAAAAAAATGCTTATCAATATTTGCCTTACTATGATATTTACGTAATGTCTAGTCGTAGTGAAGGATTTCCTTTATCATTATTGGAAGCTATGATTTATAAAAGAAATATTGTTTGTTCTGACATACCAATTTTTAAAGAAATACTGTCAGAGAATGAAGTAACATTTTTTGAGAGAGAAAAAATTGACTCTTTAATGGAGGCTATAAAATTGGCGTTGCAAACAGATAAATCTGAAGTGGCTTGTCAATGTTTTTGGGAACATTATTCCCCAGATTGTTTCTATCGGGATTATTTAGCTGTATATACAAATTAGGTTATGTTTTCTATACTTCTGGCTGTTTATAAAAAAGAAAATCCTGTTTATTTTTCTCAAAGTTTAGATAGTATTTTTTCACAGATACTCTTTCCTCATGAGGTTGTTTTAGTTAAGGATGGACCTCTGACTGATGACTTGGAACGAGTTATAAATAAATATCAGTCTAAATATTATATATTGAAAGTAGTTTCGTTACCAGTTAATCAAGGTCTTGGTAAGGCCCTTAATGAAGGATTGAAGCATTGCTCTCACGATCTAGTAGCTCGTATGGACACAGATGATATAGTGAAGCCAGACCGTTTTGAAAAGCAATTGAAGATTTTCCAAGAAGATCCGGAAGTGGATGTAGTGGGATCATGGATTGATGAGTTTGAGGGAGACATTTCCCATGTGGTTTCTGTGAAAAGGCTTCCGGAATGCCATGAAGAGATTCTCAGTTTTGCTAAAAAAAGAAATCCTATAAATCATCCAGTTGTGATGTTCAGGAAAAAAGCAGTACTTGCAGCGGGGGGATATCAACATTTTCCTTTGTTTGAGGATTATTATTTATGGGTCCGTATGTTGATGAATGGAGCAAAATTTTATAATATTCAAGAGAGCTTGTTGTATTTCCGCTCTTCTCCGGATATGTTCAAGCGGAGAGGTGGATTGAAATATGTCGGTACAGAAGTACGTTTCCAGAATTTTCTTTTGAGAAGTCATTTTATATCATTTCCAAGATATGTTCAAAATGTTATTATCCGGGTTATAACTCGAATAATGCCTAATAGATGGAGGGCACTCCTATATAAAAAAAAGCTAAGATAGCAAACATGTTTTTATTGCATCCAAGGTCGAGGCATAAAGACATTTCTTTTATATTAAATCAATCAAAACAATATGGAACAACAGACTGATGCATTCATTCCTGACGGAATGAATGCTTTTCAACGTAATGTCAAACGGATAGGGGACTGTTTGATAGCATTCATCGCATTGATCATTTTTTCTCCCTTGTTTTTATACTGTTATATTGCTGTAAAGCGTGAGGATGGTGGTCCTGCTATCTTCAAGCAGGAAAGAATAGGACGTTTTGGTAAACCGTTCAATATCTATAAGTTTAGAAGTATGCGTCTGGATGCTGAGAAGTTCGGGCCGGCTTTATATAAAGGTGGGGAAGATCCGAGATTGACAAAAATCGGCAAGTTTCTTCGTGAGCATCATCTGGACGAGCTTCCCCAGTTATGGAATGTGTTTATCGGTGATATGGCCTTTATCGGTCCACGTCCTGAAAGAAAATTCTATATTGACCAGATAATGGAACATGATCCACGTTATCGTTTTTTATATCAGATACGTCCGGGGGTGACTTCTTATGCCACGCTTTATAACGGTTATACCGATACAATGGAGAAGATGCTTCGTCGTCTTCGTTATGACCTGTTCTATCTTGAGCACCGTTCCTGGTTTTTCGATTTTAAAATTCTTGTAAAGACTTTCCTCAATATCGCTTTCGGCAAGAAATTCTGATGATTATTCCCTCTTTCCGTCTTTATCATTTCGCGGTAAAATTGATATGGAAATCCATGTTGGTTCTTACTTTTTGCTTCTGGACAGGTATAACTGTTCTATTTTATCTTGTGAACCATGTTGCCATATGGGTTGAGTATGGATGGTGGTTGTTTCTTATGATTTTTGGAACTTATTTTCTTTTTATGGATGTGAGGTTGATGGTGATGATTATGCGTCATGAGGAAAAGAAAAAATGGAAACGGTACAGGTTAAAAAATAAATTTGAAGAATGAGATCTAATAGAATTTTCATAAGTGTATTACTCGTTTTTCTGTTTTTTATACCGACAACAGTGATTTCCCAGATCAATTATGGTACAACTGGCTTAATGAATATGCCTACAGCCGATATGCAGAGGGACAAAACTTTCATGGTTGGAGGTAATTGGTTGAATCATCACGCTACAGTACCGAGATGGTGGTATGATACATGGAATTACTATATTAATATAACTGTTTTTCCCTGGTTAGAAGCAGGTTATCTATGTACCGGTCATAAGGCTGTTCCTGTGGATTATGGTAATCGTTCTGATTATTGGGTTCCTTCAACTTATGGCAAGTTTGTTAATCAGGACCGTTCTTTTCATTTCCGTCTCAGAATCTGGAAAGAAGGCTGGTGGAAATCGTGGACTCCCCAGATCGTGATAGGCGCTAACGATGGGATTGGAGATTCAGCCAATGGAGGCTCATTATCTGTTCAATCTGATCAAAATTATAATAATGGTTTTTTGAACCGTTACTATCTGGCTATAACCAAACATCTTTATTTTGATAAAATCGGTACATTGAGTGGACATATCTCATGGATTTATAGCAACCGTTTTGATAACAAGCTTAATAATCCTGCTTTCGGTGCTAATTTTCGTTTTGACCTGAAAGAAAATGGTTCGTTGATGAACAGGATTATTAATGGTGTGAATCTGATGGGTGAGATTGTTCCGGGTTATACTGATGTGAGATCTGATCTGACATTTGATCCTGATGGCTCGAAATATCAGGTGAATATAGGAATGGAATATAGTTTTTGGAAAGACTATGTAAATGCAGTGGTGGAATTTAACAGGTGTCGTTATTTTTCTGGTGGGTTAGTGTTCAAAGTACATTTAAAGTGAGTTTATATATGTTACGTAAAATTCAATTTTTTCTTTTTATATTCTTTCTCTTCTTTGTTTCTGTATCGGCTGAAGAGAATGAACAATTCGCATCAATGGCTTGTCGTTTTGTCAGTGCCAATCGTTTCACTCTTAATTGTGAACTTCAAGAAAACAGGATTATAGCTTTTAAAACAACAGATGATCAAATGTTGAGGATGTTGTGTTTATGGATACCTCAGATCAAAGATGATGAATACGAGTTGGATGATAAAAGTATTTCGTTATTGTCTAAGGTGGATCATGTTTTGGTAGGATATGGTCAGGTTCCAGGTAATCCTTTATTTTATTATTGTTTACCGGTTAGGAAAGTTGTCTCCAAAATGAAAATGAGGGTTCTTGGGAAGTATAAGATTCCGTTAGCTTTATGTGATTATCATTTCAAGAAGTAGTAAAAATATCTCAAAGTCAGACAGAGGATATCTTTGCTTTTATTAGCAGGGATATTTCTTTTTTATTTTCTCTGTAAAAAAATATGCTGTTTCTGCTTGGATATTTTTGGGGGGGAAGAGCTTAAATTATATAATTGTTGTGTTCTGGTATACCTCTTGATTCCTTATTCAACGCTGCTTTCAATCTGATGGTGGCGTTTTTTATTTTGCATATCATTTGTTTATGTCATGTAATCTGCATACCTTTATAACATTTCAACTAAAATATAAATTTATTTTTTCTCACCTGTTTGTTTTTACTTGTGAAGGCAGGGACAGACTGACCATCAAAGGATTTAGTTTTGTGGAGAGGTTATTCCGAAAAGGAGGTAACCTCATCTTTTTATATTGCTTGTTGAAAAAGAGTGAATGGATAAAACTGTTACTGTCTTTCGTGGACCATAACAGATGATTTTAGGGTTTTCACAATAAAATTAAAAAAGTCCCGTTGTAAGAATAGTAGAAGAGCCTATTCCGAATATAAAAATGCAGCCGTTTTGATCTTGGGTTTATTATTCCTATTTTTGTATTTATCAAGTCCTGTTGTGATCTGTAAAATAATAAATCTTATTGGGCTGAGTGTTCCTAAAAAAGATCACTTACAGGACTTGATTCTTGTGATGTGGAAAAAAATGAAGGAGACCGAACATTTGTATGGTTCAATCTCCTTTTTATTGGCTATTTCTTTCTTGATTTATATTTCCTACGTTCACATCCGAAAGTATTATGAGAGTAGGCATATTCAATTATTTCAGTAATATCATAATCCGGAACAAGCTCTTCGATGAATGACTTGGCTCTGTTTTTCTCTACTCCTGCCTTACATAGAACTCCAGCATAAGACATCGTAGTATTATTCCTCCCGTTGGCTATTGATTTTCCAGTCCAGATTTTCCCAAGGATACGGATTATACTGTCATCTGAAACAACTTGTCTGCTCAGAGTGTTTAGGAAATTGGCTACATAAGAATCATCCTCCGTCATTATTTCAGTTCCTGTTTCATCCCTTATAATGGTTTCTGTTACAGTATCAAGTATAATAGGCTTAGGGGTAGATGGAACAAAATGAAAAGGCTGAGGATTAGGATTTTTCCATAGGTTCGGATCATAGCTCAGAAAATTACCTCTGGCTAAATCCACCGTACTTGTATCTTTCTCAGGGCAATCGAAGAGTTCCAAAAGTTGATTATACAGGTCATAATGATAAAGCGGTTCATAATTATCATGAAGAATAATCGCTTTATAACCCTTACCGCTCGGAGTGACATAATAGGCATAGATACATGGAAATCCTTGTAACCATTTTCCGAACTCATCCATCTTCTCTGGCTGAATATGGTCGAAATCCAGAGCGGTGAATGAAGAATAGTGAATCAAATCGCTTCTGTTCTTCGTCTTGAAAGTTCCGTTCCATGTTACAGCCGGAAGTTTCATCTTGGCTTTCTCTTTTTCTTCCTTGGTCTTGGCTTTCCTTACCGCATCAACTTTCCCGGCTACATGATAATAGCTGTCGGTCTTGATTATATCCAGTACCTTGTCTATATCATATTCTTCAGGGTGATTGATGTCTGTAATTCTATTGAAAAGTGATATTTTTGTTCTGAAGTGTGATGTTACCTTGAAAGTCGCTATCAATTTACCTTTCATCCTGACAGTCCTATCCTCGCAGGTCAGGTATTTGGATATATCAGAAGCACTCGGTTTTCCTGTTATATTCAGTTCCTTATAGATACCTTGAAGTAAATCCTTGACTTCTGATTTGGTATAAGTCTTGTCTGTCTTCAAAGCATCTATTAGTTTCACTGCTATCTGATCCTTGGGTAGCTTGTCAAAAGGAGTAGGTTCGATAGCTTGTCTGATATAGTCTTCCCTCCAACATAACGCTTCAAATCCTTCTTTTCCAAGAGCGTCATGATATTTCTTATATTTGCCCTCTATGAAAGTACAGTCCTCCAAGAGTTCAGGGAAATTATCATATAGGTCACAATACAGTCTGGCTTTTCTAGGGAACTGATTATCCAGATTCCACTCCTTGAAAATCCGCTGTACTTCAGGATCATCACTTCCTGAGGATTTTGTAACGACAGCACCAACCCTTAAAGCACGGTACATGGAAAAATCATTGTTATAGATCCGGTTTGTAACTTCCCATGCCCTTCTTTCAGATATTTCAAGGATTTCATTCTCAACAATTCTGACATTATTATCCGCATCCTTGATAATACAGCAATAGTGTTCCTTATGTCCCTGTTGCCTGATTGTATTTTCCATCATCTGCAATTGTTCATCCTTGTTCGGAACCGCATTAAAATTATCAATCTGCTTCTTTGTCTTATCCTTCTTCTCCTTGATTGAGTTCTCCAGTTCCTCTTCCGTAACCTTTGATTTTCGGGTATTAAAGTAAAGAGTGGCTGTATTACGGAACGGATTTGTATCAAGCCTCTGTCTACCTATTATCTGTTGTAAATCCACTGAAACATCCACGGTCATGCTTTTCACCAGCGGATTGGCAAAGATATAGGAATAGGCGTTGGTGGAATAGAAATCAGCACCTATATATACGGTGGAAGTACAGAAGGTGAACATCTTATGCGGTTCTCCCTTACCCGGAATATCACCGATCATAAACTTTTCTCCCACCTCCCTGGATAATTCATTCAGTTTCTTGATGTTTTCTGATTTGGAAGAGCAGATTATGTTTACCTCGTCCACTTTCAAGCCATTTTTCTTTATGATATTCTTTATAACGGAAACATCATTGATATAGAAAACAGCTTCCTTCGCTACAAATTCCTTACCATCCACGACAGTACTATTTCCTTTTCCTTCCCTGTATTTGCCGGTCAGCTCACTACATAGTTTGAAGACAGACTTTTTGGATTTTATAACCTCCACTTTCGGAATCTGCATCATACTTTCAGGCCATAAAAGTTCATAGAAAGTCATATCCTTGAATTGTCGGGTCATGTCAAGGTAGGATTCCAGGAAAGGTGTGGCTGAAAGATAGACCACAGTATTGAAAGCTCCCAGGATCTGCCCAAATTCGTATTCCGTTGTAGGCTTGAACTGGCAATCATAGAACATGGCTTGAAATTCATCCACTACCACAGTCCATTTATCCAGGTCTTCACCATCAGCTACCAGAACTTCCTTAATCTTCCTGAGTGAGTCGTAAGTGGTAAGGATCTTTTTCCCACCTGATTTTATATATTTACTTAGTTCATCGTTGAAAGCAAAGACATCCTTTTCCGAATAAGACTTGCTCTCAAAATACTTCTCACGGTTTCCCTGATAACGGTAGAGATGGAGGTTGTCGGAGAGATGCTGTGAATACTTGTTATAGAGGAGCTGTTTTCTGGGACTGGCCAATATCACTTTCCTGTCTGAACCGATATAGGCTTCAGTAGCTCCACAACCACAAATCCTTTTATTCAGGATATAGTGTTGGTTCATAGGCAGAAGGTTCCATAACTCCTTCCATTCTGACAGATACTTTATTCCGTCAGGTACATTTAATGTTATCTTTTTCATTATCTGGAATTAAAAGTTTATGTTGGGGTTAAGTCGAAGACAGAAGTACATACGAAGTAAAGAGTATGGTACATAACCCGAAGGGATGTTATAAAAAAACTGACAAAGCACTTATTCTTTAAGCATTTGTACCTCATTTGCACACTTTTTTATAACACTTTGTCTTACAGTTATGTTATACATTCCACTACGTTCCATACTCTTGTCTCCGACCAACCCTGATTATTCATTTATTGATTGTCAGGTAACTTGAAATTGGGATTATTCCAGTTTAGTTCTTTGGTCAGCTTATCTATATCCTCCTTCTTCCTTTTCATATACTCTTGATATTCAGGACTGCTTTCTTCCACCCATTTAAGATTTAAGGCATGAAAATCCTTGTAATCCATGTTCTTATGAAGTACCCTTGGCCTTTTCATTGTAGATTTATCCCCATCTACATATTCTGCCGCAGCCATCAGATCATCAACATCCGCAGTCTTATCTTCATAGTTTCCCCACTTATTCTTTCGCCTATAGGAAACATAGGGATGCTCTATTGCCTTCATCGAATCTGTGTCGCTGTCTCCGATTTCTTTCACAATAGGTAATGCTTTTTTCTTATCAAGTATTGTTCCATCAACTTTCACTTCCAAACCGTTATCTAATTTACGTTTGGTGGCTGTTGGTTTATACTTCCTGACCTGTTTCCATTCAAGATTATTGGCTTGACAGTTTCCTAAGTCGCCATCTTTATGAATCAGAATATATTTCTTTCCGTCTTTAGGCATGGGGTTATAAGCATCGGCAACTAATTCATCCAACGGAACATTCTTAGGCTTGACATTCAGAAATTTGGAGCCATCCGCATTGGCATGAATCTGTAGAAATCGGTTCCAGTCAGTAGTATTATACTCTTTATAAACACGAGTGCCAGCCCAATTTACTCGAATACCGTATTTCTTACTAATTCTCAATATTACATTACTTACTACTATATCAAGTGGTATCTTTTTATTACTCTTTGCCATTTTTCTTATTGGTTTTAATGGTTAATAAAATGTTTCTTTCTTCTCTCAGGTATTTTACCAAAGAGTTATACGCTTCGCATCTTCTACGTTTTCTTGGAATTACGGCAAGAAGTTCACCCAGTGTAACTTCAATGCCAAGACCGGAAATAAAATGTTCCTCACCGATATACTTTACCAGTGCTTCGACATCATCTTTGAATTTTTCCGGAGTTATACTTACTTTTTGGACGATAACATCAGGAGCAGTATTTTCCTGACGATCCAATGAAGATTCTGAACCTCCAATGGATGTATGATTAAAATACAAGTTCATATCAGAAGTAAGAATTACGGTTGATTAGAGGAGCGTTTTAGCGATTTGAAGCGGATTATGGCTCTGTTCTTATTATATGAAAATAGAAACAAGCATCAAAATAAAAGACACCTGTTTCTATTTTTATTCAGGTTGCTTTATTGGAACATATTATAATCACTTGACACAAAATTAGCTTGTAATGTAGCTCTATCCACACCAAGTAATTTCACCAGTGAGTCTTTAAGGTAAATTTTCACTGAGTTAGGTAACAGCTGCAATTCTGAAAAGAACTGTTTGGCTTCAAGAAAGTTGTAGTTTATTCCTTTTCCAGACATTAAGCCAACTTTATAAAGATTGCAGAACGGGAAACTGGCTTTTATCATCGACATGGAGGACTGAAAATCCACAATCGGCTCAATACTTGCAAAGGTCTTGTAACCCAGTTCATTCAGCTCTTTCATTGCTTGGATACGTTCCCCATTGGAAGAAGCACCAGGTTCCAACTCATCGTGTCCTGTCAAAGTAAATCCGAAAGCCAAATGTTTCAGATACAGTTCCGCATCAAAATTGCCATAGCTGACAAGCAACTTGAAAAACTTGTCAATGAAATCAGCCCGCTTGGTCAGCAGCTTTACATTCACACCGTTTTCCACACATATTTTTACTGCCTGTGCTGTCAGTCCCATTGTTTCCGGAAGCAAAGGATCGGTAGTGAAACTAAAGAACAATCCGCTTATATGCAATTCTGCCAGATTCTCAAAAAACTCCTTTCTAAAGATATCGATAGCGTTCTGTTCATCTTTAAAGGCTTTTTTCAAATTGGGAACCAAACTCCAAGTACCAGATTTCAGGAAGTCTGGACAAAAGCAATATTCACAGTCGTTCAAACAACCGACATAAAAATTACATCCCCATGTACCGTATTCTCCGGCTTTACCGGCAGGCTGATAAATAGCCTTGCCATTTTTTTTTGCTTTTTCATACGTAAATATTAAGCGTCCTACACATAAAGTAGGACAGGTTTATACTAAAATTGATATAAAACCGAGTGGTTTGACAAAAGAAAGATTAGCATTCATGAAAACACAAATGCGGCTATTATACGATGACAAATAGCAACAGCTAAGAATTTAAAAGTTTCATACACGTGTACATAAGTCACAATCTTTGGCGCTTAGCTGTTGAGACCAATTTCATTTTCGGACTATGGTAATTCCAGTAAAAGTCGGCCTTTGGTCTGTATTGTTAATTGGGTGTTACTGCTTGTGGAACTTTAGTAAGCGAGACATTGTATCCAAGCTTTTTAAGTTCAGAAGACAAATATACCTTGCGTTTCTGCTCTATCTTGGATTGCATATATTGTGCTCCAAGTTCATGGTAACAGGACCCTGTACTCAGTATCAGATAAACGGATATCAACTGAGAATGTCCCACTGCAATCAAGGCACGTTTCTTTCCTCTGCGGGCAGCTATACGATGGTATCTTTCACTAAAAAACGTATTCTTTGTACGGGTCGCAGCCCATGCGGCTTCTGTGATTACCGCCTTTACCTGTTTGTTTCCGTGAGTGATTCGTGCGCTTTTTTTTTACCCGCACTCTCGTTGTTGCCCGGAGAAAGACCGGCCCAGGACGAAAGATGCTTTTCAGAAGGGAAGTGGGACATGTCAAGACCTATCTCAGAAACCAGATCCTCTACAACCTTGGTGCTAAAACCGGGAATCTCCCTGAGAAGTTCAAGGACATTCTCGTACTTGGACAACAGTCTCTTTATACGTTCGGACAAATCATCAACCAAAGTCTGAGTCTGGTCTATATCCTTTCGGATCATCTGAAGAAGATAAATGTGATGCTCTTCAACAAAACCGGTACACGCCTCAAGCAATTCTTCAGGACTGGCTGACAGTTTACCGTGATAAACTGAATTTATATCATCAAGAGTAAGGACTTTACCTTCACAAAGCATATCAATAAGAGAAGTAGCTGTCGTACCGCTTGTATTACTTACTACACTTGAAAGCTTGATGTTGCAGTCTTCAAGAATACGCATCATACGGTTCTTCTCTGAAGCTATCTGCTGAATAAGCTTGTTCCGGTAACGCGTCAGGTCACGAAGCTGACGCGCTTGGGAGGAATATAGCTCGGTTTGAGAAGACCTGCCAGAAGAAGCTTGCAGATCCATTCGCTGTCCATCTTGTCTGTCTTGTGACCCGGAACATTCTTAATGTGACGGGCATTGATATCAAACATTGGGAATGGAATCTTCAAGAACCTTATAAACCGGCTTCCAGTAAACACCGGTACTCTCCATTCCCACATGCGTTACACCATTGGACAATAGCCATTCTTTCAATTCATTCAAAGAACTCGTGAAGGTTTTGAATGAGCGGGTCTCGCGTTGGATGCCTGCTCCGTCAATTGTCGCCACTACAACCTTCAGGTGGACGTCGATACCGCAAGCGCGCTGTATCAACTGAGGGAATGTCACTTCTGCCATAACTGATACATTTTAGGGTTACACTATACAAAGGTAACTTCAGCTTGACTATTTACATTCTCTTGGGCGTGATTTTTTATCTCATGGGAATTTCATTTCTATTATAAATTTATTAATGAGAGGGAGAATACAAGATTCTCCCCGTTAATTTGTTTTCTTACTTTACCACCCACTATTCCAGATAAGATCAAAAAGATCGTCTTCACTCAAAGAATCGTCAGAGTATTTTACAGCATCAGTGAATTCATTGAAAACATAGAATTTGCAGTACTTATATCCGAAAGCTAATCCTTCGGAAAACAACCACCTCACTTCCCCTGAACATTCTGAAATATAACCATTCAAGGCTGCATCAACGAAGAAGAGATTCTTTCCAAATTTCGTAGTATCCGAAAAATATTCAAAAAACAGCCTGGTAAAGAATGCAAGTTGTGGTTCATCGGTGTTATTTGGATTAATAATACCCATAGTCATGTCATCACCGCCATTTTCAAGAACAAATTCTTTTGTTAGGGAAATCGCTAAATTTTCTTTCATTTCCGGCCAAAACATACCGACATAGGCTATATAACCATCCCCCAAGTCGAAAGAAGGAAAAGCGTGACAATGTGAACCTATATCTAAATGGTCAGCATTCGAATAGTCCTGATATAAAAGAGTGTTTTTCTTAATTGCTTGACTGATTTTACCCATAAGATAATCCAAATTACCACCATATTCTTCCACTACCTCACACAAGCAACTGTATTCTTGCTTGCTGGAAATTGGGGATATATTTACTGTAAATAAGTTATTGTCATCAAAATTAGACTTTACCATAATACTCTTGTTTTAAGGTGTTGCTTATTGTTATCCTTTTGTCTCCAAGCCCTTTACATTCCATGCCAAGGATATTCAGAGGTATAGAAAGGGCTGTAATAGAAATTTTTATGTTTTCCATTATCTACAATTTTAATTAAGTTTTTCCTTGTTTTTTGAATCCACAGACCGTTTCCGATTTCATAACCTCTCTTTGGAAACCATGATGAAAAGGGTCTAGTGGAAAGTGGATGTCTTCCGTTCCTATCAGTCCGTTGATTCCACCAGGTTACCGGAAATATCATACAGTTCGATACTGTGCCCCAGTTCCTTCTCGATATGTTGCTTCAGTCTTTCGGGGTTGATAATCGGTGAATCTGAATGAAACCTGATACTCTCCTTGCATCCCCTGAAAGCGTTTGCAGCAATGCTACCGACACAAAGTGGAATATGAATATCAGTCAGTGACTTGCATCCTTCAAATGCTGACTCGCCAATATCCGGATCCATGGGAAGGGTAACTTCTTTCAGGTTTATACATCCCTTGAACATGTTTGCCGGTACTGTATCCGCATAATCCGGAAGTATCACCCTTTTAACGTGCCGGTTCATATAAAAGGCACCGGGAAACAAGCCCGTCCCACTTTTCGACAAGTCAATCTCTGTTTTCTTGCAATACATCCAATTCGGGAATGTATTTCTGTTTTCTTTTAAATTTTTCATAATCTTTTCATTTATAATTGTTTTGTTCTTGAGTCACTTGCATTCCATGCCAGAGATGTTTTTCAGGCATAGAAAGGGCTGTAACGGAAAGAATATGTTTTTCCGTTAGTCTAAGTGCCCCGTCTTTCATTGTTATTATTTATTTGAAGGAATGGGGAATATCTTATTCCCTGAATATTCCTGTAATTTTCTGTCAGTAAGCCTCTTACTTGTGATTTTTTATAAATCGGCCTACCACACTCTTAGAAATGCCTAACTCTTTTGAGATTGTACGCACACTGCATCCTTCTTCGCTTAACCTCATTATATGTTCTGCCATAAACTCGGTAATTGAACTGTGACTCTCCTGTTTCTCTATCAGGTGGTTCTCCTCCTGATCAAATTCCAAGAAATCAAAATGCAGGTATGGTTCTTCACTTATTCTCAACACTGCAACCTCGGAGTTTATTCTTGAACTGCGTGATTTCAACTGTTTTAGGTATTTGATTTCCGGATCTTTGCAGGAATTTCCTATTGCAACAACACTGTCCGCGTAATTGGCGATAACGGAACTGCCCTGAATATCGCTGATCCCAATCGCTTTTCTACTATTACGTTTATGAAAATGGGCTGCAACAATCATGCTTATTCCAAAATAATCCTTGATATGCTTCAGTCCCTCCATTACTTTTTTTGCACTGGCCGCTGATACCATACAGTCAATTAATGACATCGGGTTATCTACAAATACTAGTTCCGGTATATTCTCAGCTTTGATAAGCTTTCCAATATTCTCAATTTTATCATCTATTGTACAACCAAGTCCCAGAGGGGTAATGCTTGCCCTCCTTACAGCATCCAATGCAAATTCTGGTACATTGGCATAACGTTGTGTTATTTGTGAATCAGTCATTTCCCCGTCTACATACAGGCACGTCCTTGTCCTGTCGTTAACAGGCTCATTCCAATGACATAGGTTGGAAGCATTTGCTATGGCAATATCACCGCATAATATGGATTTTCCAACATTTGTCTCACCTGCAACAATAGCCAGATCACCTTCATTTATGAAAGGGAAAAAAACGGTTCCCCTCTCATTGGCATTTCCCTTGTCTGCAATTGTTTCCCCAAGAGTCTTTACTTCAAACATAGAATTTCTCATAAAATTTTGTTTTAGGGGTGATGCAGTTATCATCACCCCTGTGATTACTAGTGTCAGTTGTTAAAAATTTTATCAAAAAGCTCTCCCAGAACAACCTCGGTAGTTTGTGTCTTGTCATTCTTGACACCTCTGGCATCCTGCATTTCTGCAATCTGTTTGGCGTCAAGACTATTGAACTTTTGAGCAATCTGTGTAGCGAATGCTTCCTTATCCCCACAGGATTTAACCTTATTATATGTCCATTTTGCAAGTGGAACGCCGTGAAGAAGCTTGGCGGAAGCATTTCCAACAAACACATTCTTATAAACCTCCAACGCTTTCCGTATCGCATTGACCTGTTCTTCATTCACGTTGACGGATTTGCCCTCATTAATCTTCTTCATATCCTCTCTTGTAGGTTCTTTTCCAAAAGTATAATAGGCGGCAGCTTTCGCAACATATCCGTCCTTGAGCAATTTATGGTAATATTCCGTATATGGATCCTTATGAACAGCAGCTGCATAACCTGTAAGTTCTGCATTCGTTGTTTTCTTTGTGTCAAAGTTGATTGAAATGAACTGTTTTAAGAACAGATCAGGATCCATTATATCATCAAATAGGAATGTAAAGTCGAAAGGCTTGTGATCAGGATCCTCTTTGGCCTTGGCAAGGTCAATATCGTGAGCAGCACAACGTCCGTGACCATCCATTTTTGCATAGCAGTAAGGTACCTGTTCATCGGGAACAGGATGTGGAGTTCCATCACTATCAATAATGGCAGGTGTAAATCCGGCCGCCTTTACAACACTTGCCTTTACATATTTGGCTGGTTGCGCCATACCAGTTTCACGACATATCTTTAACCATCCCTCCGCACGGTTAACTGCTAGACGGTTCTCCATGATACAGCATTCCGGCAAGCCTATCATCTGGTTACGATGATAAAGAATACCTGGTTGCAAGGGAATACCATCCCATTTCTTTAGGTATGGGTTGGATGGAACTGTCCCACTTGTTGCTGTCCCACTTGTTTTCTCTCCAACTGGGACACCTTGTACTTCTGCGCTACAGTTACTATCAGGCGTAGCACTTCCCTGAGGTATCATACCATTGTTAATACTCTCTACCATCGCTTGGATGGTTGCTTGTTCTGTCTGTTTAGCCATAGCATTTTCTAAATTAGAATTCATAATAATCAATTTTTATTGTTATACTTCGATTGATTGTATTTCCCCTTTTGGTTACTCACCCGTAAAAGTTCCAGTACACCATATACATCAAAGAATACGGATTTCCCATCTTGAAATGTTACGGTGTCAAGCAACCCTTTGGCTTTCCATCTGCTGACTGTGCTCAATGAAACTTTCAAGGTCGCAGCCAGAGATTTCAACCCTGTAACAAATCTTGGCAGCCCTAAATAATCACGGTCATCCTCTTCTTTGTCACTACATGTTAACTTACACTTTTGAAGAAAATTTTCTAAATTTTCATCGGTTAGAACTACTACTTTTCCTGATAGGAGTTCTTGGATTGTTTTTATTACTTCCATTATTTTTATTTAGTTGATAATACTATCGTTGAATTCAACGGTGCAAAGTTTTATAAAAAAAACCATACGCAAAAATACGTATGGCTTTAATTAATAGTTGATTAGAGCGTTTTTCTTCTAATCTAATCTGACGCTAGTTCTGTTCTAATTCTGTTCTAATCTAAATAGCTACTACTTTTTGGTTTTACTATTTTTAGCAAGGTTAATACAATCGTTGATTGCTGTTATGGAGAGTTCTCCTAGTCGTTCCTCACACTTAGGGATTGATAAATTTGAAAGTGACAAGTAGCTTTCTAAGTGTTTATACTCCCCACGGATTTTTACCATGAATACTCTATGTATTGAAATCCATGTACCGCTGGCAATATTCTTATATAATTGTTTAAAAAAATATTTTAGGCTATATATTGATCCTTTCCATCTAATATTATATCCCCTAGGTGGCTTAGGAGTAGCCTTCCCTAAAAAGTATGCCAATGAATTTTTATCATCTACATCTATAAATTTTAATTTGGACTCCAACAATCCAACTAAAATGTTTAACCTGGTGTCATCAAATCCTTCAGGTATATCTAATTGGTATAATCCTTTCGGTTCTTCTGAACTACTATTATTTTCGGCAGGTTTTAATTCAAGAGAACTTGTTAAAGGTTTGATTTGCTCATTTGCCGGAATCTGTTTTTGGTCGCAGTAGGATTTGTACTTTTCTTGAAAATATTTTAAGGTTTCTTTATTTTGTTCCAAGACCAGTAAACGTGCGAGCAGTCTTTTCTCTTCAAGACCAAATTCTCCGTGAAGACCATCGAATATTGTGTCTGCATAATGTCCTTCAACTAACCCATAATGCCAGTAATATAATAAGGAAACGAAAAATTGTTTTTGTTGACTTAATGGGATTCTAATGACTAATGAATAAAAAAGATTTCTTTTCAGTGTCTCAGTATCCATTTCCTTCTCCATTTTCCAAGTTTTATATTGCAGTACAATATCCTCTTGGGCAAAATAGTTTTTTAAAATGAAATCTATGGATTCCCAAACACTGTCACTGAAACTTTTGTGAAAATTCCTTTGAATCGAAAGTTTGGTTTTCTCTGAAATATCTTTACTGGCTTCTTCATACACATTGGAAACTATTTCCTTTTTGACAATATTACTTATAATTTTATTTATGAATACAAATTTGCTTTCAATTCCCCTCTTCTGTAATAAATCTGTATTATAGAAGTGCATACAATAATATATAAAAAGAATTTTTTTGTAATCTGTTTCTGAAATCTGAAATTTATTTGTGCTACTTCTCCTAAATAGATTATATATATCTTCTTTTGAATCAATTAACTTATTAGCTATAAGCATTTCACATACAGAATATGTAATACCTGTACATAATAAATAAGCATCCATCTTCTGTACATTCTCTTCGGAATATATAGGTATCCATCCTTTTTTATATACTTGATTAAATTCGTCTTTGATGATTTTCCTATCTTTTCTTTCTTTCATCCATTGCAGTAAGAAAGGCAACAAAATTTTCTCTTCTTTACTTTGAGGTTTTCTGTCTTGTGGATGTTTTTTGATGAAATAATAAAATTGTCAAAGAATTTTTTAATCAAGTCTCGATAGAATTTATCTTCGTTGTTCATCATCTTAAAATTTGAATTTATTAAAAAAGCAGTATCTTAAAATTAGATACTGCCCCAAATATAATAAATCCTTTTGTTAAGCTATAGTCTTCACATACTCAAAAAGTTGTTTTAGCTGTTCCGAAGTCATTTTTTCCATACTTTCTATGATTCCCGATTTGTATTGATGGGTATTCCATTTCTCCATCTGCATCTTCTGTGTTTCATCAGCCACTTCGATATAAGGCTTCATACTTTCATAATCGGAATGACCGGTACAACTCATTACTACGCTAGCCGGAATGCCAAGAGCCAAGGAACAACATACAAAAGTTCTTCTTGCATCGTGGCAGCTGATCTGTTCCCAGAACTTATAGGTATCCTCATGTCTGGTATTACCCTTGAAATAAACCTGGGATATTTCGCGATCCAGTTCGGCGAGTTTGGCGGCTTCTTTCAAATAATCATTTAATTTTTGATTGCTTGGAACAGGAAATATGGTATCACCTTTGTACCAGGAGTATTTTTCAATGATCTTCATGGCATGTTCATTCAGAGCGATATGCAGTTTGTCATCGGTCTTTTCAGTACAGAAATCCAAGTATCCATCCACTAGGTTGACTGGTTTGAGTGCGGCCAGATCCGAATATCTGAGTGAGGTGAAGGCCATGAAGCAAAACATGTCCCTAGCTTTTGACAAGTGCTCCTTCTCTTTGGGATATTCATAGTGGAAGAAATGCATCAGTTCCTTATATTTTAAAAAGGTGACAGCTTTCGGTATAACTTTTAACTTAGGCTTGAACTCCAGTACACCGGGTTGTATTACATAGCCATTTCTGGAAACCCAACGGAGAAATGATTTTAGCATTTTAAATTGTTTTACAATGGTGCGATTACAATAATTGTTTTTAATGTACCAGTTCATTAGCTGAACCATTTTATCCTTATTCAGCGTGTCCAGTTCTATTTTAGGATCATAGCCTGTTAATTGATGCCACATTTGTTCATATTTATATTGTGCATTTTGACTCCAATTTCCTTCTTGTGGGCGAAGTCGTAAAAAATCAGAAAATATATCTTTTAATGTTTTGTTTTCATCTTCTTGTATAACTTCTACTTCTTTTGTTCTTCCTAATTTCTCATTCACCAACTTTTTCAGGTCAGTTGTCGTTGGTATTTTGGAATGAAGATCATATTTAGCAAACACTTCTTCGATGCAGACCAGGAAACTACGGATTGCATTGTTAATCTCACGGGCATAAACAATCTTCCCACCGATTTTATGGGTCGTATTACTTTTTACCAATTGTTTGTCACTATCCCATTTTAGAGGATCAATTGTATAACCGATAGAGAAACCGACCTCATTCTTCTTACTGTTCCATCTTACCCGGATCATTACCTGCCCATTCTTCATAACATAGGCTCTTGTACTAAAATTTGTCTTTTTCATACGTTTTACTTAATTTACTGCGAATCTAAAGAGAAGATTTTAAAGGGAAAATAGGCTGACATCACGTGAATATACATGATAGTAGAAACTAGTTTTCCTTGTTCTATCCACTTAATTTCAAGAGCGAAGATACGAAGACTGATTAGGGGGAGTAACCTCCTTTAACTACTCCCCCGATTTCTAAGAGTATATGATATTGGTTGAAGTTATAAAGTAGATGATATTCTGTTATAATGTTGATTATTAGTGTTTTGTGATTTCTTTAAGAATCAGATAATATCATTCAGAGACTCCCTCCAGCTCCACAAACTAAGAGTGATTCGTCCTTGGGTTTTCATAATCCAAGGACGAATTCTTTTTTAGAAGAGTAATGTATGTAGCTTACTCATGTTTCTTTTCTGATTTTTGTAGAATACATTTTCTCTCTTTTTCTAAAGATATTCTTGTTTTTCACGTAAAGACACTTGTTTAAAGATGAATGCTATTTTATTGTTTAATGACTAATTCTATTACATAATCTATGTCATCAGGTACTTGAGGCAGTTTTATAAATATGCCGTCTTTCTCCTGTTTGAAAGAAAGTGGAGTTTTGGAAATGAACTGTATTGCTTTCTTTACTTTTGCCTTCAGAGGTATATAAAGTGCATCATCCTGCAAATCTAGTATATGGATGAATAAACGGTCACCTTTGCGAGTTGATACCCCCCATGTATGAGGAACTACATCACCACCACGGGTTCCATAAATCGTTTCTCCATATTGATTCATCCATTTACCCACCTGTTTTAGATGCTCTACAGCTGTAGCTGGTAATTCTCCGTTGGGTTGAGGTCCAATATTCATTAGCAAATTTGCATTTTTTCCAGCTGCCTTAACCAAATAGTGTATCAATTCTTTAGGGGATTTGTAATTTTGGTCTTCAATTCTGTAGCCCCACATTCCGTTCATTGTTTCACAAGTTTCTAAAGGGAGTTCACTTATTCCTTGTCCTGCTGAAAAACCGGCTTTGTTTTCACCGGGCAAATCACGTTCGAACATTTGGAAATCTTCTCCTGCATAAGGAGTTCGGTGATGATTGTTACCTATTAGACAGGATGGTTGCAGTTTATGAATTAATGCGTATTGTTCTTCCAGTTGCCAATTGAAGTTGGTAGGTTGATCCCAAATACCATCAAACCAAATGGCACCGACAGGACCATAGTTAGTCAAAAGTTCGGTCAGCTGTTTATTCATAAACTTGTAGTAACTTGCCCAGTTTCCATGTCCTTTGGGACGTCCTGTTCCATGTCCGGTGTTTCCTTCCGGATAGTCGTCACGAAACCAATCCAAATGCGAATAATAAAAATGGAGTTTGATGCCTTGTTTTTGACATTCTTCTGCCAGTTCTTTTAGTATGTCTCGTTTGAAGGGGTGGCATCTACGATATTAAAATCGGATTCTTTTGTATCAAACATTGAGAAACTGTCATGGTGTCTACTGGTAATACAGATATATTTGGCTCCGGAGGTTTTGATGGCGGAAACCCATTCGGCAGCATCGAAGCGCGAAGGATAGAATCCGGATGCCAGTTTGGCGTATTCATTACGGTTGATGTTGTGAGTGTTCATATACCATTCTCCTTGGGCGGTCATACTGTAAATGCCCCAATGAAGGAATATACCGAATTTATTATCTTGAAATTCCTGCCGTGCTTTTATATTTTCAGGAGTAGGTGTATAAATTTGATTGGAGGTTTGTGCGAAGGCTGAAGTTCCCGCCATTAATAACAAGGCTGCGCCTAATTTGATTTTGTGCTAATTTGTTTCTCATTGTTATTATAAATTTGTTTTGCGAAATATAGTTATACTCTTGGAATATTTAAAGCATTTTTGAAAAATGTTGCACTGCGAATTGAGTTTTAATGGATTCTAGCTGGGGTATGTAAAGAGTCTTTTGTTTATAAGGTATAAAAAGATGTTTTCTATTGTTTGGAAATTAATCATTCTATACCTTTGTGAAAGTAATATTGAATTTTATATGAGAGTAAAAGAAATTCCTATACTGCTTTTGACCGGTTATCTGGGCAGTGGAAAAACGACATTAGTGAACCATATTCTTTCTAATAAACGTGGTATTAAGTTTGCGGTTATTGTCAATGATATCGGTGAGGTGAATATTGATGCCGACCTCATACAGAAGGGGGGGGGGGATTGTAGGAAAGAAAGACGAAAGCTTGGTAGCACTTCAGAACGGTTGTATCTGTTGTACTTTGAAGATGGATTTGGTGGAGCAGATAGATGATATAATGAAGCAGGAGCGTTTTGATTACATTGTGATTGAGGCAAGTGGGGTTTGTGAACCAGCTCCTATCGCACAGACTATTTGTTCTATTTCAAGTATGGGGAATACGTACGGGGGATGTCGTTTGGATTGTATTGTGACTGTGGTAGATGCCTTGCGTCTGCAAAGTGAGTTTTCTTGTGGCAACGATTTGACCTGTAAGGGTATTGACGAAGAGGATATTGAAAATTTGATTATTCAACAGATTGAATTTTGTAATGTTGTATTGTTGAATAAGGCCTCGGAAGTGAAACGTGACGAATTGGAACGTATCAAACAGATTATCCGTACATTGCAACCTGCAGCTGAAATAATAGAATGTGATTATGCTGATGCAGATTTGGATAAGATAATCTATACTGAAGCATTTGACTTTGAACGTACTGCCACTTCTGCCGGTTGGATACGTGGAATAGAGAGTGCCCTTACGGAAGAGCAGAAAAAAGAAGCGGAGGAGCATGCACACCATCATCATCATGAAGGTAGTGAAGTGGATGAATATGGCATCAGTACTTTTGTGTATTATCGTCGTCCGGCTTTTGATATCCATAAATTTGATCGTTTTGTATCCACCCAGTGGAGTCGTAATATTATTCGAGCAAAAGGAGTCTGTTATTTCAGCAATAATCGTGATATGTCTTTTCTTTTTGAACAGGCCGGTGTGCAGAAAAAGTTGAAGGAAGCCGGTTTATGGTATGCTACGGCACCTGAAGAAGAACTGATAGAGGTAATGCGTCAGGAGCCGGGCTTATTGCGGGATTGGGATGATAAATATGGAGATCGTATGCAGAAAATAGTTTTTATCGGGCGACATCTTGATAAAGAAGAGTTGATACGTGAACTTGATGAGTGTCTGGAATAGAATTTCATTTAGATGGAGGTGTGTCGTAATGCACGATGCACCTTCTTTTTTATTCATTACTATACAACTCGGTGCATTTTCTTTAGGGATATTCAGTAAATGTCTCTAAAAAATAAGATGGCATATGAAGATGATAGGGCATGACCATTTCATATGCCATTCTTATTGTCATTTTTCCGTGCTTTCTCACATACTTCTATCCGACAGGACATGACGTTCCGGAAGAAGTCTGATGACCTCTTCTGATTCTGTGAGTAAAATCATATCATGCTGCTTTAGCTGTTTTGTTTCTGATTTTTTCTATCATCAGTATGGCATTTGCCGTATGTATTCCAAAGAAAATCCACAGTATTTCCGTCTTCCTGTTTCTGGCCTTTATCCTTGAGAGCGAGTAATGTTGCTTTTGAGTGCCGAAGCTTCCTTCAAGCCGTGTTGCCCTTTCTTTTGAGAGTTCGCTTCTAAGCACCTTCCTCAAAGGCTCATCTTTGGCCGCCCTTCCCTTGCGCACAAAGGATGTGGATATCCCATATTTTGTACAGAACTTTCTGTTGGCATTATTGGCATATATGGAATCGGCCACACATCTTACCCTTACATTCATAAGCTTCTGCTGCATACGGATACAGTCCTTCAAGCGTATACCCTCATTGAATGCCTTGAACGAGAGGTGTTCGATGAACGATATGCCGTCTATCTGTATATTATTGACCTTTGCACCGAACTCGACGGACTTGGTTTCCTTGCCTCTGACGATGGGACGTACATAATGACGGTCAATGCTGACGATGCGGTCACTGACTTTCCGCCCTTCAAACATTTCCTTTTCTTGTACAAGCACCTTTCTGATGATGGAAAGACGCTTATGATAATCCGGTATATCGGAGTAAAGCACCGTACTCGCTATGGATCCCATCCCTTTGACTGAGGAGCTTTTCAAGAAGCTTGATCATACGGCGCTTAAGCATTCTTGTCCTTGAAGCTCTCCTCTTTCTTTTCTTGCAGTAGGACAGATAGGATTCCGCCACATTCCTGTATTTGTTGCGCGGACGCCTTATGCCCAACTCCTGCAATGCCGGCATATATGCCTGTAGAGCCATTCGAGGCTTTCCCAAAGGAGTTTCATGTCCGTAGGAAAACGCATGTGGCTTTCATAGCATGTGGCATCGGTCATGCAGACGTGAAGGTTATCAAGATAAGGTTTCCAGTGTGAAGCCGGAGCTCCTGGAAAGAATCAATGTCAAGGCGGGATGCTATCTCATTACGGATGGCACTGACTATCTTGAAGTTGGTTATGGGAAGGGACGGGGGAATCATAATTCCACAGAAAATCTGGTAGTGTATGTTCCCGTTCAGATGTTCCACCAGTTGCCTGTCGGAGAATCCGGTGTATGCCTTCAGGACCATAAGGGCGATCTTTGCGGAAGGACTGAATCTGTTCCTGAGTCCCAGGCGCCGGTCCGACAGGCCGGCGGCTTTTGCCATACATTCAAACGGAAAGACCGAATGAAGCTTGCCAAGCTCACTCTCATTAAAACTCTTGCGGTATTTTTCCAGAATATCAAATTCTGTAAAACCCAAAGTAGGGTGAATTTCTGAAATATTCACTATCTTTGCCATATCTTATTAGTTTGGATATTTCCCCCGTTTTGGCCGTCAAATCTTATTTTCGGGGGAATACCTAAAGATACAAAAAAGCCAACTAATTCGCAATACTTTGTGTATGAATTAGTTGGCTGATTTTGTAATATTTAATGAATGTCCCTTCTTTAAGCTGCAATATTTTGATATGTGTTCGCAACATCTAAATATAGCTACTGTAAGCTCGTAAAACCGTTTAATCAGCCAATCTATACCTTCTTTAGCCATTTTTGCACACATCTTTTTTATATTGAAGGCAACGGCAAAGAAAGCAAAGTCCATGAAGACCTTATCCTTACCAAAATGGCGGAAACGTTTGTAGTTCATATTGTATTTCATTTGTTCGAACACGGCTTCCGGCTCTATACAGCTCTGTCCTCTGTGCTTCAGTCCTTCCTCGGAGCAGAGCAGCTCTTTGGCATTCTGCCTGTATTTTCTGAGCCTGTGATTCAGTTCTATCGTCCTGTTTCCTTTTGCTTTAAAACAGCGGCATCGCAGGGGACAGCCTTCACGCCTGACAACTCTGTACCGTGCATTTTCGCTGACATATCCGGATGCGGTTTTCACATGTCCGGTTCCTATTCTTTGAAGGTGTGTCAAAATGCACCCCTTCTTTCTTTTACGCACAAAGCCCCTGCTTGTGAAAGTCGGGGCTTTGTGCATAATTAGTATATATCCAGTGTTACACGTTTTTTGTGCTTTTCCGGATATTCCGGCAAGTTTCTTCCATTCACGGAAGTGTCTTTAAGGCGGATATTTTCCGCACACTTTAAGTAATAAGGATAAGCAGCTTTTCGTACATGGAAATGCTCTATTTCGATATTTCTTATGGGCTTTTCTTCATATCCATCCATAAAGATTGCATAGTGGTCGGAACAATCAGCTTTTACATTACTGATGCGGAAATTCTCATATTGAGAAGCATGTCTGCCACCTCGAAAACCGAAATAATTGGTTTCAAAACGGAGAATGGCTCCTTTTGAGCGTTCTATAGTAATATTGCTGACTTGTATATTACGAATATATCCTCCTCTGTCACGGTTGGATTTAAAATAAAGGGCATTCTTTACTGTTCCGATTTGTATATTATCCATATATACGTTTTCCACGCCGCCTGACATTTCACTGCCGATACATAAACCATTGCATTCAGACTGGAACAGACAATTACGTATGACGATGTTTTTTGAAGGGCGTCCTATTTCACGGCCGTCGGCGTCACGGCCTGCTTTGATAGCTATGGCATCATCTCCCGTGCGGAAAATGCATTTTTCTATTAATACATTGGAAGTTGATTCAGGATCACATCCATCATTATTAGGATAGTGACTGTCAATGGTGATGCTTCGTACTATTACATTGTCACAGTATACAGGATGAATAGTCCAGAAAGGAGAATTCTTAATGGTGATACCTTCTACTAAAATGCGAGAACATCCCATGAATTGTATGCAAGAGGGACGTAGTATAGTACCTTTCCCAAAGATCCTTTCTGTGACAGGGATTAGTTTTTCTCCCATTTTACGCAGACGATTTCTGTCTGATACCTCTATCTGAGACCATGAAGCAAATTCCCGTCCTCCTTGGGCGTCTATGGTACCTTGTCCTGTAATGGCTATATTAGTGGCATGTTTGGCATAAATCATGGGAGAATGTCCATATAGTTCCGTACCTTCCCAACGTGTCCATACTTCAGGAAGAAAGTCATCAGCCTTACCGCTGAAAAGTAGATAGGCGTCTTTCTCTAAATGTAAATTGACATCACTTTTCAGTACTAGATTTCCCTTTAAATAATAGATTCCTTTCGAAATTATAACGTGTCCTCCGCCTGCCAAAGAACAAGAGTCTATTGCTCGCTGTATTAACTGGCGTGAATGACCTTTTTGGTTGGAAGCGGAATCAGGGCAGATCACTTTTATTTTCTTATGCGGAAATGAAGTACGCGCTATATTGGAAATAATCTGTTCGGCTGCATTGTCTATTTTATTTTGAGGTCCGTCATGTTTGTATTTGAACCATTGGAATGAAGCTGTTCCTGCTTCCTGTTCTTTGTTGTAACAATATAGTGCAATGCGGGCGCCTTTCCAAAAACCGAATGGAATAAAAAAGGAAGTTCCATAAGGAATAAAACGTATATTATCTGTACTGTAGAAGTATTGGAACTTCTGATTGGTCATGTCGATAGATACACGTAGATAAATTTGGTTTCCGTTTGGGAAAGTTGTACTTATTTCTGTTGTATCATTGGATGTGTACAGATACTTTTGTCCTTTCTCCATCTTGATACCTAGAACATTATTTATTTTTCCCATGCAAGCTAATCCGCATCGTTGCCCATCAGCTATTTCTGTAAAATCCATAGCTATTGTAGCTTCACTTATATTCCCCATAATCTTTTGTGTCAGGGTGTTGCGTGCCAATCTGAAGGTTGAAGATTTCAATGCTTTCAGAGTGAGTGAACCTGGATGTGCCGATAAGGACCATGCGTGGTCTGTCGGATTATGATTAAACTGCCATTGCAGTGATAGGTTGGGGGTAGAGAAATCATCATCTGTTTGCGGAGCGAATATGGTTTTGCTTTCAATGGGTTTCTGGCATACATATACAGGTTCTCCTATTCCATTTCTATCAAAGTCTACTCCGATAACGGGCCAATCGTTTTCCCAATGCATGGGCTGAAGATGAACTACACGGCCTAAGGCATGATGATGTTGGAAATGAAAAAAAGCCCATTGATCATCCGGAGTATCGACAATGGCTCCTTGATGAGGGCCGTTTATCGTAGTACTTCCTTGTTCCAATACTACTTTCTTTTCATAAGGACCATATATATTTTTTGAGCGGAGGATAGTCTGCCATCCCGTACCTACTCCTCCTTCCGGAATAGAGAGATAATAGTAACCATCTTTTTTGAAAATTTTTGTTCCTTCGGCTACAGGTCCAGTGTATACGGTCATTCCTTCATCAAGTAGACGTGTACCGTCTGCACTCATTTTATGAATAATGATAGGCCCGGCTCCATGACGGCTCCGGCCTAGGTATGCTTGACCATCTTCATCCCAAAAGGGGCAAGGGTCTTCCCATTTTTCTACTTTCTTAACTAAATGTAAAGGGCTCCAAGGACCTGAAGGATTGACAGCATTTGACATGAATAATCCTTCTTTGGGAGTACAGAAAAAGACCCAGAATTTGTTATCATGGTAACGAATTGAGGGTGCCCATGAACCTCCTGCATATTGTTGGTTGTTATCCCAGCCGGGAAAATCAAAATGGTGATAGATTTGGGAAATCAGTTTCCAATTGATCATATCTGAAGATTCCAATACTTGCATTCCTAGAAAATGAAAGTCGGAAGCTATCATGTAATATTTATCTCTGACCCGGATAACGTCCGGGTCAGAGTAGTCAGCATTTAAAATCGGATTTATGTATGTTCCATTGCCCTGATCTCCCCATTTACCGGGAGTACCTTGAGCTGACAAGACTAATACATTATTTATAAAGTATAGAAGAATAAGTAAAAAATTTTTCATCAGCATGTTTTTAACTTAATAACCAGGGTTTTGTGTCACTTTAGCTTGATTCAAATCAATGGCAGCTTGTGGAATAGGACGAAGAATCTTGTATTTACCATCAGGGCCTATCATAGCAGATTCTTTTATGCCGTCTTCATTATATTTTGTGGCATATTCCACTAAAGTGTGAGTACGCTTCAAATCTGTCCAACGGACATATTCTCCAGCTAATTCACGAGCACGTTCATCAAGAATAAAATCAATATTAATATCGTTGCTGGTGACAGTCATTTCTGTTGTGTATCCTTTACGAATAGTTCCTGGACGTTGACGAAGTTTATTGATCATTTGTGCAGCCTCTTCTGTTTTACCCATTTTTAAATAGGCTTCGGCGGCAATCAGATAGGTTTCTCCTAAGCGCGCTACTACCACATCATGCATGCTGCAAGTAGAATTACGGTTAGCAATAGAAGTTTCTGAATAATCATCAAATTTCTTGATACAAGCATTGCCGTAGTCTTGTGAACGACGGTCTTTGTATGTGGCTGGGGCACCGTTGGATGGAGCAATACCACCGTCTGCTATTGTTTTGCTTACCAGTGTATTCTTTTTAATTCCATAAGGATCGTCTGCTTTCCAGGCAGCGATATCTTCATCTGTAGCCCATGCTGGAGCATAATAATAAATGATAGAAGAACTAGTCGGTGCTGAGTAATAGTCGAAATAACTGGTATGGAATTCTAACATAAAAGTTTGTTCCAACCGTGCATCACCCCGACTATACATTTGCTGTAGACGTAGTGAAGGAGCAAAGCAACCGTCAATTGCCTTATTTCTTGGTTTTTCGGAACCACCTAAATAAGCTCCGAATTGGGCTTGTTGGTAGGAACCGTCTTTTACGGGATCTTCTACAGCAGCCGAATTAAACTGTATGCTCCAGAATATTTCATTGTTTTCTTCATTTTCTACGTCAAAAGCTTCTTCTATGGAGAGGAAAGGAATTTCGCCATTAATTGCTTCCAAGGCATACTTAGCTGCATTTGCGAAGTCTGAATTTTGAGCTATATTTTCTTCTTGGGCTTCGTAATCAGTGCCATCTAGCCATCCACGAGTCAGATAGGTTTTGGCTAAGTAAAAGGTTGCTGCGCGTTTATTGGCACGTCCTACACCGGAGTTGGCACGTTCCATTAAATGGGATTCGGAAGAGGCTAGATACTCAAACTCTTCAATGATGAACTTATAAACATCTGCAAGACTGGCACGTTCATGACTCATTTCGGCATGGTCAAACATTTGTTTGTTCAAAGCTACAGGCCCGAACTGTTGCACTAGTTGGAAATAATACCATGCACGGATAAAACGTGCTTCGTCCACATATTGCAGTCGTACACTGGAATCTTCCGTTATGTCTCCATAAGATATAACGCTATTGGCTAGCTGAATACCTTTAAAACAACTTACATAGAAATTTTTTATAATGCCTTCATCTGCAGTGAAGGTATATTGGCTCATGACTACTCCCTGTGACTTTCCGTCTGCATACAGGTCTGTTCCCGCTACGAATAATTGCGGTTGGGCATTATAAAGCTCTCGCAGTGTGGAGTAAGCGCTGTTAGTTAAACTGGCGAATCCTGCCGAAGTCTGATAAAATTCAGCTGATGGAACATTAGATTTGTTGTTTTGGTCAAGAAAATCCGAACATCCTGAGAGAGTTGCCAATCCTAATGCCATAATGAAATATATTTTTTTCATAATCATTTAATTTTAGAATTTTAAATTTATACCAACTTGATAAGTTCTTGAACTGACACCACCGGTACCGTCACCTACTTGTGCATCAGCCCATTCGGGATCGAATCCTTCATAACTTGTGAAAGTGAAGGGGTTTAATACATTGGCGTAGATTCTTAAGTTGGAAATATGAAGTTTTGAAATCCATTTCTGTGGAAAAGTATAGCCAAGAGTAATGTTTTTGACTCGGACATATGAGTTATCAACGAAATTTTGTGCCCGGTCCTCATTGGCACCACTTTGCCAGTATGCACCGCCTCCTTTACCGTTTCCACCATTGGTTGGGAAGGGATAACTACCGTAATGAGTGGCTTCCTGATAGGCTATAGAGCCATCAGCACCTAGTATCGGAGCACCTTGCGGTATATAATAATCCATGTTCAGACGATTCATGCCACGCTGTCCATAGTCTACGAATTCGGCCATGAAGGGAGAGTATACCATTCCTCCCTGACTAGTGTAAATACTGAAAGAGAAATCAATATTCTTGTATGACAGGTTAGAAGTGAAACTGCCGGTCCAGGTCGGAGCACAATGTCCGAGGATCATTTTGTCATTGGCATCAATAGTACCATTGCCATCCTTATCATAGATTTTCATCTCGCCTTCATAGAATTTGGTTTTCATTTTCGGGTCTTGGGCATAAGCTTGCGCTTCTTCTCGAGTACAGATTCCGGTGTATTTATAGCCGTAGACTACGTCTATAGGGTGATTGATAAACCATTTGTTACCCACTAAGTCTTCTTTGGTACCATTCAATTCTTTGATAGAGTTAATGTTACGCGCAAAAGAGAAGGTTGTCTCCCAGTTCCAATCTTTATTCTTTACGTTGATGGTATTCAGTTGGATTTCCATACCCTTATTGTTCACCTTACCCACATTACTTACAATAGAGCCGGTATAGGAACCTAGTTCAAATGGAGTTTCCATCTCCATCAAGAGATCTTTGGAATCTTTGTTGTAGATATCGATAGATCCATTGATACGATTATTCAAGAAACCGAAGTCAAGACCGAGGTTGATTTCGGTTGTCTTCTCCCAAGTCAGGTCGGCGTTCGTCATGGTATAACCATAACCGTTGGCAACAGACGATCCGTAATTATAGTAATATTTAATATTTGCCAAAGCTTGTGTGTCATAAGGCCCTACACCGGCATTATTACCGGTAACGCCAAAACTGGCACGGAGTTTTAAATTGCTTAACCATTTGCTGGCAAATCCCATAAAATCTTCATCGGAAATGCGCCATGCCAAGGCAGCTGAGGGGAACATCCCCCAACGATTGTCTTTTTGGAATTTGGAACTGCCGTCCCAACGTGAAGATACAGTCAGCATGTATTTGCCTTTGTAGGCATAGTTGATACGGGCTACATAAGATAACATGGAGATTTTTTTATAATAGCTAGACTGACTTTGTACAGTGCCTGAACCAAGATTATGCCAGTCTACATCAAATGGCATATCCACTACATTGATATAGTCGCCTTGTAATTTTTGTTCATAGACACTGAATAAGGCCAAGGCATTCAGACTATGATCTCCAAAATTCTTGATGTAATTGGCTTGCGTATCCCAAGTATACGAGAATATTTCATCATTATAGTTTTCGGCCATGTTTGTTTTTCCAGAACGAAGTTGGGTTTCTCCGTTATAGAATGTACCACGATGGGTTTTGGTATACATGGGGGAGAAAGTAGTTTTAAGAATTATTTCTTTAACGGGGCTGTATTGCAAATAAATGTTTGCCATCACATCATAAGAACGTGTATCGTCTTTTGAGTTCAAACGGTCCACCACTGGATTGATGGAGGAAGTCGGACCACCACCATTGGGATAGATGGCGGCATCTTTACCTGGTTGTGAAATTAATTGTCCTGCCTTTTCCCCTTCCCAATAATAGCATGGCATATTAGGGGTCATACGGAACCCTTCCAAAATAGAGTAGTTGCTACCACTCTCTTTGGATGCTGTTGCCATATTTGTGGAGAATCCGGCTGAGATTTTATCTGAAATCTTATGATCTACTGCTCCTTTTATATTCCAGCGTTCATAACCGTCATACATGATTCCTTCCTCATTTTGATACCCTAGTCCTACGCGGTAGGTTATATTTTTTGCATTTCCCGAGATATTGATGAAATGATTCTGTTGTGAGCCGTTACGGGTTACGATATCTACCCAATCGGTATAATTATTATTGAGATACATATCTTTCACTATTTGACTGCCATTTCCCCAGAAGTTCAGGAAATTGGCATCAGTCATTTCCCAGTTAGTCATTCCCGAAGAGGCATCCATAGATGAAACCAGATAACGGGAGAAACGGAATTTCATGAAATCATCTCCTTCCATAAAGTCCGGCATATTGGCTTTGGTTTTTACACCATAATATCCATCATAGCTGATTGTAGTCTTGGCTACATCTTTGTCTCCCTTTTTGGTGGTAATCATCACTACACCATTTGTGGCCCGTGAACCATAGATGGCGGTAGATGAAGCATCTTTCAAAATGTCCACTTTTTCAATATCCATCGGATTTAGAAAATCCATATTTTCACAAACTACTCCATCGATTACATATAATGGATTGCCGCCATTTAATGAACTTTTACCTCGAATCTGAATATTGAATCCGTCACCGGCACGGCTAGAAGACTGTGAGATATTCACTCCAGCAACTTGCCCTTGCAGACTTTCGACAACTGATGTTGCACCTTTAGCAGAAATCGTCTCTGATTTTACACTACCTACAGAACCGGTAAGGTCTGATTTCTTTACTACGCCATAGCCCACTACTACCACTTCGTCCAGTAGTTTATTATCTGCTTCGACCGTGATAGACAGTTTTTGTTGGTTCCCTACTTTAATTTCCTGTGTTTTATAACCCACGTATGAAATAACTAAGGTAGCACCTGCTGAAATCTCCAGTGTGAAGTTACCGTCCAAGTCAGTTACTGTTCCCTGAGTAGTTCCTTTTATCAATACGGAAACGCCGATCAATGCTTCTCCACTTTCGTCTATGATGTTACCCGTAATGATTCGGTTTTGCTGAACCGATTTTAGAATTGCTGAACTTTGTTGGCCTGACCAGTTGTTTGCAAAGGTGGATAATGGTAAGGAAACTAGTCCTAAGGAAATTCCGCAAGCAAACCAAAATCTTTTTGGAGAATACCCTGTACTATAACAGAACGGGATTTTAAATACTCTTTTTTTTCTCATGTCTTTCATTATTAATTTAGTATTAGAGTTGTTTTTGTTTTGATGTCAAATATAGACGGATGTTATCTTTTTATAAGTGGAAAAACTGATAATTTAGTTGGAATATCTATCAAAGGTAGCTAAACAACATATATTGCGATGGATTAAATGTAGAAAGTACTTTGATGAATACCCATTTTCTGCTAATTTCGCAAAGGAAACACATTACTTTGATATGAAAACATACTGGGTTGATATTCTTACCTTTTTCTGTGTAGTAATACTATGCCTTTTTGCAGCCGATGTGCCGGTAAAAGGAGCTATACCTCAAAAATATTCAGTTACGTACTTTTCCAGTCAGAATGGAGTGGAGGATGGGCTGGTCAACGATATTATCCAAGATCATAAAGGTCTGTTATGGTTTGCTACTTGGAATGGGCTTTATCGGTTTGATGGTTATAATTTTAAGAATTATAAATCGAATATGGAAGATTTGGGAGGACTGACCAATGATCGTTTATTAGATATAGTCGAGGATAAATTCGGATGTATATGGGTATTGTGTTATGATTCCACTTGTTATCGTTTTAATCCTGACAAGGAAGTCTTTGAACCTGTCATTCAAAAAACAGCCAATAGCTTTCGGTCAATATCTGTCCTTCCGAATGGAATAGTATGGTTATTACGTGAAGATGGGAGTGCAGTACGGGTCGTTACGGCTCCCGAAGATTTATCTATGACATTTCAATTCTATTCATCAAGAGAAAATACGTTGTCTACTGGTAAAATCCGGTCTGTATTTATGGATTCGAAATTACGGGAATGGCTTCTTACGGATGAGGGGGTATATCGACTATATGATTCAGAACTTTCTATTATTTCTTTGTCTGATTGTCGAAAAAGTGAGAAAATACCTTTTTATTTTGCAACAGAGTTGGAAGAATATATATATTTAGGTGCACATCAAGGTAAAGTTTATAAATACTTGTTGACTGGAGAACTTTCTATTCATACTCAATTGCCAACATCGGCTTCTGTGATTTCTATTTTGCCTTCTGTGGCTGGACTGATATATGTTACTGATTCAGACGGCTTTTTTATTCATGACTCTCTCGGTGAGATAAGACATGTGATGCTTGACTCTCTTTCTCTGTTGAAAGACAAAACCATAGAGTCTGCTAAAATTACTTGTGGAGATTTATTGTGGCTTGTACATCCTGTTCCGGGAGTCACTTTGTTTGATCTGAAAACACAGCGTTTAAGCTTTATTGAAGGAAAGGACGAACTGGGAAGACCGCTAAATACTGAAAGTGATTTTTTTGCTTTTGAGGATCGGAACGATATTTTATGGGTACACCCTAAGGGAGGAGGATTTTCTTATTTTGATTCTCAAAATAGGCGGTTAATACCTTTTAATACTACGGAGCAGCCTGTCAAGTGGAAATCAAATGACCGCTGTTTTGCTGCTTTTGTTGATAAACAAGGAAATTTATGGATGAGTACCCAGCTCAACCGACTTAAGCGTATCACTTTTATCCTTGATAAATTTCATATCTATACGCCTACTCCTCAGGATGTAGAGTTACCTGATAATGAGATCAGGGCACTGTATATAGACAAAAAACAACGTATTTGGACGGGAAGCAGAGATATGAATGTTTCTATATATGATGCCCGGCTTCGATTATTGAAAAGGATGAAATGGGGCAAAGTATATGCCATCATGCAAGATTCGGCTGGTGTTTATTGGATTTCTACTAAAGGCCAGGGATTGATAAAAGCAACAGAAACTTCAAAAGGCAATTTTGAATTACAGCATTTTAAATATAAAGCTGATGACCCCTATTCATTGAGTAATGATAATATTTACTTTACTTTTCAGGATAGTAAGCAGAGACTTTGGGTAGCTACTTACGGAGGTGGATTGAATTTGATTGAAACTATGCCTGATGGTACTTTAAGATTTATCAATCATCGCAATTTGTTAAAGAGATATCCGATAAGTCATTTTTATAAAGTCAGACATATTACTGAAGATAATCAAGGGCGTATCTGGGTGTCTACAACAGCAGGGATTTTACAATTTAAGGTTTCTTTTCATTGTCCTGAAGAAATAGATTTTCATTCTATATGCCGTGAGCAGGGGAATGTGAATAGCCTTAGTAATAATGACGTACAAATGATTCAATGTATGGATAATGGGAAAATTTTTGCCATTACTTATGGCGGAGGGTTAAATGAGCTTTCTCCCATGGGGCTCCATTCTTATCAATGTAAATCCTTCACACAGAAAAATGGACTTATTTCAGATATTATTTATTCTATGCACGAGGATAAACAAGGGAATTTATGGTTGGTGACGGGTGGTGGATTAGTGAAATTTGTAGCTTCGGCCGAACAGATTCAGTATCCTAGTGAGCATATCGCATTTAATATGCATTTCAGTGAAGGTGTGGGGGCAACAGATGGCAGGCAGATTTTTTTTGGTACTAACCGAGGTTTGTTCTATTTTACCCCTGAGAATATCCATAAAACAGATTTTATACCACAAATATTTTTCTCTTCTATTTGGGTAAACAATCAGGAACTGACTCCCAGAAAAACTCCTTCTATTTTGTCTGTTAATCCTGATGATAGCAGGGATATGCAGTTACCTCCTAATAATCATACCCTCAGACTGGTATTTTCTGCTCTAGACATGACCAATACGGAGTATATTCAATATGCTTACAAGTTAGACGGTTTTGATAAAAACTTTCGTTTGACGGATAACGGGCATGAGGCCAACTATACTAATCTTCCTCCGGGAAAATATGTATTTCGTGTAAAGTCTACCAATAATGAAGGTGTATGGGTTGAAAATGAACGAACACTTTCTTTTGAAGTGCTTCCTACTTTCTCTGAGACACCTTATGCTACTATGCTCTATATCTTCTTGATTGTATTATTTATTGCAGTTGCCATTTATATATATACCGTTTTTTATCGGATAAAAAATAAGGCTAAAAATGAAGAATTGATTACTCAATTAAAACTTAGCTTCTTTACTGACGTGTCTCACGAATTAAGAACTCCATTAACATTGATTACCGGACCTTTGGAATATATACTCAGAGACGAGAGCCTTTCTGGGAAGGTGAGAGATACTTTGAAGATTATTAAAAAGAATAGTGACCGTATGCAGAGGTTGGTAGGGCAGATTTTGGATTTTAATAAAATCCAGAATAGCAAGATGAAACTGAGAGTTCAGTATGTGGATATTATCAGTTTCACGAAAGAGATAATCAACTATTTTACAGCTTTATCTCAAGAGCGGCATATTAGTCTGAATTTTAACACTCAATTGTCTAAAGTAAATCTTTGGGTGGACAAGGATAAATTAGAGAAAATTATTTTTAATTTGCTGTCTAATGCCTTCAAATACACTCCTGATGGCAAGAACATTTGGGTTAGTATGAAAGATGATGGGAATGCAGTCCTTCTTCAAGTTCAAGATGAAGGAGTAGGGATAAAGAGAGAAAAGCAGAAAGTGATTTTCAATCGTTACGAGAATGTGGTTCCGGATAGCATTTACGCTCCTTTAAGTTCTGGTATCGGACTTTCAGTAGCTAAAGAACTTGTGGAAATGCATTATGGTAGTATAAATGTGGAAAGTGAGTTCGGAAAAGGGAGCCTATTTACTGTAAGGCTATTAAAAGGTAAAAAACATTATCCGTCTGACACGGAATATATATTATCAGATTGGAACGAAGATACAAATTTAGATTTCAATTCTCAAAACGAACTACAAGAATTGAATGAAGCGGAGAAGCCGCTCATGCTTATTGTTGAAGACAATTATGAATTAAGAGTATTTATCAAACAAATATTTCAGGAAGCATATCGGTCTGTTGAGGCTGATAATGGAGAGGTTGGATTAAAAAAGGCTTTCTCTGATCTACCTGATATAATAATTACTGATATCATGATGCCTGTAAAAAGTGGTCTACAGATGTTGCAGGAACTAAGGAACGATGAACGAACTTCGCATATTCCTGCCATAGTATTGACTGCTAAGACGGATATGGATAGCATTCTGACCGGTATCCATACAGGAGCTGATGATTACATTACGAAGCCATTTAGTATTAATTATTTGCAAGCTAAAGTAGAGAATATTCTAACTCGGCGTAAAATGTTACAAGCATATTATTGTAAGGTAGGGTATGAAGAGGGGAGTGAAAATAAAGAAAAAGATAAATCGGTTCAATTGTCGGCTAAAGATGCCGCTTTTCTTAATAAGTTAGCTGGAATTATGGAAGAGCAACTTAGTAATCCGGAATTGAATGTAGATCAATTGGTCAGTTATTTCAGTCTGAGTCGGACCAATTTCTTTCATAAGCTGAAGTCTTTAACTGGTATGGCTCCTATAATGTATATAAAAGAAATGCGTATGAGGAAAGCTGCTGAACTGATTAAGGAAAACCAATATACAATGTCGGAAATAGCTTATATGGTAGGTTTTAGTGATCCTCATTATTTTAGTAAAAGTTTTAAATCTTATTGGGGAATGACTTCTACAGAATATGCAAAAAATCAGGTTGGACAATGAAGATAAATGATGGTAAAGTTATATTTTATCATTATATCGGGTGAGCCCATTGTTCACCCGATATAATAGGGGGCATCTTATTTTTTCACCTTATTTCCATTGATATACACTTCATTTAACACTACATCTTTGGCTCCGGTAATTAAATTTCCCTTTTTCTCTACATTATTGAAACGGCTGTTTGTTACATGGATGTCTTCAATATTAACACGGTCGTCATATCCGGTAATCAAGACTCCGTACTTACTTTTTTCACTGGTAACATTATCCAGATATACATGGCGTACTACAGGTGGGAAATTTCTGTCACATTTTTCACGGTTTTCATATTGCAGGTTGATTTTCAAAACGGCTTCGCGACATTCACCTACTTCTACATTACGCACATAAATATTTTCAATGACACCACCACGGCAGTTGTTGGTTTTGATGCGGATGACACGTTCCAGGTTCGGGCTGTCCATTTTGCAGTTTTCAACAAACAGGTTCTTATATCCTCCCGAAATCTCACTGCCTACAACTACACCACCGTGTCCGTCTTTCATTTCGCAATTGCGTACAATGATATTTTCACTTGGTACATTCCATTTCCGTCCGTCGGCATTCCGTCCGCTTTTAATGGCAATGCAGTCGTCTCCAGTATCGAATATACAGTTTTCAATTAATACGTTCTTACTTGATTCCGGATCGCAGCCATCGCTATTGGGACCGTGACTGGAAACTTTAACCCCACGCACTGTCAGACTTTCACAAAATAAAGGATGGATAACCCAAAACGGAGAATTTTTCAATGTTACATTTTCTATTAAAATAGTGTTGCAACGATATAGATTGATAAGTTGGGGACGTAAACCGTCTTCAAAAGTCATTTGGCGCTTATCTATCGGGGCAAATGTTTCGGCGTACATCAGTAATTTGTCTCTGCCGCCATTTTTTTGAGCTGTCATACCTTCCTTCCAGCCATAGTGTGGAGCACCACACATACTCCACCAGTTATCATTACTGGCCTGTCCGTCTATAATACCTTTACCGGTAATGCCTATGTTGCTTTCACCATAAGCATAAATTAATGGATGCAAATTGTAACAGTCTACTCCTTCCCAGCGAGTGAGTACGGTTGGAGTATATAGATATTTCTCTGAAGAAAATTTTAGATAGGCACCTTCTTCCAAATGCAGATTTACATTACTTTTCAGTGTGATAGGACCTGTTAGAAATTCTCCGGGTGGAACTAATACAGTTCCTCCACCTGTCTGGCTGCATGTGAGGATAGCTAGATTGATTGCTTCATGGCAGAGTATTTCACCATTATTTCCTTCTTTGGCACCGAAATCTTTAATGTTGTACACACGATCGGGAAAAGAAGTCTTTTTGATTTGTTTTTCTATTTGCTCACTTTCTTTCCAAATCTCTTGTGGTATTTGTGCATGAGCAAGTCCAAAATATGCACATATACAAAGTACACTAACTAACTTTTTTACCATATCTTTGATGTTTAATAATTAATAATTTCATAGTTACCAAAAAATATCTACGATGCAATATTAAAGCATATAATTAGAAAATAAGTGGATTAATTGCCCATTATTGTGTAAATTCTAATAATAGAGGAATAACTGCTGCTACATTTTTATATTATTTGTATATTCGTACCTTAATAATCTGATATTATGAAATACATCACTTGTATATATTGATATCTGTTTGGGGAATTCTTGTCGTGATAGGAGGTAGTATTTCTACTACCAAAGATAGTCTTCTGAATATTATAAGATATACAAGCGCAGGATTCCATTAATTCTTCTAGTCTGAAAAAATAATTTAGTGAACTACCTGTAAAGTATGGAGTAGATCAATTGAACTATGAAAATTACCGTTTGGAAACTAAGAACAGGAGTTTTTTAGTAATTAGACTTTTTATGGTACTTGTATTGGTGAAATTACCAAAAGGGGAAATGTTTATCTCCACCAATGAATTGCATTTGTCGCTAGTGATAGAGAGCCTGTTTGATAATACTAATAAATTTACAGATTCTGGATCTGTAACTCTTAAAATCAAGGATAAGGCACAAAGTAAGTTACGAATTGAAGTAACCGATACCGTTGTATACATTCCCGAAGAACGGAGGAAATATGTTTGTCTGTATAACTTAGTGTGTGCCTTCTTCAATGTCACGCTTTCGTTTCAATGCTTCGGGAAATAATAGTCTGCATAATTTAAAGGTACATCTATTTCTGTGCCATGAGGAATACTGCCCACTGAATGCATTAATAAAAAGTTACCATTTTTTCCAAGAGATGCCAGATAGTTTGGTGAGGCTAGAGAGGCCATAATACTGTCTGCATAGTTCTTATAACTGTTTGCATCAGGCACATCCATTGTACTAATTTCATAAAGTGCAGAAGCTATACAAGAAGCACTTGAAGCGTCTCGTGGTTCATTGGGAATATTGGGAGCATCCATATCCCAATAAGGAATCAAGTCTTTGGGAAGCCGGGGATGTGTTTTCATAAATTGGAAAGTCTTCAATGCCTGATTCAGATACTTTTTATCATGAGTTTCCCGGTAACACACAGTGTAACCATAAATCGCCCATGCTTGTCCACGACTCCAAGTCGATTCGTCTGCATATCCTTGGGCTGTTTGTCTATGCCGTACCATGCCGTCTGCCAAACTATAATCTATTACATGATAACAACTTCCGTTTGTACGGAAATGCTCTTTCAAAGTGCGGTCTGCATGGTTCACTGCTATATGATAAAAGGTGGAATCACCAGATAATTTAGTTGCTTCAAATAGTAACTCTAAATTCATCATATTATCTATTATGACCGGACATTCCCAACCGCGTTCCGATTGCCAGCCGCGGGTCACATCCCATGATTGGATAATTCCCGGCTTTTCACGGAAACGAGTAGCTAATGAACGTGCAGCTTCTATCATGACTTCTTTGTATCTGGGTACTTTAGTTGTTCGCCATCCATTGCCGAAACTACAATTTATCATGAAACCTACATCATGGTGCCAAGTCAGTTTTTTGGCTTCTTCTATGGCCGAAGTGTATTTATCAGCTAATGATAAGAGAGTAGTGTCGCCACTTAACTCATATAGATACCACACTGACCCAGGGAAAAAACCACTTCGCCAGTCGGCGTAGTCACAATAATAAATGGTACTGTCAGTTTTCAGTGTCACAGGGTTTATAAATTTCTCTGATTTTTCTATAATTTGTATTTCATTCCCGATTTGTGCACGTGCAAATGCTACATTTTTTTTATAAAGGAAACTGTTTTGGCGGGTTGTTTATTTTCTCTGTGCAAGATCCCCATAAAGTAGAGCAAGCGAGTATTGTAATATAGAGGACTTTCTTCATAGTACTTATTTTTTTATAATTTGCTACGAAGATAATGATAAATTTGTTGAAGAGAACTTTTATAGATTCTTTTACTTTGAAAACAGATTGATTCTGCTTCCAAAGTAAAAGAATATTGATCATAGAAATACAATAATCATTTCAGTTATTATTCTTCTTTTTGTAACTGAACTTTTATAGTATTGCTGTATCACTTAATAGTTGATATACCCCACTTATAATTCCTAAAACGAATATGCCGGCTACACATACCAACAGACTGATGCGCATCGGAGTTGCTGTACGAAAATTGCCGATAGGGTCTTCATTAGGTGTGATGAACATGGCTTTTACAATAAGTAATAATACAATGAAATGATTGTATTGACCAATGCGATAAATACAATAAGATAATATCCGCTATGGAATGCTGCCATGAATACAAAGAACTTACTGAAGAATCCGGCAAATGGCGGATACCTGCCAATGAGAAAAGAGCAAGTGTCATGACCATAGTTAGTTTAGGGTTGGTCTTATAAAGTCCGTTATAATCTTCGCGCCTCTATTTTACCGTGGGTATGTTGCTCAATGGTATTGATGACACCGAATACGGCGAGATTGGCGGCAATGTATACTACTATATAATATACTAGGGATGCCATGCCCTGCGGAGTTCCAGCCAGTACAGCCAACATTATGTAACCGGCTGTGAAATACCGCTGAAGGCCAAAGCGCTTTCAGGTTGTTTTGGCGGATGGCGAACAGATTGGCTATAGTGATGGTGGCTACAATGATAATACATAGTATTTCACTCCATTGTTCAGTCATTGGTCCGAATACTTTCATTAAAATAATCATTAAAGCAAAGCAGCTGCGACCTTTGAAATAACGGATAGGTAGGCGCTTACTGTAGTCGGTGCACCTTGATAAGTATCTGCTGTCCACAGATGAAAAGGTACCAAGCTTAATTTGAAGGCCAATCCGGAGAAGAAAAATACTAGTGCAAGAACTTGTAATGGAGTTCCTGTCAATCCGGCGGATATCTTCAAAATATAAAGTACCTGCTGTCCCATAAATCATAGAAATGCCATAGAGGAAAATACCGCTGGAGAATAAAGCCGAAAGAATGAATTTAGCCCGGCTTCGGCACTATGTCCCTTTATATTTATCGAAAGCTACGAGACAAGTTTTATAGGAACGGTTGCCAATTCCAATCCAAGGAAGAATAGCAGGAAGTGCCCTGCGCTTACCATGAAATACATACCCAGCAAGGTACTGAGGGTAAGGATGTAGAATTCGCCTTGTTTACGACTCTGCGTTTCAATGTTTTAGCCAAGGTCTGCTTGCAGAAACACCA
>SCPP01000147.1_pt1 | contig 82505 bp, 159 predicted proteins | sample 6106811 | NCBI WGS metagenome assembly SCPP01 (sample SAMN10720449, study PRJNA508395) | human gut metagenome | isolation source: Participant 2 stool, 15 month | host: Homo sapiens | collected 2018 | reverse complement strand
GTGTCTGCGTCTGCCTGCTCCACTTCATCTTTCCCCAACTCTTTATGATTGTGAACTGGACATTGTCTGCTTCTCTTATGAATATCTGTCCGTCCTTCATTGCCATTTTCATTGTTGGATTTGCCCTTCCTGTTAGTCCGTGTTTTCTTCGTATTCGTCTCTGGATATTACTCTTACCTTTTCAACCGGGACGTGGCAGAACTGCGCCATGCCTTCCTTCTGGCTCTCTGCGTATTTCGTGAAATCAGCCTTCTGTAATCCGCTGAGTGAAATATCTACAATCGTTGCTGCGTATCCGACTGTGCCTTCTCCACCATATATCTCCGTCCTTTACCTCGAAGTAAATTCCGAGCGACATTGTTATATTGTTCAATGCTTGCTTCCTTCCTGCAACCGTTCATCTATTCTTCCGTGTAGAATGTGTGGTTACCGTGTGTGAATAATTTTTCCAGTGTGGTGTTGTGCCATGTGGTTTCATCCGTAGTTCTCTCGAAGTATGTCGCTCCCCGGCTCTCATCCCAGTGCTCTACCTGCACCATTTCAGTGCCAGGTAGCAGTCTGCGTCTGGTTCTACCCTGTCGTATCTTCCATTTTCATATGCTGCGAACTGGATATCCTCCGTGATCACTCCCTCGGTGGTATCTGGAAAGTCATCGCTCCATACTCGGTTCAGCACTACCAGTATGACCAGTGCCTTGCCCTCGGTGTCCTCGCCCTCTGCTTCCGCCATGGCGATTTTGCTAATCTGTAGAGTCATCTTTATCCCAGTCCAGACTGCCGATTGCTGCGGTCGTTGTCGGTACTGGTGTCTCAGTGCTCTGGAGGATTGCGTTGTAGTAGGATTGTTCCTCTGCCTGCTCTGCTGCCTTGTATGCGTCACGCTAACATCTGTTCATATTCTTCCTGCGTCAACCATGTGTCGAGGCTTCCACCTGCACCATCACCTATGTGGTTTCCTCCATGTACTCGCTCCAGTCCGGCATTGGTTCGTTTGCCCATGCGACAAACAATCCAACAAACATTCCCGCTCCACTATTACCGCTACTGCATCCACTGCTATGCGCTTCAGCTTTCTTTCAGAATTCGCTTCTGTCTCCTACTGAGTTTCAAATCGTCATGCACCTCCTGCTTACTTCTCGACTGCTTCCAGTCTCTTTTTCCTTCCTGTTGTAGAGGATCATCTCTCATCTGGGTTAGTGGGATTCCCTTCTTGACCAGTATCTCTTTCTGATTCCTTGTCAGTTTCTTTGGCTGTTTCATATGCTCTCTCCTTTATACTTACTTGACTTTTACCAGTACCTCATTATGCTCTCTAGGCTTCTTGGGTCTGGCATGGAACAGGTTCTCCAAGGCTTTGAAGAGTAACTGTTCCGTTCATGCTCCTGAGTATTCTTTGGGGTAGCTGTACTAGTTGCCTGCAGTGCGGTCTTTTTCATTCCCCGCTACCGAGTGTTAAATCGCACCCACGCATCCATGCTCTCGGTATTCTCTCTCTGCGTGTTTCTCATCTCCGAACCGTTGTTGTTTTACTTGGGTCTGCGTTCCCTACCCCAATTACGACAGCTATTCATGCAGGCTCATGTCCTGCTGCCGGAGCGATTGCGGCGGCTCGCTCCTACCTATCGGTTTTATCCCTGGTCGATGCTTGCCAGTGTGTTTCTTCGGTATTCAGTTTTTAGGTGTGATGCATACGCATCGTTCTGTTTTGGTATCTGTTGCCTGCACCGGGCAGGTGTAGTTGATTTTGCCATTGTCAGTGCTGCTTCGGAGCATTCCGCTTTCGTACAGGTGCTTCCTTGCGTATCTGGCACTCACTCCCTTTGTGCTACAGAAGTGATTAAACTCCGGAACTCTGATGCGGTATTCTCCGTCCTCTAGTTCCTTACCCTTGGTCAGTTCTGTTACAAGGTATCTGTGTCAATCAGTGCGGCCTGCTTGTCCAGTGCTCTCCATTCTGCCAGTTCATCAAGTCCGTTGATGTCAACCTGTGCCTTGCTGAACATCCAGTATCATGGGGATTCTTTCATCCGGCTGCCAGTATCTTTGCTATCTGTATGGCAGTCTTGATATCCAGTTCTTCCATTCCACTTGCTCCTCTCTGTTAGATGGAATGCTGTGCGACCTCTGCCTTGTACGGTTCTCCACCTCTGGCGAGTTCACGGTACATGGTAGCCGAGTGGACACCGATTGCCATCGCCATCTCATCTACTGTTTTGCCCTGTGCGTTCAGTGCTTCGATTTTCTTTCTGTCCTCGAATCCGATGCGCTTGTACGCTTTTCTCGGTCGCTTATTGGTTGCCATTGCTCTCCACCTCCTCTGTTTTAGGCAAAATAAATGCGCCAGAGTGATTATTCACTCTAACGCATTTATCAATTTCTTATAAAATTAAAAATGCGAAGTGAGTTATATCACTCATTTCGCATTTATCTTATTACTTCACGCATTTTCTTTATTATTTATTAATATCCAGAAGCCCTGGTAAGATATGGACTGTTATAGTCTTCTTATCAAGGTCATGATCTAATATACACTGGTCAATAACCGGTATTAAATAGCTTTCGCCATTATCTGCCTCTACTTCATATACATTGTTAGCGCCTGTCTCTAATACATCTTTTAGTACGCCCAAATGCTTTCCTTCATCTGTTATAACATCAAGTCCGATAAGATCGCATATAAAATACTCTCCCGGCTCAAGTTTAACAGCATCTTCTCTTGAAACGAGCAAGTCACATTTTGTGTATTTCTCTATATCATTGATGTCATCAAACTCTTTAAACTTAAGTATTACGAACTGCTTAAAGAATTTAACTGAAGATACAGTGACAGCTACCTGTTCTCTTTTTCCATCGATAACACATTTCTTAAGTTTTTTAAAACGAAGAGGATCATCTGTTGTAGGAAAAACCTTAACTTCACCTCTGATTCCGTGGGTCGATGTTATGACCCCTACTCTTAACATATCTTCCACTTAAATTCTCCATTCTGGCATAAATGTATATATAAATAACAAAACAGACAGCCCCGAAAGGCTGCCTTAGACAGTAGTGTTTGCTTAATTATCTATTTCAACAATCACTTTCTTGTCGCTCTTAGAAGCTGCAGCTGAAACAACTGCTCTTATTGACTTGGCAATTCTACCAGACTTGCCGATAACCTTGCCCATATCCGAAGGAGCAACCTTAAGATTGACTACAAGAGCCTTATCTTTTTCAGTTTCTGTTACTACAACCTCATCCGGATTATCAACTAGTGCCTTAGCGATAATTTCCACTAATTCTTTCATAGTCAATTACACCTCCACTAGTCTTATTTTTCGATACCAGCCATCTTGAAAAGCTTTCCAACAACCTCTGTAGGCTGAGCTCCGTTTGATAACCACTTCTTAGCAGCCTCAGCATCAATGCTTAACTTGCATGGATCGTAATTAGGATCATAAGTACCGATTTCATCGATAAATCTACCATTTCTTGGAGATCTTGAGTCTGCTACGATAATTCTATAGAAAGGATTTTTCTTCTCACCTAATCTCTTTAATCTAATCTTTACTGCCATTACATTCACCTCCTGTATTATTCTTAAAAATTAATCTATGTTAAAAAGGTAACTTGAAACGTCCCTTTTTAGCACCTTTCATCATTCCCGGCATCTGCTTCATCATCTTCTTCATCTGTTCGAACTGCTTTACAAGTCTGTTAACATCAGCAATATCAACACCTGCACCTCTTGCAATTCTGTTCTTCCTTGAAGGATTAAGTATGTCCGGATTACTTCTTTCTGCCTTAGTCATTGAATATATGATAGATTCGGTTCTTCTCATATTCTTCTCTGCTTCATCATCATCAATTGAAACATTCTTCATCTGACCTGACAGTCCTGGCATCATGCTCATAATTGAACTGATACCACCCATATTCTTAATCTGTCCCATATACTCAAGAAAGTCATTAAAGTCAAATTCTGCTTTCTTAAGCTTTTCTTCCATAGCTTTTGCTTTATCAGCATCAAGCTGTGCTTCAGCCTTCTCAATAAGGGTAAGAACATCCCCCATACCAAGTATTCTTGATGCCATACGGTCTGGATAAAACTGTTCAAGATCTGAAAGTTTTTCCCCCATACCAACATAAAGAATCGGCTTTCCGGTAACTGCCTTAATTGAAAGTGCAGCACCACCTCTTGTATCACCATCCAACTTAGTAAGGATAACTCCGTCAATGCCAACCTTCTCATTAAATGATGAAGCAACATTAACAGCATCCTGACCTGTCATGGAATCAACTACAAGAATTGTCTGGTCAACTGATACATTAGCTTTAATCTCTATAAGCTCATTCATCATGTCTTCATCAACATGAAGTCGTCCTGCTGTATCAAGAATAACTGTATTAAAATCATTATTCTTAGCATGGGCTATAGCAGCTTTGGCAATATCAACAGGCTTCTGGTTAGTTCCCATAGAGAATACTTCAACGCCCTGTTTATTACCATTAATAGTAAGCTGTTCAATGGCTGCTGGTCTGTATACATCACAGGCAACTAAAAGAGGTTTTCTTCCCTTTGCCTTGAACTTACCAGCAAGCTTTGCTGTAGTAGTTGTCTTACCAGCACCCTGAAGACCTGCCATCATGATAACAGTAATCTCAGAGCAGGTTTCAAGGCAATCTCAGTTGTCTCAGATCCCATAAGAGATACCATCTCTTCATTAACAATCTTGATAACCATCTGACAGGTGTAAGACTTGACATAACATCCTGACCAATTGCTCTTTCTTCTACAGACTTGATAAACTGCTTAACAACCTTAAAGTTAACATCAGCTTCAAGCAGGGCAAGCTTAACTTCCTTAAGAGCAGCCTTAACATCAGCTTCTGATAAACGACCCTTACCACGAAGATTTTTAAAATATTCTGCAATTTCTCTGATAAACTATCGAATGCCATAATATCTCTCCTTAAAATTCTTCAAGAATCTCATTGGATAACTTCTTGATTTCATGAATATCAGATATATCCTGACTTTCCATGTAATCATCAACTAAAGAATCAATCTTAGATACCTTGTCCTTGGTTTCAAGGAACTTCTGTATAAGATGAAGCTTAGCCTCGTATCCATCAAGTGTCTTCGTAACTCTCTTAATCAGATCATGTACTCCTGCCTTGATATACCGTATTCATCGGCAATCTCACTGAGAGATAAATCATTGTAGATAGCATCTTCATATATCTTCTTCTGATGGTCGTTAAGTAACTCTCCATAAAAATCATATAAAAGATTCTGTTCAACAATTCTTTCCATAATACCTGCCACAAACTTAAATATCATATAAGCCATGATTGACTCATAAGCCTTGAGTATAATATCAGATATCAAAAAGTGTCAAGCATTTTTACTTGACACTTTTAAAAATTTATTAAATCAGCTTTCAAGCCTCTTTTCACGCTCATTAGAGGATATTCAACTTCATATTCTTCGCTTAAATTCTCCATTCCGTTAATCTGTAGTCTCTTAAACACCCATTTCTTAATAAGATGATATATAACTGCAAATATAGGAACACCTAAAAGCATTCCTGCAAATCCCCATATATCACCAAAGAGGAGTATTGCAAACAATACCCAGAAACTTGAGATTCCTGTAGTATTACCAAGAATTTTAGGCCCGATAATATTACGTCAATCTGCTGTAATATAAAATTAAATATTACAAAGAACAGGCACTGTGCAGGATTGACAATAAGACATAATAAAGTCCAATAAACCATGCTATGTACCAGCCAAAGAAAGGAATAACATTAAATATTCCAACAATGAATGCAATAAGAATCTCACTCATCATCTCTTTGCCAGGATTACATATTGTAAATATCTTAAGTGATATAAAACATATAAGTGCTATTACAAAGGCATCAAGGATTTTGCCATTAACAAAGCCGCTGAACACCTTATCAGTATACTTAATCTCTTCCATAACGCTGGCAGCACGTTCTTTCTTGAATATACTATAGACAACCATCTCTCCCTGCTTTGCAAGCTTTTTCTTGCTGTAAGAAGATACGCTGCAACAATGAATCCGATAAGAACATTAAAAAGTACAACAATGATATTAACTACACCGGTTGAAACACGGAAGCAATTCCTGTGCATATCCAAGAAACTCGTTACCGAGCCAGTCGTTAATAAATGTATATGTTTTATCGATAATATTCTCTGAATATTTCATAAGAGTTTCATTTTCGTTAAGAAACTTCTGTGCAAAATCAATAACTTTATTGACATTATCAGGAATAATCTGAATAAGACGTACAACACTATTTACAAGATTAGGAATAATAACAATAATCATAAAATATATGAACAGAATTGCTATAAGAAGCCCTGTAAACACACTAAGATTATTGGACAGGCTTTTTCTTCTCATTCTTAATAAACTTAAATACCTTATTATATATATTATCGAAGAAATTACATATTGGACATATTACATATGCTAATACCCGCCAATTATAAAGGCATAAGAGTTTGCATATATGTGAAAAATGCTTTGTGGATAGCATCAATTCTGAACAATGCAAAAGCAATAGGGACAGCGCAGCTGCCCCAAATAATGCCATTGTAACTCCTGCATATCTTTGAAAGAATATTTCTTCATAGATTTTCTGCAGATAGTGATTAAATGTTTACCTTAACAATTTAGGTCTTAAACCTGCTTCAAGCTTGTCAACAATCTCATCCTTATGTTCATGTCCGAAAGCTTCAATAGTAATTTAAGCTCAACAGTTGCTTTTCTGTTAATGCTTACAAACTGGTTATGCTCAAGCTTGATTACATTACCGTTAGCTTCTGCAATAATAGAAGCTACTCTTACAAGTTCACCCTGGCTTATCTGAAGAAGTACAAACAGTGAAGATTCTGCTTCGTACAAGTCCCTGCTGAACAACAGATGACATTGTAATAACATCCATATTACCACCAGAAAGAATTGAAACAATCTTCTTATCCTTAACATCAAGCTGCTTTAATGCTGCAACTGTAAGAAGACCTGAATTCTCAACAATCATCTTATGATTCTCTACCATATCAAGGAATGCAACTATTAAATCTTCATCAGGAACTGTAATAATATCATCAAGATTCTTCTGAAGGTATGGGAATAACTTGCTTCCTGGAAGTCTTAACAGCTGTACCGTCTGCAATTGTACTTACAGGAAGAGTAACAACCTTTCCAGCCTTAAGAGATTCTGAAGACAGTTAGCACCAGCAGGCTCAACACCAATAACCTTGATATTAGGATTAAGGAGTTTTGCAAGTGTAGATACACCTGTTGCAAGTCCGCCACCACCAATAGGAACAAGAATATAATCAACAGTTGGAAGCTCTTTAATAATCTCCATTGCGATAGAACCCCTGACCTGTTGCAACATCTAAATCATCAAATGGGTGAACAAATGTAAGTCCTTTCTCCTTGGCAAGCTTCATTGCATATTCACATGCTTCATCATAAACATTACCGTAAAGAATAACCTCTGCACCGTATCCCTTAGTTCTGTTTACCTTTGATAGTGGTGTTGTTGTAGGCATAACTACTGTTGCCTTAACCCCATATTTCTTAGCTGCAAATGCAACACCCTGTGCATGATTTCCGGCAGAAGCTGTAATAAGTCCCTTCTGTCTTGCTTCCTCTGACATCACTAATCTTGTAATATGCACCTCTTACCTTATAAGCACCTGTGTACTGCATATTCTCTGGCTTAAGGTATACTCTGTTACCAGTCTGGCTGCTGAAATACTCACTATATACCAGATTAGTAGGAAGTGTTGCTTCCTTAACCTTCTCAGCAGCTTCCTCGAAACTTTCAATGTTAATTCTTCCATTACACTTAATCTCCCATCTTAATTTATTAACTTATCAATCTTCATCAGAGCCGTTATCTACATCAAATAATGCATTAACAAATGTGTCTGAATCAAACTTCTGTAAATCTTCGACTTTCTCACCAACCCCAATATATTTAACAGGAATACCAAATTCCGCCTGTATAGCAACTGCAATTTTTGGCAGTTCCATCCATTTTAGTAAGAATAATACCTGTGATATTAGTTACATCATTAAACTCTAAGCTGAGAAGGGCGTTCTGACCAGTTGTTGCGTCAAGAACGATAAGATTTTCCTGTATGCATCAGAATACTCTTTCTATAACTCTGTCAATCTTACGAAGCTCTTCCATAAGATTCTTCTTATTCTGAAGACGTCCTGCTGTATCACATAAAAGAACATCTGCCTTCTCTGGCTTTACATGCAGCAATTGAATCATATATAACGGCTGCTGGATCAGAACCCTCACTCTGTGCAATAATATCAGCACCAGTTCTGTTAGACCATTCTGTAAGCTGCTCTATAGCCGCAGCTCTGAAAGTATCGGCTGCAGCCATAATAACCTTCTTGTTTTGTGCTTTAAGAAGACCGGCAAGTTTGCCTACAGATGTAGTTTTTCCTACACCATTAACGCCGATAAGCATAACAATGGATTTGCGATTCTCAAATTCATATGCATTTTCGCCGAGATTCATCTTTCCTTAATGCTGTCAATAAGAAGCTGCTTGCAGTCAGCAGGACTTAATCTTATTTTCTTTAACCTTATTCTTAAGGTCGTCAAGAATCTCTTCAGTTGCAACAACACCTATATCACCCATAATAGGTTTCTTCAAGCTCATCATAGAAATCGTCATCAATTGACGAAAACCTGAGAAAACAGAATCAATTCCGGAAACAATATTATCTCTTGTCTTGGTTAAACCTTCTTTAATTTACTAAAAATCCCATATTTACTCCTTCTTCTTGTCAAGGTCATTAGCTATAAGGTCTACAGAAACAAGTGCAGATACACCCTTCTCCTGCATAGTTATACCATAGAGTCTGTCAGCTGCAGCCATTGTTCCTCGTCTGTGAGTGATAACAATAAACTGTGTATGCTTTGTAAGCTTGTGAAGATAATTAGCATATCTTCCTACATTAGAATCATCAAGTGCGGCCTCATTTCATCAAGCAGACAGAATGGTGAAGGTTTAAGGTTCTGAATAGCAAAGAAGTGCGATTGCAGTAAGCCTTTTCACCACCGGATAACTGCATCATGTTCTGAAGCTTCTTCCTGCGGCTGTGAAATAATAACAACCTGCCTCAAGAATATCTTCACCTTCAACAAGCTCTATTGTGCCTCGTCCACCACCGAACAATTCCTTGAATACCTTATCGAATTCAACCTTAATTTCCTCAAACTTCTCTTTAAACTGAATTCCATACCATTATCAAGCTCATCAATAACCAGTACAAGAGCCTCTTCAGCCTTAATCATATCATCATGCTGTGTCTTTAAGAAGTTGTATCGTTCGCTTACTTCCTTATATTCTTCAATAGCATTGACATTAACAACACCAAGCTTTTAATATTGGCTTTCAGAATGTTAACTCTGCTTCTTAATATCAGATATATCAGTAAGCTCTTCACTTCTTAATTCAGCAGCATAGCTGTATGTAAGCTCATATTCATTCCACATGTAATCTACTAGAGTCATTCTTCTTCTAACTTTTCCTGCTGGTTATGCAGACGCATTTTCTTTTTCAAGAAGAACAATCTGTTCATTAATCTTTCACGTTTATCAAAGAATGTCTTATGGCTTGCATTAATAATATCTCTATCCTGCGGAGAGCTGTAATCTTAGTATTGCAGTCATCTGATTCTTCGCTTTATGAATATCACTCTTAACTTTTCAATCTGTGCATTTTATCTTCAACTTGATGATAAAGATTCTTTTCGTCTTATATCAGCTTCTTCTGATTCAAGAGCAGCAATTTCAGAATTGATTCTTATAATATTTTCCTGAATAAATGCTGTCTTCTGCTCTACCGAACTGAATCTTATCTTAAGATTCTCAATATCATCATTAGCCTTATCAAGTTCAGCCTTCTTTGCTTCAAGCTGTTTGTTAAGATTCTCAATTTCTTTTCTTGAGCTTTCATTCTGTATATCAAGCGCACTTAAGCTTCCGCTTACCTGATTCTTATTCTCATCAATCTCCTTAATCTGTCTGTCAATCTCAGTAGTTTCCAGCCTTATCTTTATCATATATAATTCTGATTTCAGATAACTTCTGCTTTGCCTGATTAAGATTCATCTGCTCTGTGTTAACAGCTAAAGACACCTCTCTGTTAGCTTTGTTATCTGCGTCAATAAGCTCTCTTATAGACGCTATCTTAGCTCTGTTATCTGCAATCTTAGTTTTAAGCTCAGTTGATGATTTACTGAGTTCTGACACAGATTTCTTAAGTTCTTCAATCTCTCTTCTTCTGCCAAGAAGATTACTTGAATTCTTAAAGCACCACCGGTCATTGAACCGCCCGGATTGAGCTGTTCACCCTCAAGAGTTACAATTCTTAAGCTATACTTGTATTTCTTGGCAATAAGGAGCGCATTATCAATATTATCAACAACAAGAATTCTGCCAAGAAGATACTTAGCTAAGTTCTCATATTCAAAAGAAACTCTTACAAGATTGCTTGCAATTCCATAACACCATTTTCTTAATACATGGCTTTTCTCAAGAGTATTTCTTCCTGATATTGCATTAAGAGGTAAAATGTAGCTCGTCCAAGCTTATTCTGCTTAAGATATGCAATCAGCTCCTTAGCAGTAGATTCCTTATCAGTAACAATATTTGTATTGTTCCGCCTCAATGCTGTCTCAATAGCTGTTTCATACTTTCTTTCAACCTTTACAATATCTGCAATAACACCAAGAATTCCGGAATTGCTGTCCTTTAATTCCATAATCTTACGGATACTGTTGCCATAACCGTCATATCTTCAGTAATGTTAATGAGAGATTCAAGCCTTGATTTTTCTCTGTGATAATTCTGTACAATCTTATCGTGCTGTGCATTAAGGTCAGCATTTTCATTCTTAATTGCTGTTACCTTATCATTATTGGTTGCAATTCTTTTCAGCTATTTCCAAAGCATTTTTTGTGCAGCTTCTAATCTTGCACTGATATCATTAATCTTAATGTTCTGTTCAGCTTCATCACTCTTGTCTTTAATAAGACGACTGTTAAGCCTCAGCTTTTCTTATATTAAGCTGCTCAAGCATGGTTGCAAACTTCTGATTCTCAGCATTAATAGAAGACTTGGCATTAAGTCTGTCATAGATATCATTCTGACGGCTTTCAATCTGATCTGACACTCCGTCAATATCCTGCTTTATAACATCAGCAGCATCCTGTTTTGCTTTAAGATTATTCTCGAACTCTTCTACAGATGTTAAAGTTCTTCAAGCTGTTTCTTAAAATCAGCTACATTGGTCTGCTTTGCAGCTTTATCTTTATCAATAGCTGTAATTCTATCACTGTAATGCTTTTCGTTATCAGTGAATCTGTTAATCTGCTCTGTGATAACATTAATCCACCATTAAGTCTCTGGCTTTCAAGCTCAGTGTTTGACAAAAGTGAATTAACATTCTCAATGTCGGAATTCACCTTAGAAAGCTGTTCCTCGGCTTCTTCATATTCAGCCTTGGTACTCTCATACTCAGCTCTTGAATTGGAAAGGTCATTATCAGCAATGCCAATCTTTCCTGTCAGTTCTTCAAGTTCTTTGCTTATCCTGTCTGATTCCAAAAGAAATGCATTTACATCATATTTCTTTAAATCAGCTTTATAGTCAAGATATTCCTTGGCCTTTTCAGACTGGACCTGTAATGGTCCGACCTGTTTTTCAAGCTCTGATAAAATATCATTAACACGGACAAGATTAGCCCGCTCATTTTCAAGTTTCTTGATTGCAGTAGCTTTTCTTCTTTTAAATTTAACAATTCCAGCGGCTTCATCAAAAGCTCCCGCCTTTCATCAGGCTTTCCAGAAAGAATCTTATCAATCTGTCCCTGTCCGATAATAGAATATCCTTCCTTACCAATACCGGTATCATAAAACATTTCTGTTACATCTTTTAATCGGCATGAGTTACCATTGATAAGATATTCACTCTCACCTGAACGGTATACTCTTCTTGATACTGTAACTTCATCGTAATCAACCGGAAGTGCATGGTCGCTGTTATCCAGTGTTATAGATACAAATGCGAAACCAACCGGCTTTCTGTTCTCAGTTCCTGCAAATATAACATCTTCCATCTTAGAACCACGAAGCTGCTTGGCACTCTGTTCGCCTAAAACCCAGCGCACAGCATCGGCGACATTACTTTTACCTGAACCATTAGGTCCTACAATACCTGTAATACCATTATGAAAGTCAAATACTATCTTATTAGCAAATGACTTAAATCCCTGTACTTCTATACTTTTTAAATACATAACCCCTCACTTATTATTTCTTATCAGAGTTGATATCGTAGCCTTTATTCTTAAGCTCGATAAGTGCAGCATATGCCGCATTCTGAGATGCTGATTTCTTAGTATGGCCTGTTCCTTTAATATTAAAAAGCCCGTCAACTACAGCAGCTACAACGAATTGTTTGTTATGTTCAGGACCTTCTTCACCGATGAATTCATAATCAACTTCTTTTCCAAGTCCCTGAATAACTTCCTGTAATATAGTCTTGCTATCAAAAAAGAGTTTCTTATTGTCAAGGTCATTAAGAATGAACTTATTAACAAATTCTTTTGCATTAGCAAAACCACCATCAAGATAGATGGCTCCTATAACAGCTTCACAGGCATCTGATACGATAGAATCCCTGCTTCTTCCTCCGGTAAGCTCTTCTCCTTTACCGAGTCTTATAAATGTATCAAGCTTAATAGCTCTTGCACATAAAGCAAGTGTAGGCTCACATACAATGCTGGCACGAAGTCTTGTCATCTTTCCTTCAGCCATCTCAGCGTGATTCTTATATATATAATCACTTGATGAAAGTTCAAGAACAGCATCACCTAAAAATTCCATTCTTTCATTATCACAGCAATTTCCTTTTTTCTGCTCATTGGCATAAGAACTGTGAGTAAGAGCAACTTCAAGTAGACTTATATCTTTGAAATCATAACCAATAGTCTGCATAAACACAGATAAATTTTTATTATGCATAATACACCTTTCTGCGAACTTTTGAAAACAAGAGCATAAGGAACAAATTATGCAAGAATATTTGCTCCTTATGCTCTTAGTTTTCATCACAATCTGTATGGTTTATTTATTAGTTGCGTTCTGAATCTGAACAACCGCATCATTAACTGTTACAATTGATTCAGCTGCATCATCAGGAATCTGGATATCGAATTCATCTTCAATTCCCATGATAATCTGAAATACATCTAATGAATCTGCTCCAAGATCATCAACAAATGTTGTCTCTGGAGTAATCTTTGATTTATCAATGTTAAGTACATCTGCAATAATATTCTGTAACTTCTCGAATTCCATAATATCTATCCTTTCAATCTTTAATTATGCTGCTCTGGAATCTGACCGAGCGCCTCAATAATTTTATCATTTATATTCATTTTTGTAAATGTTACACACTGAATTAATGAATTCTTAACCTCTTTAGCTTTAGCATTTCCATGAGTCTTGACAACAAGACCGTTAAGACCGATAAGAGGAGCGCCTCCGTGTTCTGAAGCATCCATTGACTTAAGCTGTGTCTTTAATGACTTCTTGATAAGAAGTGCGCCAATCTTAGTCTTTAATGATGACATCATAACGCCCTTAATCTTTCCAAGTATCATCTTGGCTTCTCCTTCGTAAAGCTTTAAGATACAGTTTCCAACAAATGCATCGCATACAATGATATCTGCATAGCTGTTAGGAATCTCTCTTGCTTCAATACTTCCTATAAAATTAATGTTAGGACACTCTTTAAGCATTGGATATGTTTCTTTGACAAGTGAATTACCCTTTTCTTCCTCAAGTCCGACATTGACAATTGCAACTCTTGGATTCTTAATTCCAACAACATTCTCCATGTATATAGAACCCATAACAGCCCACTGTACAAGCATAGTTGCTCTTGCATCTACATTAGCACCACTGTCAACAAGCAGTGAAACACCATCCTTAGTAGGGATAAGTGCTGCCATTGGTGGCCTGTCAACTCCGCGGAGTCTTCCAACTATAGTCTGACCACCAACAAGGATTGCTCCTGAGCTTCCGGCAGATACGAATGCATCAGCTTCTTTATTCTTAACCATATACATTGCTTTAACAAGAGATGACTCTTTCTTTCTTCTTATAGCCATAACAGGAGGTTCACCTGTTTCAATTACATCATCAGCATTAACAATCTCTATTCTTGATGAATCATACTGCTGTCCGTTAAGACATTCTTTAATCTTATCTTCCTTACCTACAAGATATACAAAGCAGTCCTTATCAGCAGCAACAGCCTGTACTGCTCCTTTGACAATCTCTGCTGGTGCATTATCTCCACCCATAGCGTCAAGTGCGATTTTTACCATAAATTAAACTCCATTTCATATTAATCATTAAAATACTATTGTAAAATATACTACGAATATCAAATTAACGCAACCTTAAGCATTTTTAAATAAATCATTAAGATATTCAGTAATCTGAACTCTGATATCATCATAATCAGACGGATGCATCATATAACCATATGCAACGATAGAATCCTTGTCATAATATATATTAAGATTAAACCACCACGCAACATCAGAAGTTATTGAATCATCTGTTTTATTATAATCTTTATAAGTGACTATATTAGTTTCATGCAAAAGATAATAGAAAAATCCATTGGCATTATTATCAGATATCACTTTTGTTCCATTTACATGGGCATTCTGTCCGCTGACAGACAGTTGCCAGCTTCCATCCGCATTCTGCTTAAGATTATAACTTAAAGATAACACATTATCAGCATAATCATTGTATGTAAAACTAAGACCTTTGCCATAAGCATCATCTATCTGTGCCTGAGTCTCCTGAGTTTCTGTTGAATCTACAGTTGTACTTTTTGCACCGCACCCCTGTAATGGGATAATACATAATTCTAATATAAACATAAATGCGAGTATTTTATTCACTTTCATAATCAAAAGCCTTCCCTTTATCAAAATCCCACATATTATAACACATTTCTTTATAAAACAAAACAAGCTGCCCCAATGGGACAGCCTGTTAAAATACATTTTAATAAACAATTAGTCAACAGAGATGATTTCTTTCTTGTTATGTGAACAGCATGTTTTTATATCTCTTTATAACTATTTATATCTTATTAAAACGTGATAAATACTGCATTCTTATAAATATTATCTTATATAACTTATTATAACCTATTATAACTTATCGGACAATTGGGTTAAAATTTGGGTTAAAATTTTATTTTGGGTTAAATCATTATCTGATTGCTTTATTGTATTAATTAAATCATTTAATATTTCTATTAAGCCGGAATTATTAATGTTATTAACACAATCAAAGTATTATTATTTATGATGGAAGTGTGACTTATAATGGAGAAACTGTTGAACCTACTTCCTGAATTTTTCTTTTGCTCCGGACACTTTATTATATATATCCATTGTTGTAGCTATATTTTTATGCCCCATTAACGCTTGTAATACCTTGCAGTCCATTTTATTTTCAGCATTTCGTGTGGCAAATGTATACCTTAAAACATGAGATGAAAAATGTGGCAGCATACTTCATCATTTTATATTTATTATATCGTTTAGTAATACTTTCTAATGTACGATTAATTGTATTTGAGTAAATAATTTGCCTTCTGAATTTATAAAAACAAAATTACTGTAATAAGGTTTTAATCGAATGCATTTTTCATTAGGTATTGTGTAAACTTTAAAATCTGAAGCTTTAGAAAATCTATATGTATCCTGCTTGTGCTTTTTAGAATATTGATTATATCATCATGTACCGGTATTAATCTTATATTCTGCTTTTTATTTGTTGACCACTTTGTTTTCCTGCTGTCCATTGAATTTTTCCATTTACTTTTCTATATTTAGTTTGATGATTAATGGATATAATCTTATTTTTGAAATCAATATCATCCCATGTAAGTCCAAGTGCCTCACTGATTCTTGCACCTGTTGATAGACATGTCATTATTAAAGGATAATAACGATTATATATTAAATCATCCTTTAAAAATAATTGAAGTGCTTCCTGTTCTTCAATAGTTAAAGCTTCTTTTCATCACAACTAATATTCCCTAAAAATCCATTGCATCTTCACACGGATTAATAAATATAAGACCATCATCAATGGCTAATTTAAAGTTGGATATAAAATATTTTGATGTAATTGTATTGTGGATACTGAATAACCATTTTGATATAATAATGCATAAAAATCTTTTATATCACTTTTTGATATCAGAAAGAAAATATTGTCCTATCGTATTTCTTACATCTTTATTATACATATATTTATAATTTTCCACTGTATTTATATTTAATGTAATTTTTAAGCTTAAATACTTGTCAAATATTTCATTTAATGTAATACGACAATCTTTAACTCCATTAACCAGTTTTTGTTTATTTCCTTTTCAGCATCACGCAAAGGACTATCTTTTTCTTTCCGGCAGGTGTTTTATCAGAACTTACTAATCTCCATGAATATATTGTATGCCTTTTGCCATTTAAGTCTGTGTATCTATATCGGTATCTTCCATCTTCTAATTGTGATTCCCTTTATTTAAAATTCTTCCCTTGTCATCCTTTCTTTTTCTAATGTTTTATTTGTCATATTACCTTCTTTCTTATTAAATAAAGAAAGAAATTGCTTTTCGGGCTGATGATAACATATTAAATTTAATCTGCCAAGCAATATTTCTTTAAATTAATATCTGTAAAATCATAAATTATTACAATGAGTAATGAAATTGTCAAATTTTTCCTTTTATAAGATTTTTTGTGCCGACTTTTAATACAAAATCACAATCAGGATTGTCAATCAGCATCTAAGCTTGTTTATGCCTATATTGCTATATATAGCAGCTTCTTCTATTGTAAGATTCTGCTTTTCCCATATTGGTATCTTTTCCATATACTATTTTCACTCCTTTTTATTTTTTCCTTTAAGTGAAAACAGTATAACAAGTCTATAATGTACTTTTATCTTAATTAGTTCTTTTAAAGATATATTCTAAAATAATATTTATATAAAAATAAGCCCCAAGATAATCCGGGGCTTAAATTAATATTAAGTATTAATAATATGTTTCAGCTTCTATAATCTGCTGTGGTGACAGATAACCGTTCAAATATCTTCCATGAGCTTTACTTCCTTAGTAAACTTCATAAGCTCGGATAGTAATTTATTCATTTCCTTAGCCTTTAAGGTCATATTTTTACGGTCTTTATAATATCTTTCTACATAATCATCATAAAGCTTATGTGTGGTATCACAATTTTCTTTTATTTTTCTCTATCAGTTGCAGCTTTATATACACTGTGATACCTAATATAAAATTTCTTCTTCCAATAAGGCATTTTTTATATCTTGGAGTATCAAAACATAATTAATCTTCTGTTTAAATGTAGGCTTTTCTATCTTAAGATATTCTTCCTGTAAAGAGTAACATTTCTTCCTGTTCTCTTACAATACTCATGGAAAGTTTCAAACCTTTATCCTTAATATACCAGCTTGTATCTACTTCTATATTATAATAATCAGATGTAGGCAAAAGCATTTAAAGCCATATAGAGTAAACATTACATAATTGCAATCTACTTTTATATCTTCTGCATCCGGAAATATATTTTTAATAATCTACCCATTAAATCAGATGTGCGAAGTGATGTAAAACATATCTTATGCCAAGTATCTTCATCTATAGGGCATTAAAGTCTGTATTTTTACAACTTCTATCTGCTCTTTATATTCAGATATTTGTTCTTTAAGGCTTTCTATTGCTTCAACAATATCTTTTTCAAATTTATCGTTCATATATATACCTCATTGTATTTGATAAAATTATTCTTCATCACAATTATCATAAATAATACTCTCAATAATATTAACAGCCCTGTATGCATCTACAACTTCTTCATTATCATCATTCGAGTATCCGTCATCATCATATGTAGCCCCAGTCCACCAGCTGCAAGCATCCATTTTCTTAGAGGTTTCCTTAACTTCTTCTATTAAGGTATTTTTTACTGTATCTAGTATGCGTCTTTCATTTTCTGATTCTGCTTTTCTATTAGTACATTTATTGCATTAAGTGTCTTCATAAGTGTTGCTCCTTTATATTATTTTCCTTATTTTCATGCTTTCTTCTTTGCTTAATAAACCAAACACAGGAAAGCGTAATAAACATAATAGTGTAATTACATGCTGCTACTGAAATAAGAAAACATATCTTATAAAGCGACATATGACCTGTTTTCATAGATACAAAAGTTAAAAATACTGTTATTATATCTATACAAATAAGCTTAAGTGAAAATTTTAAAAGCTTTCATAACTATTACTCCTTTATTATTTCTGTAAATCCGTATTTAGACAGGTATTTAGCAATTTCTTTCTGCTTCTGCTCAATTTTCCTAATCTGCTCAGGAGCTTTCTGTATATAGAGCTTCTGCTTTCAATATCTTCATCATAACCCTTTTAGGCTTTTATTTATTTTCTCAACTCTTTTATATTCTTCATCCAGAATCTTTTTAAATACTTCTTAGATACAAATAAGTTGAAAGAAATCTGATATCCTAACACTGCATGTCTTATCTTTGTTAAATAAACTTTTCCTGCATTAGTCAGTCTCCTTTTTAATGTATAGTTTTCATATTCTTTTAAAAGTCTTGTATCTTAGGTATCATCTTATAAGGCTCATATTTAGGTTCATCATTCATTATTTTATTGTAATATTTGATACAATCGTCAATAATCTTATATGTATGATTTATGAAATCAATACACATGATTTTGTGACTGTGAAATTCTTCAAACGAAGAAATCTTAACCGTTACATTATCACCATCTGAATAAGGTGTTAAAAATATATCATCATTATTAAATACTTCAACCTGCTTCAGATATTCTAATAACGAAGCATAAAATCTTCTACCATTAATAGTTATGTTCCTGAATAAAAATCATAATCGCTAACTCCATATGCTGATAAATCAGACATAATTAATTCAGGATTATTAATAAACTTTTCTAAAACATCCAGTTCATGTCTGGCATCCTTTAACTCAATACTCATAAATTTTCCTCCTCATAAAAACAAAATTACTGCGATTTTTATTAATATTCAAGTAATAAGTTTTTCCTTTAATCTTTATATATCTTCCTTTTTATTAAAGTAACAAATCTTATTACAGTTAGGTCATGATAATAATTATCCTTGTATTTGATTTCAACGATTAAACCATTATCAAAAATATCTCTTTGTCGTCTGTCAAATTATATGGTACTTGTCGTACATACGGTTTAACACAATCATTACAGTACATAAGTGTTCGCAAATCGGTGCATATAATATCTTGTACACCCATACTTTTACCGCATTTTCACAAAATAATTCTGCACATCTATATGACATGTATTCACTTTCTTTCCATTTTCGACCACTTTTATTTAACTTATTTTCTACTTTTTCCCATAATTGTCCCAAACTTTCACCTCCAAAGGAAACTAATAATTCTTACTTGTTTTTCTTCAAATGAAGCAGTTGCACAAATGTTGAGCCTTCTGTTATAAAAATATCCCTCTACTTCTTTTCGGACAATATCATTAACTGCTTTGGTTAAAGCTTTATCGACTCTATCCATAATCATTTGTTCAAAATCAATACCCTTGATTTTACTTTCAATCGCTTGAATTACTTTATCATCTATATCTTTTAATACCAGTTCTTTAAGTTCCTCTTTACTTAAACCAGCTTCACATAACATTTGTCTTGCTTCTTGTCTTAAAAGCGATTTCTTCTATTCTCATTTTTACCTCCTAAGGAAACTAATAATTCTTACTTGTTTATTTTCTTCTTACATCTACTTCGTAACTGCTCATCTTATGACTAATTACTCAGGACAGTTTTTGAAGCTTTTGCTTATATAAAGCCTCGTCAACTATATCAGTAAAATATAATTCAAAAATTATCATTAAGAAGCGGATAATATTATAATTATGCTCTTCTGCAATATACAAAAAATTAAAAGCAAAACTATAATCTTCCTGAAGCCACATATCTATATGCAAATCACTAATAATATAACCATTATTCCATATCTGATTAAAACTTACAGGGTTGTTTATATAATCCCTTAATTTAATTAGTGCAAAGCTGTTTTAACAGCAAATTCAAAGCTTTCAGCTTGAGATGCCTCTGCTTTATACCTTTCAATAAAGAATCAATTTCATTTAATATTTTTCTTTTTAAGCTTTGCTATTTTTTCATCCCGTTCAGAAAAAGCTTCACTTCTTTATTCATCAGGTCTGTTGTCTTTTCAATCATAATTCAGTTCTCAATTTTATTTCTTAACAATTATAAATTAAGTTATAAGAAAAATATTGTAAAAGGACTAATTATAAAAGAACTGGTACAAAACGTATCACATTTAAGTACCAGTCTCAAAATTTAAAGTTCTCTGTCAGAAATCTTTGATTTAATATTATTTGTTTTTACAGGTGGTTCATTCATAAACTCTTTATACTTTTTAGCATAATCAATCAGTGCATTATAATCATAGTAGCTTTCAGCTAATGCTCTTACAAAATTACTACTTATAATACTGCCCTGAGTTTGTAGTTTACACTCTTTATTCCATTCAGATAATGTATCATAATCATAATCACATGCATCACAAAGGGCTGCAAGTTCTTTATCAGTTGTAGAATCGAAAGGTCTGTAAGCTCTGAATGAACCTTTATTAATATTTCTTCTTTTGTTAATACTTCTTTCTTCTTATCAATTGCAGGCTCAATTACAGGCTCGATTGTATCTTTATCAATCTCTGTAAAATCATCAATATAAAGTTCATCTCCCCATACGCCGGTGTTACCAAGAAATATCTGTCTCCCAAGAGTAACCATATTTCCTGTTACATACTGACAGCTTTTAACCCATTCCTGCCAGTCTTTTCTTTTTGCTCTATATGTGTATGTATTATCCATAGGCTGTTTCTCCTGTCTTTCATTATATTGTTCATCATATCTTTCGGATTCTGAAAAATCATATGATGAAGTGCTTAATGGTATACATATTCCATTGTCTCCTAAACTGCTAATCCCATTTCTATTCATAATTTTTCTCCTTTATTTTTTGAAAGTTATTTACATATACTTTTAGTTATGTTATTTTAAATAAATTACTACATACATATTTGTGTTGGTAAGAAATATGTATGCATACAATTAACTTCACAATCATTGATGTGTCTTATTGTTAATTTCAGTAACCTGAAATACAGTAAGATAATGAGTAACATCAATGAAGGCTTGCTAAGTCGAATAAGTAAGCCATTCCGACAATGGGCTTAAGTATGCGCAGCTTAAGCCTTATTTTATACTTTTGATTTTATTCATTTTTTTTCTTTAATACTGTCCATTTCTCATGTGTCAAAGCATCCTTTTCACAATCAAAATTTTACCATCTGAAGTTTTATATACTGTTTTTCACCTATTTCCTGTGTTGTAATTTTATCCATATATTACCTCTCATATTCTTTCAATTTCTTTATCCTTTATATTTTTCTTCTGATTTACATACTTAAGCCTTTTGCAATATAATTACTTTCATCAAATATCAACATACCTAATAAGTTTAATACTGTCTTTATCAATGTTCTGGCATAACATAGGCTTATTAGGGCAATCCCCAGTCCGTCATTGTGTAGAAACCACACATGGTATCATTTCAACCGGAGACTTTTCATAATCTTCTGTAAAGCAATAAGAGGTTTCAGGATACTCAAAGTAAAATCCTTGAACTTCTTTACCTGTATCTTTATCTATAGCTTTTATATATGGAACTTTCATAATTGATTCTCCTATTTTATTTAATAAGTACATCTCCACTGTAAATGCTTATTCCAAAACACTTTCTCATGGTATTTACAGTTTTTACATACCCTATTTTTCTTCTTTCGTGACATATATGATTTTACACAATACATCTTAAAAACTTATTAATCCTTTCTATATCTCTTTCTATATCCTTATTATCTTTACCTTTTAATTTGTCCATTGCTGCTTTTGCTTCTTCTTCAGTTTTATACCATTCCACACCAATACCATCTTCTGATAAATTTATTGTTCTATATCCAAGTTCTTCTCTGTTTTTAGCAGCCATTTCAATTCCATGACTGTCAAAGTAAATTTCACAAATTTTTAAAGGTATAATCCTTTTTGGTTTAAAATATATACAGTATCTCCTAATCTGCAAGGCGACCTTAACAAATTACCTGATTCTTCTAAATCCTCCTTATTCACATAACTTTTTCTGCCAGATGATTTATAATATTATGTAAGTCATCATTTGTAGTACCTCTTGATGCTATTATCTGCATCTCTTCATTTGCTACAATGCCTCCATCTGCATCTCTTCCTGTTAATCTTTCCATAATCTATCTCCTTCTAGTGTTCTAAGTCATTGCCATTTTATTTAATAAACGGCTTGCTGAAATTTCTTTAATACTCTTTTCTGCTTCTTTTCTAGTTTTATACCATTCTGTACCGGTATTATCTGCTAGTAAATTTATTGTGCTGTATCCAGTTCTTCTTCATTTTTAGCAGATAATGTAATACCAAATTCATTAAATGTAATACCGGTAATTGTTAAAGGTATAATTTTCTGTCTGAATATACCATATACTGTATCTCCTAAAATGGTAAGTCTTCAAGTATATCTACAACTTTATTAAGTGTGCCAGTCTTGCCATATTTATTTTTAATCTCTTTCTAAGTCTTTATAATGCTGCAATTCATCATGTTCATGTGATTCAGATGAATCATATACAGGATTACTTAATGGTATACATATTCCATTGTCTCCTAAGCTGCTAATTCCGTTTCTATTCATAGTGATTTATTCCTTTCTTTTTATATTTTAGTGTATCATAATAGAAAAACACAACATTTATAAAAGGATTAATTATTAAAAGCACTTAGTAGATATTTCTAAACTAAGTGCTATAATCTATTTTCTATCCTCTACCGGAATAATTATGTCGATATTGGCTAATATTTGTCTGATATTCCACGGTTCTCCTTTATAATACTTATCCATGCCAATGAATCTTTTAACTAAGTCACTTATGGGTATTGTTTTATCTGAATCAATCATATCCTTTGCATAGGAAAGGTCTAATCCTTTTCCTATATAAGCCTGTAGATATAAGGTAATCACACATTTTTTCTGAAGTCATAATAAATCCCCTTTTGTTTTCTCATAATATACATTTCTCTGTTACTTTTACTAATCTATCTATATATATTATCTTTCTATTTCTTTAATTTTGTTTCTGATAGTTTTAGGGTTGATATCTCTCAATTCTTTCGGTCTTACTTCTGCTTCATCCTTTAAGATGTTTGCTTTTAACTTGATTTTTCCAAAGCATAACTGTACAACATTTCTGTTTCTGTCTCGTCCAAGTCAACCATAATAGGACTATCTTCCAATCCGCCAAAATCCCAAACTGAAAAATAAATTCCTTCACGTTCTTTTTGTATTATGATTGAAATGTACAAAACACATAATATATTCTGTATCACAGTCTATATTACGTTCAATTTTCAATTCCATTATGCCTTACTTCAAATTCCACAGAATTAACTCTTGTTTCTTTGTTATCTTCTGTGTATGGTGTATGAGTTCTAAGCCAATCAATATTAGTAATTGCAGACTCTTCTACTATGTTATCTTAAAATATCCATATCGGTATCTCCTTTTCTCTTTCCTATAAAACACATATTTACAAATAATTTCAGCTATAAAGCCAGCCTTCTGACATCATAAATCAAAGACATATTATAATCAGCGGCATTATGACTGATTGTTTCTGATTCTGTTTTATCTTCAATATTTTTAAGCCTGTCTCTTTCTGCCCGGATAGAGCTTTCAAGCAGTCCTAATTTATGTTTTAATTCTTCATATTCTTCTTCTGTCAAAATATACTTAACATCTTTTATCATAATAATCTTTCCTGCAACACATATTTGTAAGTAACTTCTTTACATGCAGTATAACAGCTTTTTAAGTCTTGAAATTATTAATAAGGCTTTATTATTAATTGTATGCAGTATACTTTTAACAAAATAAACAGGACAGCTTACTGCCATCCTGTTTTACATATCTTACTATTACTGGCACTCATATGTATTTTTATTTTTAGTGCCTTACCTTTTCTTTCTTTACTATTAATATCTGTTTCCCAGTTCTTATACTCTTCTGGCTTGAATGTACTGACTGCCAAATGATAGACTATAGCAACTTCTCCACAGACAAGAGCTGTTTTATAGGTATATCCTGAATAGATGCTCCTGCAATGATTGATATAAAAGCAACTACAAATATAATAATTGCACTCCATGCTGATATAGTTAATGTCAATAGTATATGTTTCGTTTCTTCATAAAATCACCTCTTAAGATATAAAACCTTTGTTAATATTAATAATCCCATTCTTAAAATTCCTTTCTTAATTAAATAAAATATATATTTTCAAAATAACCTGCACAACTATCAATTTTTCTCGTTGTAGTTGTCCAATCTCAATCTCAAATCCGTTTTTATTTTTTACATATGGCATATTTTCTATCATCCTTTCTAAGCCAATGACTATTTTCATCAGTCAGTCTAATTTTACACACTTTCTAAATTCATCAATATCCCATACCGTGACAACAAATGATGATAAGTCCTTTGACTTATATAAATCAACACTCCATTTGAATGTAATATTTGTTTCTCTCAAGTATATCCTATCTCCAACTTTAAAACCCCAATAAGGTTTTACAACTATACCACTATACATATTTATCTACCATCCTTTCCAAAGTAAATGCGAATTTCAAATACTCATTGTTCCATCCAAATAATTATTTAAGCCTTCAAAATAATCTTCGTTTGGTTGTTCCTGATGAACAAATCCCTGTTCGCACTGTTCTTCATAAGCTGCCTTCTGTGTCTCTTTATAAATTATTTCATCAATTCTATTCATTTCTCTTACCTCCAATCCAAGGAAACACGCATTTTCTACTTTATCTTATTTTTCTTTCTACATGAATAACATCTGCAAGGTGCTTTCATATTCCTATCAGCAAACCAGCTTCTTTCATCATCTGTTTGCCAGAAATATTCTCCACACTCTTTACATTTTTAACATCCTTTATATCATTTGCATTATGCTTTTCTACGGCATTATCTGCATATATCTTATTAGCCATCCATGAAACAGTTGAATCACAAGGTACAGTCTGAACCTCTGTTGCAGTATTATCTGCTACAAATTTGTTTCCATTGAAATAGATTTTATATCCTAACATAATTTATTCTCCTTTTCTAATGAGATTTATTCCATATGCCTATAAGCCTTGGTATCCATTCATATGTAAACTTAGCTCTAGTACTTACACAATCGCAGGATATGCCATAACAATCTTTATAAGAATCTGTAGTATAAACTTTAATTTTAGCTTTACCACATACAGGACACTTCTTTAACCTTTTTCAAATTCTTCTATAGCTCTGTTTTTCTTTCTCTGCAATGTGGACAGCCCTCATCTTTATAACCTATTAAAGATTTATGCTCTATTGGACTATGACATCAAAGTCACCTAAATACCAGTTATCATATTCATATTTGTATTCAGGTTCTAAGTCATAAATTATTCCACATCTAGGACATTTCTTTTGTGTTATACAATCGTAATTATTTGAAAATCATATACTCTGCTTGACATATTTTTATCTCCCTTATTCCCAGTCGTTTTAGTTTCCCCGACTATTATTATCCTGATTTCTTCGTTACGTCTTCTTAATTCATTGACAGCTTCCTGTGCTGTTTTGAAACCGTGAAATATGTTCGCTTAATATCATTTTCGTCTTCATAAATAATATGATAATTTCGATATGCCATTTTTCTTCTCCTAATAATAAAATTCTTCTGATATTCCATATAATTCATCTATATCATCATAGTCATAATTTGAAGGCTTTGGAGTATTTTTAGCTTTATCAAAGTTTTGATTAATGATTTCCCAACATTGTCTCTTTGTTAAGCTTTCAAAATTTTCTCCTAATCTGTTGTTGATAAAGAGAATCGTATTCTTCTGTTTTCAGTTGGCAGCAGTTTTTAGGTATTTCCCATTTGTCATTTTTCTGTCTTCATTATATTTTATCTTGCAATTAGGACAACGATATATATTATAATCATAATATAGGTCGTAATCTGCTGTTCCGCTAAAGTCAGGTATGAATCCGGTTTCTCTTTTATTTTCATCTCTTTTTGCAGTTTGGACATTTCATATAACCACTTCCCTTTAAACTAAACACTTACTTCATTCATTGATTATATTATATACCTTATTACGGTATATGTCAATATATTAAGTAAAAAATAAAATGCAATCGTTTAGTACAATTACATTTTACCTTTTTAAAAGTATGATTTGTATTAATCAGGCTTTTTATCCTTCTTAAATAAATCTCCCAGTAAGCCAACACAGTTATCATCCAGCGTACACACATCTTCTACAGGAATAAGCATCATGTTACTTCCCTTATGAATACTTCTGCTGCTTATTAGGAATCTTTTCTAACTCTTTGATTAATTCATATACATTCATATATTATCTCCTTATTAATTCATCCTTATTATCTGTTCATACAAGCATATGTCCTTTTCATTAATAGCTCTATTTACATGCATATGTCCAAAGAAATGTTTCTTATAATCACATTCAGCTTTTACCTTTTCAAGATAGTCTGTTAATATATCCGATTCATATAAGCCTTTACCACCCATTAATATAAGCTCTGAAGTGGATGGACTGTGGGTAAGTAAATAGTCAACCTTATTATCATGCTGTTTTAGTATGTCTAATCCATGCTGCATTTCTTCTTCTGTTGGAAGTTCTTCTTCCCACCATGACAAATTTCTTACACGATACATGTATTTGCCTTGCTTATCCAGTTTCTTAGCTTTATCTATCCATTATCAAATTCTAATATTCCATCCTGTATATCATGGCTGCTTGCACCGCCAAAAGTAAAGAAATTTAAACCTTCAATATTAAAATCTCCACGCATAAGATGCAATACATTAGGTCTTATTTCATACTTTCCCACCATGCCATTCTTTTATAGGATAACTATAAATTCTTGGGAAACATTCGTGATTTCCATCTACAAATACTGTTGTGAAAGGTTTACTTTCTAACCAGTTAAGCCAGTTTTTCACTCTTTTATCTTCGCCGTCTTTATTCCATACAAGCCCGAAATCTCCTAAGATTATTGCTATATTTGCATCTTTATTATTCTTATCAAATTCCTTCTGCTCAGAAGCTGTTTACTCCTAATCTTACAGGATTTCCATGTATATCCCCTGTTATATAAATAGCCATATTATTACCTCTTACATACTAAAATCTCAACATCTGTGCCTGTAAAACACTTTTATCTGCTCTGAAACATCCGTCCAGTTTAGTCTATTTCAATAATCATTTTTTCTGTGTCATATGTACACAATTTACCATTTTCTGAATAATATGGTGACATATATCCATATCCGGTATATCCATGACACTCATTAAAGACTATATAGACGATATGTGTTGTGGAATAATAATATAAGTCTTTCTCTCCTTCTATAGCTATCAGTTTAGAATGTACATTATAGTCTTTATCTCCTTCATACGTAAGCGAACATCCTACGCTTCCAAGGCATAATATTAAACGCATATAATATTAAGAATTTTCATCAGTAATTCCTTCCTTACTCAAGCTCTGTTAAATATCCTTATCAAAAATAAATGTAAAAATACTAAATCATCTGTATGATGTTAATTAAGTCCATAAAATCTTAGATAATTTATTCTTTTTAGTAATGATATTATTTATACAAATAATCACTAACAAAGTATGTAATAGTAAGTTCATTCGCATTACCCACCATTAAAACTCTAAATCAATGTCATTCTTATCTGTTTTTCTATTCGCATCTTTTGTTAAGGAAGATTTTGAATAATCTTCTTTAACCTTAACAAGCTCCGGATTATCAATAATATTTCCAATTACTTTGATATCATAAAATCTCCATAAGGGTCTTGTACCATAAGAGGAATGGAACTATATACATCTAAGCCTGTATAATCATATCCATTATATGTGCATTTATTTGTATCAATTGCTGTCATAGCACTCATTTCCTTATTCCACCACAAGAGGTATCTGTCAGGGTTCTTATCATTCTTTCTATGCTGAAACTCAACAATATCATTTGTAAAAATCAGCTTATAATTATTATCTTCCATACCTGTACACTGGCATATTGTATCTTCCTGTACAGATAATGCAGGACTAATAAAATCTGTCGGAAGAATTTTATAGCGTTCTCCAGTTTTAAAAATATAGCCTTGTACCCATTCATTGTTGTCTGTTCTCTTTGCCTTATACAAAAATCTACTATCTGTATTCTTCATATATAAATTCCTTTCTATTTGTCTTTTAATACATTCCTGCGTCTTCAAAGCCCATTTCATACCCTGTCTGTAATAGTCTGGCTTTTTGAAGCATTATCTAAGGTGGTACCTGATGTGATTTCCTTATCAAAATCTATATCACATACGGCAAAATAGTTTTTACTCAGCTTAATAACATAAAATGTCCAAAAGATAATATCTGAACTCTTTCCAATTTTCTATTTTATTCATTCGGGATATCTCTATCCATTCATTTTGTGCATATTAGTTCCTTTCTAAATATCTGTACATTTCCATTTATCCGGAAGCTTTCCTTCGACTAATACAAGCTCACCTATTTTAAACTTATTACAAATAAGTGTATCAAAAATAGGTATCATTTATGTTAGGGTTCAAATCTATAACTTTTCCGGTAGATACTTTTTAGCTTTAATCTGACTGACTCTTCTGACTGACTTAAAATTTGCTCTTTTAACTTTTCTTTTCATATACTGAATATCCATCTATGCCTTTTTCAAATACAATAATCTCATTTAAACCAAGACCTAGTGGAATATAAGCAGCTAATGGACAAAGTAACTTATCTTTACAAACAACTTTATAAAGCAAAAATCCTTATAATAATCCATGTCATCTCTTTTTGATATTAATAAAGCTGAAAATATTATGATGCAGTTATAATTATAGAAATCATCCTCTGCTCTTTCATTTCTTCTATGCTCTGATAGATGACAAATCTGTTAATCTGCTTCGGATTGTGGTTTAATAGTCTGCTCTCTATTCCACTTCCGCAACTTCCTATAACTAATATTTCTCTGCTTTGTTTTCATATGTTTACATATTTTCACTTTCTTCATACTTAATTGTACCTCCTATAAATTGCTTAATCTTTCTTATAAATTCTGATATATCAACTGTTTTCTCAATAAACTAATATATCAATGCCGGTATTAACACCCATTGGTATATTTTGAACTCTTCAAAGCCTATTACTTTGAAATCATCATAATAAATATCTCCATCAAGAGGGATAAATTTTACCATCAGTCCATCTAAAGATACCGCAAAATCCAACAATGTCTTTTACCATCAATATCAATAATCTGAGTAGAATGTAGCTGTACTACATCAAAATCTCTACCCTTAAACATATCTTTAAAACATGCAGGCTTATCAGGTAATGTAAATTTCTTATAACGGTCAGATGCTTTTAAAACATCTTTTAATTCATCACTCATAATTAATTTCCCTTTCTTATTATTTATCCCAGTAAACTAACAAGTATTTAAAACCTTGCATAATCTCCGTTCCATAACTCTTTAGCTGCTTTCTTCCAGTCTCTAGCCTGCCTCTGCTTATCATCTACAATCGTATCAAGAAGCCTATAAAGCTTGTTCTCTTCACGCTTGGATGTAATTGGGAACTCTATAAGTATTGAACTCTGTTAGGTTTTCATAACATTTACTTGGGTCAATCCCTATAAGAAATCCATCAGCCCAAGGATAACCGCCTATACATATTCCGTTATTTTTTAAGCAGGGTAAGTAATTATATATGTAATATTCTGATATATCATCATCTGTTATGTTTCTGAAAAATTCATTATCATAACACCACTTATAAAACCTTACAAGCTGCTTATCCGGTGTATTGTCTCTTAGCCCAACTGTATTAAAAATCTGTCATACTCTTCTGTGTCAAAATACAATCTGTTTTTCATATTAACTCCTTTATTTCAGATATAAAAATAAGATGCAATCATGCTTTTATTTTTATGATTACATCTTATATTATTTATTATTTGAATATATTGTAAAAAGCCTTTTTATAGTTTAAAAGTAAAAAATATAAATAACAGTATTGAAACTTCAAAGGCAATAATGCATTTTACGGTTAATTTTGATTCAGGCTCATGTATTTTAAACTGAATCAAGAACAAATATGCAGCATAACCAAACATAAGAGCAGCTAATATTAAAAAAATATTTTCATAAAAGCCTCCTTTTATTTGCTTTTTCAACTTCTTCTCTGGTTAAAAATACAGTGTTTCCAAGATTATGTTCAGGGAAAACCATCAAAGGGTAAATACCTTTATCGTCTTTTACATTCCACTTATAATAGACAATAGTACCGTCATATATAATACCAATAATTATCATTTCCTGTATTGTGTCTCTGAATGGTACATATACAGTATCACCAACTGTACATTCCGTTTTAATAAATAAGTCTTTATTGTTCCTTAAGCCTATTAAGGATTCAAAGATACCATACCACCTAACGCTGCATTAAAGCCATCAATATTGTCTTCGTCCATAATTTCATTCATAATATTTGCAACTGCAATTCCGCAATTGTAATAGAACATACCGTCATGTACTGCATTTTTTAACCGCTTTTCAATCTCTCTTATATCTACAGTATCATCTATCTTTTCTTTATTTCTGATATTTCTATCAGCCTCATAACACATTTTATTATAGCTGATTTCAGGACACCCATAATTACCCTCCTTTTCAATCCCTTTCGTATTCCTGATTTCTTTCAGGTTTCTTTTTCTCCTGATTTTTCAGCTTTATAAAGACTGTACTTTACCGGCACAATATATTACTTCATCTCCATAATCAAGTGTTACATTAGCCGCAAAAGGTTCAGAAATATCTATATTTTTATCATTTAATGCTTCTACCTGACTATCAGAAAGTTCAGCTTCGATTATGACTTTGTTTTATCAGGCATTAATTCATGTATTCTTTCATATTCTGCAAGCTTCATCAGCTTTCGATAATCTGTCTGTATTCAGCTTCATATTTAGCCTGTTTGCCTTCACTCCATGTTCTTTTTCCTTCATCTGATAAATCCATGTAACAGTCATATTTATGCTGTTCCTCTTTAAAATACTTAGTTTCCTTTCTATAATTCTATCAATACTCATTTCTTTCATAGCTGGTCTCCTATCTAATCTTATCTTTTATTTCTTCAATATCATGTATATTTTTAAGCTCTTTCTTTTTGGCTTTTCATCTTATCAGATAAAAAATAATTTCTGATTGAATCACAGGTTACTTCATTATCCTGATGGTAAACATGAGCATCAATCCAAGGAGCTTGTTTACATGTTATATCTGTAAGAAGAACTGCTGAATAGTCTTTGAAATAATCAAGCAAATCATTAATAAGTCTTAAGTCCTTTTAGATATCATCAGTTTAAATTTATTAATATTAGACTTATCTTTAGATGTAGGTATATCAAGACCACCCCATTGTATATATTTTCTATATACTTCCGGTACGACTACTCCAAAATCCCATGCAATTATTTTATCAGCAAATAATCTTTCATCTCTTGTAATCAGCCATTCAGCCTGTAAAAGATACAATATCTTCTGAAGCTTAAGACATGATATACCATAGTCTTTAATATTACTGTAATATATTATATATTCGCTTAAATCCATGATATCTACCATTATGTCTACTCTCCTTTATAAAATGGTAACTATTATTGCTATAGCTATTGAACATTTCTTTTTACAGTTACCCATGCTTTATTTACTTTACCTTCTTTCAATTTATATAATTCCCTATTACTTGACCGAAACATCATAAATAGTATCTCTGTTAAAGGTCTGGTTCTGTTAATTTTCGGGCTTTCTTTACTGCCTTTAAGTTATACCAGCTGCCTTTGTTAATCCCATCAGGAATATATACGCCAACCTGAAAGGAATTCCTTCTGAACTAGCATATATACATCTTCAGGCATAACATAATAGTTATAATCTCCAAGAAAATTATGTCCGTTTGGACTATGGAAATCTTCTACAGATGATTTAATCTCATAGCAATAGAAATCCCTTCTCGATAAATGGATACAGATGTATTTACCGGCTTAAACTGGCAATAATCTACACGCTTACTTACACCAGTAGCATAATCAAATGTACATTCCTTTGCTATGTATATTGTATCATTCTTAGGATTAAGATGCTTTTCCAAGGATAAGGATAATTTCTTTGTTATATCAAGGTCTGTTACTCATATTATATTACCTTTCCTATTTTGTTTTCATTAACTGATTTTTATGTAACAATTAAATCATCTATTTTGAAGCATATGGTGTTATTATATTTTCATAAGTTATATCAAGGTCTCCTGTTTTACATGGCTGATTCATAAAAGTTATATATTCTGTATTAAATCTTTTTCTTCGGTTTCTTTCTTGTCAGAATTAGTCCATTCGTGAGGATGCCATGCTCCTTCTTCAGCCCATTCATCACTTTCAAAAAAATTCATCTTTATCAAAGAAATAATGTTAATGCACATGCTGGCTTATCCTTTGTCATATGTGTCTCAATTGAATATTAAGTGTTATATGCTGCTCTTTAAGACCTTCTGCCTGTAGTCCTATTTTTACATGCAGCATTTTAAGCCTCTGATTATCCAGTTTGAAAATGTATGGATATCCAACCTTACTTTAATCTCCTGCCGTATTTCTTTTGTAATAGTCTGATATGATTTATTAGGATATCTGTGATTGATAACCTTATCATTAAATATCTGTCCATCAAATTCAAAATCAAAGAAAAGATGGTCTGCATCTTCATATGGAAAATAACATCCAAAATCGAATACAATACAACATTCATCTTCTTTTAGTTTTATCTCATTATTAAAACTTCTCCAAACATACTTTCTCATAATCATTACTATCTTTACAATATGTTTCTCTCTCTTATTTAATAAGTCTGATTATCAAATATGTTACCAATAACTTCCCATTCATCTTTACATTGCAAATAAAACAAAGGTGTCATTTTATGCCTCATAGAAATAGTTCCGTCTATCCATAAAACATAATCATTTTTATAATTCCAATACCATCTTTATCTTCTGAATTATAATAATTACAGATATCATTCTCCCAAATTGGCTTGCCGTTCTTATCTTTCAAGCCTGTGTATTGGCAGATTGTATTAGTTAAAATAGCTACATTATGCGGGATTCCTGCTATTGCATTCCATTCTAACCATTTTCCACTATCTTTTCTTTGCCTTTAAATAAATATCTATCCATAATTATCTCCTTTTATCTTATTTTTTTTCCAATTTAATATAACAACATCTGAGACATTATTATTATTTTCTATGTAATCATGCACCTGATTAATTGTTTCAGATGTATTCATTGGTTCTGTTAGTGTTAAAAATATATTTCCAAAGCCGCAGCTATGAGAAAAGCAACAAAATAACGATAAGTCAAATCATCTTTAGCTTTTTATTTTTGAATCTTCCATAATTATCTCCTTCTCTTTACCTATTCTAGTTTAATAGGAAATTGTCCAATAATTATTTATTATTTTTGAATTATAATTTCTTATTATTGTTTCCAGTAATTCATCTATATCGCATATTTCAATAACTACTTCTGCATTAAGCTCTGATAGTAATAAAAATACTTAATTTTATCAGCCTGATTTAATTGATTCCACAAACCATCAAGGATAACAAAACGATATCTACTTAAGTCTTCACCATCTTGTTTAGCTCCACTCAATAAGTTCAAATATATTTGGATTATAATGAACATTACATTTTAATAATATATTTTCATTGATGTCTATTATGTGTGATTGTATTGTAGCTATAGCATCTTGTCTGTATTTTAAAAAATATCTCTGGAAATGCCTTTTCGTAAACACCTGTATAAGCACTTATTGCTTCTGGATAACATATAATATTTATTTTCTTATCTTCTTTTATACTTGATAAAATGTTAAATGACTTTCCAGAACCACTTCTTCCAATTACAATTCTATGTAATTTCTGATATTTATTTTTCATAATTTTCAAAATTTATTCCTTTCTTATAATTTATACAATTTCCGTATATAACAAATCCTTCACTTCTTCAGCCGATAAAGTTACTTCCAAGAGATATATTTCCATGAGGAATAATCATCATATATATATTCATCCAGATTAATTTCTTCCCTTCGTCATAGGCTTTTTAAATGCTAAAAGTTCTTTTCATCCTTTATTTTAAAACTACATAGCCGGTTGATTATCGTCTATTTTAGAAAAAGATAATGCCACATTAAAATAATCAATTGCTAAACCATACCCATATTTGGTCTCATTTATATGTTTATATATTTTTTCAGTTTCTAAATTATTTATAAAGACTTCTTTTCCGTGATAAAGAACAGACCTTTCTATTTTTGTTTTTCTTCATCAAATACATGATTCATCAGGTCTTCATTAGCTTTCTTGCTCTTTCTGCACATGTATGAAGCATTATATAACTCATAACCGTTTATCTCCTATTCTGCTTCTGATTGAAGCCATTCAAGTATTGTTGGTGCTTTTGCTCGGCAATCTTTGCAAGAAATTTCATTTCGCCCGCAACCTTTATCTGCATATCCTATAAAATCTACAAAGCAAGTGTATTCCATTTTCTGCATAAACTCCGCTAGTTCTTCATCTGACATATTCCTTATTCTATCAGCGTTGGTGGGTACTTTTATGGTCTGGTATTCCACTCGTACACCCAATAAGGCTAGGTAATTCGATATGGTCTAAACAGATATTGGCATTGTTACACTCGTTACACTTCATTCTGATTATCCCTTCATTCTTCTTATTCACTTCTGATAAAATCTGTTTTAACAACAGGAAATTATCTGCTTCTACAAATGGTTTATCTAATAACAACTGTACATTCCAGTCTATCTTTATTCCGCAATTATGACAGAAGCGTTCTTTATTTCCCATTAACCTGAAGCTTGTGTGACAATTAGGACACTCATATACAATACTTCTTCCACCCCAATTACTAATATCTACAGCTATAGGTTTTCTTTCTTTTATCCATATTATCTCTTTTTAACTGCTCTGCTAATTCATCAATGTTATAAAATCTCAAATCAGAATTGGTATTATAATCTGCAAGCCTGATATAGTATGTAGAAGATTCATTTGCCATCTTCTTTAATAGAGCTGCAAAGTCATCAATAGCTTTGTTATAAACATCTTCAATATCACATGTCGGGGCATCTTTAACCTCATCTATTAATCTGTTAATAAGACTTGCTGATTCATGGAATCCAAGTATCTCTTCCTTTATTGATTTTCTTGTTAAACTCTCTATTAATTTATCTGTATCTGTTAATCCCATTCTTCTTTTCCCCAATCTAATTTCTGACCACAATCCGGACAATATGCTGTCATATTCTCATATGGAATTGAATAATATCCATCTCCATGATGTTTAGAAAATACATGTCCGCAATTACATGTAGTCTCCATATATGCCTGCTTTTTATTTTCTTTGAATTTCTTTAATACTTAATTTCTTAAGCTCCTGTATTACTACCCTGATAGCTTCTTCATGTTCATCTAATAGTCCTTCAAATAATTCACAATTATCACACCAAATTACAGTCATTTGACTGACATTCAAGATATCTTTCTAATTTTTCTGATGCTTCTTCTTTATTCATAATCTACTCCTTTATCAAATACGGATTTCCTTTTGCATCATACTTTAATGTAAGCATCAATCTTTCTGTTTTACCTGTAGCCGGATTTTCCAGTACTGCGTATACTTTTGATGACTGTGCATCTTTAAATGTCATTTTCCTTAACTTATTAAACAATGCATACCAAGTCATATTTTTCTCCTTTTACTGAATAACAGTCGTTCCACTATGTGAAAACCAGTAACCTACTTCTCCGTTTTCCCATTTATCATAGAAGGCTCTTGGAAATGAAATATCCATCTCTTCTATAAAATGTTTTTCTATATATTCCTTTGATAGTTCATTTAATCTTGATTTCTTAATAAATACTCTTTAAGAGAAGCCTTTATTCTTTCTCTTAAAAAGTCATAATCATCTGCTGTTACTTTATAATCAATGTTAGGATTAAGAATACAATTACTCTTTTCCTGTGCATTCTCATATACTTTGACACATGACGCTGATATCTTTTCTTCATAAAGCGGCATAGATAAATCATATAAGACATTCAAATTGAATCTCTTAAGATAATTTTCAACTAATTCCTGATAATCATTGTCTTTAAAATCAATTCTATAATCATAGTATTATCTCCTATATTATTCTTCACGGTTATACTCTTTTAACCATCGGCATTCAGTTTGTTGACATCTTTCTTTACTTGATAGGTGCATATGTTCACATTTATTCCCATCACATCTGCACATTTCTTTATATGCCTCATAAAATGGACACTCCTGCTCAAATACAGGCATTTCATCTACCAAAATCTTCATACTGTGTCCTTTCTTATAACAAAATTGACTTAAGCATGTGATGCATTTGTACACATCATATTAAAATAAATCCCTGCTTAATGGATTGGCATATATCGCATCAATTGTACATGTCATTCCGGTTTCCTTCTTTAATGCATCAGGGGCAAGTCCATATATTTTTGTGAACTGCGTATAACTCTTACTAAGTATTGCATTTGATATACTGTTTTCTTTCTTTGCCATATATGCAGCTAATTTATAAATCTTATCTTTATATTCTTTAACAGTGCAGTTCTTAACTTCTGACTTAATGATTTCTTTCATTTCAGCTTCACTACATGTATTATTTCCCAGAGTGTTGAACTGTTAGGCTTAAAAGGCTTTACCGGTTGTGATACAGGTTTGATTGATGTTCTCTTTTCAAGGCTGTCTATACGCTCAGCTAAATGAATATTCATACTCATAAGCTCATCCATCTTCTTTAATAACACTGAATTTGCCATACCAAGGTCTTCTACCATTGCAAGCAGGTTCTTATTGATTGTTTCAATGTTATCTATTACATTGAACTTTCAAAGTTCTTATATTTTTCTGAATCAAACCATATGGCATTTTCATTATCTTCACAAGTTTCAGCCTTGAGAGAACTTCGATTTCTCTTCTGTTATGTTTCTTCATCCGGTCTGTCTGTGCTTACTGTATCTTTTACTGAAGTACCATAATGACAGGTAAAATCTGCTCTCCTGCTGCCTTATTAATTTCTTCTTCTGTTAATCCTACCAAGTCCTTTGAAGAACACTTCAATGCCTTACAAATTTCTAAAACTGTATCTACACTTGGATTACTTTTCCACTTGCATATAAATAAAAGATTGAACCATCTCTTTTATGCGGTCACATAATTCATACTGATACATGCCACACTGTATAAGCCTTCTTTTATAAAAAATCATTATTCCACTTCATACCGGCAATAGATTTAGTTTTTCTATATGTATTTTTGTTTCTTTATTAGTATTAATAAGGCTGTCTGGTTTTACTGATAAAAGCTCTGCCATATTATTTACCACATCAACAGGTGCAGTACGTTTATTATGTATCATTTTGACAGCTCAGACATCTGTATGTCTAGCATCTGACAAAAATCTTTCTGAGTGATATTATTTTCCATCAATAAATTCTGTAACTTTTTCCACGAATATAAACTGTCTTTGTCATGTTCAACACTCCTAAAAAATAAAATGTAATTTAATTTGAAACTCTAAAATTGCTTTGTTTCTTTTTCTTAATTACATTTTATCTTTTATTAAGTATTCATTTATTATAAAAAGCCTTTTTATAACTCTTTATTATAAATATTTTTATTTTTGTTACTGCCAGATGCTTTGTCTGCAAATCAGATTGTTTAACAGCTTTGCAAAGCTGCATTTTATCTTCTCCGTCAAGTTCACCTGCAATCTGCTTTAATACATTTTCCTTCTTTACTCCTTTAAGGTGCATATCCCAAGCCTTATCAAGTATAATTTTAAACAATGGTGATGGCTTAAGTCCAATATCAATCAAATCATCAGCCGTAATATGTGGTTGCTTAATTCTGTCTTTGTATTCAATCAGTCTGTTAATCAGATAATCATTTTCTTCCCAAGTTTTATTAAGGAATTTATTGAATGTATTATTATCCAGTTTAAGCATATTATGTCCGATACTATCACACCATGTCAGATGTATTAAATCATCTGGGGCTACTGATTTATCAAACATAAGATTAGTAGTTTTCACTTTTGACTTATTATAAAACACATATGAGGTTTCATATGAAGTTCTACCATATTACATACATATTTCGTATACTCCTTATTATTGTATATTCTATCAAGGAATTGCGTTGCTAATACTACACCTGTTTTTCATGTCCGATTGACTGTACCTTTCCATCATCTCTAACAATAGTTGATTCAGCCTTTCCAAAATCATGACATAAAGCACTAAGCATAAATGGAACTGCATAGCTTATATTCTCAAGCATATATTTAAAATCAGCCGCTTCATCAAGCACATACATAGTATGATTATAAGCATCACCTTCAGGATGATACTCACTATTCTGCTTGATACCTTTAAGAACATATACTCCTTAAACCATTCTGTCTGTTTACATTCATAAAGATTATCAAAGAATACTGAAGGTTTATCTGTCTCTTAAGTGCCTTACTAAGCTCCTCGGCAATTCGTTCTTTAGGCGGGGTACTTAAATCCATAGTCTTACAAAGACAAATTGTTTCAGGAGCAATTGTGAAATTAAACCTTGCTGTAAACTGATAGGCTCTTAATACTCTTAGCGAGTCTTCTATAAATGTTTTATCATCTATATGTCTTATGACACCATGTAAATCATCCAGTCCGCCAAAATAATCCTTAATTTCCCCTGTGAGTATATCTTCCATTAAAGCATTTATAGTAAAAGTCTCTTCTTTTTGCTGATTCTTCTAAGGAAAGAAAAGGGTCTACTACTATTTCAAAATCCTTATGACCTTTTCCGGTGGCTTTCTTTTCTAGGCAAAGATATATCCAAATCATAACCATCTATGTTATATATCCGAAATTATTCCCTACGGTTCTTGATTGGACTTCTCCCAGTTCTTTTAATATATTTTCTAATATATAGGGTGTTACATTATGTATTTCAATATCAATATCTCATTTGGAATACCTAGTAGTTTATCTCTTACATACCCACCTACAAAATAAGCAGCTCCGCCAATTTCATTTACTTTCTTAGCAAGCTGTACTGCTAAATCGTAATTTATATCTCCTATATCCGTGTCTTTTAATGCTTCATTTAATCTCATCAGTTCATTACCTTCCATAATCATCATAATCATCATTTGATTTTGATTTTGATTTAGAAATAGGGCATCTATCCAGCCGTATTCAATTGCAAATCACGATAGCTTTTAAAGAATCCTGAGCTAATTCATTTAAAAATCAATGTATTCCTGCTCTGTATGTTCAATAAGTACTCCCGGCTTACCATGTCTTAATGTCGGTTTTCCATTTTCGTATAAAAATTCATTAATATGTTTCCAGATATAATTTAATTTTTCTACTGTATCTCTTAAACTGCTACTCATTTACTTTCTCCTTAATTATTAATTCATTTCTTGGCAATCTGTAATGCTAAATTTTTATCTTTCATATTCTGCTGTCTTTCTTGTATTTCCTTCATTAGAGCTTTTATAGTTCTCTATATTTTCCTTATATCTGTTTATTTCATCCTGCTTTAAGTCATTCTGAAGACTTATACGAGTAATAATCTCCTGTTCTAAGGAAGCCTGTATATCATTCCAGTCTGCTGCAACCTGAGAGAAGATACCTAAGTCTTCAAATTTTTTAGGATAATAGAGTTCTTCAGTTTCATATGATTCCTTAAATGTTATGCTCTGATTGTAACAAGCTAATTTTAGTGGTTCTACACTGTTTTATCATACATATATTTCATATGTATATTTTTAACATCTATATCACAGCTTAAATAATCCAGACCGGAATTATCCAGTATCGTTTTAATGTATCAAAGTATGTTTTATGCTTTCATAAGCACTTTTCTGATACTTTTATATTCAGCTTTAGTATTGTTATACATTTCTTCTTTCTGCTGTTGTAAAGGTCACTTTTGTCTCTTCTCTTATTCGTTCTAATCCGGTCATATCTATAATCATATTATTTCTCCTGACTAATCTTAAAATCCTATTTCATAATTATCTTTAGCTTTATTCTTTTTGTATTAGATGTATTAGAAAGTTTTTATATGCTTCTAATTCTTCATTTCTATTCTGAAGTCGCTCTGTAATGTCTTCTTCAATTGTTTTCTGGATTTTATCCCAATTTAATGCTATTTTTGAAAAGCCCATTGTTTGCAAACAGGTTAGATTACCTTCATCATTTTTCCATATGTCTTATTAAAGCTTATAATAGCTCTTTGATAGCCAAATTCATTCTGATATTCAGTCTTATATCCAGTTCCACCTAATGTACGGACATTTTTCTTATAATGCTTATATTTTATCTCATCTTCTAAAGGAATATTGAAATCACCTATATCAGTGTCTTTTAATACTTCATTTAATGTATCAAAATACTTCTTAATGTTTTCAAAGGCGGTTCTTTTATATCCATATCCTTCATTGTTGTTTCGCAGTTCTTCTTCCTGCTGCTTTAAATTTTCATTCTTTTACTTTCTTCTTTTATTCTTTCTAATCCAGTCATATTAATCTCCATAGTATTCTCCTTAATATTAATACCGGCATCTTTAAATGCTGTGTTTAACATATCAATAGTTTCTCTTTCATATCTGCCACATAGATAAGGATAGATTGTTGTTAATTTACTTGAAGCTGTTTTAAAACTTCTTCAGGTTTATCCTCAAATGGTAGAAAACAGTTACTTTAGCATTAGTAATAGCTTCAGATGTTAAAATGCCTGTTCAAGCTGATTTACTTTTTAATGTTGTATCATCAACCTTACCTTCTATATCCGCCAGTAATCTTTCAAATGTATCTTTAAACTTATCTCTTATATAATCATATCTAAATTCCTTTTGAATTGTTATTGTATATTTCATATCCATAATTACTAAGTTCTTTTCTTTCTACATTACATTCCGAAAGTACGTTGTCTTACTGCCTTTCTTTTACACTTCGTCTTCCGTTATAATTGATAACTGTCCACATGCAGCCTTTGCATTTATCTCTGCCTCTGTAGCAATTGCTACTGCATAATCATATCCGTTTTCCTTTAATTCTCTTATAATCTGTTCCATAATAATTACTCCTATCTTTCATATTCTTCGTTTGTTGATTTATTTTTATTAGTTTCTTTTGCAATTTCTTTTCTTAACTCATCACATGCCTTTTTATAATCTATATTTAAGTTCCTTAGTTCTTTAGTAGCTGCTAAATCGGTTCTTGTGCCACCATGACAACCATCACTATAATTGACATAGACTTCTTCTGTTTCATCTGCTTCGTTCATAGATGTTAGATACTGATACATGCTTGATAAACTTTCATTAAGTCTTTTAAAAGAACATGATATATAATAAGGGTTTGATGAACATATACAATTTGGGTTTTACATCTGATTCCTGCATTAATATCAAACTTTTATACATTTTATTGCAGAAGTTAATAAACTTATCTAAGTCTGTATCATTTTTACTGCTCATTTCAGAATCCTGAAGTACTCCAAAGGCATTATTAGCTTTTCTTCTAATTCATCTAAACTAATACTTGTATTAATGCCATATATCTTTCCTATAATCTTATATAAGTCTTCATTTACTTCCTTATTATGATACATGTTAAAAGCATTGTAGGTCTTAAGTTTATAATTGAACCTTCCATTATATTCATTGCATGTACAAAGCTATCAATGCTTTTGTTCTTTCACTTTTTGTTTTTCAGTTCCGATACCAGTAATCTGCTGTATCATTTGCACGTCTTTATAGTCAATCTGGGCTATACCTGATAATGCATTCATCTGTTTTATAAAAACTGGTCTGTTTTATCATTAAAACCAAAAGCCTTTGTCATTTCCTTATATGAGCCTATCAGAAAGCCTCAAATTCTTCACATTCGCCATAACTTCTACCTCTATTTTTTCTGATTTAATTCTATCATTTTTGAAATTTATAACTTGTTTAAAACAGCTCTATTAAAGCCCTGCATGATTTTTTTATCTTCCAAAACAAGATAATTACTTATTTCTTCTATGCCTTTAATTTAATCGCCTGCCTATGGTACACTGACAAAAGATTATAATTTTCTGCCATATAAAGATAATTTCACATTTACAGGAACAACTCATTTTATCTAAGCTGTTACAATACCATCTTGTACGCTTCAGATTATTTATTCTTTCTAAATCCAGCTTATTAAAATCAACAAAATGCTCTTCACAGTACTTATTTATCTTCATAAGGCTTACTAAACCTATATCATATATTCCAAGCTTGGATACATACTCAAGATACTTTCTTATCTCTTCTTCATTATCTACATAACCTTTTAATTAAATTACAGCTAAGATGCAGCTTATGTTTATCCTTAAAGCTATCCAAAATATCTGTATCTGCTGTATTTATACCAAATATCTGATTGTTAATTTCATCATCATAGTGATGTCTGCTTAATGCTATATTGTCCAGTACATCAATTCCTTCAAGGTCTTTAAGCCTGCTTCCATTTGTATTAACTGATGTTTTAACCAGTGGAAATATCTTCTTTGCTTCAGTACAGATTTTAACCATTTTATCAGTAACACCAAGAGTAGTTTCCCACCGGTAAAATGTATTGTTCCGACAGTGGCAATCCTTGACAGTTCCTTAAAGGCTTCTATAATCCAGTCAGTATCAAGATTTATATTTCCTGTATGGTATTCACAAAACTTACATGCTGCATTACATTGTCTTGTTGTAACGATATATACATCTATAACATTATCATTAAATTCTGTGTTCTTTCCGTTACAGTCATAGCATGTACTATGTCTAAACTGTATGTTTTGTCCAGCTCATTATTTCCCCTTATAATAGATTAGTACTCTTTATAATTCCTTTACCCATATGATTCTTTCACTTATATTATTTTCATTTATAGGACTTAACTTGATAAAGAAATATTCAGGGTCAAAGTATCTTTTAAGCTTATCTATATCAAAGTCTTTCGTATCAACAAGTGTCATATTAACTGTTGTCTTTAAATTACTCTTAGTTCTTATCTGTCCTAGTTCTTTTATGCTTAAAAGACTGCCTATAGGAATCAGATTATGTCTTCTTTCTTCATCCAGTGAATGTAATGATACCTGTAAGGTTATGTTATCCTTTATAAAGCTGTAATCACTGCCCTTAATACCTATGGTGCTTATATAATGATGTACATGCTTGAATCTTCTATCAATTATCCTTATGGCTTCTTTAACAGCTTCGATATTAAGAAATGGTTCACCCATGCGTGTGTAGTTAATCTTAAATTCATAAGCTTCATCAGGATTAAAGTCAGGATTCTTATTTATTACAAATTCAACCTGTTCCACAATTTCATCTGCTGTTAAATTACGAAATCTTTTTAAGTTGCCGGTTGCACAGAATCTACATCCTACAGGACATCCACTCATACAACTTACTCCTATCATCCATCTGTTTTTCTCCTGCTTCCAAGTTCTTTCATGCAGGGCATTTGTATTTTCATTTACTGCCATCTTTGTATAATCAGGTAAAATGTGTCTGTTACTTCAAGGATATCCGTCTTCTGTTAATAATGCATATACCGTTCCATTACTAAATTCTCTTTTTCTCTTTCAATTAACATATAGCTGCTCCTTTTATTTTGTTAAGTGAATTATACGAAATATTGTTTTTGTTTTATTGTAATTAAGCTTTTTAGACAATAAAAAGACTGCTATAAATAGCAGCCTTATGATACTTTTACATATCTCTTTCAATGTTCTTCTTAGATTTTATATCCGGTTTATATTTATTGGCAAAATCCTGTTCCTTTTGCTCAAGAATTGCTTCATATCTATTAAGCATTATTTCTTTTTTCTAAGTCTTTTTAAATCCTCAATATCATCTTCAATGCTGCATACATTCTCTTTGATTTTTCTAAAATAAATTCATCAGCTTCCTTTTCAGTATCAAAAGATGTATATTATTATTTTGATAAGAATCTGTATATCTAGCTCTGTCATATTCATTTTACTTACATGTAAATCCTGAATAAGAGAATTAATATTAACTATATACTTTCTTCAGCTTTTAAAGATTTATTAAAGTTATTCAGAATTAATTCATCTAATATATAAGTCTTAGAATGAAATTGACTATATTCATCATAATATGTGCTATTTCCTTTATTGTAAGAAATGATATTGATATCCGGATAATTATTTTCTATAAGTTCTCTTACATCATTTTCATTATTTTTTCGTCTTCATATAAATAAATATAATCAGGCTTTATTTCTTTCTTTTCTAATACTTTGCTTAAATCTTTCTTGTCCAAATATATAAGTTCAACATTTAACCCTAATTCTTCAAGGCTTTTGTTTTAATTCTAAATGCTGTAACTTAGCACTAGCTGAAGATGCTATTGCAGCACTAATTCCATTCCTAAAACATATCATTACATTCATATTTCCACCTGTTACCTTTCAATTTCTTTATTGTTTTTCTAAAAGATTGTTCCTTTGTCTGTTCCTTAGATTCTTTTACGCTTAATGTTCCCGGTTCTATTGCATGGAAATATAACGCCGGACAATATTCATTATCAATTGATAATTCAAAACACTTATCCTGTTCGTTATATGTAACCTGTCCTTCTAAAGTAGCTAATCCGGATTCTCGTATATTATCCGGCTTAAATCTCAATCTGTTGCATTTACATCAAATGTACAGAAATCTCTTTCATGTAATGGCTTTCCGTAATCATCATAGCCTATAACTCTCTTAGAAATTGTATTATTTTCTTTTAATTCATCTATTGTAAGTCTGATTGAATTATCTATAGCACAATACTGTTCATAATTTTCTTCTCTTAGCCAGTCTATTGCATTTAGTATTGAATCATAAGCATCCTCAGCAGCTTCATTATATCCTACGCTGTATCCGTGATTATATCCTGCTTCTCTGATTTCATTTAATTCTTTATTACTATATTCCATAATCATTACCTCGCATTTTTTGATTTACATATATATTTCATTCTTTTTGAAATTTCTTTAAAACTGGCTGTTCCTACTATATTAATTGCATCATCTATAGCCTGTCTGTATATTTCTAAAGCTTCATTATTTAATGATATTTGATGTTTAGCTTTTTTAAGTTTTCTATAATGTCTTTTTGCATTTTTATATATGTTTCCAAAACACCTTCACTATATCCAATATCATGTCCTTGCTTATAACTTGCATTTTTAATACTATCAATCATTTCCTGACTATATTCCATAATCATTACCTCACATTTTTATAAGTCTACCCAAGTTATACTTATCAGTTTTATTTCTCAATTTCATCATGCATAGATGTTTTGGAATCTGTTTCTTACTACATACATCTGAATCAAGCTTTGCGTTAGTTAATAGCTTATTCAGATGAGGGTTTCTTTATAATCTTTATAATTATCTTCATTTAAAAATCATCATACTGTTATCAGGGTCTTTTATTTCAGCGGTCATAGTTTCATCTGTATAAGCTATTAGCAGATAAAAGTCATCAAAGCCATCTTTTTCATCTAAAATTTTTATATGTTTCCAGCCTTTATTATCTGCATAGTCTTTAAGATATTTTTTAACTGCATTTCTTTTATATTGTTCATCTAATTCAGATTGTCTTTTTGCTTTCCTGTATTTCATTCCACTTATCAATTGATACGGGAGTATATATACCACTTACAATTAGTTCAAGCTGCTTTTCATTAAAGCCATACCATTCTGACCAATGGTCGTAATCAACTTCATTTTTATGTAAAAGCTGACCATCTTTAAAGCAGTATGTTATGTCGTCTTCATCAGCTTTAACAGCATAATATTTATGAAGAATCGGGTCTGCTATAAGTTTAAATTCCTGACCTTTTTAAGTCCGAATTTCATTTCAATTAGTTCAGCTATACTATAATCATCTATATTAACAATCATAATCTATCCTTCCTATTCTTATTGCTACATTTAATATAACATTTCACAGCTTTTTTAATTTATAATAAAGCTTTTATGTATGTGCTTTAATAATGTTATTGCCTTTAAATAAGTGTAATTCATTTATACTTGTATACTTATTATCAGATTCACTCATCAGAATCATCATGCATGATAATATTTGTATCGTTTCCATCTTCGTTATAGTTTCCTATCATAGATATTATGCAGGATGCCATAATACAAAATAAGAATTGAGCCTAAACTTTCACCCAATAATCCGGTTTTGCTATAACAAGCACAATAAATATCTCTAATATAAGTAAAAATAAATCCTTAATGAGTTTAACTGACAATTTATAATTTGATTTTGCGTCTTTCATGTATGTATTCCTTTTTTTATTTTTCTTTTTATACAGTTTATCAGTTTTAATAATCTCAACCGTTATAAAAGGCTTTTTAGTAAAAGACAGCTATAAAGCTGCCCTTTTATTATTTGTTATTAACCATTTTATCTGCTCCTTGGTCTCTTTGAGTGCCATTTATCTTTATTAGGCAGCTTCTTTTCTAATTCCTTCATACAGCTATCCAGTGTCTTCTTTGTTTCTACTGTCTTTATATCTGCCTTGCTTATCTGCCTTACATGTTGTTTTGCCAGTGCTTCATTCACATAATAGGTCTGTGTGGATTCATTATATTTTGATATTGAAACCTTCTCTTCTTTTACATTGCCAAATGCTGCACTTAATTTGTCTGTAAGCTCTGATGCCTTATAATTGTCTATCATTTAGTTTCCTTTCACATAATTAGAAATATCTACATATGTATTATCATTTATTGTTGAAGATATATAATTTTCTCCACGCATTAGTTTGTAATCAAGTAACGGAACAGCTTCTACTATTATTCTATCTTTATACATTAAATAACATGTATCCATTCCTCTGATACAATCATTTTTTAATAGCCCGGTCATATACTATAATTCCCCAAATAACAATATTATTTATTATTTCAAAACTACAAAGTTTATAACCATAAGTCAATTTTTCTTTTACTATTTTATAAGGAGCTTGCCAATTTTTGCTTGCATCACAAGAAATCATTTTTATACTGTTATGGCTTTGTAAATATTTTTCAAGAGATATATATGCTTCTAGTAATCCCTGTTTTCCTAATGCTTCTTCTTGAGATTTTCTTTGTTCTCTAGTATAATCAGCACAATTTTTTTCCCACTCATCTTCACTTATAACTTTTGTATTCTATTATCATAAAATAAATTGTCAGCATGTATATAATCATCATCAATATAACAAGTTTTACCTTTTATATCATTAGGAATAAACGCATCTAATGCCTTAAAATGATTCATTTACAAGCGAACGGTTACAATTGTAATTACCTGTTGTTATCTTTTTATGTTTCATTTTAGTTTCCTTTCATTTATCTTCAACATCTTCATTTTCATCAATCATATCTACAATTCCAAGAGGTGATATATCTTCAAGCATATTCTGCATATTATCACATTTCTTTTTATGTATACATTTATCACAATTTATATCAATGCTCTTACAATAATCTGCTAATTCTCTTATTTTCATATATTACACACCTCACTTAAATATGTGGATAGTCTCTTCCATTATTTTGATATGCCGCTTTAGGAAGGTCTCCGGATTTAACCCTGTGTGAACTACTCCGACTTATAGAAGTCAGAGCTTCAGAGAGTAAAAACTCTTTTAAGAAGTTTGATATTTAAGTTTCCACCTGACTAATCAGGCAATCCTTATTCTTACAGGCGTATCCACGTCGCCTCTACCGTATAGGATACTCATATCCACAACGCTACTTTTCTTCATAATATTTAATGCTCCATTTACATCAGCATTTAAGTATTTGCCATTTGCCGTTTTATACAAACCACGATATATTCTATTACCACTAAACTGATAAGTCTTAGGATTATCATTGTTATAAACAGGAATATTATCTTTATCCCAAAAGATGCTTTTGATGTATAACTTTCTTCCTGTTTAACAAAAGCAATACCATTAAGTTCACATAGATATTCTAATTTTGAACGTAACTGACCATAAGGAATATTTACAAATGCCTGATTATTAATCTTACCTATATTACTATTTCTCTGAAATGTTTCATTATAACCTACTATAAGTGTTCCAATATCATTATTAATGCAATAGTCTATAATAATACGAGCTGTTTTATTCATATAATCATTAATTTTGTTATTCCTATTGCGAGCATTTGCTTTTGCTTATTAGTAGGTCTTTTGCCTATATGCTGTTTATCTTTAATAGATTGTAAGTGAGCATTTTGTTTATTATACCATTGGTTTATGGACTTAAGTTTTTACCATCAATAATAAATGATTTTCCTGTGCTTGACACAGCAGTTACAAGATTATTAATACCTAAATCAAGAGCCAGTGCATTATTAGTGTTTAAATTTCTTTGAATATGTCCAGCTTCATAAATGTACTGAATTTCAAAGAACCTAGCATTTGCTTTTGGTATTATACGGATTTCTTTAACTTTTTATCAAGTAATATAGGTGGAATAGTAATCTCAACTGGTTTATGGGATTTTTTATAAGTATTAGAAAATGGCAAAATCAGCTTATTTCCATTAAGTCTTACAAAGCCAATAACAAGTGTAGTATATCCATCTTTAGGAAGATAATGTGGTAACTTACAATCTTTGAAAGCATATTTGCCTTTTTGCTAATTTAAGTAATCCAAAAAGATTTAAAGCTGCTGTCAACTTCTTTTAAGTATCTGTTGTGCCATATTAGAATTAAGCATTTTATAATTATCAGATGATTTTTAATAAGGTATAATTCTTTTCATATTTGAGAAATTCACCTTCTGTAAAATAATACTGACGGATATTATATATTGCTTCATTTGTAAGATTCTTTGCTATATGACAAAGCTTTTAATTGACTTGTAATCTTCTTTAGACAAATGTTTCACCTGCTGTTTTACCGTAAGATACATATTTTTTCTCCTTTCGTTAGATTTAGAGAATATCTCTATGTATCTATTATAATATATATTTTACTAAAATGCTATCAAATCAGTAAAAGTATTTACATATTCATCTCGCCATCTATAGAGGTGGGAGTATTCTGTTGAAAATTAGATAAATACTGCTTCATCATACATATATCACATCTGTCACAATTGGAGTTTCCTTCTATTTCTATCTTCTTACATTCAAATTCAGGAAGTGCATCATCTAAAAACAATGAAAAGCATCCATAATCTCTTTCCCAGTAAATTTCTATATATTAAATCCTTAAGTCAAAAATTTAATAATAATAAGTATTGCAATACAGGCAAAGATTCTTAATGAGAACCATTCAAGTTCATTTTTTCTTCTTTTATATCTGATTTCATACACAGAATTAATATCTTCAGCATTAATCTCAGATAATGGCTTAGAAAGATGTATTCTAAATCTGACTTTTTGCTGCATTAAAGGTTCAAGTCTATTGTTTGTACTTTTATTATCTGTTCATTTTCTAATATATTTTTAAATTTGGGAATCCTAAAATGTTTTAGTTGGTTTTAATAATTTGCTTTGTTTATGTTCATATTCAAAGCAAAACCTGTAATATAGGCTATTTCATGTTCTAGCATTTTCCTAAAATATATATTATGCTCATTTAAATACTCAGCATTTTCTCTATTCAAATAATATTTTTCCATATAATATATCATTTATAAACTGTTTTATTTTCATATTACGAACTCTTTCTTCCATCTTATTGCCTGTTAAATTTTTTCTTTTAAATCCATATTTTAATTTTAATATCGTGACAATAATCTATTTTACATGTTTTATTAAAAGCATACCGATAGTATTTTAAATACTTAAAACTATCCATGTATAGTATCTTTTCCTTTAGCATATATAGCTTCAGATTTTTATAAAACCATGATAAATAAGTACATGGCAAGAAGATAAAGGGCTTGTTTTTAAATACTCATCGATAAAAGTTTTTACTTCATATGGATAATCTATTTTGATTTTCTTATTAACCATTTTATTCTCCTTATAATTTATAAGTAAATATCTATTTTTAAGAAATCCACCTTTTAAAGTTTCTTTCACGGATTCTTTATCATTTTCATGTCCATATTCTTGAGTAAAAACTGAAATTCATCACACTCAGTTTTACGCTGACATTTACTACAATCACTATTTATACTTTCACAATAGTGGGCTAAATTTATCAAGCATATATATTTATATTTTAAGCTTGTACTTTTGTCCGCCTACAATTTTTATCATTAATTATATTTCCTTCCTATAACCATTCTTCTTCTACAACATTGAAATATAATGGTGCTTCAGAACAATCATACCAACAAAACTCCACAGCTCTTAAATCTTCTTTTTTATATCAGGATATATCTGACTGAATAAAGCAAGATACTTAACTGCTTCATTATCCGTAAGGTATCTGGATTTTCCCAAGCTCCACCATTATAACTGCCCTTCGATTCAAGAACATAATCCAAATAGTTCTCTTCTTCTACAGGGCTTTTGTAAAGTACCTTGAAAATTCATATCAAACAAATCAGAAAACTTATCCCTCTAAATCCCAAATAGATGATACTCCTATCTTATTCATATCCACCTTACAGCGGATAACTCTCATATACCTATAATCACTCATATATTTATCCTTCTATTTACTATAATCTACATAATCATACTGTATTCCATCTGTCCAAACACCATGTCCGGCACTTGCATCTAAGAAACGCAAGTATTCATCCAGTATATCAAAATACAATGAAACTTTATCAATATCACAGGCATTTTGCTTTTAGAAAATAAATTCGTTTGTATTTCTTAATAAACTCAATGTTTGTTCATTTAAAAATGCCGAAAACTAATGGCGTAAAAAGTTGGCCCCCAATGCTGTCTTGTACGCTTATATAAATATGACAGATAATTACAGATTCCTTCTGTTAAAGAAGCACGGCTTATTTGAGCAAATAAACAAGTATATATATTTTTTATCCCCATTTATCCATATTTTGTCCTAGTCATTTTAACGCCAGTAAATATGCAATATTTTTAATTCTTGCCGGCAATCCCAAGGTCAAAGCAAAACAAAATTATTATTCAATTTATTCATGGCATTATAGCTATTTTCATAAATTGAAAGTTTCTTAAGCACTTCTAAGATTGATGCCGTTTCATTATCTAGTTCCTGTAAACATTGAATAAAATTATTGATTGTATTTGATTCAGTGTTCTTTTCATTTCATCCAATGCCTCATACAAAGCACTTTGCTGATGAGGAGTAATATAACCATGTTCTAAATCTTCTAAGATAGCAGTTATGGTGTCAGGCACTTCACAATAATTTTGATTATCTGATTCCTGCAAAACCCAAATACAATTTCATCAAAACATCCAAAGATTTCTTTTGCAGTGATAATCACTCCACCTAATTTTTAACAATTTCTATGAATTGTCCGCCATAAATATCAATAACAACAATGTTATCATCCTTGGTATTATTGGCAATAGTTGTAATTTCTTTTCCATAACGGAAGATATTCCTGAACCGGGTAATCCAAATGTAGCTTATTACAACACTTCTGTTTTCTAAGTAAAAGGTTTATTGTTATTCATAAAAATCTCCTTAATTTTATCCTCTGTGCATCTGTCTGTGTTTTCTTTGCTGTCGTCATTTTTATATATCTCTTTTTCATAAAATTTTATATCTTTATAACTATTAATGTCTAACTCATAATACTTCTTATGTTCTCTTGTATTAATATTACTAAACATTGTTGTTTTCATTCCATATGCTATATGTCTTATTTTTTATTGTTTTATTACATAATCTTCAGACTCATATGAAATATTCAATGTTGCTCTTTTTCTTCTAATTTTTATTTCTTCAATAACTGCTTTTGGTTCATGGTCTAATGTTCCAGAGCTTCTCTAAGATAAAACAATTCTATTGAATATTTTATCTTATGTCTTAGATAAATGCATACTATTTATGATACAATAATAGCTGCTATAATCATTAATGCTCCTGCTAACTTAATACTATCTTCAAAATGTAAGCTATCTAGTAATGTTATTTCAATAAGTAGTAGTACCATTGCAATAACTCCTATTACTGCTGCCCATATAGCATATGCATCATATATCTTTTTCACAAAACTTCTTTTCTTCTTTCATCTTCGGCTTAAAATTTCTGCTATTTCTACTTCTATTTCCACTGCTTGTACTTCCTTTCTAAACTACACATATAAACATTTAATTCTAATTTATCTAAATCAAATGTAGTCTCTGTTGCATCTTTGCTGAGTAGTGTTAGCTTAATTAATCCATTTCTTGTTATAATCTTCTCTCCTGTCTTGGTTTCTACAATATAATAAACTTGAGTTGACCCTAGCTCCTGCATCTTTTGGGTTATAATTGAAGCTATATTTCCTGTCATAGCTGCTTCAACTAATCTTAAATCATTGATTACATAATCGTGTTTGTATTCTCGACTTTCATATATTGATTATTGAATAGCAAAAATATAATTAATAAAAGCATGGGAGTATATATCCATTTTTGTATCACTATCTATATTTCCAGCATACATTCCAATTCCAGTTAATACCACAAATACTAATATAAACGCAGAAAATACTATAATAGCTGTGATTGTCTGCTTTTATTGACATGATTAAGCTTTTCTTTAATAACTTCTTTGTTTTCTTCATAATTACTGGTTCTAATTAAATTCATATAATCATCTCCTTACAACAAATCATTAACATTCTTTACCCATATAACTGCTCCTTTAGGATGCTTGTAATACATCTCTTTATCCAAAGGCTTTACATCTTCCAGTACCCACGCATAAGGATTAGAATATCTTTTTAAGGTCTCTATATGGTATATCAACACAGTGTTTTTCTTTCTTCTGACCAATCAGAACAGCTTATAGGATATGTAGCAGCTATTTTACATGTACCAACCACCTTAGAAGTCCTACTCTCTAACAAATAAAATCATTTCACCCTGTTTTTGTATCACTTCCACGAACTTCTATTGTCTTTTACCTTTTAAAATAAGGTCTAACCATTTATGCTTAATAATTAATCCATCCATACTTTTCTCCTTATTTTTATCCTTCTTTCTTATTTAGTCTATACTCTTAGTCAAAAGTTTATCCTTTACATAATATATAACAGCTTGTCCTTTATAACCTGAAAGATAAGCTTCTGCTAATGTTTTATCTGAACAGAATATTACTATTTCTTTGTCTGAAATCTTGTCTAAAATATCATCTGATTTAATATATGTATTTTCAAAGGTTTTAAACTCAAATGGAAAAGCTTTATTAAATCTGTCAAAATATTTATAATCTTCATTCTTAAATACGATTAAATCTTCATACACTTCTTCATAAGTTCTGCATAATGTAAGCAAATCTGCCATTGTCAGCTTCAGTGATTTATATTCGTTAGTTGATTCAGAATAATATCTCATTTGTTCACATATATATTTGATATAATCAGCAGGATTTTTAAAAATGCTTTCCTTTGTTGATTTTTAATCTTAATTCATCTGCTGTAAGAGGCAAATATGTATATCTTTTTATTGCATTAATTTTATTTATATTAGTTTTTAATGTTACAATATACAAACATTATAATCCATAAAACTATAACAATTCAAAAAGCAACAAGAAATCCAATCATTACTCCATCAAATATACGGTCTACTGCGTTATCTTTTTGATACAAAATTACCTATAATTCCTGCTACGGTGAAATATAAAAGTATAAGTGCTGCTATGAAGTGAAGAATATATTCCTTTAAAAATTCCCACAAAATGATTTCTTCTTACTTATATCATTGATTTCGTTTTTTCATAAATTTTTCTCTCCTATCCTTTACTCCTTATTATTTATGTATTATCTTAAAATATTAAGAGCATTAACTATGACAGCCCCTATATCAAGTCCTACTATATAATATAGTGTTAATATTTTTGTCCTTTTATCTTTTGTATACAGGATAACCAATAAACCATATAGTCCAAAACACTACAGCTATCCAAAATAAAATTGATAATATCGACATATTTTTCTCCTTAATCTTGAAACTTTATCTGCATATCTTCAATGTTATTATTTCGATAAGTATAAGTAACGATTATACAATCATCTATATAAGTTTTATCGTATATATACTGAGATACACGAAATTCTTTCCGTTATCAAAAAGAAGATAATATTTTGTAATAGGAACAATTGCTTTCCTGAATACCGATAAGTTTTTCTTCTCTTTTATCAACTACCTGCATAACACAATCTTCATAAGTAACAGGATATTTCTTGTTTATATGAAAATAGATAACAGCCATACTTGTAATTAAAGCAATTCCAATAAATACCATAGCTATAATTTTGACAATAGTATTCCTGATGTTCTTCCTATTTTCCTGACATTCATCACATAATCCTTTTTAATGTTTCTTTCAGCAAGTAAACAACCGCATTTCTTACATTTTGTATATTCTTTATTGTTCATTATGTACCTTTCTTTCTACACTTTGTTCCGAAAGGACGTTCTTTTCTTTCTACACTTTGTTCCGAAAGGATGTTACCTTCTTTCTACACTTCTGCCTTTCTGTTTAAGCATTGTTGGATATATGCTCTTATATCTTTAATCATACTTTCTTGTACACTATATCTTTTACTTACAGGCGGACGATAGCTAAAGTCTATTACTCCTGATATCTTATCTTTATAATGCTTATATCTATGATGCCTATAGGAGTATTCTTCAATATCTTCAAGGTAGTTTTGATACTCTTCAGGTGTATAATCTAATAAAAGAACTCATCCAATATACAGACCTTATTTATTTTCTTTCTTGATTTCTTATACTGTCTTTTATTCATAACTTAAATCTCCGCTTCAATTACAGCATCTATCATTTCATCCGGTATCTTTGTTATAATCTGTCCGCACTTAGGACACACATAATATTTAGGGTTTATCTCAATCGTATGAGTTTTTTTTCTTTTTATTTTAAAAATTAAACAATCTTCTTCTACTTCTTCTGTATAATTAACAATTAAAGCATTCATATTATATTCATACCCGGACTATATAATCCTCTCATATTAGGTTTATATACCATTTCTACATTACAAAATTGACATTTCATAAAACTCTCCTTCTTAAACATTTAATATCCATACACTATAAGACACTCTTCTTATCTTATTTTCTTTTTAACATCTGCTGCTCTCGTTCCAAAACACAATTTTCACTACCTTTCATAATCGTCTGTATTTCTATTCACTTTTAAATAAAACCGTTCATACAGGCTGTTTATCTCTTCACAGGCTTCCATACCACTACATATATCTAAAGGCATCTGTTCTTTTATAAAATTTACAAACTCTTCTACAGCTTCTTTTCTTGCCTTTATAATGTCTTTCTTATGCTGTTCAGTTATTTTTATATTGGCAGCTCTTATATAATTCATTGTCGTTTCATTTTCTGCTATTTCAGACTTTAAATTATCTTCAAGCTGCTTATATAAGTCTATTAATTCATCTTTCTTTAATCCTTTTAAATGTGCTTCTGAATATGTAGTAAACTTCATATATTTATTTCCTTTCCATTTCTTCAGTAGTCAGGCATACCGAATTATAAAATTCTGCATAATTAATTTTTTTCTTTAATTGCCTTAAAGCAGCCTGATACAGAAAAACTAAACTGGAAGCCAAAATTATCGTTAAGACTACATTGCTTAGTGGTATCAGCTTGTCTTTTAAATTAATTACATTAATCACATATAAAGCAATTGTGCTTCCCATGCAAATAAATGCACCTAATAACATAATTCCTACCGGATTCATAAGTTCTCCTTTAATTCAAATAGATGTATTTAATAAGCTTCTTATCCTGCTTTATGAATAAAATGTTATCTTCTACTTCAAAGTTATAATTTTCATTGTTATAAACAAAATACCATGCTGCAAATCATTACTGATTATTTCAGCTTCAGGATAATTCTGCATCAATGCAACCTTTATAGCACTATTTGCTGCCGATTCCGTCTGTGTTTCTGTAACACTCTGCTTTGGTATCAACTTCAATTAAAGATTCATTTTAATATTTTTAGTCATTCTTGCAAAAATAATTCCTATTAACATTACCCCTATAGCTATAATAAACAAAAAGTCGATAGAGAATCCCTTTTTATCTATCATAAGTATTGCTATTAAAACTATAATAAATCAATTGCAAATATAATTATTCCTAATAGTAAATTCATAATTTTCACCTCATCTTTTCTAATTTACATATAAATAATCAACGGTCTTATTGTCCTTATTTATAAAAGAATATTATCATCTAATTCATAACTATATTTTTCCTGTTCATATATAAAATAGCCTTTTACCTAATTTTCCATCACTTATAATCTCAGCACCGTTATATTTATTTAAAATTACTACTTTAATAGAACTTGATTTTACTGATTGTGATTCCGTAACAGTTTCTACTTCTGATTTCGATTGTAGGATTATTCTCATTTTTTTTTTGCTGATGGTGCGACTAACGCTCCAATCAACATACATCCCCATCCAACGAAAATAATAAAAGTTCCTGATTTTGAAAATTCGCTCCACAATACTATAAAACCTCCGATAACTTCCACAGCCCCTAATACCAATAAAATTATTGATAATATTTCCATACTCTTTGTTCTCCTTTTATTTATTTCTTTTATGTATATAGTTTATCAGTTTTATCATTCTCAAATATTATAAAAGTCCTTTTATAGTTTTTGAAATAAAAATAAATAATTTTTAGATACAAAAGACACCTGCTAAAACAGGTGTCTGGTAAGAAATTGTATTAGACAGTGATACAATATGTTTTTAGAAATGTTTTAAGAATATCTTTGTTGTTATCGTCTTCATAAAGGAAGTTAATGCATTATAGAATATGCAGTCAGTTTATGCTTAGATTATGCTCCACTGTACATTAGGATATTCTCTTCTATATACAGCTAAATCTTTAGAATTGCCTTCCTTTTCCAAGCCTTAATTTTCTTATCAAAGAAAAATCCATTATCTTTTAAATAGTCCTTAATATCATAGCTTCCCTGCCCTGCACATATATAGCTCTTCTGTTAAAAGACATAAAATTATTGCTCACATCATATGAAATATCAGCCTTTAGGTGTTTAAGATATCTTTCTTCCGCCGCTGTATCACTGGTCTCAGTCTCCCACGCCTTTCCACGCTATTATAATGATAGCCTCTTTCCTTTAATTCATTTTTATATCATAGCAGTTGTGTACTTTTATGATTGATATATTTCTTTATATCCAACTGATACAGGTTCATAATCTTTAATCATGTTTCTTATTTTACCGGAATCAGACGCATCAGCCGTAGCTGCTAAGAACTGTTCTTTATTAAATAACTTCATATCCAGAGCAGTTTTAAGCAGATGTTCAAAACAATATAAAACTCCTTGCTATGGTCTGACCTGCCTCTGTTGCATGTATCAATATGATGTGCTAATTCATGGATAGTTGTAGCATATTAGCTGCATCATCACGATAAGCATTAAAAATTCTTATATGATGCGTCCTTTCATTATAGTCGCCATGAAAAGAGTTTCTGTTTTCATTGCTTACTTCTATGTAATGTTTATACTGCTCAAGCTTGGGATTATCCCTATAGCATAATCTGTCAAGTCACATAAAATATTTTTAATCTGAATCATATGTTATCTCCTTTTTATATAAGCTGTCGTTACAAGCTAAGATTAAATTCCTTTCAATTGTATTTTTAGGAACATACAGTTTAATTTCTTTAATTCCTAATGAAGCTCTCTTTATCATGGCATAAGCCTGTTCATCATTGTTTAATGTATCATAGATAGTTACTTTATCTCTGTTCATCTTGAAATACTTCTTACCACCGTCTTCTGTAACTCGGTAAGCAGTTATGTATTCCTGTGAATCAATACTTCCTGAACCTAATACAAATGAACCTTCATATTCCTTATCCGTACTGATACTGTAAAGCTGGACTTCTTCTGTAGTTTTCTTTTGAAAACCTTTATTCACTTGTACAATTTCCCATATCAATGCTGCTACAATTGCAATATACATAATTCCAAATTATTATACGCATAACCAAAATAAAAATATTATCCTTATTCATATGCTGTGTTCTCCTTTTAATTTATTATTATTTTGTTACTTTAATATATAGCTGCTATTATGCACATTGATATGGCAGATAAGAATGATTTTTTCAATTTTTCATCATATGTTAATTTAAGATTTCTGGAATCATAATATTCTATCTTATCTACAGGCAATTTATATGTAGAAAACATACCGCCTTTTTATAATATTTAAGTGTTGAAAAATCATATGAAAAATATATATCTTTTCAGTATCTATCATATTAATGATATCAATAAATGGTATTATCTTATCTAAGTAATTTATATTTCCTGATAATATATTAATCAAACATAATGTAAACATAGAGTAGCTATAAAAATTAATGAAATATCTGCAAGTATTGAAGTACTTATATAGTTCACAATAAGACTTAATATAAAAACAATTGCAGCAAGATTCATTGTTACTTTCATCTTTTATGAGTGATGATTTTTTCATCTGTAACATCTTCAAAATCAATTTCTAAATATCTGCTTCTTGTAAAATTTAATTTAAGTTTTGCTGTCATAAAACTCCCAATTATAATCACATTTTTAACTCTTATTACATACATTCCTTATAAGTTTTCACTTAATAGTCTGAATCAAAGAGCCTTCATCCATATCAAAGTTACTGTTTTGCCTTTCTTTAACTGAAATAAATCATCTCTGTCATCCCTAAATCTAAATGGGAAATAATCATAACTTTCTATTTTATTCCTGATAAGATAATCTTTATTAAGCTTAAATGGTTTATCCCATATTTCCTTTACTGTTTTATTATCATTTTCATATCATTTACTGAAAAGGTTATACTGCTATCAAAATACTTCATCTGTTTTGTAAGATAATCTATATAGCTTTCAGGAGTATCTTTAAATAATCCTGCATTTATAGCTTCTTTAACTTCATCTACTGTAAGAGGTAGATATGTATATCGTTTTACGGCTATTATATGTGTTATTCCGGTTACTATTGCTATTACAATTACGCCTATAATAGCAAAAGCAATTAACAGCATGAAAATTACGCCAAATAGCCATATAGCACCTATGACTGTTTCTATTAAAATATTGTAAACTTACTGCTTACATCTTCTATATATGGATTTATTTCTTTTCCATTATTTATGTATGGCAATATCAGATTTCCTATAATGGCAGATAAGGCAATGTATATCATAATTGCTCCGACTAATATTACTCCTGCACACTCATCTAAAAACTTTCCAAAATGATTTCTTTCTCAAATTTCATAACTTATCTCCTTTTAGTATTGGTTTATATACCTTAAAATCTGTCTCTTCTGTAATAAGGAATCCATCCTTATAAGACTCCTTATACTTAAGTGACTTTAAAAATGTTATCTGTTCTTCCCTTGATAACTGCTTCTTAAAGGCAATAATCTCATCATGGCTGCAATCAGTGCATTGCTCAATAAGACTATATAGAAATGACTTCTCTTTTACCTATATAGAAATGACTTCTCTTTACTCTGTCAATTAAATCAATAGTTGATTTAAACAGCATTATTACCATAAAAGTTACAACAAACGAAAGTATAATAATCTTCATAAATAGCCTCCATTTATTATTTTCTATCTAAATAGTGTAAAACCATACTATATTATATTTAAGTAGTGTAAATGTACTAACTTAAATAATTTTATAATTGTCTCCTTCTTTTGATGCTATAATTTTAACTTGAAACTAAATTAGAAATGTTATAAAAGACTTTTATATAACAGCAAGAAAAAATATTTTTAGTGCAAAAATAACAGCCTGTTTCCTTATACAGACTGTTATAATTATTTTGTATATTCACTTAATCTGATAAATTCCAATAATTAGATGGTGAAGTGAAAATATTAGTTTTAATTGTATTTTCTGAAATTACTTTTAAAATATCATCCAAATAATCGAATAATCTATCCCAAAATTTGCTTACTTCCAAACTGCACTTGGTTAATAACAATTTGTCATTTATGTAGAGCAAAAGCTATCTGCAAAATATTCAAGTCCTTTATTTTCATTATTTCCTAAAGTAAAATAATATGCAGGAGTATATTGAGGGTTAATTGTTTTACTAATTTGTTCCATTCTAAAGTTTGAGATAAATCTCCCATATACATATCTACAAAGTGTCCTATTTCATGACCTAATCCATACTGAATCGCATCTTCGGACGCATATGTATAGATTGTTTTGGTATCATAATCAGTTACTCCGTATATATCATAAGTGAATCCAAACTTCTCTTTTAGTTCTTCGTTAGTTATTATTATTTTCCAATTTTCACTATCAAACGCTTTTAATATCTGAACAGGAATTTTACTTAAATATTCTTCTACATAATTTTTAGCCTTATCTGTATCTATATAATTAATATCTTTGCACAAAATGACATAAGAGTATCTTTTGTAAAATATGGTTTAATTTTATATTCAATATTTATACTCATAATTTCTCCTTAACTTTTAATCACTATGTTATCCAAAATTAATTGGAAGATTATTTATCCTTAAAAATATATCCCCAATATCCGGTTCGCTGTGCTATTTTCCTTGCTTCTTTCTAGCTTCTTTAAATGTCATTATTTTTCTCTTAAAAGACATATCCAAATTCTTTATATCAGCTTCATACCCATTAGAAATATTTCTTAAGGTTATATTCTTAGATATTTCTTTTAATTTTGCCTGCTGTTTTTCATCCGGATGCCGCATTGATTCAAGAAACACAACAGCATCATTTTCTGTAAGTGTCATAATAAATGCTCCATACTTTATTTTTTCTAAGGATTGGTTCATACTCTGCTAATTCTTCATCATTTTCAATTAAAGGTACTTTCTGTATTACTGTCTTGGTTGTAATAACCTTATTACCGTTCTCATCAGTGGACTCTTCCTTTTCTGCTGATTCTACAGTTGTAATAACAGATTTTAGAAAAGCAATCTGTTCATTACGGCTCATATGTCTGAATTTCTTTAAATCATCCTGTGATATGTCATAAAGCAAACAATCATAAAGAATTTCTTTTTGTTCTTTCAAAAATTTTGTAAAAGCTATCAATATAAGAGCCGTTACACTGACTAACAAGGTTATCACAGTAGCTATAGAATTTTTAAAGCCTATATTAACAACTACCGGCAATGTTCCTATAAGTAGGACATATATGCCTTATTAATAAAAGTTATATCGTATCTGATTGCAGTCACAAAATAAAACTAAGCATAATCAATGAAACAACAAAGACTACATTTATTAATATAGTTATAATCATCTTATTTCTCCTTCTTAAGTATTGGTTCAAAAGTTTTAATTGTGCATCATCAGCAATTAAATGTATTTCATCATATATCTTTTCTTCCTTTTCATTTAATCTGATGGTCCGTGTCTTCTTAATGGATTTTAAGAATGCAATCTGTTCTTCACGGCTCATATGCTTTTTGAAAGTCTGTTAAATCTTCCTGATTCCAGACATATATTAATTCTCTATATAGTCTGTTCTTTTCTTCATGGTTATAAAAACATTGGTAAATATAATCCATATAAGTAATATAATTGTAAGACCAATATCACTATAAGAATAGCTAAATTCTTTATCTTCAATAAATCCACGCACATCAATAAAATTACTCGGCTAAACATATGCTCGCCTTACATTCATAAGGAATCCAGTCTGCATTAAGCGGATATCGGGATGCAATATCATGATACTTAAATGCACTTACCAGATAGAAAACAAAGCCAATTATAAAATAACAGGCATTATTCTTAATAATATAAAACTTATCACTTCTATACTCATAATCTTTCTCCTTTACTTAACGATACTAAGTAATGTACAGGTACTTACATTACGCATCTGTGCTTCCTTAACAGTCATAACGAATATACAGTAGTCAGGCGATACTGATACTATGTACTTCCCCGGCTTATTTTCATGCAGCCATTTTTCTTATACGGGATGCTAAGACATTCATTGCTTCAGCAATTTCATTGTGTGAGTATTCATCTTCATAATTATCAACCATAAGAAATCTGTCAAGGTTATTCCTCTATCCATATCTTCTAAGAATATTTCATACTCTTCATTAATAATCTCTTCCATAATAATCTCCTAAAATATTTATTTTTCTATCTCTTCAGGATGTTCTGTATCTATACCAAAATCCACTATAAGGCTCAATTTCTTTGTCTTTCAGTTAGATGTATTAGTTGCATATTTGACAATTTCGGCTTCCTTTTTAGTAAGCTCCACATATCCTGTTGAATATTCTTCAGCCATTAAACAAACACTGTATCTGTATTTTTTATCTTCCATAATAATCTCATTGTTTTCTATTGTAGGATGAACTGCTCACAACCGACATTAGTTGGATGGAGTTTTCTTGCTATTTTCGATAATTTACATGCTAAGTATTCAAATATCACAAATGCAATAATATAACTGACTTCTATAGGCATATCTTATTTCTCCTGATTTAACTTAATATGTAATACGTTATTATCTTCATATAAGAACCACCACTTATATCTTTTCATTTCTATATATGTTGAATCTGTATCATACTTTTGTATCACTAATTACAGCTTCATTTTTCATTGCCTGCAATATCTGTATATTTAATTGCTTGCCACTCAATCCTGTTTATCTGTATCTTGTACTTGTACTACTTCAATATTATATGTATTAATATTCTTAGCTTTATAAAGTTGGCTGACAGATGTTGCCATAAAGCATGACAATAACACTAAAAGACCAAATGATATAATAATTGCCAAATCCATATTTTCTGTGTTTTGATGTAAATAACAGTGACATCACAATTCCTACAATTCCTATTAAAACAAGCATTAGTATTAAAATATATTAACATTCATAATATTTTCTCCTTAATCTCTTTCTATTTTTATTCTGTTTATTTTTAGTTATAATTTTTCCTAGCATTTAATATAAGGAATCAAATGATATTCCCATATCCTATAAGCATCACCAAGTTTCATTATTGAGGAATAATCTAAATCTGATTCTTCTGCTATTTTCAATAATGTGCTTGGATGTTCGTTTATGTGATATATTAATAATGCTGCAATTCTATACTGATATATTTTTCAGTATAGTCCGTGTTTTCATTTATACGATTTATCAAATCGTGACGCTTATTATAAAATTCGTTTATACAATTTTTGAAGTCTGTTTTAAAAGGCATTCTGAAAATGTATTATCTATTCCAAAATCAGATTCTTTATAATGAATATCAAAATCCTTTAAAACTGGTCATACTCAATTAATGTCATGCTTATAATCCTTTCTACTTATTCTTTAATGGCAAATTCAAACTTTCATCACTATCATTATTATCATCAGCCTTTGTTATCTTGATATATTTATTATTATCAATATCCTTAATAATCTCTATGCTGTATTTTTGTTATTGTATAAGCTTCCTTCATTAAGCATGGTACTGTACTTATACTCATATACATTTTCATATTCAGCCTTTATAGCTGGCTTAATTATATTTTATAGTGTCTTGTAGGAATTAAATAGCCCGACAGGAATATTACAAAAGATGCCAGACATATACCTAGTAAAATAAAATCAAACTTTATTTGCTTCTTTAAAATATCTTTATCTGTTTCCTGTATTTTTCTTCCAAAACTACAATCATTCTTTAGCATTGCAATTCCTGTTACAAAAGTACCGCTGAAAGACATGCTAAAATGCACATAAAAATACTATTGTTCTCATAATGTATCTCCTTAATTAATCCTTACTTATATGCAATACATTTTCATATTTATATATAAATAAAAATTCTTTCTGTTTTTCTCTATAAGTACTGTTCTCAGCATCATTTTTATTCCACTTATGGGAATTTGATACTGATTACCTGATTCATCAGTATAAGTTTAAGTCTTTTCTGTATCATAATTATAATCGTCTGATATATTCTGAACTGCTGTTTTAACCTTTGGAACGTATTGTAATCCAGCTCCTAATATAAGTATTAAAACGATTATTCCACCCAAAACTGCTAACAGTATCTTTTATAGATTTTAAGTTCTCCTCTAATGGGGCTAGTATAAACATTACCATACCAAATATCATAATGATAAGACTTGTAAATCTTGTTAAACTCATAATCTTTTCTCCTTAATTATTATTTATAAATCCCTGTGGCTCATGTAATACATAACTATCTTCATAAAGAAACATAAAATGTTTTCTTGCCTTTTCAATATATGTAGTATCTGAATCGTAAACTATTTCTTTAACAGTTATCCTTCTGTCAATATTTTCTGTATCCGTATATGTGACATTAAATAATGTGTCAGAGTTATCCTTTTGACTTATTTTATTTATTTCCTGTACTGAAATTTGTGATGTTGATGATGTATGAGAAAACTCATCAAAAGACATTACCGGTATAACTGCTATAAATGCAATAACACTAGAAATCAAACCGGACATTAAATATATTAATACATCTTCAAAATGTATTGAAAAATCATAGTTAGAAACATTGCTCCAAAAACATTATTAGAATAATTACAGTGTATAATTCTGTACTCATGCTTATTTTCTCCTTCTTAGTTAAGCAGTGATGTATCTATAATCTGAAAATTAGCTCTATGAATGTACAATGCCTTGCCATCTACTGATAACTTGTTGTCTTAGGAAGGTCTTCACATACTTCATAGAAAACGCTGTCGCCTGAATAAGCATATAGGGTCTCCAAGCTGTGACTGAATTACTACAACTCTTGACTTACCAAACATATTCTTATACTTGTTTACAATACCGGCGACAAATGTACTTTTCCCTACACTTCCATCTGAACTACTGTTGATGTTCTTTTATATTATCCATAGTAAAGTCTACATCCGGCTTTAATCCTTCTTCTGCAAAATTGCTGTACTACCACAGTTTTCGACTTCGTGTCCGTCAATAGTTATTGTTACAACTGAAGAAAGTACTTTGTTATATCCACCATCTACATAATCATATTCCTTTACGGTATTAGGACTTAAATCAATGCGTTCTCCGTGCATTGTCATAAATTTCTCCATCGTTTGAATAAAAGGATGCTATATATTCATTACCTGATATACTTCCTTTCATACTCTGTACCTTACTATGCATAAATTCACATCCGGTAAGTGATAAAATACCTACTGTTAATATTGTAGCTGAAATTATTCTTTTGATTTTTCTCATTATCTTTTCTCCTATATTTATAAATTAGATTATCCAGCCTGTGTTATAGAGTTTTTCCTTCTGTCTTATTATCATACAAGCTTCCTTTTTTTTCTGATTACATTATTTTATTTTTAAATCAGATTTATTATAAAAAATCCTTTTATGTAAAAGAAGAAAAAATATTTTTATATGTAATTTTATGAAAACTCCATAATGGTTTAATAGCGGTGTTTGCATTATCTTTTCGTTCCATTCTTTAATAAGCTGTCTCTATTTTTCCTTATATTTAAGCGGTATAACAATTTCAGTCATTTCTTCACCCTTATCAAAGAAATTATAGCTTTCAGGGCTGCTGTAATATTTAACAACTTCCATAGAAGCCATTACCATACGTTTACTTAAATATCTTTCTACATATATACCATTTACACTTTTACATCTGCTTAAAGCTACATATAATTGTCCATTTGCAAATATCTCAGGCTTTAAATTCATAGCATCATACGTCTGACCCTGCGACTTATGTATCGTTACTGCATATCCAAGCTTTAATGGAAACTGCATTGCACTTCCGGTCTTTTTCTTTTAGCTTTATTTCAGTTACATTTTTCTTTGTTACAGTTCCATCTTTATTTTTACTTCAATCTCTTTTTCTTCTTCAACAGCTTCATACTTATACTTGTCTGATTCTTTCTTTTCAATCATTACTGTATGTCCATTGTCAAGCTTAACGGTAATGACACTGGTAAATAATCCACTGCCTATGCCATTAGTGCCTGTAATCGTGCCAAGTGAACCGTTATTATACTCGCCTGCACTGTCATTAGCAGTTATTACTACTCTTGCACCAATCTTGTATATAAACTTATCTTCTACAAGTCCGTCAGCCTTTGTTACATCTCCACTGTATTCAGCTTCAGATACTAAAAGTTCATTGTTAATTTTTCCAGTTCGTCTTCATTTTTCTTTCGTGCTGTATCATTCTTTCCACATACCCATATACCTTCATTTTCTTCTCTTGATGTATTTTCTGAAAATACCGTATACATGTATTATCACCTGTTTTACATTTATCAAGTGCATTACAGAAATCCTTATCATCCTGCCTCATAATCTGTAACAGGCATCTTAATTTAATGTTAAATATCTTCCAGTATTTACTCTGGAAAGCGTAGCCGTCACCTATATCACAGCCATAATGCTGCTCAAGAATCTTATCCTCTTCTGCTTTTTATTTATTACCGGTGCTAACTGATAAAAGTCTCCTACAAAAACAAGCTGTATATCCTTCTTACCGTCTTCATGTCTTTTTATCTGCAAGCATAAGTATCTGTGCAAGATAATCAAATGTATCCAGACGTACCATGCTTATCTCATCAATAAGAAGTACATCTGTATCCAGTAGAAAATCATATATACTTTTCCATCTGGGCTTATTTATCAGTATGCCTAAATCAAGTTTAAACTGTGAATGAAGTGTTGCACCGCCTATCTCATTTGCAGCAATTCCGGTTGGAGCTGTTTTTACAAGATTAATCTCCTTTTCATCACAGTAATCACTAAATGCCTTTACCAGATAACTTTTGCCTGTTCCTGCATTACCGGTAAGAAATATATTTTTCCCATTTACAAGTTCTTTAAAAATATCTGACTGTTCATCATTAAGTGTATCTGCTGTTATTTTTTCACTTAATACTGCCTTGGAAGCTGAATCTACACTGTCGGCTGGCTTTACTCCATACGCATTTTAATATCAGCTGCATATGCTTTTGGGGCTTTAATATGTCTGCTGTTACAACTGTCTGACATATTCTGTAACTTTTTATATTATCAAATGATGGCATTGTGCCATATTCCCACCTTTTACTGTAGCAGATGAAACTCCAAGTATTTTGCCAAGTCATTTCTTGATAAATTATTTTTATTTTTATATTCTGAATTAATGTTTTTATATCTGGCATAATTTTATTCCTTAACTAAACTTATTTAATAAATTCATTTATCGTTACAGTTTAATTTTAGAATAAATAAAAAGGACTTGTTATATAAAGTCCTTTTATCACTTTTATATTATTTTTTCTTACATAATTTTAAAATATTTTAATCACGCTTTGTTTAACATATTAAGTTCTTTATTACTTTCAATCTTTACAGTACACTGTCTGCTGAGTGCGTTATAACAGAATTTCATCTGGTCTGCAAAATGTATGAGTGCATCTCTTTTATTTATAAGAAGCTTCACATCATTCTTTTGTATCTGTTTCTGCTTTTACATATTTATTTTGCCTTACCACACTTTCAAACATACTTGCCATACAATCAAAATACACAAAGCTGTTGGCAAAATGCGTAAGCATATGGCTTATAAGGTCTGCCTGAGTAGTTAAATCCTTTATATCAGGAATTTCTATAATGAAGTCTTCACTGTACCATTCATAAAGGCTTTCCATAGACATTGCAAGTATATCTGAATATTTTACATTACTTTTCATAATTTCTCCTATAATACAGTACCATTTATTACAAGTACCTTTCGGGTTTTGATGTGCTTCCAAAATACTCCTGATATGATAAAACTTCTACCTTATCTCCCGGCTTCATTTCTTTTATCTTAACTGCATCAGTAATTTTTAAATAAACAGGGTAATCATTATCATTAATGCCGTCATTAATAATCACCGTTCTTATTTTCTTGTCATCCGTAAAACTTACTATCTTGGCACTTCTTAATTTAGGCTTTGAATAAAACAGCCTGCTTATTGTTTTATTATCTGATGCTTTGTCAAATACAAATCATACAGAAAAAATACTGCTGCAAATCCTGTTAATATGCATAATATTATTACAGTGCTTTTCTGCGTATTCAAAATAAAGAATCAGACTAAATGCTGCTGCATTAATTAATGCCATTACAGATGATATGGTTTCTGTTAAACGTGACTTATCTTTAATTTTCTGTGCTGTCTGTTCATAAATATCATATATGCTTATTTCTTTCATTTTACTCCTCATAAAGCTCACTGTCATCAATCTGTAACTGCCATAAATTACCGTCATTGTCCATAAATTCATAGTTTTGTTCTTCACAATATTTTTCACAATTTTCCATACTGTTTGTATATACAAGTTTTTTTCTTCCATGAAGATATGCATATACCTTACAATTATTAAGTCCGTTTGTTATATCCATTTTCATTTATCTTTCCATCCTTTATAAAATATTCACGCATAAAGCATATACTGTCATTAATACAGAGTAATAATTGCACTTACTGCCACCGGAAGCATATCCTTTAATATTTTTCTTTTAACATGTTTTCCCCTTTATAAAATATTGCTTAATACTTTGTACATAGCTGCTGTAGCCGGATTTCTTAAAGCTTTGTAATGCACCGGAATAACCTTCGTTATACATCATAAGAGCAAGTTTTATATCACCATTACTCTTATTTATACAATCTCTTATATAATAAGTTCCAAGATGAATATTACTATCAATATCATATACATCTGTTATTCCAAATTCTTCCATTTCTTCTTTAAAAATACATCATTTAACTGCATTAATCCTTTACAGTCTGCATAACTTAAAGCATACTGGTCAAAATCGCTCTCAGTTCTTATTACCGCTAATATAAGCTTTTCATCTATTTCATACTCAGCTGAATATTTTACAACTGCTTTATATATTTCTTCATCAATATCTATGGATGATATTTCATTGCTTACATCTGCCTCTAAGGAATCTGATGTATTCTCTTCATTTCCCGTATCATCTTCCAGCTCGATTATTATTTCAGCATTTTCATTACCTGCCACATAAACTGTTTCTTCTTCATTTATTTTTGCTGATGTGAAATTATCCAAATCGGCTGCCATACAATTTACTTTATCAGGTTGTCTAGTTGTCGGATATGCCAGTGCAAGTAATAATACAACCACTGGCATATAACATTTATTTTCACTTATTGCCCGCCTTTCAAATCTTAAGCCACTATAAATGCCTGACGTTCAAGATACTCACGCTTATCAATATCTGATAAATCTCTCGCATACTCTGTTATGGCATTTGTAAGCCCCACTTAGTCTTTCCGTCATAAGTTTCATTAAAAGCTTTATTACCTTTCCAGTTTCCTTCTTTGGAAGATTAAGCTTTTGAAAGATATTCAAGTCTGTAATCTTCTTTAATCTTGCTTATTGAACTGTCCTTAAGTGCTGAATTAATAACGAGCATCTTAATGGTTTCTTTTCTGTCATCCATTGCCTTTAAGGTCATGTCAACATCTGTACTGAATCCTTTTGTTCCCTTATGAACATGCTTACAGATAACAAAATCCTTCTGACTTACAATCATTACCGTTTGTACATACCTGTCTGTAAATACCTAAGTTAATCTTGAAGAACTCCTGCCTACATTGCTGTTATCAATATAGTACATAAATCTTAAAGGTGATTTATCATTAGGGATATAAAACTCTTCATCATCAATTGCTCTTATATGAAGTCTTTCAGGACTTACCTGTGCCTGATACTTCATTTCAGATAATCTGCTGTTTCTACAATATCAATTACTTCCTTATCATCAAAAACGCATACTTATCTGTAACCGCACCGCAAATCTTACCGTTATATTCCCTTACAGTGAAACTTCTGCCATTCTTACAGTAATTATTAATCCTGTTCTCAATAACAAGCTCTGATAGTGTTTCATCACTGTCTGTTAATGTCTTTACAAAATCAGTTGGAAACTTAACCAGTCTTCCCATACTTATAAGCCCATATGGTGAATAATTAGCTGCCCTGTTAAGCCTGCCTGTAGCATTTCTTACTTCATATGAGTTTTCTGTATCTGCAATTGCTGTTACTTCTGATTTGATATCATTGAAGCTGTCTGTAAATTTTAAAAGATTGTCTCTCATATATTTCTCCTATTCTAAGCAGCCTATGACTACTTTTATTTTTAATTCATATATATTGTAACAATCACATGCTTCTAAAAAGTTGCAAAAAGGACTTTTATAGATTTTAGGAATATTTTAAGTATAAAAAGCATCATATAAGGTTTAAAGCCTTATACAATGCTTATATGGTTAATTTTGAAGCAACCAACTATTGCCGGATGATTTTATCTTTCTATGTCTTCATGTTTGGTTTTGCAATTATCATTTTGCAGCCAGTGTATCTAAAATCTGCTTAAGATTTCCTTCTTTTATCTTTTCGTCTTCAACTCCTATACAATCCAGTGCTGCTTTAATAACTGTAAGTGTTTTTACATCAAGATTGTAAAGATTATCAGTATTAAGTGACCTGATGCTATATATAATTTTTCCTGCAAGCTTATTCTTCTCTACACGGTTATAGTCTTCCTTAGTAGGAATGGATAACTTATGTGAATAATAAAGATTAACTCCCATTTCCTGCCGTATTTATCAAACTGGGTAGAACTTCTATCAGATAATCGTATTCTACCTGTAGGCGTTACCTTTCTACTTCCGCTATATAATCATCTTCCTTATACCTACCTGATACTAATACCTTATCTCCTACTTTTACATTTAATTCTTCCATATTAAAACTCCTATCTTGAATAATCATACTTTACTTTAAACTCTAAAAGCTCTATTACATAGTCCGGGCATTTTGCACAGTTCTGTTCCCACTGTGTAAGGTGTTTTTAATGGTATATGATACTCATTAGAAAATTTTGCCTGTGATAACCCTGTAATGCTCCTTATTTTTTATTTTTTCTCCTGTGCTTTTAGGTATACAATTGTTTATATTTGATTTTACTATTTTGTTGTCTCTATACTCATTATTATTCACCTCATGCGTTTATTTTAATATATTGTATACCTTATTAAAGGATATGTCAATCATTGTTGTTTATAAAAGGACACCGCACCAGTTTGATACGGTAGTCCTTTCATGTGTTACTTGGTTTCTTTTATATCACTTGTTTTTGTAAATGTGTATTCCTTTAATGGCTGTCTGGTCTTTTATATATCCAGTACCTTTTTCAGCCCACATTGCATCTGCAAGTGCTGCATAATCATTAGTCATGCTTTCTTTAAATGTATCACTTGTAATGTTAAGTGTAACTATCTGTTTCTGTTTCCATACCGCATTTAAAGTACACTCACCATTATTCTTTGATACAAGTCTTACAGCTTTTCCGCCTGAACTGTATACATCACCGTTGCTGTTTTCATCTGATACACATTTCCACATAACAAAATGATGTGCCGGACGGTATGTTGTGACTGCTTTTGTTGTCTTCAAGCTTCATAAATGTATTATAATAATCTCCTGTTGCATCAGGAGTGAAAATTCATCTTCATACCAGTATGTTATACGGTTAAGTTTAAGTGCTGTACCACCTGTCGTATTGTAATTTACTGTATATCTGTTTTCACTCCATGCTGCATAAAGCGTTATATCACTTACATTCTCAAATGTCTTTCCGGCATCTTTATACCAGTCTTTACAAACTGTAATCCGAATTTCTGATTAGTATTTACTACAGTTTTGCTGTTATTATTATCTGAAGTACTCAATTCATTAAAAGCATAGCCTTTAAATGTCCATCCTGTAATTTCAGGATTCTTTGCTTTGCTGAAAGGTATTACTTCATCAAATGTAACAGTTATCTTTGTATCGTTTTCCGGTGAATAAGTTGAATTTACCCTGTAACCATTTTTAGTGTCTGGCTTATTGCTTACTAATGTAATGGTATATTTATTGGCTTCCATAATGCAAAACATGTCTGTGATTTAGTAACTTTAAGCGTATTAAATCCGGTTACTGCCTTACTGTCTGTACCCCAGTAAGATGTCTTACCGTCATTATCGGCTGTCTGTTCATCACTGCCTGTATAATCATGGTATCCAAGCCTATATGCTGTTGGCATTGTTATTGTACTTCCATGTGGTATAACCGCATATGGTATATTCACTGTTGCAGGGCTGTCAGTACTTCCATTAGCATTAAAATCAACACGGTGGAACAATACCCGGTGTTATTTCAGGTGTATTGTTATTTCCTGTACTCTTAAGCTTAATGGTATCACCTATATTTCCTGCTTTATCATAAGGAAAATATAATATGTGGTTTCTCCATTAAGTGTAATTGTTTCACTGCCGCTGTATGTACCATTTTTATCAGCCGTTACATTTTCTTTTGTATTGCTTTCTGCATCAGGATTTGTTCCAATATAATATCCGCAATATCTGAGCCTGTATTGGTTTTTCCTTCTGCTGTGTCATACAGTTTAAACGTAATGGTCTGTGATGCTGATAAATTACTTGTCACATCTTCAAGCACTGCTACAGGCTTTTTGTATCTTTCCATACGGCGTAATAGGTCTTATTATCATCAGCCTTAATACTTATGATGCCTGTCTTTCCTTTTTTTCTGTCTGCTCCATCCAAGGAAATCAACACCATCTCTTTTAGTTACAGGTGTAATACTCTTTCCTGCTTCATTAATGCTAATGTATGTACTCAAGGTCTCCGGTACTGATGTGAAATCTGATTCAATTACATTTTTTCGTCTGATGATACAATGTTATTCTTATTTGTATTTAATGTTGTCTGATAAAACGTAATGGTTTTTGCTTACCTTTCCGTTCTTATCTTTAACACTAAATATATAAGTACCTGATGCATTACTTTTCTTGTAAATGTTACTGAACCATCAGCGTTACATGTAACTTTTCATATTTTTCATCTTTTTCAAAGCTTATATAATCTATACCGCTTCCGTAATCCTAGCTGTAAGTGTAACTGTTTGTGCGGCTGCAAAGATTATTTGTACTGCTTATATTAATCTCTTCCGGTGCATTGTCTTCCCATATTGCATAAAGATTAACCGTACCAAGATTAACAGTTGTAAGGTTCTTTACAGACTGTCCGTAAGAAAAATCTGCTGTTCCATTACCGTTCTTACTTGGCTTTGTCATCCAGCCTGACTTTCTTGTATAACCTGTAAGAGTAAATCCGTTATTCCTTAAATTCTGACTCTCATCATAAATAAATGTCACGCTTTCAGTGCTTCCTGTTACGTTACTTATTGACTTAGGCTCTACCGGCTGATTTTTTATTATATACAACCGTATAGCTGTTGTTTGTAGCCTTAACTCCAAGATAAACATTTCTTGCAGGCATATTAAACTTAATTGTCTGTGAATTATATGTTGTATTGTCTGTTAAGATGCCGTCAACACCTGAATTGTTTCTGCTATACCAGCCTGTAGGATACTTACCTGATGAAGCATTTATCTGTACCATGCCAGTGATATCCTGTTTTAAATTAGCCGTAAGTGTTACCTTCTGCTCATATTCATATGTCTTTAATCGCTTACACTGCTTATTCCGTTACCATATTCAACATTGGCATTTACGTTACCACCATTTATTGTATATGTATTTCTTGTATAATACACATCAATTACTGTTGTACCGTCAGGCTTCACATAAGCCGTTCCTTCACTTGGAAGAACTCCTTTATATGTAAATCCTTCCAGTGTCCTTACAACAGGTTTTACCCAGCTGTATGCCTTGCCGTTTAAATATTCAGCATCATACATTGTATAATTGCTGTCATTTAAACTGTTTTCATTATAAGTCTTACTGTCAGTATTAACATTTTTCTTCCAGTGCCTTACAAGATACTTGGTATCTTTTGCATTTATTGTAACTGTTACAGTTTTGCCTTCAGCCGGCATTTTAAAATTACATTACTGTTATCAATAATACTATATCCGCTTTCAGCTGTTGTGATAATGCTTATACTGCTTCCATAGTAAACTTCATTACAGTAATCAGTGACTTTATTTCCTACAACAGTTTCATTTACAGTAACAACCGTTGTACCGGCTGTGTGTCTGTCTTCTGCTCCTGTTATCGGATTTTTACTACGTCTACAAGATTTCCCTTAGTGTTCCATTTATAAGTCCGTTAAGGTCTAATGTATATTTGTTTCTTGTATAGTAGTATTTTACTACCGTAGTTCCATCTGCTTTTATTTTACAGTCTGTACATCAGGATAAGTAAATCCGTTTCCAAGGCTTAATCTTTTGCTGTAACTGAAGTATCCGTAAATCCTGACAGTCTTTCTGTCTTTGTAGGTGTACTTGGATAATTACCATTTATATCCATTACATAATGATTAACGGTATATCCTACATCTGCCGCTGTCCAGTTAGCTTTATAAAACTTGTTTCCTGTACTGCCTTTATATATACTTACATTTTTCTGTGGTGTAGTACCATTGCTGCCTGTCCATCCGGCAAACACATATCCTAATCTGATAGGATTATTAAGAGCAAATGTAGGTGTTTCAATATTGTAACTTGTAGGATTACTTACCGCAACTGTTCCACCATTAAGGTCATAGTTGATTGTATAATTAATAGGTGTCCATGTAGCAGTATAAGTTCTGTTACCTATGCTTCCCTGATATATACTAATTGATGCTTGTGATATCGTTCTTCCTTCTGATTTGCCTGCCAGTATATAGTGTATATAATATTTCGGCAAATTATCACCAAACGCATCTTTTAAATCTTTATACTTGGCTTTATATGCATTCACTTCAAATTCTGCTGAACCCTGACGACCTTCTTTCATTCCGTACTTTACAAAATGGCTTAATGCTTTATTTGCATCATCTCCGTATGCCGATTTTAAATCCGGATATTTTGCAAGATAATATGCAGGGTCAAATACTGGTGCGTAATCTAAAGACGCATAACATTCAGGGATAAAGCAGGATGTTGAATCTGACTCATCTTTTTAATAACTTCATTAGCATTTCTGTTATATACATATGATGTATCTTTACTTTCACACCATCCTGCAAATATATATCCTGTTCTTGTTGGATTATTAAGTGTAAATGTAGGTGTTTCTATATTATAAGTATCTGGATTAGTCTTACCATTTAATGTACCACCATTTAAGTTATAAATGATATTATATTCATCTGCTGCCCAGAATCCCCAGAAAACAAATTCTTCATCTGCATCTATGTCACTTCTTATCCATGAATCATTCATTTCAAATGTAAGTCCACTATTATTATACGGATACCAGTTTGAAACATCTGAACCATACAAGTCACTTCCATCTGTAGTATGCCAGTTACCATCATAACAGAATACTTTCTTATCAGAGCTTCGTCTTACATACCAGTAACTAAATGTATGCCCTGTATATGTAAATGCATTTCCATCTGCCAATGTGAATGAATCACCATAATGTACTGTCTGTGAAGGTATGCTTCCTGCACCAGTGACTACTTTGTATGATATCTTGTAATTTATAGCATCCCATCCTGCTTTTACAGTTACATTACCGTCATATCTCCAATGATAATCTGTATCGTAACTGTAAAGGCTTGAATTTTTATTGCTACTCCGTACTTATTATATACGCTTTCGCTTCCCAGATACCAGCCTGTAAATCTATAGCCTCTTCGTGTTGGTATATCACCATTCATGTAACAGAAGTCATTTATATTCCATCCAACTGACACGGTGTTTCCATTCTTCCACTCTGCATTATAAAGATTATTGCCGGGATTCTTTAATATACCGCCATTTGGGTCAAATGTCATTGTATACCATTTAATCTCTGTCTTAGCTGTAAGTACCGTATCTTTATTAGGCATTGTATATACAAAGCTTAAATCATCAGATACCTTAACATCTCCATTGTACCATCCCTTAAATACATAACCGGTATTAAGAACTGCACTTACCTGTACACTGCTCCCAATGTTTACAACAGTCTTTGTAGCATGTGACGTTGTTTTATTCCCACATCACCTGTTGTCTGTAAATTAGCTGTCTTAGGAGCTTCCTTTTCCATGTAGCAGTAAATGTAACTGTTGCTCCGTCTGTTGCAGTTAAATTCTTATAAGATGTACCAGTCTCTTCTGTCCATGCAGATGCATTGTGTCCTGAAGCAGTACTGTCATACCCTGTAATTGTCCATCCTGTAAATGTATAACCTGCCTTTGACGGGTTATCTATTGTTACTATTGTGTCATAGTCTGCACTTGTCGGATGTGATGTACCATATGTACCACCATCTAAGTTGTATGCTATCTTATAATTATTTGCCTGCCATCTTGCATACAGGTCTACTGTTGCTCTATCTGTTGTTGTAAGATTCCAGTTTTTCTCAGTCCAGTCAGGATATTCAGTCTTCGTATTATTACATGGTGCTGATACTGTATTACCACCTGTTTTTCCGTATACCAGTTACTTCTGCTTACCAAATGATATCCCTTAAGTGAATATACGTCAGGTGATAACATATCCTGCGAATCATCATATGTAAGTTCTCTTGAAAAGTATCTGCTAGTGCTGTTGTAAATGTATGATGATATTCCATTCTGATGTAGTACCTGTAATGTACTTTCTGTATCAGGTACATTTGCGTTAAGTCTTACGTTATAATTAATTCCTACTCTTGAAAAATGTGGTGATAAACTGTATGAAGTTTTACCCTGTCCGATATTATAATTATTCTTATATGTAAGCTTTCCTAATCCATCTGTAAGGTAATTCCAGTTTTATGATGCCAGCCATTAAAGATGTATTTATATCCGTTACTGTCCGGAATACTTGCTGTTACCTTTAAGTCAGGATTTGTACCTTCATAATCGTGATACTCGCCGTCTGTTCCCTTATAAAAGAAACAGCTTCCATATACCTGATACAGACAGTTATCCATGCCATCATTAATGCTGTTGTTGATTGTTACCGTTAGACCGGCTGTATTAGCAGGGGCATTGTCTGTGTAATTAAACACTGTTGTATATCCCATCCAGTGCGGATAAAGATTAACAATTCCACTGTTGTCCTTTGATATCTCATACAAGTTGTTATAAATCTTTTTCCCCTGCCTATATCAGTACCACCTGATGCTGATGTCCACCAGTTATACAATACCTTGGTAGGATTCTTTGTCTTATCCTGTACAAAATACTTGTCTGTTACTTTACTGCCTACTGATTCATAATTATTAGCACTGAAGAACTTATTTACTCCCGGAAGGTAATTATTTTCATTCTGTACAAATGCCTTTGAAAAATATCTGCCGTTCTCATTCCATGTCCATCCTTCAGTTGATGCTGTTTCTGTCAGTTTTGTCAATTCTGATGACGGGATATCGCCTGTGTTAAGACGTACTGTATATGTGTTTGCTTTCCAGTGTGCATATACGGTTAAATCATTAGTTCCCTGCCACTGATTATTTTTCCAATAATTACAGTCATTATTACATTTTCCTGATGCATCATATACCATTACGCTTGCATTGCTGTCATTAGGTGTTGTCCACCATCCGTCAAATGTATAACCTGCTCTTTCTGGTATATCATTACTCATTGATGAATATGTATCTGTACCATATGTTACCGTAACTTTATTACTGTAATTTCCGCTTGTTATTGATGCTTGTTCCCGGAGTCTTTAATTCTCCACCATTTGCATTAAATGTTATCTTATTATCTGAATTGTACTTTCCTATGCCTATGATGTAGCTGTAAGTCTGTGTCTGACCTGCTGCAATTGTTCTGTTCTTCCATGCAATTGAAAAACCTGAATCCAATTCACCTTCTCCTGATGTTCCGCCATGCTTATACTTGTTATAATTCGTTGCCTTATCACCAAGTACATTGTTTAACCATACATGCTCTTTTCTGTATACAAAATGTCTATATATACTGCATCCGCATCAGTTACATATCCCGGTACATCCTTCGCATATACATTAAGTGTTGCCGCAGGAATTGTGCCACCATGATAATTGTCTGATGTTTCGCAGTACATGTTTGTCATTGTAAAGCCGTTACCATTAAAGAATGTAGCTGCATTATCATCATCTGCAACCTGTATATCACTGCATGTTGCCAGTGATATTTCTTTGCATATGAATTGGTGTTCTTAACGCTTATGTTAATCTGTAAAACTTATCTCCCTTTATCTGGACAGGTACAATTGCAAGATTTGAAAGCTTTATTCCTTCAAATTCATCCCTGTACCAGTCGTCAAATCTATCTCCATTTGCATGAGGGACTGTCCATACCAATAACTGTTATGGCTGTCTTCTGTCCTTAACATTATTTCATAACCGCCGAAGTCTTTATCTTCCTGATTATCTCCATAGCAGGTTTCCCTGTACCTATTTTCCTGTAGCTTATAGTAAATTGAATAAATCGGCAGGAGACCTTCCAAGGTCATCCCTTAAATTACTCCAAGATGCTTCATTTCCATTGCTTGAATGATAATGTTTTGAGCTTGTTACGAGGTTATCCCAGTCATAAGACACATCTGCTGAAGATGATACAGATGTATATATGTCCACGTTTCTGTTATTGTACATTGTCCATGTATCATAGCATATGCTTCCTGACGTATATGTATAATCAGTCCAGTCTTTATTTTCCTGCCTTGAAAGAATGATTTGACTGTTGCACCATTTTAAGCTTGACATAAGTATAAGCCTTAGAACCTGCCTGAAATGTCTTTGAACCGCCTTTTTCCCACCTGTAAATACCATCTTTATCAGTAGCAACCCATTCAACGCCATCATCCCAGTTAAGCGTTAAGGTATAAGTCGTGGCTGCATATGCAAGTGTTCCTGAATCAATAAGTATACCTGATACAACACTCATTACTGTTGCAATTATCATTAACAGTGTCTTAAAAGTTCTCTTTAATTTCATAATCTCTCTTTCTCCTTCCTGCTAAGTCTTTCTCCTAGCTGACTTGGCTATATTAAGCCTGTATTACAATAGTGTAAGATATTATTTTTTAAGAGATAAATTTACATATCTATTTTAAAAATATCTTCCTACGACTACTACATCTTATATGACAGACACTATAATCATTTTTGATGATTTTTATGTAAAAATATCTGCCTATAATAGTTATGTTACATTTTTAGTATCTTTATGTGTTGCATTAAGGCTTTTTATTGTTCAGAGCATAAAAGACTGCCTGAAATTAATCAGACAGCCTAAAATTTATATTATTTACCATTTAACCTTTTACTTCTCTAATTAGTATAGAGAATTTCTTAATTCATCATCATTATCCTTAATGGATAAAAAATAACTTCCTGCGGGCTTCATATAATTTTACAATAAAATCTTTAGCACTAGGCAATGTATGAAGGTAAATTGCTTTTATTCCCAATGTATTTGTTGCCATTTCATCAATCATACCAATAATAGCTTCAAAATCCATGCTGATACAGGCTTTTCTTCAATACTATCTTTATAAAATACATTTTGAAATTTACAATCAACTCCAAACATATTAATTTTATTGCTGATATTCCACATAAAATATCGCTTATAACATAATTTCCTGAATCATCAATATCTCTATAAAAATATGGTAAAGATGAAGACGTTATAGAAAATATGCAACTATTTCTTCTGTGTCATTAATCTTATTGATGCATGTTACAATGTATGTTATTGCATCACTCACTTGCCATATCTTTAAAATTTCATCAGACTTAAGATAGTCGCCAATTCCTTTTCTGGATATTCTTTTCCAGTATTAAACGATTGAGCAAGAATCCTATCTTTTCAGAAAAATCCTTATATTAAAATTAAAATCATCTATATATATTTTTCATCATTTTACACGATTAAACTTATTAAGAGTATTTGCACATTTTTTAATGATTGTTTACTTAATTTTGTTTTATTTGCTAACCTTATAAAAGAATCACTTTTTCTGCTGATATAACAGGTAATTCTACTCTAATAGGTAAAACATTTTTTTAATCATGTCAATCACCTCCATAAGCACTTCTTTTCACTATTATATTATCATACGTTATAAATAATAGATACTGTTATTTTGTGTTATTTATTATTTTTTATACAATATTATTCCCTCATATATAAAAAATAAAGGGCTATGATGATTCACAACCCCTTACTTATTACTTTATATATTTTACCTATCATGGTCTGAAATAGCAAAATGCTTCTTCTGTATAGTCACCAATTTTTCTTAATATTCCCATATGCTTTCTCATAATATTATTCTCCTTTGCTATTATCTTTTTATCAAGAGACTGCCATTCATGCAATCTGCATTTATGACAGTCTCATTGTTTCATTATTATTCTATTTATTCATCAGATATCATAATAGATAAGGATATAATATTCAGCATGTAAAGTACTCCAACGAGAATAATCTACATATGTGTATCCGGGTATATGCCAGCTTCCAACCCCTTCATCCTCATCATCATCTATAATATACATTTTCACTGACTTAGGTTTAATCTCATCAATTATTTTTTCTGAACCGTCATCATATCTTACCTTAATATTAATTAATGCTCCGTTAAGCATAAGGCTTTCTGCTTCTGATTCAGTAATTTCACCGTTAATATATTTCTTAAAAATATATTCACCAACTCCACCTTCTGTATCTTCATATCCGTCACTTGTTCTGAAATTCATCATACAATATACTGGTGTTTTAGTCTGCACATCAGGTTCTTCTGGCTCAGGTGTTGGCTCAGGAGTAGGTTCTGGCTGTGGTTCAGGTTCAACTGGTGTAGGTGTTGGTTCAGGAGTAGGCTGTGGCTCAGGAGTAGGTTCAGGTGTAGGTTCTACTGTACCATTATCTGAACTACCATTATCTGACTGTTCAGGTACATCAGTCTTATTGTCTGAAGTATTATCTCCTACAATTACATTGTTATCAGCCTTGCTTCTTCCTTAGCTGTCTCTACTTTTTAATTACATCTTCTGATACCTTTACATCTGAAGTTTCTGAACTACCAGTGCTTTCTGCTTTCTCAGTCTTAGTATCTGTTGTAATCTTGATTTCAGTACCATCTGCCTTTACAAGTGTTCCTGCATCCTTTACCTTCACATCTGTTACAGTAATCTTATCATCTTTAACATTCCCTTACCTGTGAATGTCACCTTATTACCTGCATTGTCAGTAACTTCTATTTCAGCATCTCCATCTGCCTGTACTACTGCTTTACCCTCTCAAGTGTTACAGTATTACCGTCTGTATCTGTTGCTGTAAATGTTACAATGCCTGTCTTTGTCTTAGCTGTATTATTATTATCAGCTACACTTGGCTGTTCCTGTTTAACCTGTGTAGCATCAGTGTTACCTGCCTTTTATTACCACAAGCTGTCATTCCAAAGGCTACCTGTAACTGCCATTGCTATTACTGTTGTTTTAAATATGTTCTTCTCATATCAATTACCTCACTTGTTTATGAATGTTTCTTCCTTAACTTTGATTATATTATATACCTTATTACGGTACATGTCAACAAAAATAATAAAATTTTATAATTAATTTAATTTTGTTTTCAATCTCTTCTTTTTAAATCATACAGTTTTTATGAGCTTTACAAGCTA
>SCPP01000162.1_pt1 | contig 83259 bp, 92 predicted proteins | sample 6106811 | NCBI WGS metagenome assembly SCPP01 (sample SAMN10720449, study PRJNA508395) | human gut metagenome | isolation source: Participant 2 stool, 15 month | host: Homo sapiens | collected 2018 | reverse complement strand
CTGGCATCAGTTCTTCTTGACAAATGTGACAAAAGTACCGCTTTTTATGGTACTTATGCACAGTTAGAGCTGGCAGTTTATGAAAATTATGTGACAAAACAGTGAAACTGACAAAATATGCTTGCTATAAACATAACAATGTGCTAAACTTCATTCACTGCATATGTTGAATCTGCAGGTAGTAAAGAGTCGTGATGTACTACATATCTGTTATTGCATTTGGGACACTTAGGCTGCGCCAGAGGAAGTCATATGTATTAATAATACGCCTGCTATGCAGGCACTTTACGCCGGTGTGGCGGAACTGGCAGACGCACAGGACTTAAAATCCTGCGGGACTTATACTCCCATACGGGTTCGATTCCCGTTGCCGGCATATTAATAAAGAGCTATACATAACTATGGTTATGTATGGCTCTTTTTTCTTGCCATATAGAAGTGCAAGTCGTACAATTAAGGAAGATTATTATGATGGGAGATAATCAATGATTAATAATAGAAAACGTATTATTATAATATCTGCTCTTGGCGCGGCAGCAGTTGCTGCGGCTGCCATTTGCATTATGATGACAAGCAGAATAAGAGGCGGTAATCCTACGGGCGAGGCTTTATCACAGAATATTAATCCGATAGAGGCTGCTTCACAGACAGAAGAACCTACTGTATATGTAGATAATACGGTCGACATAATTGACGTTAATTCGAAGACAAGACCATTTGCAGTATCTGTTAACAATACACCAGTAGCTGTACAGGTGCAGACTGGACTTAATAAGGCATATATTGTATATGAGCTTCCAACAGAGAGTTATACATCTTCTTGCCTTGTTCAAGGTAGAGGATTCAGATGTTACAGATGAAGCACCACAGGAGATTATTAGGTCAGGCAATGTAAGTCAGACAGATACATTGGAACAATAAGAAGTGCAAGACATAATTTCCTTGATTTCTGTTTTGAATCAGATGCGATATTTGTACATTTTGGCGGAAGCACTTACGCTGAGAGTGATGAGGCAAAGACTGGTATTAACTGGATTAACGGCTTCTATAACAGTGCATATTATTGGAGACATAATCCGGAAGGGCTTGCAACAGAGCATACAGCATATACATCGCTTTACAGGTTAAAGAGTGCAGTACAGGAAAAAGGTTTCAATGCTGAGGCTGAGAATGCATCGGACACAGTACTGCTTAATTATGATGTATCAGATGTTGACCTTTCAAAAAGAGAAGATTCAGTCAGTGCATCATCTGTGTATGTGCCTTACAGCAGTTATCAGTACACAACATTTACATATGATGCTGCGTCAGGTAATTATTTAAGGTTTGCGAGTGGCGAGCCAAGTCTTGACCACGAAACAGGTGAACAGTTTAATACTAAGAATATTATCGTGCAGAAGATTACACACAGCATGATGGATGATAATTACTGCTGGAATCTTCATACAGTCGGCAGGGGGGAAGGTTATTACATAACTAACGGTTATGCTGTTCCAATCCAGTGGAGTAAGTCAGACCGTTATTCCAAGACAGTGTATACATATGCAGATGGAACAGAGATTAATGTAAGTGATGGAAGAACTTATATTGAGGTGTCTGATGTAACTATGACTGTTGAAGTGGAATAGTACAACAGATGGAAGCATATACTTCTATTATTCAACAATAATGGAGGTGTGCATTGTGAACAAGACAATCAAAAACTTAATATAACAATGATAATAGGGATTCTGGCAGTATGGGTGTGTCCTTTTATTTCATTTTGTGTATGACTGGACAGGAAAGAATACATTTGCCGGTTTTTCCAACTAATGAATCAACATGGGAACATATGAAGCTGGCGTTTCTGCCTATGAATCTGTATGGAATCTATACATGGTATGCATTAAAGGACAGATACGAAGCAAGCGGCTTTGCGGTTTTACTCGGTGCAAATGTGGCAACATGGGCAATTCCGTTTCTGTACTACACATATATGGGAGTTCTTGGATTTTCAAAAATGTGGCTTGATATTGCAACATTTTTTGTGGCAGTGCTAACTGGTTTCGCTGTGGAGTATCATGTGTTAAGACGTGCCGGGCATGAGAGCTTTGTACTTGGAACATGGATTATGGCAATTGTTGATTTTATGATGGCAGCAGCATTTGTTTCATGCTCGTATGGTGCGCCTGAACTTGGCATATTTGCAAAACCTTAAAAATAACAGTTGACAATAACTAAATATAATAGTATGCTGTAACTGTACTAATTAATATAGTACAGTTATTACGCAAGCTTGTAACCAGTTTAAATAAAACACAGAAAGGAATGGAACATGTTCACTATAGATGTCATGTCGCGAGTGCCAGTCTATGAACAGCTCATTAAGCAGGTGGAAGACCAGGTGCTTAAAGGGATTATGAAGGAAGGCGATAAGATGCCATCGGTACGGTCGTTATCGATGGAGCTGTCTACTAATCCGAATACAATCCAGAAAGCATACATGGAGCTGGACAGAAGAGGAATCCTGGTGAGTGTACCGGGAAAGGGCTCTTTTATATCGGCAGAAGCGTTAAAGACTGTCGGGAATCAGTCTAAGGAAAAGCTTTCAGATCTTAAGGAGATTGTAAGAAAGCTTGCATACGCAGGGGTGAGTAAGAGTGAGATAACAGATATGATTGAGGAGGTTTATAAGAAAATATGATAGAGGTAAAAGGTGTTACTAAATCATTTGATGACTTTACAGCACTTGACAATGTTACCTGTAATATAGCGGAGGGCTGTATATATGGTATGGTTGGTTCTAACGGTGCAGGAAAGTCTACGCTGCTAAGAGTCCTGTCAGGAATATATAAGGCAGATAAGGGAGAAGCAATAATCGATGGAATTAATGTATATGAGAATACATACATGAAGAATAAGCTGGTGTTCGTTGCAGATGAATTATTCTTTCTTGCAGGTGCGAACATGAAGAGCATGGCTAAGTTCTATAGTTCAATATATGATAATTTTGATATGGACAGATTCACAGAGCTTACGAAAACATTTGGACTTGATCCGTCTAAGAGTATATCAAACTTTTCAAAAGGAATGAAGAGACAGGCAGCTATAATACTTGCACTTTCAACCAGAGCCAAGTATATGTTCTTTGATGAAACATTTGACGGACTTGATCCTGTTATGCGTAATCTTGTCAAGAAGTTAATATGTGGTGATGTTGCAGATAATAACGCTACTGTTATAGTTACATCACATTCATTAAGAGAATTGGAAGACTTATGCGATCATTTGTCACTTCTTCATAAAGGCGGGCTGGTGCTTGACAGCGATGTATTTGAACTAAAGACGAGTCAGTTCAAGGTACAGGTAGCTTTTAAGGATGATTTTGATGAGAGTAAGTTTGAGGGCATTAGAATTACAAGATACCGTCAGGAGGGTTCAGTTGCCAACATGATAGTAAGTGGCGACAGGGAACAGACCATGGACATTATAAATGCCATGAATCCGGTAGTATTTGATGTCCTCCCGCTTACGCTTGAAGAAGTATTTACTTATGAGATGGAAGCACTCGGTTATACATTTGATGTGAAGGGGGATAAGATGCATGAATAATAAGAAAATATTCAGCTTTCATATGTTTTTACAGACATTGAAGCAGACAAGGCTTGTAGGCTTTATAATGATGGCGGTAATTACACTTATATCAGTTGTACCGATTATTTCATCATTAAGCTATATTAAAGAATATAAACAGGTTAATAATGTAGGTGGAATTTCGGGAAATTATTTTCTGGTATTAGTATTCATAATTGTTGTACCTGTTATATCATTGATAGTATGGAGTTTTCTTAATAAGAGAAGCGGCAGTGATTTTTATCATTCAATTCCATATACAAGATTGTGCATATATCTTAGCAAGACGGCAGCAATACTTACATGGATTGCAGGAATACTTGTTGTGTCATATGTATCACAGGCAGTTTTATTCATGGCTAACAGGCAGTATTTTAATGTGGATTATGCAACAATGTTCCGGATGTATCTTTCGATATTTATATGCAGCCTTTTATGCATGGCAATTATAAATGTATCAATATCCATTACAGGAAACATATTAAGCAATATATGTGTTACAGGACTTATAATGTTTCTTCCAAGATTTATTATGTTAATGGTTACAGAACTGACTGTGTTTCATGGAGAAGCTTACATGATAAGCAACAGTGGTGTGGGGTTACTGGATTCTTCCAGCAATATGATTGTTGGCTGGGTATTTTCTGTATTTGATATGTACAATGGTTCATCAGGAATTGCAGATATGGTTCTCAGCCTTACAAGTAACTTATATACACTTGTGCTTGCACTTATATATATAGCACTTGGCGCACTTCTCTTTGTAAAGAGAAAAAGTGAAACAGCGGGAAAAGCAGCTAATGGAAAGGTTCTGCCAATGATTATCAGAACACTTATCGGCTTTTCAATTGCGTTTATAGGTGTAATGATAGCATATACAAGTATAGATAGTGATGAGACAATAGCAGTTGTTGTGATGTTTATTGTAAGTGCATTGGTTGTGTTTGTTTATGAATGTATAGTAAGTAAGAAGATGAATGTTATAAAGCAGTGTATTCCATCAATTCTTCTTGGATATGTTCTTGCAGTGGTAATTGGAACAGGAGCTAATTCATTTGGCAAATATGAGGCATCGTACGAACCGGATGCTTCAAAACTTGCATATGTATCAATTCAGTCAATGGATATGTACTATGCTTCAGATAACGGATATTTCAGTTCTATATCATCGAAGGTTCAGTTTACAGATGAAGAGATTCTTAAATATGTATCGGAGAAATTTGGGGCATATAAAGATAAATGTATATCAAATGGTGTTCATAATTATATTTATAACGGCAGAGGTTCAGTGACTAATTATAAGGTTGGTTTCAGACAGAATGGCGTTACACATTACAGAAGGATTCAGCTTACAGACAGTGATGCCAATAAACTTGCAAGTCTGTTAAAGAAGGATGAGAATTTTGTTAAGGCTTATATGGAACTTCCGGATAGTGACAAGATTTCTGTTAATTATATAACAGGTAATATGGAGGATTCTGACTGTAAGGATATATATGAAACAATTAAAAGTGAAATTAAACAGATTGGTTTTGAGAAATGGTATCAGATAGTTACTTCAGATGCTGATACTTTCTTGATGTCAGTACGGTTTTCAAAAAATGGCGTTACTTATGATATGGTTCTTCCAATCAGTAAGAATATGCCACAATCTTATAATAAGTATATTGGTATACGGAATGAATATGCCATTAGGAATAATGAAAAAGAGCTTGGGACAATGAGCGATATTTTAAAGCAGTATTTAAATGACAGTTCCAGAACATGGGATAAATATACTAGTGGATATGAAACTCTTTCAGCAGTTCTTGTATATAATGATACCAGAACATATATTAATCTGGATTCATATGTAAGAAAAGATGAAGAAAGAGCACAAAAAGTATTAAATGGACTTATAGAGTCCCTTGACAAGAAGAATTTTAATAAAAATATAAACGCAGATAATCCTTGTATTGTATTGAATTATGAAAAGTATAATCCTGACAACGGTAAATCTGTCCTGGCAGATGCTATTATACAGTTAGATGGTTATACAAGGACAGAAGATTATATATCTGATATTGATTATTATTAATTACTTCTTATGTTGAATTAATGTAATATAATAAGTATAATTAATGGGGTGGTGCGGTCGGCATCATCCCATTATTTAAGATAGAAAAGGAACAGGATTATGTATGATTATTTAATAGTTGGAGCAGGACTTTTTGGTTCAGTGTTTGCACATGAGGCAGCAAGAGCAGGAAAGAAGGTTCTTGTAATAGATAAGAGAAATAATATTGCCGGTAATGTATATACAGAGAAGATGGAAGGTATTAATGTGCATGTGTATGGCGCACACATTTTTCATACTAATAATAAGAAGGTGTGGGAGTACCTTTCGCAGTTTACTACATTTAACAGATTCACTAATTCACCTGTTGCTAATTATAAGGGGGAACTGTATTCACTGCCATTTAATATGTATACCTTCAATAAGATGTGGGGCGTTGTGACACCACAGGAGGCTGCAGAAAGAATCGAGCAGCAGAGAAAGGAAGCAGGAATCACAGAGCCTAAGAACCTTGAGGAGCAGGCTATAAGTCTTGTCGGAACTGATATATACGAGAAGCTTATTAAGGGATATACACAGAAGCAGTGGGGCAGACCATGCAACGAGCTTCCATCATTCATTATCAAGAGACTTCCTGTAAGACTTACATTTGATAATAATTACTTTAACGCACTTTATCAGGGAATTCCTGAGGGTGGATATACTAAGATGGTTGCCAATATGCTTAATGACAGCGAGCTTTCCGGAAGCATAGAGGTAAGACTTGGAGTTGATTATCTTGCATCTGCTGATGCTAAGGAAGAATTAGACAGTCAGGCTGAAAAGGTTGTATATACAGGTGCGATAGATGCATACTTTGATTATAAGCTTGGAAATCTTGAATATCGTTCAGTAAGGTTTGAAACAGAGACTCTGGATATTCCTAATTTCCAGGGTAATGCAGCAGTTAATTATACTGATGCCGAAACTCCATGGACAAGAATTATTGAACACAAATGGTTTGAGTTCGGTAAGGATGAGAATGGCAATGACCTTCCTAAGACTGTTATCAGCCGTGAATACAGCTCTGAGTGGAAGCCGGGTGATGAGCCATACTATCCTGTAAATGATGAGAAGAACGGCGCTCTCTATGCACAGTATAAGGAACTTGCTGACGCTGAAAGCAAGGTTATATTCGGCGGACGTCTTGGTGAGTACAAATATTATGATATGGATGCTGTTGTGGCAGCAGCACTTGACTGTGCCGCAAATAATATATAATTGCAGGTGGTGGGGTGACCCATAATAAAGTCACCCCTGAAAATTGTCACTTGCCTTGCGGTCACATAACTGACTATATATATCAGGACCAAGTCCTGTCTGTAATTCTGTATAGGCTTTTCTTAACTGTTCGTCAGTCATATGCTCACGTTTTCTTTCGATTGCATTAATGCTGTCTAGAATCACTTTGTCCTGATTATCGTGAGTTTCCCAATTATACATAGTTTGCCCTTTTACGATAGATTTATTGTTGTTGTCTGTTGGAAGATTTTCTGAGTTATTCATAAATTCACCTCATTATAATATATAAGATAGTTTTCATATAAGATATTATCTGCATTAATTTCCTGTCTATACTTGAAAAACATGGCATAGCATTGTAATATTAAAAGGTGTGTAAACATCAGAGGGAGAGTATAAATGTTAAATCTAAATGGTATGCTGTCTATTGTTATGCCGGCTTACAATGAGGAAAAACTTATATATCACAGTATCATGGAAACATTGAGAATTGTTGAAAAGTTTGTTCCTGAATTGGAGATTATTGCGGTTAATGATGGCAGTAAGGATAATACCAAAGCTGAGATAGAAAGAGCTATCAAGCAGGATAGCCGTGTGCGTATGGTAAGTTCTGAAAAGAACAGAGGCAAGGGAAATGCAATAATTGCCGGAGTGTCGCAGGTTGAAGGAAAGTATGTCGCATTTGTTGATGCAGACCTTGAACTTAATCCATCACAGTTAGAAGGTTATCTTAAGAAAATGCTTGATGATAATAAAGATGTTGTTATAGGCTGTAAGTTCCTTAAGGATTCCAAGCTTGATTATCCGTTTAAGAGGAAAGTGATAAGCATGGGCTATTATATAATGCTTCTAGTCTTGTTCCATCTTAATGTTAAGGATACGCAGACCGGGCTTAAGGTATTCAGGGTTGAGGCAATCAAACCGGTTGCACATCTTATAAGAACATCAGGGTTTGCTTATGATATAGAACTTTTAGTGGCGATTCACAGAAGGGGTTTTTCGATAGCACAGATGCCTGTGGAGGTTGTATATGTCAGGGATTCCGGTGTAAAGCGTATAGGAATGAAGGATATATGGCAGGCATTCTGCGATACATGGGCAATATTCGGGAGAGTTTACTTCAAACATTATTATGACTAATTAGGAGATGCATGTAGGATGAAAGAATTATTAAATACCATAGCAGGAAAATTATCAGGAATATGTAAGTCTGTATTTGTGGCACATGCAAAGGCATGTATTATCGCAGGCTCAGTCGTGGTTGCAGGAAGTGCAGCAACTGTAACAACAGTAGAGTATGTTCATCATCATAGCAGCAAAATGCAGGTACAGGCACAGGAGACAGAAGTAGAGACTGAGACAGACAGTAATCTTGATAAGCTGAGTGAGATTCTTACTGAAACACAAACAGAATCAGAGACAGAGATAGAGACTGCAACACAGGAAGAGATAGCAGAACTTGTTAAAGAGGCTGTTGCAGATGAGAATACAAGCAGTAAAGAATTATATGAGATAATTGATAAGGCAGCAGAGAACAGCAGTGCACCGATTCCGGTTAAAGATGTTGAGGACCTTGAGATAGTAGAAGATAATTCGTCAGAACCATCAAGAGAGGAGACTGAGGTTGAGGAGCCTGAACCAGATCAGCCAAGCTCGAATGATGTATATGAAATCAGCCAGTTGACATATGGTGTAGATGTTTCAAGATGGCAGGGAGATATAGACTGGTCAGCAGTTGCTGCTGATGGCATCACATTTGCAATGATAAAATGCGGTGGCGGAGATGATGGTTTATATGAAGACAGGAAATTTGAGCAGAATATACAAGGAGCACTTGCTAACGGTATACAGGTTGGTGTGTATTTCTATTCAGGTGCTTCTAATGCAAGAGAAGCATACGATGAAGCAAGTTACTGTATAAGTCTTATAAGGGATTACCAGATAACATATCCGGTTGCATTTGACTGGGAACTGGATGGCGATTATGATTCAGTAACAGAAGCCTGTGAGACGTTTTGTAATGTTATATCCAGCTATGGATATCAGCCTATGGTTTATTCTAACAGAAACAGATGGTATAACAATTTTGATGGGGAAAAGATTGCAAGTAAGTATAAAGTTTGGATGGCGGCATATTTTGGTAAGTTTTATTATGATTCAGTAAGATGGACTTATGGAGATGATCTTCCAAATTTCAGATATCATTATGATATGTGGCAATATAGTTCAAGATGTTATGTTGATGGTATCAGTGGACAGGTAGATGTAGATATAGCATTTTTCGGCTATGCTAACTACCATGTTGATACTAAGGACGCTGTGCTTACGGTTACTAACAAGGAGATTAAGCGCACATACGGCGATGGAATCGGAAGACTGACAGAGGAACTTAATCTGCTTGACGGAGTTAAGGGAATTAATACTATCGGATATGATATGGATATCGAGTATTCAATATATGATGAATCAGGCAATGAATACAGCGAGGAGGAAGCAATATCAACGGCCGGGAAATACACAGTAGAGTACCGTTTTAAAGACCCTAAGTCTGGCTGGATAAAGAACACAGCAAAGCTTGAGATTGAGGTTATAACAGAGGAATTTACAGGAAATGATATTGTTGTAAAGAATAACACTATGTCAAAGGATTATAATTTCAGGACAGGAGTCAGTTGTAAGAATAATCTTGGACAGGAAGCTGAATTAACAGGAGTTGTAATAAAGAAGGTTAATATAGAAACAGAGGAAGAAGATGTACTGACAGAGCAGCAGGCAATAGAAGAAAAGTACGACTTTGATAAGTACACCTATGTAGCAGAGTATGCTTTTAATGTGCCAGGAGAAGGAGAAGTTATTAAGAAAGCAGCTATTGTCAGAGGTGCAGAGGAATAACAGGAAGCAGATATGTGTGATTCAGATAAAGAAGTAGAAGACATAAAAACAGAAGAAAATGTGGAGAATGACGAAGCATCTACAGAGACAGAAGACTGTGAGAAGAAGGACTTGCCAGAAGAACCGCAGTATGAGATTCTTGATGTTGAGGAACTTCAGAGAAATTTCAGGGAAAAGGTTATCGATTTCTTCAAGGTTAAGAGTCATATTGTTGTGACATCAGTATCTGCAGCAGTTATTATAGCAGGAGTGATAACAGGGATTGTAGTAGGTATAAGCGTAAATAAAGCCTCTAAACATCAGCCGGCGATTGTAGAAGCAGCAGAGACCCAGACTGAAATGCAGACTCATACACAGCCTGAAAGTACTGAGCCGTAAGAAGAGGAATCTACAGAAGAAACATTTGAAGTGATTGATGATATCATGGAAAAGGTTGTTACTGACAGTGCTGTGACTCAGAAGGAAGATCCTTTGAAAAACAGAAATAATGCAACAGCTGGTGAAGTTATAAAGCCTGTGTTATATGTTGATAATGCAGTTTCAGGAAGTGTAAGTGTTTCATCAGTAAAGAAGTCAGGAACAGATGTTATATACAGCTTAAAAGGCAGAAAAATACAGGATTTCACCGCATCCCAGCTTGATAAATGCAGCAAGGGCAGTATTCTTGTTGAAGAAAACGGAACACAGAAGCAATATACAGGATATGTATATGAAACTGGAACTGTCAGTGTTACAGGTGGCTCTGAAAATGTTGTAACCAAATTCCTTATAAAAGATGACAATACAGAAACTTCTACAAAGCAGGAAGAAAGTACTTCTGCAAAGGCACCTGATAATTCACAAAAAGAAAGTGTCTCTAATATAGAAGAAAGTTCAAAATCTGAGACAGAAACTTCAACTGAAATAAAAACAGTTTCGTATATAGTTATGGAGGTTGAGGCACAGATTGAATATATATATGCTGATGGATGGCAGAATATAAAAGGAAAAAATTATTATTTTGAAAATTCCAACGCTGTAACAGGCTGGAAGAATATAGATGGAGTGCAATATTATTTCAATGCTGACGGTTCACAGGGGTCATCGCTTGTTATTGATGTTTCTACTTATAATGGAGATATTGACTGGAACAGTGTAAAAGCTTCTGGTATTAACTATGCTATGATAAGAGTTGGATATAGAGGATACGAAACGGCAAGACTTGTACTTGATAAAAGATTTCATAGCAATATGAGCCAGGCAACAGCGGCAGGAATTAAAGTTGGAGCTTATATTGTAACCCAGAAGCAGTGGATACTACCGAAGCGGTTGAAGAAGCAAGCTTTATTGTATCAGCCTGCAGTGAATATAATATTTCACTTCCTTTGGCAATTGATGTTGAGAGTGCAGGTAATGGAAGCGGACGAGGAGATAAGATATCATCATCACAAAGAACAGCTGTTATAAATGCATTTGCACAGACAGTAAGAAGCTGCGGTTACTCAGCAATACTGTATGCTAACAAGGACTGGATGAATAACCGTATATATGCAGGGAATGTAGGTTGTAGTGTATGGCTTGCACAGTATAACAGCAAATGTACATATACAGGACCATTTACAATGTGGCAGTTTACTGAGAAAGCACGTGTGAATGGTATATCAGGTAATGTTGACATGAGTGCATGGAAGCATTAAATGATGTGACTATATAAAACAACTGAAAAATCGTGACATTTCTTTAACAGAGTGGTATAATCAATCGGAATGTATATTCACGAGGAGATAAAATATGAGTAAGAATCAAGAACAGATGAAGGAACTGATTAATGATGTAAGGACTGGAAAGACTGATAAAGAGGTCTTATGCAAGGAGATACAGAAAGATGTAAACTGTCTTATATATCCGGTTTTTGGAGAGGATTACAAGAAACTTTCTCCAAGAGCGATTATTGATATATGTACTAATCTTGATAGTATTGATGTTAATAAGAATATTATGCGTCAGATTGCAACAAGAGTTTCAGTGTTTATGTTTAATCTTATAGATAATTCTACTATTAAGATAGATGATGATTACGAGTATGAGTATGGCAGAATTAAGGAAGATAAGGAATTATTTGACATAATAAAAGATAATTCCAGAATATTTAAAGATTTTAAGGCGTATGACAATGCACCTGATAATATTAAGTCATTATCAAGAGTCCAGACTATTATGATGGAACTTTACGGATATGAGATGCATTCAGTTGACGAGATAGAAACTTTGCTCGATATAGACAGTGCATTTATTCTTAAGCTTATTGCAATGATGAAGGATAATATACTCGGTATATCATCAGTTGTAGAGAATATGTCAGATTATGCTTCGTTTGATGAAGAAGAGACAGATGATTCTGATATTAAGATATATGGTGCAGAGCGGAAAGCAGCGGAAACAGAAGCTGCCGACGAGTACGAGGCTTATGAGCCTGAAAATGCAGATTTACCTGATAATGAATCAGACGAAGGGATAGAAAATGATGAATCGGACGATGAGGATTCTGATGAAGGTGTGTTATTTGAATATGACATGAATGGATATGAGAACAATGATTTTGATGATGTCCCTGTAAGGGGTGTTTCACTTATGGACAAGCTTACAGCATTTGTTGGAAGAGTGTTTCCGGGTGTACCAAGAGCAAGAAGACGTAATGTTGTATATGCGTCAATGGTGGTAATTCTTGTAGTGATTATCCTTATAGTGTCAATAGCAGCAATGGCTGGTGGTAACAGAAGAAAAGCCAATAATAAGAATAACAGCAATGAATGGAAACCGATGGAATATACAACCAAAGCACCTAAGGAGACTGCGACAAGTAAGGATAGTTCAACTGCAGCACACTCATCTCGAACTTCAGCAGCAGAAAGCACTAGCAGCAGGGAAGAGACAACAGCAGCTAATGAGAGAACAATTGCCGAGGATAAGAATAATAAACCAGCAGGAAGAAACGACAGCGATAATACCTCATCAGGTGGAGACGAAAGCACAGATAAGCCATCAGGTGGAGATGAAAGCACAGATAAGCCATCAGGTGGAGACGAAAGCACAGATAAGCCATCAGGTGGAGACGAAAGCACAGATAAGCCATCAGGTGGAGATGAAAGCACAGATAAGCCATCAGGTGGAGACGAAAGCACAGATAAGCCATCAGGTGGAGACGAAAGCGGAGATAAGCCAGCAGGTGGAGACGAAAGCACAGATAAGCCATCAGGTGGAGACGAAAGCGGAGATAAGCCAGCAGGCGGAGATGACAGTAGCAATACACCAGCGGGTGGAGATACTTCAGCAGATAACTAATAAACATATTATCTATAACAGATATTTTAAGGAAGGATTGCTATGAAATGTGTAATATTAGCTGGGGGTAGTGGTGATAGTTTATGGCCATTATCCAGAAGGCAGTTTCCAAAGCAGTTTATGAAAATAAAAGAAGGCCGTTCCATATTACAGGAAACTGTAGTAAGGAATATGCCATTCTGTGAGGAATTTATAATAGTTACCAATGAGAGCTATAAGAATATTGTTAATGGACAGATGAAAGCGTTCCAGAGTCTTAAGTACAGAGTTATCCTCGAGGGTACACCGAAGGGAACAGGAGCAGCTGTATTGTTAGGGACTATGTTTGCCAACCCGTCAGAATTAGTTCTGGTTGTTAATTCGGACAACCTGATTGAGGGTGATGGTTATAAAGATTCAATAATTGAGGCTAAAGAATATGCAAAAGAAGGATATCTTGCGGTATTAGGAATTAAGCCAGAATCACAGTCATCCACTTATGGGTACATTCTCCGGGATAAAGAGAATGTTAAGAAGTTTATTGCAAGAATAGATTTCGATGAAGATGAGACAGAAGGTCTGCTTGGATATGACTATGATGAGGGGTATCTGTGGAACAGTGGGATACTTGTATTCAGGGCAGGGGATATGATTAATGCTGCAAGACGCCTTGCATCAGAACTGTACACTACCTGTAAGACAGCTAAGAGAAAGGTGCCGGCAATAAGAAGGTCTGTGAGATTTTCAGAGACGGTTATGCAGGCTATGCCACATGGCAGTATTGAAACACTTCTCCTTGAAAAATGTGATTCAATAAAAGTAGTTGAAGCACATTTCGAGTGGATGGATGTCGGCAACGCCAGCGATTTAGCTGAATTTGGAAACAATATTAAGTCAGAATGTGTTATCAAGAATGACTGCGATAATGTTAATATTATAAATAATGCACCGAAGAGACTTGTTGTCGCCAATGATTTAAGAGATCTTGTAGTTGTTAATACAGATGATGCAACATATATATCATCAAAGAAATCTGCTGATAATATCAAGCAGATTATGAAAGATAATATGGATACTTATGAAGCATTTTTTGATTATAACAGGACTACTTATAAGGAATGGGGAATACAGGAGATACTTAATTATTCACAGGGATATAAAGTCAGAAAGCTTACTGTTTTTCAGGAATGTCAATGTCTCTTCACCGGCATGAAAAGAGAACTGAGCATTGGTCAATAGTTGAAGGTATTGCTACAATTACACTTGGTAATGAAACTGCTGATTATAACAATATGAAAGTGTATTCATTCCAGTGGGAACGAAACACAGGATTGCTAATAAGACGAGACAAGAATGTGGTAGTAATAGAGGTTGGTATTGGAGATAATATATCAGATACAGATCTTGTTAAGATATATAATAAGGATAACCCACAGGCATCTGCTAATTATGTAAGACTGGATAAGAGTCCTATTGCGAAGCTTGAACCTGCATTTAAGGATAATCTGTGGGGTGGAACCAAGATTCGTGATGTATATGGCAAGAAATGTGATTATGATGTCATCGGTGAGAGCTGGGAACTTTCAGCTCATCCTGACGGTCAGAGCCGTATAGCTGAGGGAAGATATAAAGGAATGCTCTTTAATGAGTACCTTAATATTATAGGAAAAGAAGCATTAGGCTGGAAATGTCAGGCACAGGACAGATTCCCTATCCTTATAAAATTCATAGATGCAAAGCAGGCACTTTCTATACAGATTCATCCTGATGATGAATATGCTCTTGAGAATGAGAATGAATATGGAAAGAATGAGATGTGGTATGTAGTGGACAGTGAACCGGGATCATATCTGTACTGTGGGCTTTCAAGAGACGCATCTAAGGAAGAAATTCTTGAGAGAATTAATAATAATACAATCACAGACATACTTAATAAGATAGAGGTTAAAGCAGGCGATGTTGTTATGGTTAAGGCAGGAACAATCCATGCAATAGGCGCAGGTGTATTCATATGTGAGATACAGCAGAATTCTAACTGTACCTACCGTATGTATGATTATGACAGAAGGGACAAGTTCGGTAATCCAAGAGAACTTCATGTTAAGAAAGCACTTGATGTTGTTGATAACCATAAATATATCAAGGACAATAAGACAGAGGTTGTTATTGCAAGAAATGAACATTTCACAGAAGAAAGACTTGTCCAGTGCAAATACTTTGAAGTATATAAGTATGATGTCAATGACGAAGCAAAGATTACTGTTGATGAGGCATCCTTTGTTTCTGTACTTTTCATTAATGGCTCAGGAACTATTGAAACTGATGATTATGAAAAGACTATGGAGTTTAAAGCAGGCGACAGTTTCTTTGTAAGTGCAGGTCTTCGTTCAATAATAGTTAAGGGACAGGCAACCATGGTTGTTACCAGAGTATAAAAAAATGTTTTACTTTGTCGTATATTGATGTATAATGACGAGAGAATTCTTTTTAAAGGAGAGTATAATAATGTTATCAGTAGTAATACCAACATTTAATGAAAGCAAGAACATCAGAAATCTTGTAGCACAGATTGATGTTGCTTTGAAGGGTGTTGATTATGAAATTGTCTTTGTTGATGACAGTAAGGACAATACACCTGATGTGATTATGGAAGTTGCTAAGGAATATCCACAGGTGAGAATGGAACATAGAAAGAATGGAACAGGATTAGCAACTGCTGTTCTTGATGGTTTTAAGCTTGCAAAGGGCGAATATATGGCATGTATGGATGCTGATTTACAGCACCCACCAATCGTTCTTAAATATATGTATAGGGCTATGGAAAGTGGTGCAGACTTCTGTATACCTAGCCGGCTTATTCCAGGTGGAGATGATGGCGGACTTAACTGGTACAGAAAGTTCGTATCTGGAACAGCAAGAAAGATAGGACAGGTTATGTTGCCTTGCCTTAGAAAGATATCAGATCCTACAAGCGGACTCTTTATGTTCAGAAGAGAAGTTATTGAGAATGCTGACCTTCAGCCAATTGGATGGAAAATTATGGTTGAGGTTCTTGCAATGGGTACATATAGCAAGGTTGTAGAGATTCCATACAAATTCCAGCAGAGAACTGAAGGTGAATCAAAGCTTTCAGGAAAGGTTACGTTAGAGTACTTAAAGCAACTCAAGAACCTTAGAAAGAGATATAATAAGAGCAACAGGTACGAGGTTGAAATATGGTCAACTGAGCGTATGATGAAAGGCGACAAATAATATCGTAACATAAGACATATAATAAGCCACAGAACGAGATGTTATATGAAGTTTTGTGGCTATATTAGTATAGAACATAAAGGAGATAACAATGGCAATATTAGTTACAGGCGGTGCAGGCTTTATTGGAAGCCACACAGTAGTAGAACTTCAGAATGCAGGTTATGATGTTGTAGTTGTTGATAATCTTGTTAATTCAAGCAGAAAGTCTTTAGAAAGAGTCGAGAAGATTACAGGAAAGAAAGTTACATTTTATGAGGCAGATATCAATGACGCTGCAGCATTAAATGAGATATTTGAGAAGGAAAGTATAGACAGTGTTATACATTTTGCTGGACTTAAGGCTGTAGGTGAGTCAGTAGCAAAGCCACTTGAGTATTATATGAATAATATATCCGGTTCACTTACACTTTTTGATGTTATGAGAAATCATGGTGTCAAGAATATTATATTCTCATCTTCAGCTACAGTTTATGGAGATCCTGCATTTGTTCCTATTACAGAGGAATGCCCTAAGGGCGAGATTACTAATCCTTATGGCAAAACTAAGGGAATGCTTGAGGAGATTCTTACAGATATCCAGAAGGCTGACCCGGAATGGAATGTAATTCTTTTAAGATACTTTAACCCAATTGGAGCACATGAGAGCGGAACAATAGGAGAGAATCCTAACGGAGTTCCTAATAATCTTATGCCATATATAACACAGGTTGCTGTTGGAAAGTTAAAGGAACTTGGGGTATTTGGTAATGATTATGATACTCATGATGGAACAGGAGTAAGAGATTATATTCATGTTGTTGACCTTGCACTTGGACATGTTAAGGCCATAGAAAAGCTCAATGATAATCCGGGAATTGTAATATATAATCTTGGAACAGGTAATGGATATTCAGTACTTGATATAGTAAAGAATTTTGAGGCTGCTACAGGAATACATATACCATATGTAATTAAGGCAAGAAGACCAGGTGATATCGCAACATGCTACTGTGACGCAGGTAAGGCAGAGAGAGAGCTTCACTGGAAAGCAGAGCGTGATTTAAAGACTATGTGTGCTGATTCATGGAGATGGCAGAAGAATAATCCTAACGGATATGATGATTAAGGAGTAGATTATGGGTAAGTATTTTGGAACTGACGGATTCAGAGGAGAAGCAAATGTAACTCTTACAGTTGACCATGCATTTAAGGTGGGAAGATTCTTAGGCTGGTATTATGGAAAAAACCATGAGAATGGTAAGGCAAAGATTGTTATTGGTAAGGATACAAGAAGAAGCAGTTATATGTTTGAGTATTCTTTGGTAGCCGGTCTTACAGCATCAGGAGCAGACGCGTATCTTCTTCATGTTACAACTACACCAAGTGTTTCTTATGTTGCAAGAACAGAAGATTTTGATTGCGGAATTATGATTTCTGCAAGTCACAATCCTTTCTATGACAATGGAATTAAGCTTATTAATGCCGCAGGTGAGAAGATGAAAGAGGATGTTATCGCTGAAATCGAGAAGTACCTTGATGGTGAGCTTGGAGAAATTCCATACGCAACACGAGAAAACATTGGATGTACAGTTGATTACACAGCAGGTCGTAACAGATATATGGGATATCTTATGAGTCTTGCAATTTATTCATTCAAAGGAATAAGAGTAGGTCTTGATGCTTCTAATGGTAGTGCATGGACACTTGCAAAAGCTGTATTTGACGCACTTGGAGCTAAGACATATGTTATAAATGCTGCTCCAGACGGAACTAATATTAATGCAAACTGCGGTTCTACACATATTGAAGGACTTCAGGATTTAGTAAGAAGAGAGCATCTTGATGTAGGATTTGCGTTTGACGGTGATGCTGACAGATGTCTGTGTGTAGATGAGAAGGGCGAGGTCATAACAGGTGACCATATTCTCTATATCTATGGATGTTATATGAAGGATAGAGATAAGCTTGTCGGAAACAAGGTTGTAACAACAGTAATGTCTAACTTCGGACTTTACAAAGCATTTGATGCAGTAGGAATTGAGTACGAAAAGACTAAGGTTGGCGATAAGTATGTATATGAGTGTATGTCAGAGAACGGCTACCGTATAGGTGGAGAGCAGTCAGGACACATCATATTCTCTAAATATGCAACAACAGGTGATGGAATTATCACAGCCCTTAAGATGATGGAGGTTATGCTTGCAAAGAAGAAGACATTGTCAGAGCTTGCAGCACCACTTGTTATATATCCACAGGTTCTTAAGAATATCAGGGTTACAGATAAGACACAGGCACAGGATGATGCAGATGTTAAGGCTGCAGTTGAGGCAGTTGCCAATGCACTTGGCGCAGATGGAAGAATCCTCGTACGCGAAAGCGGAACAGAACCTGTTGTCCGTGTAATGGTTGAGGCAGGAAGCACAGAAGAGTGCGAGAAGTATGTAGATCAGGTAATAGAAGTTATAAAGAGTAAGGGATACGCTGTGTAAGGTTTAAAAAATCTTACTATCTATTATTTACGCTCATTCGGAATATGTACAATCAGCTCCCAGTGTCCGTCTATGGCTTATGCTTGAATTATGACGAGCTGTGTAGGAGTTAATGTCGCTATATACATAAGTTCAGTGTGCGAAAGCTCGTTCAAACGAAGTGCGTTTGCTTTCGCATACTGTAATAAACTCTGTAGATAGCGGCATTTACTCCTGCTAAGCGCAGGAATGCTGAAAGCATAAGCCATAGACGGACACTGGGAGCGTGCCTGTTCATATGGTGAATGAACATAAACAATAACTTTATATGAATATTTTCAATACCTCCACATAAGATTAATTAGGTCTTATTGTGGGGTGTTTTTTTGTGGGAAATTATGGGGAAAAGTTGTGACTGTTATGTTGGCATTGTTGATAATTATGCCTGCGTGTGCCATGACAGGGTGTTCTGGCAGCAAAGAGCCAGATAATAAGACCAGTGTTGATTATACAGTGGTTGAAAATGCAGACCTGCCAGAAGAGCTTAAGAAGCTTATTGAAAGCAAAAAAGATAAAGTGATGAGGCTTACATATACGACTAAGGATTATACATATGTTGTGGCCGGTTATGGAACAAGGGAAACAAGTGGATATTCAATTAAGGTAAATGATGTATACACAGGAGATAATGCACTATATATTGATCTTAATCTGATAGGTCCGGCAGCGGGGGAAGCTGTAAATGAGGTTGACACATATCCGGTAATAGTGCTTAAGATGGAGAGACGTGAAGAAAGCGTTGTTTTTAAAATGTAGAATGTATAGGAGGTCAGTCTGTGAGACTCAGAACAGAAAATATTCATGAATATCGTTTGAAATGTAATACAGTGGCACAGATTACGCTTGATGATGATTTTAATGTGCCGGACACAAAAGATGATATTGAACTTATAGTGAAAGAATGGGGAAATGTCCAGACCGACAGTGTAAAAGTAAATAAGGATAAAGCTGCAGTTGATGGGGAATTAAAATTTTCACTTCTTTATATAGGTGCATCATCTGACTCAGAAAGAATGCAACCGGTCAAAATGACAGGGAAAATGAGTTTTTCTGAAAATGTCAATCTTTCGGGTGACTGTACAGGTGATTATGTTACATGTCAGGCATCAATAGAAGATCTTAGTATTAAAGCAATTAATTCAAGAAAAATAAGTGTTAAGGCGATAGTTACCCTTAAACTTATATGCGAGAGTCTGCAGGATATACAGATGATAACGGGTGTGGATGAGACGGAGAATACGGACATTCAGCAGTTAAAGGAAGAATTGGAATTTGTGCAGCTTGCAGTTAATCAGCGTGATAATTTCAGAATAAGAGAAAATGTATCACTTCCGGCAGGAAAACCAGAGATACAAGAAATAATCTGGGATGATGTAGATGTAAGAAATCTGAATACAAGGCTTGCAGATGATGGACTTAAGCTTGCTGGTGATTTAGATATATTTGTAATGTATATAGGAAATGGAGAAACAGGAAATGTGCAATGGTACGAGACAACAGCATCATTTGAAGGAAGCCTGGATATAAGTGGTTGCAATGCAGATATGATTCCATATGTTAATTTTCAGATAATTGGAAAGACAGTTGAGGAGCCCGACTTAGATGGTGAAACCGCGATATTGCAGTTGAAGTGGTTCTTGATATGGATGTAAAAGCATATGAGGAGCGTAAGAAGGATGTTATAGCAGATATATACTCGCCTTCATATGATATGGAAATAGAGAATGCAGATACACAGCTTCGTTGCCTTGTTGTACGAAATAATGTATCAAGCCGTGTTTCAGGTAATCTCCAGCTTGAGAATTATGCTGACCTTATGCAGATATGTAACTGTACAGCTACGGTGCAGCTTGACGATGTGACATATAAAGAAGGAGAGCTGGTTGCGGAAGGTGTTGTAAGTGCAAATGTATTTTACATAACTTCAAGTGACAGTCAGCCGCTTGGCAGTGTGCATACAATCATTCCGTTTGCAGGTACAGTTAAGATTGATGGTGTCAGTAAGGATTCACTTGAATACAACATAAAGCCGTCAGTACAGCAGCTTTCAGCCACAATAAACAGTGCAGGTGTAATAGAGGTTAAATCATCAGTTTCACTGGATGTAATTGTTTTTAGAAACTTTGAGTATAGTGGCATAAAAAGTGCTTATATGTCAGAAGAAAAATGTGATCTGTCAAAGATGCCGTCAATGACCGGGTATATTGCTGATGGCACTAAAACATTATGGGATGTATCTAAAATGTATCATACAACAGCAGATTCAATAAAGGCAAGTAATCCTAAATGCGCTGATGGACTGTCAGAGTTTGTGATTATACCACGGGGTACCAAGCTTCTTCTTGTGAAGGCATAGACATAAAAGAGGTACAGTCTGTAAAGTCTGTACCTCTTTTTATGTCTGATTATGAATTCTTACCGGCAAAGTAATCGTCGAATTTCTTAAGAACAGCATCTCTTGTGTTCTGGGAAATATCAGGAAGTTCCTTGCCCCATGTTTTAGTGGCTTCTTTAAAACCTTTTCAAATGCTTCTTTCATCTTAGACATCTTTCTTCATCATCACCTGCGAGTGCCTGTGCAAATGAGAAGATTCTTTCAGATGTCTGTTTAACACCCCAGTAACCATTTTCAGAAATATCTTCCTTAGCCTGTGCAATAGTGTCAGCGTCTGCTGTGAAGTTACCGCCTGCAAGTGCTTTCCACATATCATCAGCAGTTCCAATAGTTATTCCCTGTTTAGAGAACATCTTAGTAACGAGGCTTTGCATCTGAGCCATGCGTGTTTTCTGGTCAGCCTTTAACTGTGCAACAATAGAAGCGTTAGAAGCTTTCTTATTAACAGCTGATACTAAACCTTCAGACTGTGAAGCATGCTCATAGGTTGCCGCTACATCAGAATAAGCTGTAGTCTTTGAAATCTCTTTAGTTGAAACCTTTTTATCAGAACCTGAAACAGTATTTGTTTCGTAAGCCTGATAATTTGAATTAACTCCGTTTAATGACATGATATCCCTCCTTGGACTTTTATTGTAGTATTTCTATAGTGTATATCGGTAAATGTATTTCTTTAATTAACCTTCTGTTTTTTCAATTTTTATAGTAGATTTCTTCCATATTCCTGTCCAGTAGAGGCCATAAAGTATGGCAGCAGATGTTCCGTTACTGATTACGACAGCATACCATACAGATGCAACCCCCATATTAAGCACATTGGCACATACCCAGAGGGTCAGCAGACGGAATATCCAGATTCTTGAAGCGTCGACAATCATGGTTATCATGGTGTGACCGCTTCCCTGAAAAAGTCCCTGAGTGACATTGTAAAATGCGTTGCTCCAGCACCAGAATGCCATAAGTGAGAGAAAATCTGTTGCCAGCGGAATAACTCTTTCATCAGTTGAGAAAAATGTTACCATAGCCTGAGATATAAATCTTCTTGACAGAATCAAACCAAAGAATAACAAAAACAGTGCACCCATACGGAGTGCGTAATGGTAAGCCTTGTCTGCTCTGTCTTTCTGACCGGCACCTACATTTTGCCCAACGATAGTTGATATGGCAGAGCCGATACCATTTGCAGGCATTGTGATGATACTGTTAATCTTGTTGCCAATACCATAAGCGCTTGTTGCAATAAATCCGTAAGCATTAACATTTTTAGTCATAAGAAGGAAACCAAGCTGCATCGTGCTTCCTCCGATTGCTGTTGGAAGTCCGATTTTTACAATCGAACTCATCTTGCTTTTATCAAACTGAAATCCCCTGAAATTAATTCTTATAAGCTGTTCTGGTCTTGTAAGTACAATAAGTGCAATCACGGCACATGGGATTTTGGCAATGAGAGTTGCAAGGGCAGCACCAGCGATACCCCATTTGAAAACCATAAGGAATAACGGGTCTAATATAAGATTAATAACAACGCCAAACATATTAAGAAGCATTGGTTTTACTGTGTCGCCCTGAGACTGTTTGACTGATGTGAAGAGGTTAATGGTAAACAGAAAAGGCAAATCAAGTACTACAATTCTTATGTATGTAAGTCCGTATTTATATATACTTCCTTCAGCACCGAGCCATTTCACAAGTCCCGGAGAGACAAGCCAGCATATAAGTGCGCATAATACTGAAAATGCAAGTGAAGTAAGGCAGATGTGGTTAGCCATTGAATTAGCCTGTTCATCCTCTCTTGCACCGAGGTACTGTGATATAAGGATTGCACCTGCAGTTGTTATGCCGTTACCGAAATTAATCAGGATATTCTGGAAAGGAGAAACAAGCGTGATGGCTGACTGATTCTCAGTACCTATTCTTCCAAGCCAGAAAGTATCTGTAAGATTGTACATTGACTGGATAAAACTATTAATCATAACCGGAATCGCAAGCATGAGAATTGCATGAAAGAGATTACCATTAAGAATCATATTTCTTTTATCTTCACTTATTGGTTTTGCCATGATAAGCCCCCTTATCTTAATAAACGTGTTGAAAATGCTTCTTTAAATACAGAAAAATAATTAAAATACTGATTTTTTGTTGACTTTTCAAAGTCTTTTATACATAATATAAGCATAAAAAACAGTGATTTCTACAATTAAACGAAAAAATATTCTTTATAATACAGAAAAATTACTATAGTAGACGCAAAAGTGTTTGAGATAAGGAGAGATTATATGTTCCAGGATATGTCAAAGGATTTTGATATCAAGAGGATAAAAAGAAGTAATACCAGTTGTAGTACAGGGGTAGGGGCACATGTGCATCCGTTTAATGAGATATTCTATCTTTCGAGTGGAGAGTGTACAAGCTTTATTGACCACAACATTTATAAGTTCGGAAAAGGTGATCTTGTTATTGTTCCAAGCGGATGTCTTCACAGGACAACTTATAATGGAAAAGGAATGCATGAAAGAATTGTTATAAGCTTTAGAAATGATGCAACTGAATGGATTCAGAACCAGACCGGAAAGGAACTTATGGAAAACTGCATGAAGCCGGGAGTTGTTAATATTCCTGAAAAAAGAAGAGATTATGTTGTTGCTCTGCTTGACAAACTGCTATTTGAAAATGATTCTCCTGATGAGCTGTCGCCGGCATTTATAAAGGTTGGTCTGATTGAACTTCTGTTGTTTATTATCCGCTGTAAGAATTATGAGGAAAATGTTATTAAGGAAATTGATGTGGATAACAGGATTATTCAGGAAGTTGCCACATATATATATGAACATTATGCAGATAATCTGTCTTTAGAGTATGTTGCAGATAAATTTAATCTTAGCAGGTCATATCTTTCAAAGAAATTTAAGACAGCAACCGGATTTGGATTTAAGGAGTACATTATTAATGTAAGAATTCAGAACGCCTGCAATCTGCTGCTTGAAACAAACAAATCAATTACTGATATTGCATTTGAATGTGGCTTTAATGACAGTAATTATTTTGGAGATGCTTTCAGGAAAGCAAAGGGGATATCTCCACATAAGTACCGTAAGAATGAAACTTTTTAAAAGTGCATTTTAAATATTGTACTTGATTTCATACAATATCTTTAATATAATAGTTTTGAAAATGGATTTTGTATACAAGGTTAGGTAATATATGGAAAGTATCAGATTAAAGGCAAGAGCCAAGATTAATCTTGGGCTTGATGTTATTGGAAGACGCGAGAACGGATATCATGATGTAAGAATGGTAATGCAGACGGTTGGTTTGTATGACCGTATTATAATGACAAGGATTCCGGAGGAAGAGATAAGAATTAAGACTAATATAGGATTTCTACCTGTGAATGAGAATAATCTTGTTTATAAGGCAATTATGCTTATGAAGAATAAGTATAAGCTGGATGGAGGAATTGAGGTTGATCTTAATAAATTCATTCCGGTTGCGGCAGGAATGGCTGGAGGTTCAAGTGATGCGGCATGTGCATTATTTGGAATGAACAGGCTTTTCGAACTTAATGTTCCAATGAGAGAGCTTATGAAGCTTGGTGTTGAGATTGGGGCAGATGTTCCATACTGTCTTATGAGAGGAACAGCATTAGCTGAAGGAATTGGAGAGAAGCTTACAAGGCTTCCGGATATGCCATTTTGTCATATTCTTATAGCAAAGCCTCCGGTAAATGTATCAACTAAGCTTGTGTATGAGAAACTGGATAACACAGATGTTAAGCTGCATCCAGATATAGATGGAATAATTGAGACTATTAAGTTAAAGGATGTTGCACTTGTTGCTTCAAGAATGGGAAATGTTTTAGAGTCAGTTACAGTTCCGTTGTATCCTGTCATTGACAGCATTAAGAAAGATATGATAGAACATGGTGCAATTAATGCCATGATGAGTGGCAGTGACCGACAGTTTTTGGAATATTTCCAGATGAACAATCAATGATAGCCTGTCAGCAGTTCTTAAGACAGAAGGGCGAGGCAAGGCAGGTGTATACAACGGAAACATTTACACCATAATATATATGGAAATAATACACATTCAGAGTAATAGAGAAAGGCAAGGTTTTATATGAAAGGTGAACTTAAGATGGATGTTAATGACTATCTCCCATTAAGAGATGTAGTTTTTAATACTTTAAGACAGGCAATTCTCCGTGGTGAGATGGAGCCAGCAAGGAAAGGCTTATGGAAATTCAACTCGCCGATAAGCTTGGAGTGAGCAGAACTCCTATAAGAGAGGCAATCAGAAAGCTTGAGCTGGAGGGTCTTGTTATAATGATTCCAAGAAAGGGAGCAGAGGTTGCCCATATAACCGAGAAGGACATGAGAGATGTCCTTGAGGTAAGAGCAGCACTTGAGGAGCTTGCAGCAACACTTGCATGCCGTAACGTTACACCGGAGCGTATTGAAGAGCTTAAGATGGCAAATAAGAGATTCGAGGCAGCAATTATATCTAAGGATGTAGTTGCAATTGTAGATGCTGATGTGAATTTCCATGATATTATATATGCAATGACAGATAATCAGAGACTTATTCAGATTATTAATAACTTAAGAGAGCAGATGTACAGATACAGACTGGAATATGTTAAGGATGCAAGAGCACATTCTATTCTTATCAGCGAACATAATGACATCATTGATAAGCTTTCTAAGAAAGATGAAGAAAATACTAAGATTGTCATAAGACAGCATATTACTAATCAGGAAAAGGGTATTATCAGACTTCTTAACAAATAATCTTTAGATTACACGGAGGCTGGCTGTATATGCCAGCCTTTGTTAGTTTGTAAATTTCTGTTTATTATGCAAATATATGGATATAATCCCAGATATGAAGATATATCAGGGGGTAAATATCATATGAATATTAAAAAGAAACTTGGAATTCTGCTTATTGTTATAATAGTTGTCAGTGGACTGGTTGGTTATTACAGAGTGTCTTATGCAGGAAATTTAGAGGCAGTTACAGAAGGCATATCTGAGAGTATTATAAGATTCCATGTGAGGGCCAACAGTGATTCTCAGGAAGACCAAGGGAGGTTAAGCTTAAGGTTAAGGAAGCAGTAGTTGATTACATAAGACCGGCTCTTTCAGAGTCAGATTCTCTTTCAGAGTCAAGAGCTATATTAGAGGCAGAAAGTGATAATATCAGAAATGTTGCTATTAAAACCTTGCGGGATAATGGATTTATGGAAGATGTAAGCGTGTATTTTGAGAAAAGTTATTTTCCGGTTAAATCATACGGTGATGTAACATTTCCTGCAGGATACTATGAGGCTTTCAGAGTTGATATAGGTGATGCAGAGGGAAAGAACTGGTGGTGTGTGCTGTATCCGCCATTATGTTTTGTGGATGCGGTGTATGGCGTAGTTCCAGAGAATTCTAAGGAAAAGCTTGCAGGAGTTCTAACAGACGAAGAATATAAGACAGTAACTGACAGGGGCTGTAAAGTCAGATTTAAATATTTAACATTTATAAATGAACTGCTTGGGTTATAAGCAGTCAGTGGAGGAAGGACGATTGAATAATAAGGATAAGGTCTTTATTAAGATTAAAGGTTTATATACGGGAACAATGGACGAGGAAGCCTCGTGTGATGGTGAAGAGGTTGAAGTAATTGAGTCACAGGACGATGAGGTCGAAGTTATAAATGTCGGCACATACTCGGTTGTCAACGGCAAGGAATATATACGGTATGAGGAAGTATATGATGACTCACAGGAACGGTCAAGCAGCATAATTAAGATTGATGGTGACAGCGTAGAAGTGACAAAGAAAGGCGTTGTATCTACGAAGATGAGATTTACCATGGGCAGTAAAAATATGACTTATTACCAGACACCTTATGGAAATATGAGCCTTGGTATTATAACGAAAAGTCTTGAAATTGAACGAACTGAGGATACAATAAGTATATATCTTGTGTATGGAATGGAAGTGAATTGTGAACATCTTTCAGATTGTGATATGCAGATAACAATAACAACCAGAGAACTTAGAATTGATGAATAGTACATTTTTCTTTGAAAAAGGAGTAGTTATGAAGAAACAGTTTGATGAGAGAAATCTTACAATGGTAATGGATTTTTATGAACTTACAATGGCTAATGGTTATTTTAAGGATGAGGACAAGGAAAGAAAGGTTGCATTTGATGTATTCTACAGAAAGAATCCTGATAATGCCGGATATGCTATATTTGCAGGTCTTGAACAGATTATTGAATATATAGAGAATCTGCATTTTGATGAAGATGATATTGAATACTTAAGAGGTCAGGGGCTTTTTGGGGAAGAATTCCTTGCATACCTTGCTGATTTTAAGTTCAGGGGAGATATTTATTCATTCCCGGAAGGAACTATTATGTATCCTAATGAACCTGTAATCACTGTTGTTGCACCATTACTTGATGCACAGCTTGTTGAGACTGCAATTCTTCTTCAGGTTAATCACCAGTCACTTATTGCGACCAAGACAAGAAGAATCGTTCGTTCAGCTAAGGGACGTGCTGTATCAGATTTTGGCGCAAGACGTGCACATAACATGGATGCAGCAGTATATGGTGCAAGAGCAGCTTACATCGGAGGTGCGGTTGGAACAGCTACTGTTCTTGCCGGTCAGATGTTTAATATTCCAATCAGTGGAACAATGGCACACAGCTGGGTAATGTTCTATCGTGATGAATTTGAAGCATTTAAGCATTATGCAGAGAATTACCCGGATGCAACTGTGCTTCTTGTAGATACTTATGATGTTGTTAAATCAGGTATTCCTAATGCCATCAGATGTGCAAAGGAAGTGCTTGAGCCAATGGGCAAGCGTCTTAAGGGCATCCGTCTTGACAGTGGTGACCTTGCATACCTATCTAAGAAGGTAAGAAAAATGCTTGATGATGCGGGGCTTACTGACTGCAAGATAGTTGTTTCCAACAGTCTTGATGAATGGACTATTATGTCAATCTTAGAGCAGGGCGGCTGCATTGACAGCTTTGGTGTAGGTGAGAGACTTATAACAGCAAAGTCTGATCCTGTATTTGGAGCTGTGTACAAGATTGCAGCAGTAGAGGAGAATGGAGTATTCCAGCCAAGAATTAAGATTTCTGAAAATGTTGAGAAGATAACAAACCCGGGACTTAAGAAGGTTTACAGAATATATGACGAGAATAAAAAGGCAATAGCAGACCTTATAGCAGGTGCTGATGAGGTTGTTGACCTTTCAAAGCCTTACCGCTATGTAGACCCTGTAAAGCCTTGGAAGAACAGATACTTTGAAAACTGCACAGCAGTAGAGTTACAGCAGCTTGTTGTAAAGAACGGCAAGCGTGTAATGGACAGAGTATCTATTGATGAGATTAAGAAGTATGTTCAGGATCAGCTCACTGATAATATATGGGAAGAAGAGCAGAGATTTGAGAATCCTCATAACCATTATCTTGATATGAGCCCGGCATATTATGATATGAAGATGTCACTTCTTCATAAGTTGACGGACTAAGGGGAGTGGCAGATGGATGGGCAGGGTAGCGCATTGTAAGACATTGCCGTGAAAGGCGTAGCGGTACTAGGCGCACTGCCTCACTTCGTGAGGTGCGTTTGCCAAGTGCCGACGCCTTTCCAACGGTCTTACGCTACAGCATATGCACACCCTGCCCCCTCGCTGTTTCCCTGTCCGCCTTTGGCGGAGGCGGGCTGTTGGGAGCGTTCACGCAGTAGGCGATGGTTCCATAGGAACCGAGCAAGTTTTGTAGGATTGTGGGTATATGTCATTTCAGATCTCCTGTTGGAAGTGCGTCGGCACTTAGTGAACACACCTCACGAAGTGAGGCAGTGAACTTAGTGTCCGCTACGCACTTTCACGAGCGGGAGCGTGTCTGGAAATGACATATACCCATATACTCCGACCCAAGTCCAACACAAAACACTTGCAATTACTGATTGTTTTGATATAATTGACTAGTATATGAAAAGTTAACGAAGGAGTAGTAAATATGCCAGTTTGGAGTATTGTTTTATTGATAGTTATTGCTGTACTTATAGCAGCACTTGTTGCACTTACTATTGTGGGTAGAAAGCTTCAGAAGAAGCAGGAAGCTAATAATGCACAGTTAGAGGCTGCAAAGCAGGTTATGTCGATGCTTGTCATTGATAAGAAGATGATGAAATTAAAAGATGCCGGACTTCCTAAGATGGTCTTAGATCAGACACCTAAGGCTCTCAGAGGTCGTAAGATGCCAATCGTTAAGGCAAAGATTGGACCAAGAGTTATGTCACTTATGTGTGATCCTAAGGTATATGACCAGATTCCAATCAAGGCAGAAGTCAAGGCAGAAGTAAGTGGTATCTACATTGTAGGTATTAAGTCTGTAAGAGGCGGAAAGATTGTAGTTCCTGAAAAGAAAAAGAAGGGACTTTTTAAGAAGAATAAGTAAGAACGAGAGACTACATTAGCGGCTATGCTGGTGTGGTCTTTTATGATGCCGTGTGGGGTGTATGTCGTTTTCAGACACGCTTCGCTCGTTAAAATGCGTAGCGTGTACTAAGCGCACTTTCTCCTTCTGTGAGATGCGTTTGCCAAGTACCGACGCATTTTAAACGGTCTGGAAACGACATACACCCCAGCCACAGCCCACTACTTCCGGTAGAAAATCAATTACCAGCGTTGCCGCCCCGCTCCCGCAAAGTTTCCGCAGGAAACAAGCGCCGTAGATTAAGCGAAGTGTAAGGTCATGATGGAGGTATGTTGTAGTTTCAGACCGTTGGAAAGGCGTCGGTACTTGGCAAACGCACCTCACGAAGTGAGGCAGTGCGCCTAGTACCGCTACGTCTTTTCACGAGCGGGAGCGTGTCTGAAAGGACAACATACCTCCATCATGACCGCCCACTTCAAACCAATCTACAAGTGTCTTATTTTCCTCGTACATCTTCTCAATAAGATCCTGCACATCTTTAGCAAGAGTCTTTTTCTGCTCGCGATCCATGCTGGCGACATCGATTGGTTTGCCGAATTCAAGGACAGTGTGAGTCTTTTTAAAGAATGGAAGGTGGTCTTCTAATGCAGCAGCTGTGTTGTTCTGTACCATAGGAATAATCCTGCAGCCTGATTTTTCAGCAAGCTTAAAGCTTCCTGCATGGAAAGGGAGAACACCATCAATGCTTTTATTTCTTGTTCCTTCAGGGAATATAACAATTGAAGTTCCAGCTTTCAAGTAATCAATACCGGTAAGGATAGCCTTTAAACCTTCTTTCATATTCTTTCTGTCAAGGAAGAGGCAGTAAAGATATCTCATCCATATATTAAGAAGAGGAACTTTTTCAATCTCTTTTTTGGCAACAAAGCCAGTTCTGGGTTTCATATATGTGTAAGAAATAATTGTGTCAAAGAAACCATGGTGATTGCCTACAAAAAGTACAGCTTCTCCGTCTTTAGGGAGATTTTCAAGTCCTTTTACAGTTGTTGTAACTCCAGACAGAAAAAGAACAACCTTAAAAACACCCTGTACAAAGCGGAGACTTCCACGGTCCTTAGCATCCTGATTGAACTTGCCAATAAGCCAGAATACAGGAAGCATTATAAGGCTGGCAAAGAATATTATTATTGCAAATATAATTATTAATATAAGTCTTATCATTGTATGTTCTCCATTTCATTTTTAATATTAAGTTAAGCCTGGTACCGCGAGATATCTCAGCTCTTTACATATGCCTTCGCTCCACTGGAATAGTGAATTTCACCTTCATTAGTCACAAATATAGCTTCTATTCCATCAAGGCTTTCAATAAGCCTCATACCGTCTTCAAGTCCAAGGCAGAAGCAGGTTGTACTTAAACAGTCTCCGGTGAGCGAATCCTTTGACAGAATAGTAACATCGGACAGGTCATTGTCATAAGAATAGCCTGTAGCCGGGTTAAGTATATGATGGTAAAATGTTCCATCGTCAGCATAGAAATACCGCTCATAGTTGCCGGATGATACAACAGAGGAATCATCAACGGAAAGAGCAACAAGCACTTCATTATTGGCTGCAAATGGCTTCCTTACGCCAATTCCGAAGTTATCTGTGTTAGTTTTCTTACCGATACATAAAACATTGCCGCCGAGATTGATTATAGCACGTTTTACACCATTTTCTTCAAGAAAATATTTGATTTTGTCAGCAATATAGCCCTTAGCAACAGCTCCGAGGTCAAGGATGACATCATCGGGTTTACTTATGGAATAAGTACCATCACCGTTATCGGACACACTGACCCTGGTGTAATCGACATGTGTCAAAGCTTCGGCAATCCGTCCGCTGTCAGGAACTTTTGGCGATTCTGCAGTGAAGTCCCACAGACTTGAAACGCTTCCTATTGTTATGTCAAATGCTCCATTACTCAAAGCAGCATATTCAAGTCCGGCACTGATTAATTCATACAGTTCCTTAGATATGTCAGTTGTCTGGTTAGAATTAACCCTTGATAATTCGCTGTCTTCTTTAGTTCTTGAAAAAATGTTTTCATAGTAGTCACACAGATTGAGAGCCTCATTAAGAGTTTTTTTCGGAATACCTGAGTAAGAGTCAATCTGCACAAATGTGTTTAACTTAAAGCTGTTCACAGACTCCGGGGTAGTCAGAGTAACCGCAGGTTTTCGCAGGCGGTAAGCACAAAGCCCAGAGCCAGAATAACAGTAAACACATATGAAAAGCATTTTATTTTATTAAGTTTTTTCATAGAATAATTACCGGAATAAACCGGCATCCTCCAAAAATTATTAACACATTGAGATTATAACAGTTTAATGCTGTATAAAAAAGTGAAATTAGTGTGAAATTACTTTTATTTTTATCGTAAATGTGCTATAAATATAAGGCTTGCTGTTAAGCAGCTAATGTTTATGTATATAGAAACGAGGAAGTATATGAAAAAGAAATTATTCAGTGTGTTACTTGTTGGTGCACTTGCAGCATCTTTAGTAGCATGTGGTAAAACAGAAAGAAAGAAGCTAAAGCTTCTACAGCTAACACAGAGATAAATGCAGATGAATATGCTGCAACAATTACAGATAATGCTGGTATATATAAGACATTTGTATCACTTTCAGATTGGAAAGGAATGTCTGTTGATCTTAAGGAGTCAGATTATGTTGTTCTTGATTCAGATGTTGAGGATTATATCAAGAGCATGCTTGAATCAAAGGCTACAACTAATGTTATAACAGAGGGAACAACTAAGGCAGGAGATGTTATTAAGCTTGATTATAGCGGAAAGCTTGACGGAACAGCATTTTCAGGTGGAACAGCAACAGATGCTTCTTACACAATTGGTTCAGGTAAATTTATCGATGATCTTGATAAAGGACTTGTTGGACTTACAGTAGGTCAGGAGACTGATATTACATGTGTATTCCCAGAGAGCTATTACAATTCAGATCTTGCAGGAAAGACAACAGTATTTACAGTAACTGTTAAGGAAATTGACGAATCAGTTGTTCCAGAACTTACAGATGAGTGGGTTGCAGCTAATGCTGCTTCATTAGGAATTGAGGATAGTTCAGTTACAACAGTTGAGCAGTTAAGAACATATGTAAGATCTTACCTTGAGACACAGGCTTCATCAAGCCGTTCAAGTGCTATATTTGATGCTGCTTATAAACAGATGTCAGATGGTCTTGATGTTTCAGAATATCCAAGCGAAGAACTTACTGATTTATTAAATACTCTTAACAGTAACGTAGATGCAGAATATCAGTCATACAGTTCATCATATTCATCAAAGGAAGATTATCTTAAGAGCGCATATAAATTTGAATCTATGGATGCATTTAACGAATATGCAGACAATTATGCAAAGCAATATCTTTTACAGAAAATGATTATTACAATGATTGCTGCTGATAATAATATTACAGTTAGTGAGGATGATATTAATTCAACAGGTGAAGAACTTGCTTCTTATTATGGATATAATGATTATCAGGAAATTCTTGATACCTATGGAAAGTCAATGAATGCAGAGATAGGATATCAGGTACTTTATCAGAAGGTTGTTGAGTTTGTATGTGATAATGTTACGGTTAACGATACAACAAATACAGCAGAGTAATTCGTGATTAAGTTAATATTTATATGTTTGACAGAACTAGGGTTGCACAGCTATTAATGGGTGTGCAGCCTTATTTATTCTTATTATTTTCGCATTAAAACGGGATTTACATATATCAGCAGACAGATTCTGCACTATTAAAAATATGAGAAATGTGGTAAAACCACTTAAGGGGAAAACAATGAATCAATTCGTACCAAAGCTTTTTGATGTTATGAAAGGCTATTCTAAGAAGCAGTTTGTTAATGATGTTATTGCAGGTATTATCGTTGCAATCATAGCGTTACCATTATCTATCGCACTTGCGCTTGCATCAGGAGTAGGTCCTGAGCAGGGTATCTACACAGCTATATTTGCCGGGTTTGTTATTTCATTCCTTGGCGGAAGCAGGGTTCAGATTGCCGGACCAACAGCCGCATTTGCAACTATTGTTGCAGGAATTGTGGCACAGAACGGAATGGATGGCCTTATTGTTGCAACAATTATGGCTGGTATCATTCTTATTATCATGGGATTTCTTAAATTTGGTAATCTTATCAGATTTATTCCTTATACAATTACAACCGGATTTACATTTGGTATAGCTGTTACTATTCTTGTAGGACAGATTAAGGATTTCTTAGGCCTTGATACTTCTGCGTATACAGGACCAACTATTGAGACGCTTGATAAGTTAAATGCAGTGTTTAAATGTATTAACACATTTAACTGGCAGGCGCTCGTTGTAGGTGGTGTTTCACTTGCAATTCTTATTATATGGCCTAGATTTAAGAAGTTAGAGAAGATTCCGGCATCTTTAATTGCTGTTATAGTTTCTGTAATTATGGTTAAACTTGGAATGCAGGCTAAGACTATTGGAGATTTATATACAATTTCAAGCAAACTGCCGGGTATCAGCATACCACATGTTAATATAACAATGGTTAAGAATCTTTTGCCGGATGCATTTACAATTGCGGTACTCGCAGGTATTGAGTCACTTTTATCATGCGTTGTTTCTGATGGTATGATTGGAAGCAGACATAAGCCTAATATGGAACTCGTTGCGCAGGGTGCAGGTAACCTTGTGTCGGCTTTATTTGGTGGAATTCCGGCAACAGGCGCAATCGCGAGAACAGCAGCTAATGTTAAGAATGGTGGACGTACACCAATCGCGGGTATGGTTCATTCTGTAACACTTCTTCTTATCCTTGTTGTGCTTATGCCATATGCAGCATGGATTCCAATGCCGGCAATTGCAGCGATTCTTTTCATGGTAGCTTATAACATGAGTGGCTGGAGAGAAATGATTTCTCTTTGTAAGACTTCACCTAAGAGCGATATTCTTGTGCTTCTTACAACAGCAGTACTTACTATTGTATTTGACCTTGTTGTTGCTATTGAAGTTGGTGTTGTGCTTACAGCACTTCTTTTCCTTAAGAGAATGGCTGATGTTACTGAAGTTAAGAGCTGGAAATATATTGGTGATAATATAGATGAGAATAACGATCCTGACAATATTAATCTTAAGCAGGTTCCTAAGGATACGCTTGTATATGAGATTAATGGACCAATGTTTTTTGCAGCTGCGGACAAGTTTCTTGATATCCAGACAGTATCAGGTTCTAAGGCAGTTATTGTAAGAATGAGAGGTGTTCCTGCAATGGATGTTACTGCTCTCAGATCTTTAAGAAATATTCATGCGGTATGTAAAAGACATGGCGCTGTTATGATTCTTTCACATGTTAATGAACAGCCTATGTCAGTTATGGAGCATGCTGGCTTTGCGGATGAGATTGGAAGAGATAATTTCTGTGCCAATATTGATGCAGCTCTTGAGCATGCTAAAAATATTGTAGAAGGGTAATGCTAAATGAAGGAAGATACACTTTCCTATATAAGAGATAATAAAGAGATTACATTTGAACAGAAGATAAGACTTGTAATTATGCTGAGTCTGCCTACGATTATGGCACAGGTGTCATCAATTATAATGCAGTATATTGATGCATCTATGGTCGGAAGACTAGGGGCAGGCTGTTCGGCTTCAATAGGCCTTGTATCGACAACGACATGGCTGCTTGGAAGCCTTGCATCAGCGCCGTCACTTGGATTTTCAATTCAGGTGGCACAGCTTGTCGGGGCAAAGAAGTTTAATAGGGCAAGAAGAGTGTTCTTACAGTCATTTGGAATTGTTCTTCTTATATCAATTATTATTGGTGCTGCCGGAGCCATGATAAGCTGGGGACTTCCAGCATGGCTCGGTGGAGAAGAGTCGATACAGAAGGATGCGGCAATGTATTTTCTTATAACATCATTGTCTATGCCGGCATTAGGATTTAACCGTCTTGGTACGAGAATGCTGCAGAGCTGCGGTAATACGAGGACGCCGGGAATTCTTAATTCTATGAATTGTTTACTTGATGTTATATTCAATTTTATATTCATATTCAGATGGCGTGGTTTTGGCTTCGGTCTTGGAGTTATGGGTGCAGCACTCGGAACAACAGCGGCAGAGATTGTCACTACAATTATTATGTTTTATGTTCTGATGTTCAGAACACCTATGCTATCAAAAGGTTACGGAACAGATTCTGATGAGAAGGCAGGTCTTGCGACAATAAAGAAGTCATTTGTTTTATCGCTTCCTGTTACATTTGAAAATGTAGTTATGTTCGGGGCGATGATTACAATTACAAGAATTGTTGCACCATTAGGAGTTGTGGCTGTGGCTGCCAACTCATTTGCAATAACTGCAGAAAGCCTGTGCTATATGCCTGCTTATGGAATTGAGGAGGCTGCAACAGCACTTGTTGGACAGAGTATCGGTGCAGGCAGAGGAAAGCTTGCGTTGTCTTTTGGAAGAATTTCAGTTGCCTTCGGAATGGGAATAATGGCATTCACCGGACTTCTGATGTTTATATTTGCACCATTTATGATTGGAATTCTTACACCTGATCCGGCAGTAAGAGAGCTTGGCGTAACTATACTTAGAATTGAAGCATTTGCAGAGCCACTGTATGGCGCGTCAATTGTTGTAACAGGTGTGCTTCGTGGAGCAGGAGATACTCTTGTTTCAAGCCTTATGAATTTCTTCAGCCTGTGGGCTATTCGTGTTGTCCTTTCATTCCTGCTTGTCGGCAGATATGGACTTGTTGGTGTGTGGATTGCGATGGCTGCAGAGCTTTGCTTCAGGGGGCAATATTCCTTGTGCGCATGGAGCGGAAGAAGTGGCTGAAGAAGGTGTGAAAATAGAGTTGTGAGTTTACTATTGAAATATAAAATTATGAAAAATCATAAAACTGTTGCTAAATAAATATTTATTGCATATAATATAAATAGGAACAGAGATGTCCCCTTCATCATATATGATGAGTCCTGTGACGGTTACGACAGGACGGTAAAATAAAAATTGACCGAGCGATGAGTCCTGTGACGGTTCTGACAGGACGGTAAAATAAAACTGACCGAATGATGAAGCTATTGATGACGAGAGGCTTTTGTAAGTCTCTCGTCTTTTCTACACAGGGGATTTTATTTGAATTTACCACAAAATGATTATCAAATCTTAAAATTGACTGATGTCTTTACAAGGATTATCCTAATCCACCATATAAGGAAATATTAAAGAAAAGACAAAGAGCATATAACTGTCTTTTATTCCAGTCTCATTATGATTATTTTATTTGTATTCCATATCGAAGCGAAATAAGCCATAAATATTCATTCCATTTTTCTAAAACAAAAGGTCACAGCAACACAAATCCGGGCTGGATTATAGTAAAATTGTGATTATTTCAAAAATGAGTATATAGATTCAGTCAATGCTATTATTGATAAGGATGAGTTTAATGAAACAATTATCAACTTGAGTATAAAGAGAAGCATTGCAATTTGTTGAAGAATATGTTACGCATATGAATGGAGTCTGTAAATTGCATGAGCGTGAATTTACAAGAAGATATGCATATTCTCCTTTGAAATATTTCCATAGCGAACTGGGGATTTCCATATAATTACACAATTCTTTCTATTATGTATTTGATTTCCTCTTTCAGAATTGGGTATAGCATTTTTGCTTTAGTATAAGCCCATTCGAAAAAATGTTATAATACGGCTCTAAGATATTGCAGATAATAGTTAATATAATATTCAATGTAAATTCAGGAAGAGGCAGGACGCTTATAATTTGTTTTAAAACAAATTTGATAAGTCATAAATAAGTGATTTTATTATTTTTTCATAGTATATATCCACTCCTTTAAGAATAATCTATATATTCGAATAGTGGATAAGGACTTATGAAAAACTATCTAATATTTGATAACAAAAATTTTATATAATTTTAATAAAATTAGAAAATAAAAAGCCTGCTCAAAAGCAGGCTTTAAAATTCATCAAAGTATTTAATTATACATAAAAGCTTAGAATTTTAATTAACCAAGATACTTAGCAAGTACATCAACCTTGTCAAGCTTCTCCCAAGGAAGGTTAAGATCTGTACGTCCAAAGTGACCATAAGCAGCTGTCTGCTTGTAGATAGGTCTTCTTAAGTCGAGCATCTTAATGATTCCGTTAGGTCTTAAATCGAAGTTCTCACGGATGATTTCAACGATTTTTTCTTCATCAAGCTTTCCTGTACCAAATGTATCAACCATGATAGATGTTGGTCTTGCGACACCGATTGCATATGAAAGCTGGATTTCACATCTGTCAGCAAGTCCGGCAGCAACAATATTCTTTGCAACATATCTTGCAGCGTATGCAGCAGAACGGTCAACTTTAGTGCAGTCTTTACCAGAGAAAGCACCACCACCATGTCTTGCGGCACCACCGTAAGTATCAACGATAATCTTACGACCAGTAAGACCTGAATCTCCGTTAGGACCGCCAATTACAAAACGGCCTGTAGGATTGATGTATATCTTAGTATCAGCGTCAATCATAGCTGGGTCAACGATAGCGTCAATAACATATTTCTTAATATCCTCATGAATCTGTTCCTGAGATACTTCTGGAGCATGCTGTGATGAAACAACGATAGCATCAAGTCTTATTGGCTTTTTGTTTTCATCGTATTCAACTGTTACCTGAGTCTTTCCGTCTGGTCTTAAGTAAGAAAGAGTTCCATCCTTGCGAACCTTTGTAAGCTGCTTAGAAAGCTTCTGTGCAAGTGCAGAAGAGTAAGGCATGAATTCAGGAGTTTCGTTAGTTGCGTAACCAAACATCATACCCTGGTCGCCGGCGCCACCCTCTGAATCATCAATTTCGCCGTCTTTGGCTTCAAGAGCCTTATCAACACCCATAGCAATATCAGCTGACTGCTTGTCTAATGCAACCATAACAGCACAGGTATTACCATCAAATCCCTTATCAGAGCTGTCATAACCAATATCTGTAACTGTTTTTCTTACAATAGAAGGAATGTCTATGTTAGCCTTAGTTGTAACCTCGCCCATTACCATAATAAAACCTGTGTTAGTAAGAGTTTCGCAGGCTACTCTTGAGTATGGATCCTGCTCATAGAGAGCATCTAATACTGCATCTGAAATCTGGTCGCAGATCTTATCTGGATGTCCTTCTGTTACTGATTCTGAAGTAAATAATCTTTTTTCCATGTTATCTCCTTTTTGTTTTATCGTGAATATGTCTATCCCATACCTTATCGTGTCTATTCTTATCGTTACTTGTGCTTGTAGCAAAATGCCAGAACTGCAATGTTACTGCTGCTCGCGCTCGCAGCTCAGATGCCGGAACTACATTCTGGCATTGTCGCGGTGCTCCTCGAATTCAAACGCATATGTCCCAATTCATGCAAGCATGATTGTGTCATATACGTTAGAATTCTCATCGCTACTCGCACAAAAGATTACGACAAAGGCCGATAGACTGTATCGAAATCCTCTTATTGTTCGACTAATATCGCTCAGGTTGGCACCTTCCTCAAAAGGGGTTGCCGGGTTTCATAGATCCTATGTATCTCCACCGCTCTTAATAAGGGATATAAAATATTCAATTAATATTACCGCATAAGATACTACACAATATTTAAACATTCGTCAAGAGTAATTTGACATTTTCTATATAGAATTTTTATAAAAATACATTTTACAGACAAATGTATCGTGAAAACTGGGGAATGAGTAATGACAGATAAGACGATATTCATATTTGACGCACAGGAAGGCGATAAACTCGCAGATGATGTACATACGCCAGATGGTAATATATTAGCAAAGAAAGATACCATACTTGATTATGATATAATTGCAAATATTTCAGGGCATCATATACTGGAAGTAAAGGTATACGACACCAATAATGAACTGCAGGATCTGGAAAGGTTCTGGGAAAAACTGCTAATAAAGAGAACGTTAAGTATTTTGATAAGATAAGAGCAAGCATAAGGTTTAAGCATTTTAAAAAGACTTACGATGAGAATATTCTGGATATCAAAGGAGGACTTAACGATGTTGTTATGAATAACAGTCCCATTGATATCGATAAGCTGATAGAAGGAACTAATGAGATTCTTACTGCGAACAGAAATAGTTTACAGCTTTTTGATATGCTTCACAGCATGAGACAGTTTGATGACCTTACATATGTTCATTGCGTGAATGTAGCATTGATATCGTCTATTATTGGGCAGTGGCTTAAGTATAGTAAGGAAGATATAAGAATACTGACAATAAGTGGACTTCTTCATGACATAGGTAAGATTATGATTCCTAACGAAATTTTACAAAACCTTAAGCTGACAGTTGCTGAATACAATATAATGAAGCAGCATGTTAATCTTGGATGAGAAGTTAAAGAACCAGAATATTGATATGCGTATTAAGGAGGCATGCCTGCTCCATCATGAAAAATGTGATGGAACAGGATATCCATTTGGCTTAAAGTCGGATCAGATTCCAGCAGTAGCCAAGATTATAGCAATTGCTGATGTGTATGATGCAATGACTTCAGCAAGAGTATATAGAGGAGCATTATGTCCTTTGAAGTAATAGATACAATGTATAAAGATGCATTCACCAAGTTTGATCCTAAATATATTCTGCCATTTCTTAAAAATGTTGCATCATCATATATTCACAATGATGTAAGACTATCAGATGGAAGAACAGGAAAGGTTATACTTATTAATGATAATGCACTCAGTCTGCCAATTGTCCAGTGTGAAGATGAGTTTATAGACCTATCCAAGACACGAGGACTCACAGTTTCTGCAATTTTATAAAACTATCTGGCACATGCGTGGAGGTATTTTTCTTTAGTAGCCATACCTCCGCGGATGTGTCTTTCTTGTTTATTGACATCAAGAACCTTTCTGGCTTCTCTGGCTAGTTCAGGATTGATTTCCATAAGCCGTGCAGTTACATCTTTATGTGCAGTGCTTTTGCTTACATTAAATACTTTGGCTGTCTGTCTTACAGTGGCTTTATGCTCAATTATGTAATATGCCAGCTGGGTGGCACGTTCTTCTATATAGTCTCGCATGTCGGGACTCCGGAAGTTTCATTTATACAATCTATGCCACGGATTGGGGTTTTATGTTAGAATGTGTTATGACTATGACAAGGAATCATTTACATTACATTTTTAATTTCTCTGCAAACATAAGAAGTACGCTGACTGAAAGCAGTGCACTTGAAATCCAGATTGTGTGGATTCCGAACATCATTGAAAGGTTTCCACCGATACCTGCGCCGATTGCAAAGAATAATATTATACCGAAGTAATATCCGGCTTTTCTAAGAGAAGCCTTATTACCGGTACGCACAAATACTGAAAGTGCGTCTGTACCGCTTCTTAAGTTACCGATGCACATGGTGCTTGCATAGGAATAGCCATTGACTTTTCTAAATGCCTGTACCTGCATAGCACATGAGAACGATACGATTATTGTTGCAAACATGTCCATTGAGTGGGGCATGAAGCCAACTGCAATTAAGATAACAATTTCAATAAGTAATATTGCCTGTCGCCAGTGAAGTCTGGTGGCATTTTTATATCTGCCCTGAATCCGCTCTGTTACGAATACGCCAAAACCAAATGCTAAGAATGGCAGAAGATATTTTAATCCCAGATACCATTCACCCATCATAAAATGTGTACTCATAAGAACCACATTACCCGTCTGTGCGTTGGAGAAAACTTCATTTCTGGTAAAATATGTATATGCGTCCTGAAGTCCACCGGACATGGCAAGGAATACGCTGTTTATGAAGGCTTCGGACATCTGAATATCCGGCAGCTTCTTAGCGAGGGCATTATGAAGCTTTGATGCCATAAATAACCTCCTTGTGTTTTATAACTTTGGTTGTTATAGCACAAGGAGGTTTTGTTGTAAAGGGTATATAAATATTAGATATGTTGCGAATTACTTTCCAAGTGCTGTTTTCTGAGGCACTTCTGTTTCTTTTTCGTAGCATGCAAATGCGCTGTCAACAAGCTCTTTATCCGGCTTAGGTGTAAACAGGCTGACTACAGGAACGATAATCATTCCAGCAAACATTGCAAATGCACCGCAGTTGATAGGTGACTGGAGCCATGTTGGGAAGCCTGCTCTGAAGAAGATGTTGGCAAGCATAAGTACTGAGCTGAATAAAAAGCATGCCCAGCATGATGCTTTGGAAACCTTCTTAGAGTAAAGTGAGAACATAAATGGTGCAAGGAATGAACCTGCAAGTGCACCCCAAGATATTCCCATAAGCTGTGCAATAAATGTTACTGAACTCTTGTACTGGATAAGTGCAAGTATTGCAGATATCGCAATGAATACAACAACAAGAATTCTTATGTATAATACCTGTTTCTTTTCACTCATGTTCTTGATAAAGTTATCTTTTAAGAAGTCAATAGTAAGTGTTGAGCTTGAAGCTATTACAAGTGATGAAAGTGTAGACATTGAAGCTGACAACACGAGAATTACAACTAATGCAATAAGCGCAGGACTTAAATTAGAAAGCATTGTTGGAATTATTGAGTCGAAGCCGTTAGCCTTGACATCTATCTGGTCAGAGAATAATCTTCCGAAACCTCCGAGAAAATAGCATCCGCCTGAAACTATAAGCGCAAATATTGTTGATATTATAGTACCCTTCTGTATAGAAGCTTCATTATCAATGGCATAGAATTTCTGAACCATCTGAGGAAGTCCCCATGTTCCAAGTGATGTAAGGATTACAACGCATAAAAGGTTGAATGGGTCAGGTCCGAAAAATGAAGCAAATATACCGGGAGTATTACTTACAGCCGGGTCAGACACATTTGCAAGACCCTGCAGTGCTGACATGAAGCCACCCTTAGAGTGGATTACGGCAGCAATAACAGCAACGATACCGAATAACATGATAATGCCCTGAATGAAATCATTGATTGCAGTAGCCATGTAACCGCCGGCAATTACATAGATGGCAGTAAGTGTTGCCATGATTATGATACAGACACTGTAATCAATGTTGAAAGCCATACCGAAAAGTCTTGAAAGTCCATTGTAAAGTGAAGCTGTGTATGGAATCAGGAAAATGAATATGATAACGGAAGCACCGATTTTTAATGGATTGCTGCCGAATCTCTTTCCAAAATACTGTGGCATGGTTGCTGAATCAAGATGCTGACTCATAATTCTTGTTCTTCTGCCAAGTACGACCCATGCAAGAAGTGAACCTATAATTGCGTTGCCGATACCAGCCCAGGTTGCGGCAATTCCGTATTTCCAGCCAAACTGCCCTGCGTATCCAACGAATACAACAGCCGAGAAATAAGATGTTCCATATGCAAATGCGGTGAGCCACGGACCAACGCTTCTTCCACCGAGAACGAAACCATTAACATCAGTTGCATGCTTGCGGCAGTATAAGCCAATGCCTATCAGCACCGCAAAGTAGATAATAAGAATAACTAGTTTTAACATAAAAACCCCCATATTAATTGTATTATATCTCACTTCACGAATTTAAAGTGTAACGCTTTAAATTGATAAAGCAAGCATAAATGCATTGTAACATATTGGGAGTGATTGGCAAGGAGAAAATGAGTTTATATATATGAATAATATGGATATACCTACTATTATGCCTATAATATGTCATTGAGTAGGTTTGTTTGAGAGAATTATAACTTGATACGGAGGGAGCAAACCTACTAAACAGCTGTGAATAGCTTTTGAGTAGGTCTTTTCCTGGATTTTTCTGAATTAGAGGCTCTTAAAGATGAAATCTTCCGTGAAAATGCCTACTAAATTATGATTATGTATATAGTTAGTGGGTTTTGAAAGACAATTTAATAAAATAAGATGTTTAATTGACATACTAAAGTATGGTGGATAATGGTTTGGTAGGTTTATTAGGAATTTATGCTATGCGGGATATAGGAGATATATGAAAACAGCCACCAGAAATGATATGCCCCTGTCAAGTAGACAGGGGCATATCAAAATCCAGTGACTGTTTTGAGTAAATGAGAAGAGTAAATGTGAATTATCTTATTATCGTCTGCTGCCGAATCCGCCGTTCTGCCCATTCATATCAGGCGCATTACCACCATTCTGACCGCCCATGCCACCGCCAAAGCCGCCAGTGCCAGAAGCTCCCATTGTTCCTGCTTCCTGAGTCCAGTCTGCAATAGAGTCTGAACCCCGGTAGAGTGTGTAGCTTGTGCCGGTTACAAGAGTGTCAGAGCATATCCAGCCGTTGCTGAATGTACTGTCAACAGTGAAACTTATTACTTCTTTGCCAGAAGAATCTTTAAGTGAATATCTTTCAGAACTGAAGGATACTGAATTTAATACATAAGCATTAACAGAGTTTACAGGTGTTTCGCAGATACCACCGAGGGCAACGCATGTTCCACCGGTTATTGTTACGGTACCATCTACATCAATTGATCCTGATACATTTCCAGATGAACTGCCGCCCTTGACTAATACAAATCCACCGGTCTGTACGTAATTTCCATTAGAATCAATACCATCAGTATCACCAGACGCAGTTGTGATATCTATATATCCGGCTGTTACATTGACAATTGGAGAAGTCTTTCCATCACCTGTGCAAGCATTGATGCCATCATCAGTAGCATATACATATATTTTGCCGCCATTTAAGTTGATAGTCATGGCCTCAAGTCCTTCGTATGAAGTTACTACATTAATATAACCATCATTGACATCAAGTTGTTTGTCAGCGTGCATGCCGTCATCACCAGAAGAAATTGTAATTGAACCACCATTGATAACAATAGTTCCTTTGCCGTCCTCACCGGTTTCAAGTACACCTGAGTCAGAGTTGGCATGGATACCATCATCTGTTGAACTTATGTTAATTGTAAAGCCTGAAATATTTATTTCGCTTTCAGCTTTAATACCCTTAGTTGAGTAGGACTGTCCAGAAGAATTACCGGATTTATTAAAGTCACCAGGCATTCCTGGACGGTTGCCGCCGGCCTTATTACCACCGGAACCGCCGTTCATATCAGGAGCATTACCACCGTTCTGACCATCCATGCCACCCATGTTGCCACCACCAAAGCCGCCAGGTGCGTTGGCGATAGTGTCAGAAGCTGCCACATAAGAAACAGTATTGGCAGAAGCAGTCTTGTTAGCAGAACTGTTACGACTGGTAGATGTACCTGAAGAACTGCCTGAAGAAGTAACTTCTTCACTATATTCAGAGTAAGTATCTGTATAGATGTTTAAGTTACCGTCACCTGATATATCTACCCCGTAGGCTGCGTCTATACCATCACAGGCTGCATATACATCAATGTTACCGCTAGTGATTGTAACGATTCCCTTCTGGTTGCCCTTGTTAGAAATACTGCTGTTAGAAGTCTTGATGCCATCGCCTTTAGCGGAGATTGCAATTATATTTCCAGATTCAATATCAACGGCATCGTTGACTTTGACTGCGTTGTTCACAGCAGTAACTTTAACAATCACATTTTTAATAGAAAGGTCATCCTTGCTCTGGATACCATTATTGTAATTACCTGTTACAACTAAGGCTCCTTTGCCGACGAGTTTTAAATCGCATGTTGCATAGATTGCTGCGTTGCCAGCGTCATCAGAAGAATCTTCTGTAGCTTCGGTACGATTGTCAATTACTTCGTTAAATGAGTTCTCTTCTGATTTAATCTTGACTTCGGAAGCATTTTTAACGTATATAGGTGAACCACTTGAGCATGTGATAGATGTTCCGTTTAATACGATAGTAACCTCGTCCTCATCACCTGCGTCAACGATAAGCTGTCCTTCTGATAAAAGACCGGCTACTGTATATTCACCAGCTTTTGTGATTGTGTATACAGAACCTGACTGTGTAACTCCATCTGATGTATCAGATGTCACAGTGAAATCACTTGTAATGGAGACTCTGTAATTCTCAGCATCATCTGCGTGAGTTACATCTGTGTCTTCTTTAGTAATGCCTGAAGTGATGGTAGTCTCACCGCCTGATGCAGTAGTAGTTGAAGTCGAATTTCTGGCACAGCCAGCAGTCATAAGACACATAGTAAGAATAACTGCGGCTACGCAATTCCTTTTGATTTTATTTAATTTAATCATAGTCATCTCTCCATTTCTTTAGTGTATGTTAATTGATTGTCTATAGTTTATTGGAGAAATTTGATTAAAATATGATATGAGTACGAATATTCTGTGTCCTGATTAATCATGTGGAATATCGTTAAATCTGCCGTCAAGCTCTTCGGTTTTTACCACATTTATAAATGCGTGCTTGTCAATTGAGCGAATCAATGTGATAAGCTCACGTTTCGCTTCGGAGTTGATTACTGAGTATATGAGCGTGCGCTCTTTTTCCTCGTAGCAGCCGATTCCCTTGAAAAGCGTGGCGTCGTGGTTGGTTGTATTCTTTATGGCGTGATAGATTTCTTCGGATTTGTCAGAAATGATGAATAATGTCATCTTCTGGTAGCGTTTGTACATGAACTGGATTACCTGAGTGCTACAGAACTGGTATATTATTGAGTAGAGCGCGATTGACCAGCCAAACAGTCCGCCTGCGATGAGCAGAATCACAACATTACCAAGAAGAATATAGTTCCATGCGTCTATTCCTTTAATATGAGAAAAATAAATGCTTATGAAATCAGTTCCACCTGTGGTAGTGCCGACATTGAGGCACAGGCTTATTGCAAATCCGTTGATAATTCCGCCAAATACGCTTATAAGCAGGATATCTTCTGTAAAAATGTATGGAGGAAGGATATCAACAAGCACACTGGAAAGTATAATTACAACGATTGAGTAGATGGTAAACTTCTTGCCGATGTAGCGGTAGGCAATGTAAGCTGGGAAAATGTTAAGTGCCACATTGAATATTGTAAATGGGATGCTGATCTTAAAAAAACGTAGTCCTATTGTCTGAAATAACAGGGAGACTCCTGAAAAGCCTCCTGGCAGCAGGTCTGCGACTTTGGCAAAGCATCTTAAATTCCATGCGTACAGCACGGAAGCAATTATAACTATAATGAATCTGAATACCTGATAAAACTTAGGATATTTAACTTCTAAAGATTTGAACATATATTAGCCTCCATATTTTGTGTTAAATATAATAAGCAAATAATAATTATTTGTGTGAGTTGTCGTAGGCAGCCTGAATATCGGCGGGGAGCTTGTCTGGAAGCATTGAATGTATTCCGTCCTCGTTGCCGTCCTTGATAGCCTGCTCGTAATAGAAGCACTTGAAAGTAAGCATATCAAGAGTTTCCTGCATTTTTTCCATCTCTTTTTCAACAGCGGTTTTCTGTCTCTCAAAAAGCTGTTTTCTGAGTTCGTAAGTTCTGCTGCCTTCCTGACACCATTCCATAAACTGCTTGATGTCGCGGATTTCAAGACCTGATTTTTTGAGACATTCAATAAGCTTAAGAGCAGCAATTTCTGTGTCAGAGAACTGTCTTATTCCAGAGGCACGCTGCATAAAAGGGAATAATCCTTCTTTATCATAATATCTTAATGTTGAAACGGGAAGATTAAACATTTCTGAAACCTGTCCTATTGTGTACATAACACACCTGCTTTCCGTAAGCCATGCTTACATGATATTAGTTTTTTACAAATGTGATAATAAAATTCACAAAATGTTCACTATTATTAGGTTGACCTAAAGTTAGGTTTAACTCTTATGCTTAAATAGTAGCACAGAGAGACTTAAAATACAATTTAAAGTTGGTTTAAAGTGAATATGATAGTGTTTTTAACAAAGAGGTGATCATATGTATGTAGTGCTAATGTATTTTTGCATTACTTTTTTTGGATTGATACTTATTATGATGGCAGTGGAAGGATGACATATTTTATGGAGGATAAATGTATGGAATGGAGACAGGAAAAGATATGCCGGTATTTATGTATATTTTTCTTAATAAAATAGAGGATACCGAAGAAGTGAGATGGACAGAGAAAGAAAAATGAGGGGTATAAGACATATAAAAGTTGTTAGAACTTGCAGAAGATGATGCATCCGATGTAATTAAAAAATGTCTCAGGATAATTAAAGAAACAAGACATATTGTAGAGTATGAGCTTTGGAACAAGATTGTATATTTTATGACTGATTATATTAATGGTGAGACTGTGTGGGGATAAATTACTTGATAGCTGAGTAGTTTCTACTTATAATTTATGCAGCACATTTGTTATAAGAGGAAATGTATGGGAAATCATTACGATAAGGATAAGAAATTATTTAAAATAGGCGAGGTCGCAAGGATTTTTAATGTCAACAGTGGGATATCAGGCATTATGAGAAGGTAGGATTTCTAAAGCCGGAATACATAGATGAGGAAAGTGGTTACAGGTATTACAGCGACAGGCAGTTTGAGGTGCTTAATACGATACGGTATTTGAGGGTACTTGATATGTCACTTGAAGAGATTGCAGATTTCTTAAAGGACAGGGATATTGATGTTATTGAGGAAAAGCTGGAAAATCAAAAGGCGCTTATAGAACGGAAACAGCATGAGTTGGAGCTCGTATCAAGAAAGATTGACCACAGACTTGAGCAGATAAGAGATGCAGTTCAGTCGGAGCTTGATGTCATCAGGGAATGTACAATACCAGCGTGCCATATTGTGTGGATGCGTGATTCTCTGAAATTAAGCACATATCTTGATCTCGAGGAGCAGATAAGGATACTTCAGAAGAACCAGTCACAGCCTTTGGTATTCATGGGAAAAGTCGGAGTCGGAATATCACAGGAGACACTTATTGCAGAGAAGTATGACAATTACGAACTTGTGTATATTATTCTTGATGAGGAAGACGAATATGATGGTGAAACAGAGTATATAGAAGAACTTACTTGTGTAAGTGTCCGTTTTAACGGAAGCCACAAAGAAGCTCCGGCATATTACAAGGCACTTGCCAGATATATTAAAGAAAATGGCATGGAAATTGCAGGATTTTCAAGGGAAGTCACACTTATAGATAACGGAATAACCAATGATGAGAGCAAATTTGTGACGCAGATATCAATACCAGTAATGAAGAAAAATAATAGAATAATGGTTGACCTTACAATAGTTGTAAGGTTTAATATATTGGCAGCTACTTTGAGGGTGGCTGCTAATTTTGAATTATGCGTATTATGGCATTTACTCCCACTAGGTGAAGAAAACCTGAGAGTGCACACAGTGCAAATAGACAAAACAGCACATTTTAATCAGGAGAGAGAAGATGGAAAAGAACCTTACAACAGGAAGCGTATCTAAGACGATTGTATATTTTGCTTTGCCGTATCTGCTGTCGTATTTCTTACAGACTTTGTACGGAATGGCCGATTTATTCATAACAGGTCAGTTTTGTGGCGTTGACTCGATAACGGCTGTGTCTAATGGAAGTCAGGTAATGCATATGCTGACGGTAATTATTGTGGGCTTGCAATGGGAACAACGGTAGTTATCGGCCGGGCGATTGGTGCTGATAATAAGAAAAATGCGGGTGTTGCAATTGGTAATACAATAACTCTTTTATGGGATTGTCGATTGTGCTTACGGTTGTTCTTTAGCACTTGTAAAGCCGATTGTCAGTCTTATTGCGATTCCTGAGGAGGCTGTAAGTGGAACAGTTGCTTACCTTATAATATGCTTTATCGGAATACCATTCATAACTGCTTACAATATAATAAGTTCAATATTCAGGGAATGGGTGATTCTAAGAGTCCGATGTATTTTATTGCTGTTGCATGTGCTGCTAATATCGTGCTTGATTATCTGTTTATCGGTGCATGCAGTTTAGGTCCTATAGGAGCGGCACTTGGAACAACACTTGCCCAGACACTTAGCGTAATAGTATCGTTAATTGCTATTAAAGTGAAAAGACCGGAATACATGTGTCTGCAAATGCTTTAAAACCACAGTGGGAGGTAATGGGTGAGATATTAAAGGTCGGAATTCCGGTTGCAATACAGGACGGTTGTATTCAGGTTGCGTTCATTATAATAACGATGATTGCTAACCACAGGGACTTGATACATCGGCAGCAGTGGGTATTGTTGAGAAAATGATAAGTGCAATATTCATAATTCCATCGTCTATGCTTGCGACAGTTTCAGCGCTTTCAGCACAGAATATAGGTGCAGGAAAGCATGACCGTGCGGCTCTGACACTGAAATACGCAACATTTATAACATGCACATATGGAATTGTGGTGGCAATAGTTATGCAGTTTATTGCTGGCGGGCTTATTGGTCTGTTTACTTCTGATTCAAATGTGGTTTTACTTGGAACGCAGTATATGAGAAGCTACATAATTGATACAATGTTTGCAGGTGTGCATTTCTGTTTCAGCGGATATTTTGCAGCTTATGGAAAGTCCTATATCGGATTCCTGCATAATATAATTTCGATTACATTTGTGAGAGTTATGGTTCTTACCTTGCTTCAAAGCTGTTCCCGGCTACGCTGTTTCCGATGGGACTTGCCGCACCAGCAGGCTCGGTGTTATCAGTTATGATATGCGTCGCAGCATTCGTATATCTTAAGAGAAGAGGGAAGCTGGGATAGAATTAGAATGATAAATAAAAAGAACGCAGGCGTTTACGGTCTGCGTTCTTTTGTCTATAGAAATGCAAAATATTATGAGTTGTATTATCTTTTGCAAAGTCCATTTAAATATGCTTGTAATAATTTTTTGTCCTGATAAGATAATTCATTATAACGATTTAAAATATCCTGTTCTTCTGGTGAAATACTTTCGTTTCTTAAAGGATTTGTTTCAAAATCAAAAATTCTGAAAGACTCATATTAAATCCCTTACATATTTTTCGAGTGTTGTGACGGTCGGACAAGTTTCACGATTAAAATGTTATTTAAACTTGAATATGCGATATCTGAGTTTTTGCAAGTTTGTAAAGAGTCCAGTGTTTAAACTCCAGTAACTGTTGTATGCGATTTAAAACGGCTTGTTCAATCAAGAATATCACTCACTTTCGTCTGTTTTATTTAATTGTACTTAGTGTGAGAAATAATATACAGATGATAAAAGAACAATATATTGAAATTATAACTCAATTGAGTTATAATTTTTAAAAATCATACTATATAGGATAAAGAAAGAGAGGTTTTTATGAAAAGAAAAAGCTTGATAATGGGAGTTGCAGTATGGATTTTATCAGTCACAAGCATTTTTAGTAGTGGTAAAATTAATGTAAAGGCGGAAGAAAAGATTCAGGAACAGAATGCATTTAAATGGGAAGTTAGTGACAGTTATAGTAAAACAATAGCTCAAGAGGATTATGATGTGATTAATACATATTATGGTGCTTATAGTTATTGTCCTGACAAAGTTGTATTTTTCAAAGACAGTTCAGATATAAGTGTTAATCTAGAACAGTCATTGTATAGTGCTGATAATATACTTGGCTGGGCTGTACAGGAATGTACTCTGAGTAGGAATGAATCAGGAAAACTTGTGGTACAAGACAAAGGATTTGGCTTTGCTCAAAGAGTGTATTATGTTTTAACAGAAAATGGTACTAAGAAAGAGACAGTAAGTGCCGGATATAATTTTAAATTTGATGTTAAACCAAATTTTATGCATCCCGAAGGTGGAAGTATGAAACTTAATCCTGTAAGCTGCAAAACAGCATATGAATCAAGAAACAATGACGGAATGTACACTTTATATAAAAATCAGACGCGATAGATTTATCTATTATTTTTATCAGATATGTTGATTCTGATGGAAAAGAGAAAAGTGAAGCCTTATTTATAATGCCAGATTATATGGAAAATAAAACTGTATTAAATTTTGATGACAATTTAGAATCAAATCAGTATGTAATTGATATATCTGATTCACAGGTTATTAATAAAGATGAATTTGAAACTATATTGAATCAGAATAAGACAAAGGATATTGTGATTAAATCAAATAATAATGTTACTTTACATTTGAAAAAGGTTCAATGATTGGTGCAGAAGGAAAGATAATTATGATTTTTCATCGCAGGTTAATTATGAATTTAATGACAATATGCCATCAGATGTAAGTAAAGATAACTTTATAATGCAGATAAAATTTAATTATTTGAATACTATGCAGGTAAAATAGTGTTTGTTTTCATTGGAACAGAATATGCGGGTAAAACTGTTTATTATTCAGGTATAAGTGATGAAGGGATTTCATCAGATATGTTGGAAACAGAAGTGGATGATGAAGGATATATAAATGTAAAACACTCAGATTATTCAACATATATAATAACAAGTTCAAGATTAGAAAGTGATAATGTCAATTCAGGATCAGAAAGCAATAATGCAAATGCTGGTGAAGTACTATCACCTAAAACTGGAGATAATAATGAATTTATAATATATATAACTTTGATTATGTTATCTATTGGTGGATTAGTATTGACTATAAAAAGAAGAATGAGGCTTATTAATATTTGTAATGATGAATATTAATGTCAAATTTTAAGTTAATGCTTATAACATGTGTATATAGTATGATGATTGTAGTGATTATGAAATTTAAGAAATGGGAAAGTTGTCTGATAATTTTATAATATTTGAAAAGAAAAAGAATATACTTGTAATGTCTGATGGCATGTGCTACAATGTCATTGGATACAAGTAGTGCATTCAAGCAATCTACGAAAACCCACGAGTTAGGGCTCGTGGGGTTTTCTATTCCGTTCTGGCAGGGTGGCTTAGTCCCCAGGCTGGCTACCGTCTGTTATCTCTGTCCAGCCATTTGCAGATATAGTAAGAAGCTATATTTGCCAAGATAGAGATAATCAAGGACACTAGTGCATCAAGCAATCCACCTCCTTTCTCTCCAGGTATGGGAGGTAGCACTAGAAATTATATCATAACAATATATAATAAACAAGTATATAAAAAATACGAATAATAACTATTGCTATGATTTATGATTTTATAACCAACATGTATTTTACAGGAATGACACATGGGGGTATGATATATTTATCAAGGGCAAAGGAGCCGGAAGTCTTTAGGGGATTCTGGCTCTTTTTTTGCATTAGCAAGTATTTTAAGGAGGAAATATATATGGAATACGAGATTTCTAATCGTTTATCAGGTGTTCATGGTTCGATGATAAGAGAACTTTTTAAGTTAGGAGCAAGCAAGGATATTATATCTTTTGGTGGTGGCAATCCGTCAGCAGAGACATTCCCATGCAGGGAAATAGAAGAGATAGCAGCAAAGGGACTTGGCGAGAATCCGGTTTCTTTATTACAGTATGGACTGAGTGAAGGTTATACACCCCTGCGTGATACTATGAAGAAATATCTTGAGAAGAAGGAAGGCTTTGATTTTGAGAATAATGAGCTTTTCATAGTGTCAGGCGGACAGCAGTGTGCGGACCTTACAACTAAGGCACTTGTTAATGAAGGAGACGTTGTGCTTACTGAAGAGCCTGCATTTGTAGGCTGCCTTAATACATTCCGTTCTTACGGTGCGAAGCTTGTAGGAATCCCAATGGAGCAGGACGGAATGAATATAAATGCGCTTGAGGAGGCTTTAAAGGCTAATCCTGATGCAAAGCTTTTATACACAATTCCATCTTTCCAGAATCCTACAGGAATTACAACTTCTCTTGAGAAGAGAAAAAAAGTATATGAGCTTTGCTGCAAATATGATATCGCAATATTAGAGGACAATCCTTACGGTGAATTAAGATTTGCAGGTGAAAATGTGCCAACTATCAAGTCGATGGATACAGAGGGAAGGGTTATATATGCAGGAAGCTTCTCAAAGGTAATGGCACCTGCATTCCGTCTTGGTTTTCTTGTGTTCAACAAGTCGCTCACAGGACCGCTTACAGTTGCAAAGCAGTGCACAGATGTACATTCAACTGTACTTTTCCAGTACATTTGTAATGAATATATTAATAACTATGATTTCGACAAACATCTTGAGGATTCAAGAAAGGTGTATGAGCACAAATGTAATCTCATGATGGAGTGCATGAAGAAGGAATTCCATCCTTCAGTAACATTCGGTCACCCTGAGGGCGGACTTTTCGTAATGGCATTCCTGCCAGAGGGAATGGATTCTGCACCATTTGTAAGGGAGGCTATTAACAGAGGTGTTCTTTCAGTTCCGGGAGCAGCGTTCTTAGCAGATGAGAGCCAGAAGTCTAATGGATTCAGACTTAATTATTCGACACCTTCTGATGAGCAGATTGTTAAGGGAATCGAAATTCTTGGAAAACTTACATATGAGTGGATTAAGTAGGAGGAGTGAAAAGTTATGAAGATAGCAGCATTCAGCGTTCGTCAAGATGAAAAACAGTATTTTGATACATTTGCAAATGTATATAAGGTGGAATTACAGATTAATAGGAGCGGATTTACAGCAGATGATATAGAAAGTGTCAAAGGCTGTGAGGCTATGTCGGTGTGCGATGGCATGTGTGACTTGTCAGCACCTGTTCTTGAAAAGCTTGCAGCAGAGGGTGTAAAGTACATCGGTTTCAGGACAATCGGATATAACAGTGTTGACCTTGAGGCAGCAAAGCGCCTTGGAATCCGTGTTGCACACAGCGGATATTCGCCATATTCAGTTGCCAATTATACAGTAATGCTTATGCTTATGTGTATCCGCAAGGCTTTGTATGTAATGATGCGTTCACACACAGCAGATTATTCACTTGGTCCTATATGTGGACGTGAAATGCAGAATATGACAGTAGGTATTATCGGAACAGGAAGAATTGGAAAGGCAGTGATTAAGAATCTTTCAGGATTTGGCTGTAAGATTATTGCGTATGACCCATACCCTGCAAAAGACCTTGAAAATGTTGAGTATGTAACTCTTGATGAATTGTATGCCAGAGCAGATATTATCTCGCTTCATACTTTCTTAAGTGATGAGACATATCATATGATTAATAAAGATTCAATTGCAAAGATGAAGGATGGCGTTATCCTTATAAATGCGGCAAGGGGCGCGCTTGTTGATACAAAGGATCTGATTGAGGCTGTTGAGAGTGGCAAGATTGGTTCAGTTGGAACTGACTGCTGTGAGGGTGAGGATGAATTTATCCGTACAGACCGTAAGTATGATGACCTTGTTGTTAATCACGATTACATCATACTTAAGTCTTTCCAGAATACTATTGTCACACCTCATGTTGCATTTTTCACAGATCAGGCTGTGTCTGATATGGTTGAGTCTTCAGTTAAGAGTGTTGTGCAGTTTGCAGCCGGTGAAGACACACCATTAGAGGTGCATTAATTATTCAAATTTTTGAAATATTCTTCAAGCTGGTGCTCGAAGATTCGTTGATTTTCTGAGCAGAATGAGCCAAGCGGCTGATAATAAATACTTCTGAAATGTGGACAGTCATCTATATGCAGCAGGCTTATGTTTTCAGGAAGGCTGCTGCTTGTCCATGTTACAGAGGCAACAAATGATACTCCAAGACCGAGACTTATGAGTTTGCCCTGTAATATGTAATCATTGCAAGAGTAGGCTATCTGAGGAGTTTTCTTACATTTACTGAATATTGAATTGAACACTCCAGCATAAGATGGAGTATCTGCAAGATCAATGAATTTCTCATTCATCATCTGTTCTACTGATATGTGTCCGGTATGGGCAAGTGGATGTGATGATGAAACGGCAAGGCAGATTTCTTCTGTCATAAGAAGATGTGCATTGTCTGGAATATCATAAGCTGATGAGACAGAGTCAATCAGCAGGTCACACCCTTTTGGTTCAGAAGATATTGAAAAGCTGACATGAGGGTGTTCATGGATAAAATCTTTAAGTACATTGCTGACAAGAACTGCACTTGAGCGGAGACAGAGCCTTATTTCGCCTGCATCGCCAAGACTTTCACTGACAGCACGCGCAGCATCTTCAGAAAGAGCCAGTATTCTGTCTGCATATTCAAGCAGAATTTCTCCCTGACGGGTACATTCGAGCCCTTTTTTATTACGGATAAAAAGCTGTGCGCCAAATTCTTCTTCAAGCTTATGGATTGTCTTGCTTAATGCCGGCTGTGCTATGCACAGTTCACTGGCAGCACGGGTCATATTCTTGTGTCTGGCGGCAGCCTGAAACTGCCTGAGCTGATATAATTCCATGTTCGCACCTCTCTTGTATGTAGTATTTTATAAAAATTACAATTAACATAATATAGAAATCAGGATATTTACGATTATGATAACACAAATATTATTAACGCAGACATTTATAATGTTTATTCTTATGATTCTGGGACTGATTCTGTCTAAAACAGGTCTGCTTACAGAACATGGCAGTAAGGATATGGCCAATATTCTGCTGTATGCGGTTATTCCGTGTGTAATTATAAGAAGCTATATAACAGATTTCACGATGGAGAAGCTGTATGGACTTCTTATGTCGGCGGTACTGGCTGTAGCTGCATTTGCAGTGGCGATAGCTGTATCATATATAATATACGGAATGCGAAAGCCGATAGACAACTTTGGAACTGCTTTCTGTAACGCAGGATTTATCGGAATTCCACTTGTAACTGCGGTATTTGGAAATGAAGCGGCATTCTATGTTGCATCATTTGCAAGTATTCTTAATCTGTTGCAGTGGACATACGGAATTGTGATAATAACCCGCCGCAAGGATATGATAAATATAAAAAAGGTATTCGTCAATCCTGTGACAATATCACTTGTTATAGGACTGTTTCTTTTTATTACGGGAATTAAACTGCCAGGTGTAATAAACAGCACGATGGCTGGAGTTGCGGCACTTAATACACCTGCAGCCATGATAGTACTGGGATATTATCTGTCATGTGTCAGGATCCGTGACTTACTGCTTAATCCGTCCCTGTATCTGGCATCGTTTGTCAGGCTTATAATAATTCCGCTGCTTACACTGCTTGTGCTTTATATTATACCGGCGGGACACGGTCAGATTGGAATGATTACACTGATTGCTGCGGCAACACCGGTTGGAACGAGTACGGCAATATTTGCACAGAAATTTGGGCAGGATTATGAGCGGGCAGTATGTATGGTCTGCCTGTCAACGCTGTTTTCAATTATTACAATGCCAGTTGTGATGTATCTGGCACAGATGTGGATTATGTAGTTTAACTATTATTTCTGGTTATGGTTTTATAACCAACATGTATTTTACAGGAATAACACAATGGTATATTATACAGACATCAAAGGCAAAGGAGCCATGACCCGGAAGGGGTAATGGTTTCTTTGCCTTTTTTGCGTATAAGATATCTTTGCAGGAAAATGTATAGCGAATACGGCTATTCATAATATGAGGAAGAAAGGAACTAAAGCTATGGGAAATAACGGAATTGAATTGGAAAGAGATGGCTTTAAGAGCCGTACAGGTTTTATTCTTGCCTGTATCGGTTCGGCAGTAGGAATGGGAAATATATGGCGTTTTCCATATATGGTATCTGCATGGGGTGGTATGACATTTTTAATACCTTATGTATTATTTGTAATATTAATAGGTTCAACAGGTGTTATCGAGGAGATGGCACTTGGCCGTGCAACTAAGGGCGGACCTATTAAAGCATTTGGCGACTGTATGCAGATGCGTACAGGAAAGAGAAAAGCAGGTGAGGCAATTGGTTTTATTCCTGTGCTTGGCTCACTGGCTCTGGCAATGGGCTATACTGTAGTTGTTGGCTGGATATTCAAATATACTTATCTTGCATTTTCTGGAAAGCTTTCAGCAATGGGCAATGATATGTCAGCTATTGGTGGTATGTTTGGAAGTACAGCAAGCGCATTTGGCAATAATATGTGGCTTATAATCGCGATGGTTGTAACTGCTGTTATTATGGCACTTGGTATTGCAGGCGGAATTGAAAGCAAACAAGGTCATGATGCCTTGCTTTTTATCATGTTTGTAGGTCTTGGAATATACATTTTCACACTTCAGGTTCAAGTGCAGGTTATAAGTACATACTCTTAACCTAAGGGACTTTTTGATATAAAGCTCTGGATATATGCATTTGGTCAGGCATTCTTCTCACTGTCTATCGCAGGTAACGGAACTGTTATCTATGGTTCATATCTTAGTGATAAGGAAAATATTGTTTCTTCTGCAAGAAATGTTGCAGTATTTGATACTATTGCTGCTTTATTAGCTGCATTTGTTATTATTCCGGGTATGGCAGCAGGCGGTGCCGAGTTATCTTCAGGTGGTCCCGGACTTATGTTTATCTATCTTGTAAATGTATTTAATGGTATGCCGGGTGGCAAGATTGTAGGAATTGTATTCTATGTATGTGTTCTGTTTGCAGGTATGAGCTCACTTGTTAATCTGTATGAAGCTCCGGTTGCAACTATTCAGGAGAAGCTTAAGCTTAACCGTGTTGCATCTGTTGGAATTATCTCAGTGGCTGGCTGTGTTGTGTCACTTGTAATACAGGGTATTGTATCAGGCTGGATGGACGCAGTATCTATCTATATCTGCCCACTTGGCGCAATGCTCGCAGCAATTATGTTCTTCTGGGTTGCAGGAAAGAAGTTTGCTGTTGATGCTGTTAATGCAGGTGCAGATAAGCCTATTGGAAAGTGGTTTGTACCACTTGGCAAATATGTTCTTGTTCCACTTTCACTTGTTGCACTTATTGCAGGTGCTTTACTTGGTGGAATTGGCTGATGGAGGATTGGACTGGTTGATTAGAATTGGCGGATTAGAATTGGCGGATTGCGACTGGCGGATTGCTTTGCAATCCGCCTTTTTTGCGTGGTGGGGAGCGGGAGCGTGGTGGATTGGACCTTGAGGCAGAGGAGAGGCAGGAGAAAGTCCAAAAGGAGCGAGAAATAGCGGAGGATTGGACCTTGAGGCGGAAGGGAGGCAGGAGGAAGTCCAAAAGGAGCGAGCAGGAGTGGCAGAATGGACCTTGAAGCGGAGGAGAGGCATGAGGAAGTCCAAAAGGAGCGAGAAATAGCTGAGGAATGGTCTTGAAGCGGAAGAGAGGCATGAGGAAGTCCAAAAGGAGCGAGAAATAGTGGCAGATTGGACTTTGAAGTGGAGGGGAGATGCGCGGAAGTCCAAAAGGAGCGAGAAATAGCGGAGGATTGGACCTTGAAGCGGAGGAGAGGCGAGGAAGTCAAAGGAGCGAGCAAGAGTGGCAGAATGGACTTTGAAGCGGAGGGAGGCACGAGGAAGTCAAAAGGAGCGAGAAATAGCGGAGGATTGGACATTGAAGCGGAGGAGAGGCAGGAGAAAGTCCAAAAAGAGCGAGAAGGAGTGGCAGATTGGACTTTGAGGCGGAGGGGAGGCACGCGGAAGTCCAAAACGCAAGTCGGTGCGCAAGAGCGTAAGACCAGACATCACATTTGTGCAAAAATTTATACAAAATCCCATAAACCGCTTGCCCTAAAGCTGACTTTAAGTCGTATCATACAGGTATCAAATAATTTACATTTTTATGAAAGAAGAGGTGTTATTATCATGAAATTTATGGATAAGGATGATTTTGAAAAGCAGAATGTTTTCGGAACAGGTCAGGCAAATACAGCATATGCTAAGTATTTTATTGGTGATTCTTTCCTGAATCCGCTGACTGATCCTAAGTGCGGGCTTTTTCTTGCAAATGTGACTTTTGAGCCGGGATGCCGAAATAACTGGCATATCCATCATGCAACAAAGGGCGGCGGACAGATGCTTATATGTACAGCTGGAGAGGGCTGGTATCAGGAAGAGGGCAAGGAGCCTGTAAGCCTTGTGCCGGGAACTGTAATCGCAATTCCACCAGAAGTTAAGCACTGGCATGGAGCTAAGAAGGACAGCTGGTTTTCACATATTGCTGCAGAGATTCCGGGCGAGAATACAAGTAATGAATGGTGTGAGCCTGTAACTGATGAAGAATATAACAGATTAGGATAATGTCTTATATGGCAGGAATGGAGGATTACAATGGCTAAGATTGTACAGACAGCAGGAAAAATGCGTTGGGAGAGTTTGCACCGGAGTTTGCACATTTTAACGATGATGTGCTTTCGGGGAGAACTGGAACAACGAAGATATTGATTTAAAGACAAGATGCATAATCACAGTAGTTGCGCTGATGTCATCAGGCGTGACAGATTCATCACTTAAGTATCATCTTGAAAATGCTAAGAATAACGGAGTTACAGCAAAGGAGATTGCTGCTGTTATCACTCATGTAGCATTTTATGCGGGATGGCCAAAGGCATGGGCTGTATTCAACATGGCTAAGGAAGTATGGAAAGAAGATTAATTGAAAGGTTTAGGTAAGAACTGATGAGTGTTTTGAGCAAAAATTATACATTGAGCAAGGGTTGCTGTTGCAACGGGCTACCGTCATATTGATACAGCGCAGGCTTACGGTAATGAGCGCGGTGTCGGCGAATCGAAAATCAATACCGCATTTTAGAGGCAGGACTTCTCGATGAAATCAGCTTGCTGGTCGGAGCCGGAATCGACGGCAGAGGCAGTATGCTGGCTGTGTTTGACGGACTTGCGATGCAGCATGATGTGACAAAGTTAAAATGGATTGATGTAAAGAAATTTGACAGTGATGCGGTGTGGATACGGTATCAGTGTTAAAAGTCGAGGTGGCAAATCATCAACAATATGTTGAGATGATTTGCCGCCTTTTCTGAATAAATTCCCGCTTCACATTATCAAACATTTTGACGATAATCTTCGGATACATTTGTAAGTTTCTGCCATGCTGTACCCTTGCCAGTAACATCCATACCTGTAACACCATTTGCATTCAGTAAATCTCCGTCCGAATCAAACTGCTAATATTCATTGACATATAAAAGCCTCCCTGCAAATAAATTCAAAATCCGTTTAGAATCAGTACAATATATAATATAAAATGCTTTTCCCGATATAATTAGGTAAGATTTATGATTTGAAATGAGGAAAAGCATGAACATATGACTTTATAGAATGTGCGCATAATCATAAAAAATAGGGTTATAATACTTGCGTATAATCAAAAAAATAATTACAATGTGCGTATAATCATAAAAATTAGAACTAACATATATGCGCATAATCTGGAGGAACCATGATATTAAAAAGAAAAATATATAAAAAACTACTGGAATGGAAAAATGAATGTCAGGGGAAAAAAGCTTTACTGATAGAAGGCGCCAGACGTATTGGAAAGTCTACCATCTGCGAAGAATTTGGAAAAAACGAATACGAAAGTTATCTTCTGATTGACTTTGCTAAAAAAGATAAGGAAGTCGAAATGTATTTTGAGCGATATCTGAATGATCTGGATACATTTTTTATGCTGTTACAGACACATTTTGGAACAAAACTGACAGAGAGAAACTCTCTTATTATTTTTGATGAGGTACAGATGTTTCCACAGGCAAGAGCTGCGATAAAATATTTGGTTGCAGATGGAAGATATGATTATATCGAAACTGGCTCATTGATATCTATCAGAGAAAATGTAAAGAATATTGTCATACCGTCAGAAGAAAGAAATATCAATATGTATCCATTGGATTTCGAAGAATTTGCAATAGCATTAGAAGAAGATTTGCTGGTTGAATATATAAAAAAATGCTTTGAAAAAAGAGAACCTTTGGAAAGAAGTATGCATAATCAGGCAATGCTTTTGTTTCATCAGTATATGCTTGTTGGTGGGATGCCTATGCCTGTAGTGGCATTTATTGAAAGTAAAAAAGATTTTACAGAAGCGGATAAAGAAAAAAGGGACATTCTTAAATTGTATCGGGAAGATATTATGAAGATAGATATGAGATATAGAAGCAAAGTTCTTGCAATCTATGACCAGATTCCGGGATTTCTTTCACAGCATGAAAAAAGAGTTGTATTCAAAAAGCTACAAGATGGTAGTTATGCAGACCAGTATGAAGAAACTTTTTTCTGGCTGTCGGATTCTATGATATCCAATGAGTGCTTTTTGTGTAATGATCCGAATGTTGGCTTATCATTGAATGAGACAAGAAGCTATGTAAAGTGTTATATGGGTGATACCGGACTTTTGGTAAGCCATGCATTTGATGAGAATGAATTACTTGAAGATGAAGTATATAAACAGATATTGGCAGGCAAATTACAGATTAATGAAGGAATGCTTTATGAAAATGCAATAGCTCAGATGCTGGTGGCGAATGGACATAAGTTATATTTTTATACACACTATAATGAAAATAAGCACCGAAATGATATGAAAATTGATTTTATCATTTCAAATAATAGCAGATTAAAATATAAGATGTTTCCGATTGAAGTAAAGTCTGGAAAGCAATATAAAACAACCTCATTAAATAATTTCAGAGAAAAATACAAGGAGCGCATAGGGGAAAGTTATATTATTCATCCAAGAAATTTAATTGTAAAAGATGGAATTATATGCATTCCCCCATATATGACGATGAATATATAAAAATCTGACATACACATTTGACAATATGCATCTGAGCGTGGTGTCGGTGAAGGAGTGCGTACCTGTGGTGTTCCAATAGAGCAGCTTTTAAAATAATTGTTATAATGATATTATAAAGAAATGCCAAAAACAAAGGAGAGATTTATGTACCACAAGAAATTAGAATCAGATATCAGATGTCCATTGGAATACGGACTGGAAGTGTTTGGTGGCAAATGGAAGTCAAGAATTATATGTGTTCTGGCGGATAAGAAGACATTAAGATATAGTGAGTTAAGGACAGAACTGGTGAATATTACAGATGCAGTTCTTTCAACAACATTAAAAGCACTGATTGCGGATGATATTGTATCAAGGAAATCATATGATGAGATTCCGCCAAGAGTTGAATATTCACTTACGGAAAAGGGCTTATCTGTAATGCCGATATTGCAAAGTATATGCGACTGGTCATGCGCATTTTACAAGAAAGAAACTGACAAAGAATCGAGCCAGTGCATGAAGTGCGACCATAAGTAATGGATGAAGGGAAGGTTATTGTGTGAAAAAAATAACCTTCCTTTTCAAATTAACATATATTGTGTAAAATGTTACATGGAACTGCCTAGCGGTATACTGGCAAGCAGCAATACGACATACGCAATATGCAGAAATGGAGCGGGAATTGAGCAGATTAACAATTATTACTAAGGATAAGGCTCAGGTTACAATGGAGTCTTTATATCAGGATTTAGAGAGAAGAATAGTAGCAAGTCCACCGGGATTGTGTACTATTGACCTTACGAGGTCATTTATAAAAATGTGTCTTGCACAGTCATGTGGCAAATGTGTCCCATGCCGTGTGGGACTCAGACAGCTTGCGAGACTTTTTGATGATGTGCTTGATGGTAACGCAACAGAGGAAACTCTTGATGTTATCAGGCTTACAGCAGAGGGAATCTATTATTCCGCTGACTGTGCAATTGGATATGAGGCAGCAAAGCTTGTACTAAAATGTATTGATGGCTGCGAGGATGATTTCAGGTCACATATTGAGAGAGGATTTTGTTCATGTAACAGTAACCAGCCGGTTGCATGTGTGAAGTCATGTCCGGCAGGAGTAGATATACCGGGATACATAGCACTTGTGCATGAAGGCAGATATGCAGACGCGGTTCGTCTTATAAGAAGAGACAATCCAATGCCTACAACATGCGCATACATTTGTGAGCATCCATGTGAAAACAGATGTAAGAGAACACTTATTGACGCGCCAGTCAACATCAGGGGACTTAAGAAAATGGCAGTTGATAATGCCGGTGATGTTCCGGTTCCGGCATGTAATGAGCCAACAGGTGAGAAGGTTGCAATAATCGGTGGTGGTCCGGGAGGACTCAGTGCCGCATATTATCTGGCTCTTATGGGACATAAGGTTACTATATTTGAGCAGAGAAAGCAGCTTGGTGGAATGTTAAGATATGGAATTCCTAACTACAGACTTCCAAGAAAAAAGCTGGATGCGGAGATTAATGCTATATTGTCTACAGGAATAGAAGTTAAGAAAAATATAAGCGTAGGAACAGACATTACGCTTGAGGATATTAATAAAGAATATAATGCAGTATACATTTCTATCGGAGCACATGCAGACAAGAAGATTGGAATTGATGGTGAGGATGCTACAACAGGCGTAACATCAGCAGTAGAAATGCTTCGTGCAATTGGTGATGATGAAATGCCTGACTATACTGGCAAGCGAGTGGTTGTTATTGGCGGTGGAAATGTAGCAATGGATGTTGCCCGTTCTTCTGTAAGATTAGGTGCTGAGAAAGTAAGCATTGTATATAGAAGAAGAAAAGCCGACATGACGGCACTTCCGGAAGAGGTTGAAGGTGCAGAGGCAGAGGGCTGCGATGTTCTTGAACTTATGTCACCGGTTAGAATAGAGAAAGATGAAAATGACGCAGCAGTTGGTTTATGGGTTCAGCCACAGATGATAAGCAGGATAAAAGGTGGCAGACCATCACCTAAGACTGCAGCTAAGGACGAGGTTCTTATTCCTTGCGACCTTATTGTAGTTGCCATCGGACAGGGTATCGAAACAAGATATTTTGAGGAGCATGGCGTTACAGTCAAGAGAGGAACAATTGAGGCACTTGATACAAGTGAGATTAAAGAACGTAAAGGAATATTTGCAGGAGGAGACTGCGTAACAGGACCTGCAACAGTAATCAGAGCTATAGCAGCCGGAAAGGTTGCGGCAGCCAACATTGATGAATATCTTGGCTACCATCACGAGATAACTTCAGATGTAGAGATACCTTATGCCGGATATGAGGACAAGGTACCTTGCGGACGAGTTGAGGTTGCACTGCGTGATGCCGCAGACAGAAAGAAAGACTTTGAACCTATTGAATATGGATTTTCATGCGAGGAAGCATGTCAGGAATCTGGACGCTGCTTAAGATGTGATCATTTTGGATTTGGTTCATTCAGAGGAGGCAGAGAGAAACAATGGTAAATTTAACAATTAACGGTAAATCTGTATCAGTAAAAGAAGGAACTACCATTCTTGAAGCTGCCAAAACAATAGGAGAGACAATACCTACACTCTGCTATCTCAAAGAAGTCAACGCAATTGGTGCATGTCGTGTATGTGTTGTTGAAGTAGAGGGTACTGACAGATGTGTTACAGCATGTAATAACTTCGTAGAAGAAGGCATGGTTGTCTACACTAATTCAAGAAAAGTGCGTACAACAAGAAAGACTAATGTAAAGCTCATACTTTCACAGCATGATTACAAATGTGGTACATGCATAAGAAGTGGTAACTGTGCATTACAGTCAATTGCAAATGAACTTAATATATCAGAGATGCCATATGATTCAATCTTAGAAAAAGATAATTGGGATAAAACATTTCCACTTATCAGAGATGCCCAGAAATGTATCAAATGTATGCGTTGTGTGCAAGTGTGTGATAATATTCAGGGAATGCACATATGGGATGTTGTAAATACAGGTTCGCGTACAACTGTAAATGTGCGTGCAAACAAGAACATTGCGGAGACTGCATGTACACTTTGTGGTCAGTGTGTAAGCAACTGCCCTGTAGGTGCACTTACAGAAAGAGACGATGTCGGAATCGTGCTTGATGCAATTGAAAATGAGGATATCATTACAGTAGTACAGATTGCACCTGCAGTAAGAACAGCATGGGGCGAAGATTTTGGTATGTCTAAGGAATATGCGACAGCACAAAGACTTGTTGCAGGACTTAGAAGAATAGGATTTGATTATATATTTGACACAACATTTGCAGCAGACATGACAATTATGGAGGAGGGAAGCGAGTTCCTTGAAAGGCTTCCAGAAATCAAGGAGTCAGGACTTCCAATGTTCACATCATGCTGTCCAGGATGGGTGAAATTCGTAAAGAGCGAGTTCCCTGAGATGGCAGGCAGACTTTCAACAGCAAAGTCACCACAGCAGATGTTTGGTGCAATAACAAAGTCGTATTATGCAGAAAAGCTTGGGGTTGACCCGGAGAAGATATTCTGTGTATCAATCATGCCTTGTCTTGCAAAAAAGGACGAGTGTACATGGGACGGAGGCAAAGATGTTGACGCAGTTCTTACAACAAGAGAAGTTGAAAGAATGTTCAAAGCATTTTTCATAAAGCCAGAAGAACTTGATGAGGACGAGTTCGACAATCCTTTAGGTGAAGGAACAGGTGCTGGCGTTATATTCGGTGCAACAGGCGGTGTTATGGAGGCGGCACTCAGAAGTGCTTACTATCTTGTGACAGGAAATAATCCTGACGCGGATGCGTTCCAGTCAGTGAGAGGTCTTGAGGGCTGGAAGGAAGCTTCATTTGACCTTAATGGGACAACTGTAAATGTAGCTGTTGCCAGCGGACTTGGCAACACAAGACGTTTGGTGAATGCTATTAAGAAGGGCGAGGTTCACTATGATTTCGTTGAAATCATGTCCTGTCCGGGCGGCTGTATAAACGGCGGCGGACAGCCTTACAAGGAAGACGCTGCGATGGTTGAGGAGCGACGTCATGTGCTGTACGGGCTTGATAAGCGCGATAATCTTAGATTCTCACATGAAAATCCATCGGTTAAGCAGTGCTATGAGGAGTATTTTGAGAAACCGTTGTCACATAGGGCTCATGAGATATTGCATGTGTAGGGTGTAGACAGCCTGCTCTGCGGGTGGGGAGTGCGGGGCATCTGCTTTCAGTATTCCTCGCTTAGTAGAAGTATATGCCGCCAGCTGCAGCGGGTGGTGTGTTATGTGACTTTGTTCATTTGGGATAGTGTCAAATAGCACATGAAATCAGCGCATAAGTAGGGAAAAGCCTACTAATGTTGCTAAATGTGATGAATTAGTAGGTTTATTTAGAAGAAATTATGATGAAAATAGAGGAGAAAAAAGAAAATTGCCTACTAAATTTATGATTTATGCGAAAATAGTAGGTTTTTTGACTGATAAGAAATGCCTAATATTATAAACGTATGAGAAAAAGACCTACTAAAGTGTGAAATGTGATGAATTAGTAGGCATTTAATGGGGAAAGAAGCATAATAAACCAACTAACAATGTAAAAAAGACCTACCAGATTGTGAAAATTGATGAAAAAGTAGGTTTAGGAGGCTTTTTATGGATATAAATGAGTTATCACCATTAGAGGTTTTCTCTTATTTTCAGGAGATTTGTGCGATTCCGCATGGTTCTGGGAATACCGGGATGATTGCGGATTATTGTCTGGAGTTTGCTAAGTTGCATGGGCTTAAGGCAAGGAAGGATACGTCTGATAATGTTGTTATATTTAAGGCTGGTTCTTCTGGATATGAGGACCGTGAGCCTGTGATTTTGCAGGGACATCTTGATATGGTGTGTGAGAAACAGCCAGACAGCGATATTGACATGAGTGTACAGAGCATTAAGGCCTGCACCGATGGTAAGATGGTATGGGCTGATGGCACGACGCTTGGCGCTGATGATGGAATTGCAGTTGCATTTATACTGGCAGTGCTTGCTTCGGATACGATTGCGCATCCTCCTATACAGGCAGTGCTTACGAGCGATGAAGAGATTGGAATGCTTGGTGCAAGAGACCTCGACACTTCTGACCTTACAGCAAAGAGACTTATCAATATTGATTCTGAAAGTGAGGGAATATTGTATGTAAGCTGTGCTGGTGGTGTAAGGGCTGAATGCGATATTCCGGTTGTGTATGAGGATGCTGCGGGCTGGGTGGCAGATGGTGCAAGTGATGTGCAGAATGGTTCGGTCTGCTTCGAAGTTAAGATAAGCGGGCTTGCCGGTGGTCATTCTGGCGTTGAGATTCACAAACAGCACACTAATGCGATAAGATTGCTTGCTTCACTTCTTTCACATGCCAGTTGCGAGGCAGATTTCAGGCTTGTGTCACTTTCAGGTGGCGGCAAGGAAAATGCAATTCCGAAAGAAGCAAAGGCAGTTGTAAGTGTCAGAAGCTGCAGTGCCACAACATTTGAACAAAGCATCAAAGAGAGTGCGGATGTGTGGATGCAGGAAATCAGCGCGACAGAGCCGTATGCTAAGATTGAGGTTGAAAAGACAGACGCTGCAGCAGACAAAGTTCTCGATTCCCATAGCACTGCAAATGTAATATATGCCCTCCAGTTAAGTCCTGATGGTGTGTACAAAATGAGTCAGGAGATTAAGGGCATGGTGCAGACTTCGCTTAATCTTGGAACTGCGTACCTTGACACAGACAAGCTTGTGTACAAATATCTTATAAGAAGCAATACAGCGGCTGGAAAGAAATTATTGCTAGAGAGAGTTACCACATTTGTAAAACATTTGTCAGGAAAAGTAGTCACAATGTCGGACTATCCTGCGTGGGAATACAAGAGTGATTCGCAGTTAAGAAAGATATGCGTTGAGAGCTTTACAAATGTGTACGGCCACGAACCGGAAGTGACCTCAATCCACGCCGGACTCGAATGCGGCATACTTGCTGGTAAAATGCCGGGAGTAGATATGATATCATTTGGACCGACACTTGAGAGTGTGCATACGCCTGATGAGTGTATGGATGTGGCTTCAGTGGAGAGAACATGGGAATATCTGCTGGAGATATTAAAGTTTATAACTAAATTTGCGGGGTAAGTGTGTGACGACAGATTGCATCACATTTACTTCCGCAAATTTAGATACTCTAAAGAAAAATGGGTAGAATATGCTATATATTAACCATAAGGAGAATTTATACATGATAAAAGATGGATTTTTATACCTTGCGGCGCTTATATTTGCAGCTGCAGTATTAGTAAATCTACCCAAGATTTTTAAAGGAAAAAAGGCGCAGGTGTTCTTTAATTTTGCACCGCCGATTGTACTTATATATCTGGGGCTTATGCTCCTTTGCACAATGAAAGTGTGGGATCTTAGTGCAACAAGCGCTGTGTACAAATCAGTCAAGAACCCAATATTATATGCGATGCTTTTCATAATGCTGCTTCGCTGTGATTTGAAGAAAATCATCAAGCTTGGACCTAAAATGCTTATCGGTTTCTTCGCAGCAACATTGTCAATCGGACTTGGATTCTTCGTTTCTTATGCGATATTCCACCAGCTCTTAGGCGCAGGTTCATGGAAAGCGCTCGGCGCGCTGTGCGGAAGCTGGATGGGCGGCGGCGGCAATATGCTCGCAATCCAGGCAGCACTTGATGTTGACGAAGCAACAATGGCTTACGCCCTTGTTATGGATTCAATCTGCGCGACACTTTATGTAATGTTCCTTCTGTGGGCAATCGGAAATCACGAGAAGTTCAACAAATGGACAAAGGCAGACACAAGCATAATCGACGGCGTTGGCGCTGCACTCGAAGAGGAAGCAAAAGCCAACACAAAGCCGCTTGTATGGCAGAACATCATTCTTCTGCTCGGTTCAGGACTCCTAGTATCTGCAGTTTCAATGGAGCTTGGCAGCATGATTAATGCACATTTATCATTCTTTGACAGCACAACATGGACAGTGCTTATCGTATCAGTGCTTGGTATCGTATTCGCCCTGACACCATTTGGCAAGATTAAGGGAACTGAGGAGATTTCAAATGTAATGCTTTATATAGTCATTGCCTTAATCGCTTCAAGAGCAGACCTCGGAGCAGTTGGCAATGCCCCAATATGGCTTCTCGCAGGATTCGTAATCCTCCTTATCCATGTGGCAATAATGATTGCACTTGCGAAGATATTGAAACTCGACATCTTCACATGCTGCGTTGCTTCCCTCGCCAACATCGGCGGAACAGCAACAGCACCGGTTCTCGCCGGCGCATACTCAAATGCCCTCGTACCAGTTGGTATCATGATGGCGCTGCTCGGCTATGTCGTCGGAACCGGCGGCGGCCTGGTTGTGGCTAATCTGATGAGTATATTTGGGTAGAGTTTAATGGAATAATTGATGGAATGGATAGCACTTCGGCAGTAGATTGGTACTGCCGGGGTGCTGTTTTTTATATGGGATAGAATGGGGAAAATAAAAAAGAAACGAGCTACCCGCTTGAGCAGTAATGCTGTACACGACAAAAAACTCATTTCTTAAATATATGATATAAGGTTTAATTAAAATAATCAATATTAGAATATTAATTAACCAATATACTATAATCCTAATAATTTTTTAAAATGCTCCTAAAGTAACAATGTCTGCACTTATAGCTAGCAATTTTAATGAAGCTGTACTTAAGTTAGATTTGAAATTATTCCAATTTTTGATGGCATCTTCTTGTTGAACATTAGTTTTAGCGTCAATAATTGGAGATAGATTATTAACTATACAGTTCATTTCGTCAGTTGATAATTCATTAGATAGATTTCTTTTGATGTAATCAATTAAATTATTAAGTTTCTCAATATTATCTGACGATAACTGGGTATCTGATGATGATGTATAACTGGTGCTATAGTTATTAATTACAACATTACCCTTCGATTTTACATGGTTTTGAATATATTCATAATAAAAACTCCTTTTATTCGATATTTTATTGTAATATTTATTGTCTATTGATTTCATGATTTCAATCAAAGTTAGATTATTATTTGATTTACATAATATGACAGACCATTTTTCTTACAAGGTTTTAATAATCCTTTAATGTCTTCGTAAATATTTTTGCGTGTTTTTATAATCAATCCAGTAATTATCAATTTTAATGGCTTTTGAGTATATTCGTATGAGCGAACTAAATACCGTATTATATCAAAATAAATATCAAAATCTTGAATTAATTGATAATCAGTTTCACTTTGATAACTGTTTATCACAAATAAGTTAGCATTAATAGCTTCCATCTGTGCTAGGAGTCGGCGTACATTATTGGGTTCAAAGTACTCAGGGTGTTGTTAATCATACCTTGAATTTTAGAAAAATAATCATAAATTAGTTTGGTTTTGTCATATGCAATTGAGTATTGCTTGTTTTCTAATGCGATACTATTTTCATTATAAGCGATCATGATTTCGTTAAGCAATACATCTACCTTGTACATATTAAAATCATATTCAACAGCATCTCGTTCTTCTTTGATAAATTTTCTTTTAAGACAGAAGATATAAAGACAGTGGCTTGCTGTATATAATTTTTGCATCTTTGTAAAGTGGAATAGCTTTATTGTAATCGTTTGTTAAATTATAATATTGCCCATAAGAAACAGCATAATTGTATTTTGAATGATATAAATTGGCACAGAGTATTAAAGATTCTTTATTTGATATGTTGTTTTTAGTAATAAATATGTATCTTCATATGTTTTGCTAAATTATTATATATTTCAGCGGCATTTTTAAATTCTATATAATTTTCGGAACATGCTTTGCAAGATTGTTATGGTAATCGGCTTCATTACAAAGCTGCTCAATTTGTTGGCGTTTAAGATTGTATTCGTCTGATAATGAATAGCTATTAATATTCATAATTAACTCCATAAATTTTTATAATATAATTATATCGTTTCAATTGAAATAATCAATAAAAATATTATCCCATGGCGTGTTTCAGCTTGTCCATGTATTTGCCACATTTGCACGAACTGAACTTATATAATGACAATAAGCTGCTGGTGTTTCCTATAAAAGATTTGACAGAAACCAGTCCTGTATACATACTTACGAATAAGGATATAAGGAGGATTTTCATGAGCAATATTATTGTTTTGTCAGGCAGCCCGCGTAAGGGTGGCAATACTGACCTGTTGGTTGACGCATTTGTTAAAGGTGCGGAAAAGAGTAATAATGTAGAAGTCGTTTCTGTGGCGTATTATAAGGTCAACCCATGCATTGGCTGCAATTCGTGTTTTGACAGGGCGGGGCATGAATGTTTTCAGCAGGACGACATGCAGATAGTTTATGATAAGTTAAAATGTGCTGATGTGATTGTCGTTGCCTCGCCAGTGTATTTTTATGGAGTGAGCGCGCAGCTTAAAGCAATTATCGACAGGTTACATACTCCTATGAGAAATGATTTCAAAGTCAAGAAGCTGGCATTGATACTAGTGGGGGCAGCAGTTTTGCCAGAATTGTTTGATTCTATTAAGATACAGTATCAGCTTGTGCTTAATTTCTTCAAACTTGAAGATGCGGGAATGGTGCTGGTCAGAGGTGCTAAGGATAAAGGTGATGTCAGGAACACTGATGGGCTGGATGAGGCTTATCGGCTGGGATTGGCGATGGAGTGATGAAATAATAAATTAAAGGTAACATTATTATGTATGGAGGGGATATGTTTCCAATAATTGATAAAAGAGAAACCGGGATTAATATAAGAAAAATCATGGATTGTCAGGACTGACGGCAAAAGATGTTCAGCAATAATAAGATTGAATGAATTACAAACTCAATGACAAATATTAAATACACCGTTAGAATATTAGTAGGAATAGTATTCTAATGGTGCATTTTTGTTTGGTGGATATATATTTAGAAAAGTGGTTTGGTATGATTACATTAAAAGAACAGTTTACAACTTTTGCAGGAATAATAAATTTAATGGATTAAACTCGTGAATGGTGCTTAGGATAATATTACTTCATGGACGCCATTTTAATTTTAAAACGCAAGCTGCAGGTATATGATGACTTTGAACATAACTGACATTATTGTCAAAAATATTCAATAAGGAGTCCGATATTAACATTTATTGTTTGATGATCTGGTGCTGACGGAGCAGTTGTTTCCACATTTGTATAAAGTGCAAGAAATTGCAGAGAAAAGAGTGGAAGTCATAATGGATGGATTGCCGGAAAAGAATCCGGTACCGGCAAAATAAAGGAAATATTACCTACGAATATTTGATATTTTGCCGATGATGTAGTATACTATATCATAATAAAGTATAAATTTAGATTCAATTTATAACGGAGGAGAGCAGATGAGATATCGTTTAGTTACTGAAATAGCGAAAAAGTGGGATGTGTCCGAGCGCAGTGTTAGAAATTACTGTGCCCAGGGGCGTGTGGACGGTGCATTTCTTACCGGCAAGACCTGGAATATTCCTGAGAATGCAGAGAAGCCGGAGCGTTCCAATAAAAAGAAAGAGCAGCCAATTATATTGCTGGATATTCTACAAGAGCAGAAGGCAAGTATGTATCCCGGTGGTATTTACCATAAGACGCAGATTGACTTAACATATAACTCCAATCATATTGAAGGCAGCCGCCTGACCCACGATCAGACCAGATATATCTTTGAAACCAACACCATCGGTGTAGAAAAAGATGTGCTGAATGTGGACGATGTGATTGAAACAGCAAATCACTTCCGGTGTATTGATATGATTATTGATAATGCAAAGGTAGCTCTGACAGAGAAGTTTATCAAAGAACTTCATCTGATCCTGAAGAGCGGTACCAGTGATTCCAGAAAAAATTGGTTTGCTGTAGGCGATTATAAAAAGATGCCGAATGAAGTCGGTGGCATGGATACTGCACTTCCGGAAGAAGTTGCAGATAAAATGAAAGCGCTGCTTACAGAGTACAACGGAAAAGAAGAAAAGAATTTTGAAGATATCCTCGACTTACATGTAAAGTTTGAGAGAATCCATCCGTTCCAGGATGGAAACGGCCGTGTAGGCAGACTGATTATGTTTAAGGAATGTCTGAAATATAATATCGTGCCTTTCATTATTGAGGACAATCTGAAGATGTTCTACTACCGTGGACTGAAAGAGTGGAACAATGAGAAAGGTTATTTGACAGATACCTGTCTGACTGCACAGGATAAGTATAAGGCGTATTTGGATTATTTTAGAATTGCATATTAAACATTGCATTTTATCGAATATTTACTATGAGTTGTTTTGACAGATTTGTTTTACATTTTCATTCCATGGTGAAAGACTGTCAAGTGAAATTCTTGCGGAGCTAAAATCCCGGGTGTTGAGCGAAGACACCCACAGGTTTATTCTGTATATAAGAGATAGGATAGAGCAGGGAAAGCTGGTTTTCCGAGGAAGAACAGGAAGTGGCACGGTACATTCTGGAACAAAAGATCAAACTGGAACAGGAGTGTATACGATAATGTATAAGAAATGTTCCCTAAGGGGATTATGAAGAAGAAAATATTACTGTGTCTGATAGCACAGCTCATATGTTGGGGCATTATGACGATGTCAGATTATATGGAAGAAACATATAACGACAGTTTCAATCTGATTGTTGTATTTGCAGTCCCCTGATGTGTGTGGTTCTGTATATTATATTCAGGAGATGGATATATGACAATCAGATGGTGCGGCTGAAAGATGTCGTCATAATCTGCGAGACGTGGCTGCTCTGCGGACTGATACTGGGATTTCTGATAGGTGCTTTGGTTAACAATCAAATGTGGATAGTGTCGCAGGCTACAGGAGGATGGGAATATCTGCTGAATGGGATAGAATATATGATGTTCGCCGTGACGCTTGCGGGAATACCATTTGTGGCTGTAGTATTGATCGAATCGGTTATAGGAATAGTGAAATTGTTAAGGAAAACAAGGAGAAATAAAACTATGATAAAAGTGTTTCGTATGCCACGGCAACATACGTATTCGCCTGAAATGCTTGGAAAATCAATACTTTAAGAAACTGACAGGGTGAATTTGACCCTGTTTGCCCCTAATAATTATAGGACTACCCGATGATGGAGGTTATGAAAATAATTTCATAGAGATAATATAATAGGATATATGATATAAAAACATAATTATTGACAGCTTGGCTATCAAGATTGCAGCTTTTAATTTGCTTTTAATTCTATTCGTTTTGCAGTTGAAAGGACTTTCTTTGGAATATACTGAAAGCAATGATGTGTAGATAATATATGCATAAATTGTTGCTAAAGTGAATGCGGTGTTTATACTGAAATCAGATGTTTCAGCAAGAACAAAGAAAAAAATTAATCCGGATGAGTGCTTGTAGGAGATATTATCGAAAGTTTGTAGAGTGCACCGGAGTGTTTTCAGAAACTGTAGTAGCAGTTGAAATAAACTATACTTATAAGGTGAAAATATCCGTTGAATGGAGGTGGAATGTATAATTGAAATATTTATTTTGGAATACTCATAAAATGATGATATAAATGATGTTCTTAGTGAACTTATTATCGAAAATAACATTTCCATGGTATTGTTAGCGGAATATGCAGCCAATGCAGATGAACTTATAAATAAATTAGCTGCACGAGATATAGATATGTTGCAGTATGGAAGTTGCTCTGAACGAATAAAAATGTTCGGAAGAATAGAAAATATTCAATATAGGATGGATTCTGATCATGCAGTAATACGTATTATCAATGATAAAGACATACTTTGTTGCATTCATTTGAATAGTAAAATATATTCTGGCCACGAAGAGATTAGAGAAATTCATATGGATCAGATTATAAAAGACATTCAAAATGTAGAGAGGGAACTACAGTCAGAAAATACGATTGTAGTTGGCGATTTTAACATAAATCCATATGATGCTAGTCTTATTAATGCAAGATATTTTCATGGAATTCAATATATGAAGAGGCAAAAGAAAATCGAGAATAATTGCAGGAAAAGAATTTTATATGTTTTATAATCCCATGTGGAATTTACTTGGAGATGCACAAGAGCCATATGGAACATATTATTACGCTGGAAATGGTCCGATAAATACATATTGGAATATATATGATCAAGTAATTATTAGACCTGCATTAAGGGCACGTTTTGTAGAAAATAGTCTTAGAATAATAAAAGAAACTAAGACACGTTTTATTAGATAGTAATGGCCATCCAGACAAGAAAATTAGTGATCATTTACCTATAGTTTTGAAATAAAGGAGGATTGATTATGAGCAAAAACTTAATTTGAGCGGAAAACTAGATTTTACGGACATTGACTTAACCGCACCAGAAGTTGTTATCAATAAATTGCTAGAAGAATTGCCAGCAGAAACAAATGGCTTGATTTGTGGTAAGATTCAATCTTATAGTGGTCATGTAATGTCATATAAGACTAGAGGGATATCATCGTTAGCATTGGCCTTGGAAACCACATCAGACAGAGATGTTGATATACAGAACGATTTGGGAAAAATGGGAACAGAAATTCACAAGTTTGAATGTTATCTGTATACTCCAGAATATGAAAGTTATCGTTATAGAATGTTTTTGTAAAGTATAATGTTTCAAATTATCCAGTAACAGTTGTTCTCGAAGAAAGTATTGCAAAAGTATATCTGGAACAAGTGGAGAATATATTTATACTTGTGATACCCGAAATGAACTTGAAGAATTGGTTGTAAATGTTTTGACATCGAAGCGAATAATTACAGTCATGCAGGAATTGATTCGTGTAAAACCAATCAAAAAGAAATTTAGAGAAGACAACGGAAACTACTACAGATGAAGAAAATGGTTAATCAAATATAATAAATGCTGTAAGTCACGGAGTATGAAAACGCATAAAATTAAGGCTTTTAGAAACGAACCTGAATTACCCTGTTTTACTCCTAATAATTATAGGACTATCCGATAAGGAAAAATCACTTAGCTGAATGTATAGGCGGAGGGATTTTTCCTTATTTTATACTTGAATACATCAAAATAATATTGAATAAATCAATATATTCAAGTATACTTATTTTAGTAAATGGGCTACAGAGCTATGAAACTGTAACGAGTTTATTATTAGGATAGGAAGGATCAACTATGACTGTAAGCTATAATAAATTATGGAAAAGACTTATAGATCTAAATATGAGTAAAACTCAGCTTAGAGAAAGAGCCGGATAACAACAAATGCAATGGCAAAGATGGGAAAAAAATGAGAATGTTTCGACAGAAATTATATGTAAAATATGCAAAGTATTGGAATGCCAGTAGAAGATGTAATCGAATTAGTTGATGAAGAAGAAAAGAGGTATGTTAGCATATATGAGTCCATTTTATGGGACACATGCTATGATATTATTAGAAAAGTAAAGAGGTAATTGAATGTATACAAGTATAGAGCTTTGCTGGAGCCGGCGGATTGGCATTAGGAGTCGAAAAGGCGGGATTTAATACATTAGGTTTAATAGAATTTGATAAGGACGCAGCGGATACATTAAAGAAAAATAGACCAAACTGGAATGTTATAAATGACGATATTGCAAATATATCGTGTCTGGATTTGGAAAAGTATTTCTCTATTAAAAGGGTGAACTAGATCTCCTTTCAGGTGGTGCACCTTGTCAGGCGTTTTCATATGCTGGAAAAAGGCTTGGACTTGAAGATGCAAGAGGAACACTTTTTTATCACTATGCATTGTTCCTTGAAAAATTGCAGCCTAAAATGTTCTTGTTTGAGAATGTTCGAGGATTGCTTACACATGATCATGGAAAGACTTATTCAACAATGCTTGATATTTTTACAAAAGCTGGTTATACCATTGACAAACAAGTATTAAATGCATGGAATTATGGCGTACCGCAGAAAGGGAACGACTTATTACTATAGGAATTCGCAATGATTTGGTAGGAAAGACTGAATACAGATTTCCGAAAGCACATAGTTATAAACCGGTTCTTAGAGATGTCCTTTGGATTGTCCGGATTATCAGGGGTTCCATATGGAGAAAAGAGAAAGATTTTTGAATTGGTTCCACCTGGAGGATATTGGAGAGATATTGATCCGGAGATTGCAAAAGCATATATGAAAAGTTGCTGGGATATGGAAGGTGGAAGAACTGGAATTCTGAGAAGAATGAGTCTGGATGAACCGTCTTTAACTGTATTAACATCTCCATCCCAAAAGCAAACAGAAAGATGTCATCCATTGGAAGCAAGACCTTTCACGGTTAGAGAAAATGCAAGATGTCAGACATTTCCAGATGATTGGGAATTTTGCGGAAATGTTTCGGCTCAATATAAACAGGTAGGAAATGCTGTCCCGGTTAATTTAGCATATGATATTGCAAAGAAATTGTACATTCACTAGATATGCTAGCAGTGAATCAAAAGTTAAGGAGGCAATGTAATAATGGATTGGAAACTGAAATTTATCAGTCAGGAAAACTTTGTTAAACATGTGGAAGCGACAATTGACAAGTATGGGGAAAAACTGGAATCTTTGATATTAAGCGGTTTAACAAGAATATTATTGATCCGATTAAGTTGATATTTGATAAAACAGTATATCAGTCAACTTGGGAAGAAATGGTGGGAAACGAGATATTCCGACAAAGGGACAAATCAAATAATAACGATATCGGATATTTTCATCAGACAATGTTTCAGTACATGAAAAATTGTCATGTGCCTGAAAATGGTAAAGAAGGCGGATGGGATGTTATCTATGAAAACGCAGATGGAATTCAATTGCCAGAGGGTGATGTAGTACATAAGATTTATGTTGAGATGAAGAATAAACATAATACGATGAATTCTGCATCTACCGGAAAGACATATATGAAAATGCAGAACCAATTATTGAATGATGATGATTGCGCATGCTTTCTGGTAGAGGCGATTGCGCAAAAATCACAAAATATTACTTGGAATCCAACGGTCGATGGTAAGAAGATTTCTCATAAACGTATCAGAAGAGTAAGCATAGATCAATTCTATGCACTTGTAACAGGAGAAGAAGATGCATTTTACCAGATGTGTATGGTACTTCCGGACGTTATAAAGTCCGTAGTGGCAAAGGGTGGAGATGTTAAAGTCCCACATGATACAGTTGCAGAGGAGTTGAAAAGATTGCAGAAATTTCAGGAGAAAAATCAGAGAATCTTGCAATGGCTCTTGCTGTCTATATGCTTGGATTCAGTTCATATATTGGATTTTCCAAATTAGTGGATGAAAAGGAAGATATTAATGAAAATTTTCTAAATAGAATTTATGCATATGCGAGAGGCATAGGATTTTAGTTTTGAATTCAAAAGTATATAGAGAACAGATATAATATGATTAAAATAGAAAAGGAAGGAAAATATATGGGGAAAAATATTTGTTTCATACAAATATGCGGATGATTTTGTTGAAAATTTGGAGGAAGAGGTTAATTCAACAGTACGAGACTATGTTGATTTGTTTGAACAAAAATTAGATGAAGAGGACGATATTTATAAGGGTGAAAGTGATGGAAGATTTAAGTAAATTGTCCGAGGACATTATTTGGGAAAAATTGAAAGATAGAATCTATGACAGTTCAGTAACAATAGTGTTTATTTCCCCATAATGAGAGAAATTGGGATAGAAGATAAGGAACAATGGATTCCTTGGGAAATTTCTTATTCTTTAAAAGAAACATCAAGAAGAAATAAAATGGAGAATCTGTTACAAGTCATAGTAATGCTATGATTGCAGTTGTTCTTCCTGATGCAAACGGTTCATATACATATTATTTAGAAAAAAGAATTGTTGTGATGGTGGATGTACAATGCATCATACAAATATATTATTTACAATAATAAAGGAAAACAAGTTTAATAGAATTCAAAATGCTAATAAACGAACTTGTGATAGCAATGATACTATTTGGTCTGGAACTTGTAGCTACATAGAAGCCGTTAAATGGAATACTTTTATTAATAATTACAAAGACTATGTGGATAAAGCAGTTGAAAGACAAAATAATATAGACGAATATAATATAAGAAAAGAAGTTTGATTTTAAGAATGAGGTGAAATATATGGATAATTTCCGTGAAGATAAACATAAGTATATGGATTTGGTTCAGGGTGTTATTAATCGAATGGCGTCAAATTCGTTTGCATTAAAAGGATGGGCAGTAACTCTTGTAGCTGGTATTTTGCGTTAGCTAGTAAAGATGCGGATAAATGTTATTTTATTATAGCGTATATTCCGATAATTGTTTTTGGGACTAGATACTTACTATTTATGGCAGGAAAGACTTTATCGGGCTTTATATAATAAGGTCAGAAAGATGGAAGACGAAAAAATTGATTTCGATATGAATACGAATAAGGATGAGTTTAAAACAGGTAAGAATACTTATTTGGATACATTGTTTTCTGTTACGGAGTTGTTTTTATTTACCGCTTGCAATAGTTTCAGCAGCGGTGATTTGGATTGCCTTTATATAAGAAACAAAATTACTGATGAGAAGGAAAATGTAATGGAAATATTAGGAAGAGTAAATGTGTATTTAGATTTATTGCGTAATGAGAATGCGCGATTGAGTAATGAAATTTTAATTTAGTTCGCCTAAATGAAGGATATTGAGAGATGTTGAACCTTTATTTTTGCGCGATAATGATTTGCAAAATAAGGATGTTTTATTTCAAAGTGCGTTGGCGACTGTTGTTGAAGCTGGTATCAATTTAGAGGAAGCAAGGAATATACCTACTTATAGAAAACTTCTTGAGGAATTGGATAATATTGCAAAGAGTAAAGTAAAACGCCCAACAAATTCAATTCGCTAATAAAACGCTTAGTGGATTTAATGACAATGTAATAGAAGAATTGACAAAAGCAAAGAAACTATATTTTTAAGGATTATAGTGACAATTCATTTTGGATTCAGGAGAAACAGGGTTTGATTGGAATGCATATGGCGATTATCTAAAGGCGAATTATAAAAAGAAAACAAGTATTTTATCATACGCATATGAAGATAAATTGTATACAATTGCTTTTATTTTCTATTTTCAAAAGAAAAATATTTTTTGTTTGTTGATTGGATGAATAATGGAAAGAAGAAAAAGGAATCAAGCTAAAATATAAATTGCATAGTGCATTAGCTCAATCAGATCATTTACTCTTTTTAAGAACTCCTAATAGTGAATTAAGGATAGGAGGAAATTATTATATAAGACCATGGTGCTCTTGGGAACTAGGTAATTTTTATGATAGATTGGGATCTAGAGAAAAATATTACATAGATTTATATGAGCATGAAAAAATGATAATATGCAATTAGATGGAATAAAACTATTAACAGGTGTAAGAAATGAAGAATTGGAAGGTGTCTTGGTATAGCAGATAATAAAATACATATTCTAGAGTATAGTAGAGGAATTGAAAATAACTCTAATTCTTAGACAAACAGAATCCCTTAGTCACTAAGGGCGCACTTCTATACCTACCCATACGGCAGTGATGTGCGCCATCATTTTATTTCGGGAGTTGCGGGATAAATCCCGGTCAAGGCTATGCCTTGCGCAGACGAGGTCTGCTATCCATACACGCGGTAAACCGCAATTTCTCTTCTTTTGCCACGTCCGTTTCCTTTGCAGATTTGAATGCTGTCGAATAACGTTCCACAATATCCATAAAAGTCTTGAATTCGTAAGGATCCATTTTCGTAAAATTCATTTGAAAAAGTTTACTGTATGTCAGCATTTGCTTTTGTGTTATGCTGTCTGCTTTCTGGACTTCCTCGCAGGTATCCATGAATTCGTCAAAAACAGTATCATCACTTCTGGCATTTGGAGTATGCAGAATTATCAGACTTCCGTATGATATTGCAGCTTCGGCTGGAATAATTGGTGCATCGAATTTCTTTGAGTTAGCTGTAGCCGTAGCTATTGCATTATTTGGTACAACGAGTCCGGCTGCACTTGCAACAACAGTAGGTGTATTAACAGAAGTCCCGGTAATGCTTACTCTTGTGAAGTTTGCAAACAAATTAAAGGAGAAGTTCAAGTATGAATAAGAAAAAGTTGCTTTTATATGCGTTCACAATTCCTGTAGAAGTCAGATTGCCGAGGCACTTGGAAAACATCTAGCATCTGATGTGTTTGAAAGCTATTCTGCCGGGACAGAAACAAAGCTACAAATTAATCAGGATGCTGTTCGTGTAATGAAAAAACTCTATGGAATTGATATGGAAGCAGAAGGACAATATAGTAAGCTGATTGATGAGATACCAGTACCGGATATTGCAATTTCAATGGGATGTAATGTTGGATGTCCTTTTATCGGCAGACCTTTTGATGATAACTGGGGAATTGAAGATCCAACTGGAAAGAGTGACGAAGAGTTTAAGAAGGTTATTGATGCGATAAGGATGCAAATTTTTATATTGAAACAACGATTGGATGAATTTGAAGAAAACTAAAGAAGTAGAGGAATGGAGGTGCTTACTATGGCAATTGCAGCAGATCTTTACAAAGTCTTGTTCCTATTTCACAATTCAATAAAGGTCAGGCAGCAGAGATATTTGACAGGCTTCATTCGGAAGAGAATTAATTGTTTTAAAGAACAATCAGCCCTCATCAATCATATTATCACCAGAGGAATACACCAGATTAAGGATAACTGGGTAGTTGATACAATGAAGGGAGAAGCACTTTACAGCAATCATTATGACAAGGTTGAGTCTTCTGTCCGTAAGAGATATGAGAAATGTCTGCTTGGAACAAGGGGCATCCATTAAGGGTGTGCCGTTCCATTTCGCAGGTGTGTGATGCACGAATCATGGAACACAAAAAGCCGGAAGAGATACAGGAGATAATTGTAGAGTTATACGGTAATCTTCCAAGAATTGAAATTTTGCGATGGAGAGATGTGAAGACTGGGTAAGCCTTGGAAATGAAATTGATGGAAAAGACATCAGAGAAGCAATATTGAAGTGTAGCGAATGAGCGTAGATTATAAAGTCAGGCAGATTTATAACATGTACATATTATTTCATACAGGAATGCGAATATCGGAATTTTGTGGATTGACGCTGAAAGACATTGATCTTGAGAACAGAACTGTAAATATTGACCACCAGTTGCAGCGAACATCAGATATGGATATATCATAGAAACCACAAAGACGGATGCCGGAACAAGAGTATTGCCGATTACAGAAGATGTGGCACAGATGTTTCAGGCAATCATTGAGGACAGAAATTCACCGAAAGTGGAGAAGTCCATAGATGGATATAGCGGATTCCTGTTTTACGATGATAATGGAATGCCACTTGTGGCAATGCACTGGCAGCACCGTTTCAATCATATGGTTGGCAGATACAATGACATTTACCGGGTGCAGATGCCAAATATCACGCCTCATGTATGCAGACACACCTATTGCTCGAATATGGCAAAATCGGTGAATCCCAAAGATCATTACAGTACCTCATGGGGCATTCGGATATATCAGTCACGATGAATGTGCATATACGATATCGGATTCGTTGATGCAGAGGAAGAATTGAAACGAATGGAAGAGTTTAGGAAGGCACAAGCGGAGGTTGAGCAGAAGAAAGAGAAGACGATGTCACAGAAAATGTTCAAGGTAATTTAATATGGAAGTGGGATGACGCTCTGGATTAGGCTGGGCGTTTTGTGGTTTATTCTAAGCGTGTGTTATAAAAACAGATTGACAAACTTGCAAAATGTGATAAAATGAAATATCTCTAATTTATTGGAATGGGCAACATAGCATACCTGGATAATTGGAGCGTGGGCTTCAGAAAGGAGGTAATGCTATGAGAAACATTTCTGTCACTATAGACTGGAAGTTTATTGTTGCTC